>Ga0335083_10001101_pt1 | contig 37926 bp, 30 predicted proteins | sample Lox_Sample_42_FD_206716 | JGI IMG/M metagenome (GOLD analysis project Ga0335083, IMG submission 206716) | Soil microbial communities from Loxahatchee National Wildlife Refuge, Florida, United States - Lox_Sample_4.2 | ecosystem: Environmental > Terrestrial > Soil > Wetlands | place: USA...
GCGCTAGGAGTGCACGCCTACGCGGCATTCCCGCTGGCGTTGCTGTGGGGGCTCGTCATCATGGGCATCGACCGGTGGCTCGTCACCTCGCTGCCTCAAGACCAGAGCCGCAAGTGGGCTCTCGCCGCCCCGCGGCTGGTTCTCGCGATCTTGCTTGGCAGCCTCATCTCGACACCGATCGTGCTTCGCGTGTTCCAGTCGGAGATCAACAACCAGATCTCCGTCATCAAGCAGACGAACGCGGCGAATTTCATCGTCTCGCAGCAACGCAGCAGCGTGCAGCAGCAGGTGGCCAAGTGGCAGGCCACCGTGGCCAACTACAACAAGGTCATCGCCTCAAACGGCCAGGTGCCGATCAACCCGAGCAGCGACCCGACCGTCCAGGGCCTGACCAAGCAGATGAACGCGGCCCAGGCCCAGGCCAACAAGGACTACGCCGAGTGGAAGTGCGAGCTGTACGGCCGGGGCCACTGCAACGCGCCGAAGGGCAACGGCCCGCTCGCGCAGGCCACCCATCGGCGTTACCTGGCCGACCTGGCGCAGGTCAGCTCGCTGCAGACGCAGATCAAGAACCGGGAAGCCGCGCTCCAGGCCAACGACCAGGCCTCCCAGCAGAAGCGCCTGCAGCAGGCGCAGCAGCAGCTGCCGGAGGCGAAGGCGCAGCTCACCCTGGCCGAGAACCGGGAAACCCAGCTGGCCAACGGGTTCGACTCGACCAACGAGGCGACGAACGGCCTGCTGATCCGGTTGCAGGCGCTCGACCAGCTCACCGCCAAGGGCGGCTCGCTCGCGCTCGTGCGGTGGCTGCTGTTCTTCTTGTTCCTGGTGATCGAGGTGCTGCCGGTGCTGGTCAAGCTGCTGACGCCGCCCGGGCAGTACGAGGAGATCCTCCGGAGCGTGAAAAATGAGGAGACGCGCCAGGCCAAGTGGGCCATCCGCAGCGGGGTAGGCCCGGTCCCGGTCGGCGGCGCGGCCGACGGCTTCGGTGTTCCGCTGGCGGACCGGAACCTGCGGCCAACGGTCAGGGACGGCGGGCACCGTACGCACCGCCAGCCTCGGGACATGTCCCCGGCCGACCTGCTCAAGCACTTCCAGCGGACGACCGACGCGAAGGTCCCGCCCACTCCCGCGCCCGCTCCCGCTCCCGAGCCGGGCTGGAGTCCGACCCAGTACTCACCGGCCAGCGCGGACACCACCAGCCCGAATCTGCTCGGCGAGGAGCTGCGCGATCTGCCCGACGCCAGGCCCGGCACCGCTTTCGGCGACCAGCACGGGGCTGAGAATGGTTACGACGAACGGAACACCGGTATCGAGCGCCGGTACGGCGAGGATGACCTGTGAGACGGCTGCCTGAAGGGCAGCCGTCGGAGCCCGGGCAGGTCCTGAACGAGCGCTTCCGCCTGGTCAAGAAGCTCGGTGACGGTGGCATGGGCAGCGTCTGGCTGGCCGAGGATGGGTGGCTGGAACGGCCGGTGGCGCTCAAGGAGCTAGCCCGGACGGACGGCGAGGATGCCGTCCGCAACGAGCGCCGGCAGCGCGTGCTGCAGGAGGCCCGCGCCCTGGCCCGGGTCCGGCACCCCGCGATCGTTCCCATCCATGACCTCTTCTTCGCCAGCGAGGAGCCGTGGATCGTGATGGAATTCATCAGCGGCCGGTCGCTGGCCGAGGTCATCGCCGAGGGACCACTCGACGTCCAAGCCGTCGCCCGGATCGCCCTCCAGGTGCTGCGCGGGCTCATCGCCATGCACGGGGCGGGCGTCGTGCACCGTGACGTCAAGCCCGCCAACATCGTGGTGACCGACGACGTCAGCGTGTCGCTCGTCGACTTCGGCATCGCCAAGATCACCGGCGACCCCTCGCTGACCGGCTACTACACCGTGATGGGAACGGCGGAGTACATGTCCCCCGAGCGGCTCACGCCCGGGGTGCGGGGCGGGCCGCCGGCCGACATCTGGGCGCTGGGCGTGACGTGCTTCTACGCGCTGGAGGGCTACTCGCCGTTCCGTCAGCACCGCGACCTGGACCAGGACGCTGTCGTGCGGGCGGTCGGGCAGGACACGCCCAAGCCGACCAGGCATGGTCCGCTGGGTGACCTGATGCTCCGGATGCTGGTCAAGGATCCGCAGGAGCGAGCCAAGGCGGCCGAGGTGCAGAGCGGACTGGAGCGGATCCTGCGCGGGGCTGCTGTCCGCCGCCCGGCAGTCGGAAGCCGTCCTTCCGAGAGCCCAGCTGCGCCTAGTACGCCTGGTAGGAGCAAACAGCCGTCGCCCGGCCCGGCCGTGCCCGGTCCTGCCCCCGAGTCGTCCGTGACGCGGCTGCGGCCGGACCCGCCGCCTGACAGCCAGAGCATCCGGACTGCCGATATCCGGGCGGAGATCATGCGCGTCGGCCCCGATACCGGCGCGGCCATGCTGCTCAAGCTGGACGTGCGTACCTGCGTGAAGATCCTGGCCGACTGTCCGGCCCGGCGCCGCGGGGAGCTGCTCCAGGCCATGGCCGCCGTGCAGCCGGGAACCGCCGCCACGGTCTTGAGGATGATGTTCGACAGCCTGGCGGGCGAGGCCTTCGCCTACCTCAGGCCGCAGACCGCCGTTGTGCTGCTGGCCGCCATGCCCGCGCCGGAGGCCGTGCGCATCCTCGGCAGCACTGACCCGAGGGCGGCGGCGAGCACCGTGATGGAACTGCCTCCCGCGGAAGCCGCGAGCCTGCTGTCCGCCATGCCGGACGCGGAGCGGGCGGCGAAGGTGCTGGGCCATGCCACGGTGCGGACCGCCGTCGCGGTGGCCCGCACCGATCCCGGCCTGGCGCGCCGGGTGGTGGCATATCTGCCGGAGCCGCATAAGAGCCAGGTCGGGCGGGTCATCTCCGACGGCGCCTGACGGTCTGGCCGCCCGGCTTAGGGCTGGGTGGCGGCCAGGGGGTGGCGGAACGGCTGGATGCCGCTGCGGTAGTACTCGACGTCGTGCGCGGCCCACAGCCCGCTGTCAGTCCCCCTCGGTGTAGGTAAGCGCGGGACCTGAGAACTCATGGGTCCCTGAGCCGACTCCGAAGACGGCCTCCTGTACGCCGTCGGTGCCGGGAAAACTGGCGATCGCCGAGGGCAGGTTGCCCGCGGCGTCGCGGACCTCGGCGGGCTGATCGCTGGCGATGCGGACGGTAGCCGTGACGTTAGGCGGCAGCTCCGCCCAGTATGTGAACCGGCCATGATCTCGCCGCCACCCGGCCCTGATCCAGCCCCGGACGGACTGGTAGGAGCCGCGGGCCCAGTCCAGTGACCCGCCGGGGTGCGGGCGGAGCAGCAGCCGGCCGAAGCCGGCGGTGCCCGGTTCCTGGTCGATGCCGAGGAGGAACCGGTAGAGCCACTCGCCGACCGAGCCGAGCGAGTAGTGGTTGAACGAGTTCATCTCGGGTGAGGCGAAGCCGCGTTCGGCGGTCCAGCCGTCCCAGCGTTCCCAGATCGTGGTGGCGCCGTGGCCGGTCATGTACCGCCAGGACGGCATGGTGTCCTGACTGAGCAGCCGGTAGGCGGCCGCGGTGTGACCGGTGGAGCTCAGCACCGGCAGCAAGTACCCGACCCCGGCGAACCCGGTGGTCAGGTGCCAGCCAGCCGCCCGGATCGCGGCGACCAGGCGATCCGCGGCGGCGGCCCGCAGCTCGTCTGGGAGCAGGTTCATGTGCAGGGCCAGGACGTAGGCGGTCTGGGTCCCCGAGGTGACCTGACCGTCGGCGGCCACGAAGGCATTGATGAACGACGAACGGAGCTTGCCGGCCAGCGCCCGGTACCCGGCGGCTTCGCCGGCCCGGCCAGTGGCGTCGGCGATCCGGGCCATCAGCGCCGCGTCGTGCGCCCAGTAGGCGGTGGCCAGCAGCTCGGCCGGAGTGTCGTCCGCACCGGGAGCAAGCCAGTCGTTGTAGCTGTTACCCAGCTCCCGCGCTCGTATGTAGTCAGGGTTGGCCTGCTCAAGGAAGTCCATCCACCGGGTCATCGCGCCGAAATGGCGGTCAAGGACGGCGGTGTCCCCGTACATCTTCCACACCGTCCACGGGACGATCACCCCGGCGTCCCCCCAGGCGGGCGCGCCGGCCCCGGTGAGGATGAGCCGGGGGGCGACGTCGGTGAACGCCCCGGACGGCAGCTGGGCGTCGGCCACGTCGTCTAGCCATTTGGTGAAGAACGCGGCGACGTCGCGGTTGTAGCAGGCGGTGCGGGCGAAGACCTGGGCGTCGCCGAGCCAGCCGAGCCGTTCGTCGCGTTGCGGGCAGTCGGTGGGGACGCTGATGAAGTTGCCCCGCTGGCCCCAGTCGATGGCGCGGAACAGCTGGTCCAGCCACGGCGCTGAGCAGGCGAACGTCCCGGTCGCGGGGATGTCGGAGTGCACCACCCGGGCGGTGATGTCGGCCTGGCCGATGTCGCCGGGGTAGCCGGTGATCTCGGCGTAGCGGAACCCGTGCAGGGTGAACCGGGGTTCGAGCACGGCCGGGCCGCCCGCGGTGGTGAACTCGTCGATGGCCCGGGCGGTGCGCAGGTTGTCGGTGTACAGGCTGCCGTCGGGGGCGAGGATCTCGCCGTGCCGGATCCGGATCTGGGTCCCGGGCGGCCCGTCGACGCCGAGCCGCAGCCAGCCGGTCAGGTTCTGGCCGAAGTCGACGACGTGCCGGCCGTGATCATCGGTGGCGATGGACCGCGGGGCGAGCTCCTGGGTCACCCGGACCGGCGGGCCCGGGTCGGCGACCAGCGGCGTGCCGTCACGCTCCCGGACCCGGACCGGCCGCCAGCCGCTCGCGTCGAAACCGGGCGCGTCCCAGCCGCGGGGCTCACGGGTGAGGTCGTGCCGCTCCCCCATCAGCAGGTCCGCGTGCCGGATGGCGGCGGCCGAGGACTCCCACTGCCCGTCGGTGACGACCCGCACCTCAGTGCCGTCGGCTAGCCGCAGCGCCAGCTGGGCCAGCAGTTCCGGTTCGGTGCCGTAGTGGGCGCCGGCCCGCTTGGGGTCGAAGCCGAAGAAGCCGGCGTACCACCCGTCGGCGACGATCGCGCCGAGGACGTTCTCGCCCGCGGCCAGCAGGCTGGTCACGTCGTAGGCCTGGTAGGCGATGCGCCGGGTGTAGTCGGTCCAGCCAGGCGCGAGGACGGCATCGCCGACCCGGCGGCCGTTCAGCCGCGCCTCGTACAGGCCGAGCGCAGTGATGTACAGCCGGGCCGACGCTACCGCCTGGTCCACGGTGAAGGCCCGGCGCAGGTACGGAGCCGGGGCCAGGCCGCGCGCCACCGGATCGACGGGACCCGCCCCGGAGGGCGGGGTGACGCCCGCGCGGGACCGGCTCGGAGCGATCCACGAGGCGTACCAGCCACCCGTTCGGTCCAATTCGACCTCGAATCGGGCCGGGACGCTCCAATCAGACGCCAGCCCGGCCTCGTCCCACACCCGCACCTTCCAGCGGTACCGGCCGCCCGCCGTCAGCGGGGACCCGCGGTAGGCAACGTCCATGGTGGCCGCGGACTCCACCCGGCCGCTGTCCCAGGCCGCTACGCCGGTGTCGTCGGTGACCAGGATCTGGTAGGCGCGCTGGGCCCGGCCTCCTCCGGTGCCTTCCAGCCGCCAGCTCAGCCGGACCCGGTCCGGCGCGACGCCGAGCGGGTCGGCCTGATGGGCGCAGCGCAGGCCAACACAGCGCAGGCCGACGGGGGTCAGCGGTGGGTTGCTCAAAGCTTGGTTGCTCCTTCGGTGAGGCCGGCCACGAAGTAGCGCATGGTGAAGCCGACCAGGACGAACATGGGCACGGTGGCGACGACGAACGCGGCGAAGACCGAGCCGCCGCTGCTGACGTTGAGGCCGAAGCTGCCGACGAACTGCTGGACGCCCGCCGAGATCGTGGTCCGGTGCGGGTCCTGGATGACGATCGTGGGCCACAGGTAGTCGCCCCACACGTTGATCGTCACCAGGATCGCGCCGGTCAGCAGCACCGGCCGGGTCAGCGGGGCCACGATCCGGAGCAGGACCTGGGCCTCGGTGGCCCCGTCGGTGCGGGCGCTTTCCAGCAGCTCCGGCGGGATCTGGTCGAAGAAGCCGCGGAAGATCAGCACCAGCAGCGGCTGGGCGCTGGCCGCGTACGGCAGGATCAGCGCCCACCAGGTGTTGAAGAAGTGCAGTCGCTGGATGGTCAGGAACAGCGGGATGAGGGTCAGCGTGGACGGGATCAGCAGCAGGGCCAGGTAGGCCAGGAACAGCACCTCCTTACCGCGGAACCGCAGCTGGGAGAACGCGTAGGCGCCGAAGGCGGCCGCGGCCACCCCCAGCACGATGGCGGCCGCGGCGACGACGACCGTGTTGACCAGCGACCGGGACACGCCCGCCCACGCCGCGGCGTAGTTGTGGTAGTCGAACTGGGTGAACAGGGAGAACACGCCGCTGCTGAAGATGTTCGGCCCGGTCTTCAGCGAGTTGGAGACGACGAAGATGATCGGGAAGTAGGTCATCACCACGATCAGCACACCACTGGCCAGGCTGATCCAGCGCAGGCTGATCCGGCGGTAACGACCCATCAGTACTTGCTGAGGTCGACGTGGTTCTGGGTCGCCCAGGCCTGCGCCGAGCTGGTGAGCAGGGACTGCCATTGGCTGGCGAAGGCCGGATAGGACATCGACCCGTTGACGTAGTTCTGGACCAGCCGCATGCCCGAATTGGTGGCCGCGGCGGACAGCACGTCGTCAAGGACCACGTCGACGACCGTGGGCACCTTGCCGGTGGGAACCAGGCTGGACAGGCCGGGCAGGTTGACGGTCGGCGCGTCCGTCTCAGTGGGGATGTAGGACCCGCTCCCGCTGATCTTGAGCCAGGAGCCGAGGTGCGGCGGGGTGAAGATCCAGGCCATGAAGTTCATCACGGTCGCGGTCTTGGCCGGGGTCATCGTGCTGTCGGCGCGCTGGGAGGTGATGCTCCACTGGCCGTTGCCGTTCGGGCCGCCGATGACGCCGAGCGTCGAGGTACCCAGGCCGTACGGGGTCGACGCCGAGGTGATGGGCGGCTCGGGGAACACGCCGAACTTGTCCGTGAAGCCGGCCGAGTTCAGCTGCGGGATCCACCAGCTGCCGCCCCAGAGCATGCCGACCTTGCCCTGGATGAGCAGCGGCTGCGGACTCTGCGGGGGCGTGGTGACGTTCGGGTTCTGGCAGGCGCCATAGCCGCTCTGCCCGCTGGCCGAGAAGCCGACCAGCTGGCCCAGCAGCTTCCAGCCTGCCGCGTAGCGCGGGTTGTTCATGCTGATGATGCCCTTGTGGATGCCGACCGCGACGTCCAGGCCGTTGGTCACCTGGGCGTGGTTGACGTCGAACTGGCTGACCTGGTTCGCCAGCAGCGACGAGGTGGCCAGCCGCTCGAACCAGGACGGGTTGCAGGGCTCGCCGGTGGTGTACATCAGCGGGGTGATGCCGGCCGATTTCAGCTTGCCCAGGTCGGTCATGAAGTCGGCCCAGCTGGCCGGCGGCCCGGCGATCCCGGCCTTGGCGAAGGCGGCCTTGCTGTAGAAGAAGCCAGTCTCGACGCTCGACCCGAGCAGGATGTCGATGTCCCCGTTCGGCGAGGTCATGTACGGCACGACCGAGGACTGGAACAGCGACAGCCAGCTGGAGCTGCCCGGCACGTACGGGTTGGGCTTGTCCAGGTACGGCTTGATGTTCTGCAGCAGGCCCGCGGGGAGCGCACCCGAGGTGACCGGGCCGTACTGCTCCCAGACGACGTCGGGCGCGCTGCCGCCGGAGGCCTGGCTCTCCAGCTGGGCGTTGGACTGGGTGATGCTCGACATGTTGTTCGGCAGCCACTGGACCGTGACGTTCTTATGGGCCTTTTCGTACTGGGTGGTGAGGTCCTTCAGGCCGGCGTTGTCGGCCGCGGTGATCGGGCCCGTGTTCGGCGGCAGCACCGCCTTGATCGTGACCGCGGCGCCGCCGCCCGAGCCAGCCGAGCTGGCCGAGCCGCCGCCGGAGCAGCCCGCGACCAGGGCGCCCGCGGCCACGAGGGCCGCGCCCACGTGAGTTCTTCGCAACATGAAAACCACTTCCTGGGTTAGTTCGTCCGGGGACGGAGGACTCGCATGACGGCGAGGGTGAAGATGAGCATGGCGACGAACAGCAAGGTGCCGATGGCCATGCCGTAGCCGTACTGGTCGTTGGCGAAGGCCGACTGGTACATGTCCAGGCCCGGCACCAGCGTCGCGGTGCCCGGGCCGCCGTTGGTGAGCAGCAGGATCGGGATGAAGTTCTGCACGGCGAAGATGCCGGAGAGGATCACCACGATCCGGAACTGCGGGATCAGCAGCGGGATGTCGATCGCGAAGACGCGTTTGACGGGGCCAGCGCCGTCGATCCGGCTGGCGTCCTTGATCTCCTTGGGCAGGTTCTGCAGGCCGCCGAGGAAGATCAGGAACCCTAGGTTGGAGATCCACGGGAACCCGACCAGCAAGATCCCGACGAGCGCGAGGTGCGGGTCGCTGAACCAGGTGGGCTGGGGCAGGCTGACGGCCCCGAGGATCCGGTCGACCAGGCCGGAGCCGGGCTGGAGCAGGTAGGCCCAGACCTCGATCAGCACCAGCGGGGGCAGCACGATCGGCAGCACCAGGACGTACTTGGCGACGGTGGCGGCGCGCCGCGGCATGTGGATGACGATCTCCGCCGCGGTGAACTGGGCCACCAGGCTGATCGCGATGCTGCCGCCGACCAGGATGCCGAGGTTCCTCGCCTCGGTGCCGAAGGTCGGCGCCTGGATGTACTGCCGGAACTGCGATATCCCGGCGTAGGCGGGCGCGGAGAAGCCGTTCCACTGGTAGAAGCCGCCGATCAGGCTGCGGACGGCCGGGTAGTAGCTGAACACGCCGATCAGCAGCAGGCTCGGCAGCAGCAGCACGCCGAGGATGGGCCGGTAGCGGTAGCGCCACCAGGACAGGTGGCTGTCCACCCGGGGTTCCGCTCCCATGAACGTCACGTCCATGACGTCGATCCTGGGCGTATCCGCTGGTTGTCACTAGGCTGTGATGAACCGTTACTTGCGCGAAATTAACCTAGGCCCGCAGGCGGGGTTACCGTACGAAGGTGACCGAGGCCCCCCCGATCGGCACCAGCCAGGGCCTGTTCCACCTGACCGAGACCATGCCGGCCTACGCCGGCAGCTACCTCCACCGGTGGGACAGCCCGGTGCACACGCACAGCTTCGTGGAGATCGCCTTCGCCGTCGCCGGCACCGCCGTCCACCACTCACTGGCGGGCCGGCGCGAGATGCGGCCGGGCGAGGTCCTCCTGCTACGGCCCGGCGTCTGGCACGGGTACGAAGACTGCCAGCGGTTCGAGGTGTACAACTGCTGCTTCAGCAGCGAACTGCTGCGCCGCGAGCTGGCCTGGACCCGCGAGGACCCGCTGCTCGGGTTCCTGCTGTGGGCCGGCCCGTACTCATCCCCCGGTCGCGGCGTGCTGACGATCAGCCTCTCGCCGTCGACCGTCGCGGAATGCGTGGTTCACCTGGACGCGCTGGCCGCGCTCCGGCACCGGCCGCCCGCGCTGCACCGGCCCGACATCATCGGCCGCCTGTCGCTCCTGTTCGGCCAGCTCGGCCAGGCCGTCGTCCAGGATCGTGGCGTGCTATCCGGGGAACCAGGAAGGGCGCACCCCGCCGTCGTGCGGGCGATGGGCATGCTCGAGGCCGACCTCGCCCGCGACTGGGCGCTGACCGACCTGGCCACCGAGTTGCACCTGGCTCCTGGCTACCTGGTGCGGCTGTTCAACGCGGCTACCGGCCTGCCCCCCATGGCCTACCTGGCCCAGCTCCGCGCCGAGCACGCCGCCGTCCTGCTCCTGCACACCGACGAGCCCGTTACCAGCATCGGACGCACGGTCGGCTGGGCGGACCAGAGCATGTTCGCCCGCCGCTTCAAGGCCCACTACGGCCTCAGCGCCACCACCTACCGCAAGCGCTTTGCCATCGCCGGCGGATGCTAGGCATCCGCCGGCTTCCCGTTCGTACTCGCGACCACCGCTGGACGCGGCAGTCCGAGGTGGTCGCGCAGCGTGGGGCCGGCGTACTCGGTGCGGAACCGGCCCCGCCGCTGGAGGATGGGCACGACATGGTCGGCGAAGGCGGCCAGCTCGTACGGGAGCGTCGACCCCATGATCGTGAACCCGTCGGCCGCGCCTGCGTCCTGCCAGGCGATCATGTGGTCAGCGAGCTGCTCGGGGGTCCCGACGAAGTGCGACTGTCCCGCGCCCCCGGTCATCTGCCGGGCGAGCTCGCGCAGCGGAACACCCGGCCGCGCCCGCGCGAGCGCCCGCAGCTGCTCCGCCCGGCTTGACGGCGCCGACCCGGCCCAGAGTTCAGCGGGCAAGGGAGCGTCCGGGTCGAAGGCGTCGGGGTCAAGCCCGGCGGTGTACAACGCGTTCTGCCAGCGGAACTCGGGGCTCGCCAGCTCTTCCAGCCGCCGGGCCTTCGTCTGGGCCTCGGCCTCGGTGCCGCCCAGGGTCACCATCAGCGCGGGGAGCACGAGGACCTGGGCTGGGTCACGGCCGGCGGCGGTGACCTGCGCGTGCAGGTCGGTGCGGAAGGCAACCGCCGACTCTAGCGCTGGCGGCCCAGAGAACACCAGCTCGGCGTACCGCGCGGCCAGCCCGACGCCGGCCGCGGACTGCCCGGCCTGGACGAGCACCGGATGGCCCTGCGGGGAGCGGGGGAACGGCAGGACGCCCTCAGCGTCGTAGAACTTGCCGTGGAAACGAGGGGCGTGCAGCTTGCTGCGGTCCGCCCATACGCCGCGGTCACGGTCACCGATGACCGCGTCGTCCTCCCAGCTGTCCCAGGCGCGCGTGACGACGTCGACGAATTCGTGAGCGCGCGCGTACCGGTCGGCGTGGTCGGGATGGAACGGCTCGCCGAAGTTCGCCGCGGCCAGCGGCGTGACGGTGGTGACGATGTTCCAGCCGGCCCGGCCGCCGCTGAGATGATCCAGCGTGGCAAACCGGCGGGCGAGCTCCCACGGCTTGCTGTAAGTCGTCGAGCCGGTCCCGATCAGCCCGATGTGGCTGGTGACGGCGGCCAGGGCCGAGAGCACCGAGATCGGGTCGAATTGCGTCTGCGGGAGATGGGTGGCCCGGTACTCGGCGATGGCGATGTTGTCGGCCAGGAAGATCGAATCCATCAGGCCGCGTTCGGCGATCCGGCCGATGTTGGTGTAGTAGGCAAGCCCGAGAACGCCGCGCACATCGTCGTCGACGACGCGCCAGGCGGACTCGTGATACCCGTTCGGCCAGATGAAGGCGTTGAAGTGCAATGGCCGTACGCTCATGGCTGGACTCCAGGGCGACGGAGCTCGATCGCCTTGACGGTGGTGGCCAGCGCCTTGCCCAGGACGGGCTTGCCGACGGCCGGCAGCGCGAGCGCGAACAGCTTGCCCTTGAGGTTCTTGCCCTCGCGGACCACGACGACGTCCACGTCCGTGGTCCCGTCAGGCTGCGGGGTGAGGTTGTAGGTATGGCCCGAACGGCCTCCCCACAGGTTGGAGTCGGTGGTCGTCATCGTGACGCGGTGGGGGTCGGACCAGTCGTAGTGCAGGCGTTCCCAGATGCCGACCGAGCCCTCGGTGACGTCGGCCTCGCTCGAACCCTGGCTGTGCACCTTGAGGTACCCGTCGGCGCTGTTCGGGAACAGCTTCTTGCGGCCCGGCCCGAAGTCGGTCAGCCCGGCGACGAACTCCTCGGGGGTCGCGGTGGTCTTCTGGTGGAGGCGGATCGTGGCCATAGCGCGATCCTAGATCGGCGTGAGATCGCCGTCCCCCGGCAGCCTCCTCCTCAGCTCCAGTGACGGAGAATGAGGCCGAGGGAGGTCCCGCGATGCCACTGCTGCCCCGGCTGGTCGGCCCCACCGAGCTCCGCGACGCGCTCGGCGACGAGCGCGTGCGGGTGTTCGACGCCACCGTACTCCTCCGCCGCGCAGTGGACGGCGGTCCCTACATCGTGGAGAGCGGGCGCGAGAGCTACGCCCGGGCCCATATCCCCGGGGCCGCGTTCGCCGATATCCCTGGCGCGCTGTCCGACCCGGCGTCGCCGTTCCCGTTCACCCTGCCCGCGGCGGGGCACTTCGCCACGGCGGCCGGCCGCCTCGGCATCGGCGACGGCACCCACGTCGTCGCGTACGCGCAGGACACCCCGATGTGGGCGACCCGGCTGTGGTGGCTGCTGCGCTACTTCGGCCATGACGACAGCAGCGTCCTCGACGGCGGCCTCGCCGCCTGGACCGCAGCGGGCGGCCAGGCTGAGCAGGGCGAGAGCGGGTACCCGCCCGCATCGTTCACCGCTCGCCCCCGGCCGGAGCTCCTCGCCACCTTGGACGACGTCCGCGAGGTCACCCAGAGCGGGTCCGCCTGCCTGGTCAACGCCCTGTCCCCGGCCGCCTTCCGCGGCGAGGGCCCTGGTGCCTACAGCCGCCCGGGCCGCATCCCGGGCAGCGTCAGCGTGCCGTGGAACGGCCTGGTCGACCCGGCGACGAACCGCTTCCGGCTGTACGACGGCTCGCTGACCGAGTGGAGCGCCCGCCCGGACCTGCCGCTCGTCACCGGCTGAGGAGGCGGGAAAGCCACCCCGTTCGGTACCCAGGACAGGCATGATCCCGAACGGGTCCGGGTGCTACGGCCCGGTACCGGCGCCTGCCCTGGCGTCCGGACGCCCTCGCTCCGGCCGCACCGCCGGTGGTCAGTGCCGGTGGTCAGTCCGGCCCAGCCACGCCCACGTGCGAACCATGGCGGCCGTGGGGCTAGGAAGCCCCGTGCTGGATATAGCCGGTCCGATCGTCAGCATTCCGGACACGACAGCAACACTGCTACGCAGCGTCAATTTTACGCTAGCCGCTTATCCGTAAGGCCTACGCGTTACCCACGTCACACAGCGCCACGGAACAGATGATCGGGATGCCGGACCGCTGCGACCTCCTTGGCATGGACTAGTGTTCCTGGCCGTGTCAGCGTGGCGGTGGTAGGCGCCGGTCCCTAGGGTGTGTCTGTGACGCCTCCAGCCCTTGGCCTCCAGAACTACGGCGAGGTGTTTACCCGGCGGTGGGTTGTCGAGGTACTGCTCGACTTGACCGGGTACACCACCGACCGTGATCTTGGTTCCCTGCGCTTGATGGAGCCATCGTGCGGCTCCGGGGCGTTCCTGGGGCCCGCCGTGGAGCGGCTCATTGAGAGCGCCAAGGACCAAGGCCGCGATCTTACCTCGCTTGGTCACGCGATCCGTGCCCTTGACCTCCAAGCCGAGCACGTGGAGGTGTCCCGCGCTCTCTGCCGCGATCTCTTGGTCGCAGCTGGTGTCGCGGCGCCCTCGGCAGCCGCACTGGTCGATGAGTGGGTGATCCACGGCGACTTCCTGCTCCCCGGGACCGAGGACAGTACCGCTGATGTTGTAATCGGGAACCCGCCATACATTCGCTACGACGACCTCTCAGAGGACCTCGCAGCCCGGTACCGCAGCACCTGGCCGTGCATGCGTGGCCGCGGCGATATCTATGTCGGATTCATCGAACGATCTCTGCGGCTGCTGACGCCTCGCGGGAAGGTGGGGTTCATCTGCGCCGATCGGTGGATGCGGAACCAGTACGGCGCCGACCTGCGCGAGTTGGTAGCCCGAGACTACGCCGTTGAGCACGTCTGGACGATGCATGATGTGGATGCGTTCGAGGCGCAGGTCTCCGCATACCCGGCGATCACGGTGCTCGGCAACCATGCCCAGGAGGCAGCCGTGGTGGCTGACACAACCAGTGATTTCGGGCCTGCCAGCGCGTTCGCCCTTGCTAAGGCCGCCCGCGACGAAGCCACCAAGGAATTCTCCGATATCGGCGTAAAGGCCCACCGGCTTCCGCACTGGTTCGATGGCGGCGAGCTGTGGCCTACCGGATCCCCCGCCCGGCTCGCGCTGATCGAGCACCTTAACGACCGGTTCGATCCCCTGCACGATCCGGGTACCCGGACGAAGGTCTCTATCGGCGTTGCGACTGGCGCGGACAAGGTGTACGTCACCAAGGACGCCAGCATCGTCGAACCAGACCGGGTTTTGCGGCTGGCAATGCGCCGCGATCTTATGTCTGGCACATTCGATTGGAAGGGCCATTACCTGATCAATCCGTGGGCGGACGATGGGTCGCTCGTATCGCTCACCGACTACCCGCGTATGGCCGCGTACTTGTCCAGCCACCCTGACCTGCGAGAGCGGTTCGTCGCGAAGAAGGACCCGACGTCCTGGCACCGTACGATCGACAAAGTGCAGGCCAGCCTGACCGCCAAGCCGAAGCTGCTCCTGCAGGACATGAAGACGACTATCCATCCGGTGCTGGAACCAGGCGGTCACTACCCGCACCACAACCTGTACTACGTCATCTCCGATACCTGGGACATGGAGGTGCTGGGCGGAATTCTGCTGTCCCGGATTGCCCAGGCCTTTATCGAGGCGTACTGCGTACGCATGCGTGGCGGCACCCTTAGGTTCCAGGCCCAGTACCTCAAGCGCATCCGGGTACCACGATATGACGCGATTGACGCAGCCATCGAGGATGCTTTGCGAGTCGCGTTCCGAACTCGCGACGCCGACGCGGCCACCCAGGCGGCAGCGGTCGCCTACGGTATCGACCTGGAGGAATTCGACCTGCTGCCTGCTGTGGCTGGAGAGGACGCTACATGACGGCGAGCTACGAAGACTACGACGCGGCAGTTAAGGCATTTTGGGCAGGACGCGATCTTCAAACGCAGAAGCAGGCAGAGACGGGGAAAATCGACGCAGGCACGCGCGGGTCAGTGACCGGTGGCCTGCATCTCAATGCCCTGCAAGAGTTGATCGCGCGTGAATTTTCTCCGCTTGCCGATCTGGGTACGACGGTTCGGCAAACTGGCAACATTCCGCTTCCTGGTTACTATAGGCGCACGAAGAACTGGGATATCGTGGTGACCTACAAGGATATCCTGGTCGCAGCCATTGAGTGCAAGTCCCAGGTTGGCTCGTTCGGCAACAACTTTAACAATCGGACCGAAGAGGCGATCGGTAACGCTGTTGATCTTTGGCGTGCCTACGAAGCAGGACTCGTGGGAACTACTAAGCCCTGGCTCGGATTTGTCTTCGTGTTCGAGCATGCTCCCCGCTCAACCGCGCCGGTTCACGACCAGGGAAAACCGCTATATCGTACAGATCCAGTCTTCGATAACTCGTCATATACCACTCGTTATCAAGTACTGTTCCAGCGCCTGGTCCGCGAACGGCTCTACGACGCAGCATGCCTCATCAGTACGGTTAATGGTGAAGGTATTTACGACGAACCAATGCCGGAGGTTTCCACTCGCAACTTGACAGCTGCCATAGCGGGACGCGTCGCATACATTAAAGGGCTCACGTGACCATACCCCAAGATTTATTGGGTCCAGGATCGACCGGTGGACCCGGCCTCCGGGAGGCTCGTGTGTCTGCTGTCCGACGTGCACCCTCGCTGCCAGGATCGCTGGAAGGGCTAGGTGATGAAGCGTATGTTTAATGACATGCGCGACCTGGGATGGCCTTGATGAAGGCGCTCGCGCAGTCCCCGAAGAATCGCGCGCTCGAACGCTCAAGCGCAGCCCTCGCCGATCGGGGACTCGCCCAGGAGCGCGGAGCCGAGCCAGGCCAGGCGGCGGAGGAACGGTCGGCTGCGGCGGGTGGTCATACCTTCTCCGACATCTTCGCCCTGCCGACCCGGGGCGCCATCCACCAGCCGGACGATGCTATCCAGTCCTCCGCCCAGGCCTGCTGCGCCAAGTGTGAACACGAGCGGGCCGCCGGTGATGGGAGCGGCGCCGCATGCGCCAGCACGTCACCCGAAGGCAGCCGCCGCCGCTGGCCGTTGCCGCCTGCGCTGCGCACGCTCGACGTCAGCGCCCCGCGCGACGCGCGGGAGCGCGCCGCGGACCGGCTGGCCGCTCGCGCGCAGAGCGCCCAGGCGCCGCCCCCGCGTGGCCCGATGCTGCATGAGCCGATGCTGAATGGGCGGACACCGCCGACAGCAGATCCGCTCGGCGCCTCCGGCGGTGCGCTGCCCGCGCCGCTGCGGGACGAGCTCGGCGTCGCCTTCGGTCGCGACTTCAGCGGCGTGCGCGTCTTTCACGACGGCACCGCCGCGGCCGCGGCCGACGAGCTCGGCGCCACCGCCTTCACCGTCGGCCAGAACATCTACTTCAACCGCGGCCGTTACCAGCCCGCATCCTCGCAGGGCCGCTCGCTGCTGATGCACGAGCTGGCGCACACCATCCAGCAGCGGGGCCAGCCGCTCGCCATCCAGCGGAGCACCGCCGGCCGCTGTGCGGGTGCCTTTGAGAACATCGACGAGCAGCGCGAGGAGCTCACCCGCGTCGGCAGCGCCGCGCACAAGCAGATCCAAGCATTCTTCCGCGCGGAGCTCGCGAACGAACGACGGGTCCCCCGGGCCAGCAAGGACTATCGCGACGTCCCGTCCCCCGGGCCGAAGGTACCGCGTGGCTTCGTGGACCTGGTCAAGTTCGGCCGCCTGCGGGCCGAGATCGGCGAGATCAAGTCGGTCGAGGGGCTGCCGTACGCGCTGCGGGACGTCATCCACTACCGGACGCGCGGGGCCCAGGCGGCCAGCCGGCTGCTCGGCTTGTCACCGCGCTCCGATCCGGCCGATGGCCCTGACCGCGAATGGGACGAGCACTGGTTCGGCGGCGCGATCGAACGGCAGCACAAGGAGCCCGATCTGCCGCCGCTCACCTCCGTGATCCCGAAGTCGCCGACGGAGCTCGGCCCCTTCTGGGGGGACCCGAAGAAGGACCTTCTCTGCGAGCTTCGACCGGGCGGTGCCGTCCTCTACTGGTGCACGGGGCGAGAGGAGAAGAAGAAAAAGCAACCGCAGCGACAGGTTGCCGCCAAACCGCAGGAGAAGGAGAACCAGCAGCCCCAGAGACGGGTGCCCGCGCAGGTGGCCGGCGCGGATCCGGCGTTCGCGGAGTACGCCCAGCGGATGCGGCCGCCACTGATACTGCCCGGGCAGCAGTTCATCGTCGCCTTCCGCGACGAGATCTATACCGGTGCGGTGAACGAGATGAACCGCCGGCATTTCGAGCAGACCAAGCGGCTGCTTCAAGTCGACCCGCGCGGCGTACCGCTGTTCGCCGTCCAAGCCCCGCTGATCCCGATCGCAGTGGTCGCCGGCGCCATCGAGCTGGTCATCGTCGGCGGGATGATCGTTGCCGCGATCGTCGTAGCAGCCCCCGAGGTTGCCGTGGGGGCTGCGGGGGCTGCAACCACCGCCGAGGTGGGCACCGGAGCCGCGGTCGCGGCCGAGACCGGGGCGGGCGCCGCCGCGCCGACGCTGACCGTGCTCCAGGGCGGTGCCGCCGCGACCGGTGGCACCGCGGCGGCTAGCGGGACGGCGGCCGCGGCGGGTGGTGGTGCCGCGGCGATCACGTTCGACAAGGCGGCCGCCGCCGTGGTGATCGCGAAGCTGGTGGCAGGCGGCTCGTCGGAGGCGGAGGCGGCCGAGGCGGTCCGGCCGCTCGTCGGGAAGCGCATCGCCGTGGTGGTCGAGGTTTCGCGACGCGGCGGCATCCAGGCCTATAAACCCGGGCAGGTGGTAAGCACCGAACCCGGAGGTGTGTACCGCGCCGCCATCGCGCTTACCGCCGGCGAGGGTCCTTGAGCCAGGCCCGCGCGCGGTCGAAGAGTGCCGCGTGGCGCGCCGCGAAGGCAGGCCAGTCGGCGCCGGCGTCGGCCGCCGCCGGCTGCAGCGCGGTCGACAGCGTGTCGAGCTGGATCGAGACCATGGTGCGGCTCGCCGTCCCGCCCTGGGCGAGTTGCTCCCCGAGCGCCGTCGCGGTCCCCGTGGCCGCCCTGGTCCACAGCTCGCGCACCAGATCGCGGTAGGCGCCCTCGTCGGCGGCGGACGGCGGCTGTACCAGTGCCTGGTACGCGTCACGCAGGTGCAGGAACTCCTCGAAGTACGTCATCGGGACATGCTGCTCGCCGAGCTCGCGCTGGGCGCGGGCGAGATCACTGCGAAAGGTACGCGGCGCGGGGTCCACCATCTTCTCGAACGGCTCGCCGTCGGTAACGCCGATGACGAAGCGACCGGACCGGGCCGGGAACTCGAGGGCGCAATCGGCGAGCGGCGCAGCGTCGACGAGCGCGTCGAAGTCGTCGAGCACCGGTGCCAGGGCGCGCGCCTGACGCGGATCCCCGCCGTACGCCGGCCCGCTCGGCCCGCTGTAGGCGGTAAAGCCAAGGCCGGTCTGGCGGTCACGCAGGCCATAAGTAAAGCCGCTGTCGCCGACGAGGTCGGGGGCGCCGAACAGGGTCCACAGGCGTCCGAGGAAATCACCGGCGGGCGCATCGCCCGGCCGGTTGCGCAGCTTGTCGCCATCGACCGATGGATCGCGCACGAACCGCTCGTTGAGCATGCACTCCACATAACCACGCGAATCGCGGCGGATCAAAAGCCCGGTGGCAGGGACGATTCCCCAGGGAGCACTCGCTCCGACCGCGGGCTCAGGAGGCGGGCCCTGAGCAGCAGGCCGCCGGGGAGCTTCAGGTGCCCATGCCGAGCTGCTGCTCGGGGGCGGTCACGGTGACCGTGCCACCCCAGGCGCACTGACAGATCGAGGTGACGAGAACGCAGGGGATGCCGCCCGCCAGGGCGGTCACGGACCCGGCGGTCCACGGGGCGCCAGTGGCCGGCACGCAGGGCTGCGGCGTCAGCACCCCCTGGGCGGCCGTGGTCGCCGCGGCCACCTGCGGATTGCCGAGGCTCATGCACAGGCCGAAGGGGGAGATGCTGGTTTCCGGTATGGTGTCGGCGATCGTCGCGACCGGCGTCGTCGCCGACACGATCGGCGTGTCCACGATGAGGCTACCGGGGGCGGCGCCCAGGGTGCAGGTGAGCGTGGTCCCCGCGGTGACGAATGGGGGCATGTCGTGACCGCCCTTCATCGGTTACGGCTAATTCCACCATTATGCGCGAACGGGCGCCGGCCGGAGCGGCGGATCCGGCGTCGTCAGGATCGTTCGAGCAGGAGCTCTACCCCGCCCGCGTCTATCCGGTCGCCGGGCGCGAGCGGGGTCGGGCGCTCGATGAGCGCGCCGTTGACCGCGGTCCCGTTGGTGGAGTGCAGGTCCTCGATGGTCACGTCCGACCCGCGGAGGCGCAGCACGGCGTGGATATGAGAGACCCTCGTGTCGTCGAGCTTGATCGGCGAGCCTTCCCCGCGCCCGATGACCAGCTCACCGGGACGCAGGCCGAATGCCTTTCCCGCCTGCGGGCCGCTGGTCACCACGATCCGCAGCGGGACCGCCAGCGCATCGGGCCGCGGCAGGGGGGCGGTCAGGGACGGGGAAATCCCCCGTGTGGCCGGCAGCCGTTCCGGCGGCGGCTTGCCGGTGAGGCGGCTCTGCGCCTCCTGCCGCCGCCGCTGCTGGTGCTCGAAGAAAGCGCGCCCCTCCAGCGCCGGGTCCGCCACCTCACCCCTCCTTGCCGTCCTGGTTACCGGGTTCGGGCCAGGCCAGGTGGGTGAACAGGGTTCGCATGTCCTCGGCGGTGTCCTTGGCCGTGACCAGCGCGAGGGGCACCAGGTACCGGGTCGGCCCGTGCGGGGGGACGGCGTGGGGGTCGGAGCCGCCTGGCCACAGGACGCCGCCGGTTGCCGTCCGGGCCGGGATCAGCCAGTAGTCGCCGGTCCGGTACTCCGCGCCGTTGGCCAGGAAGCGCACCTGGACCCCGTCTTCGAGCTGGAGCCAGGTGTCGTTCTCGCCGTCGGCGGACGACTCGACGATGGGGGATCCGTCCGGGCTCGGCGACGTCTGGTCCCAGCGGCGCAGGTAAGGATGGAGCGACAGGTCGGTGGCCAGCTCGCCGCCGAGGGTGACGATCCGGCTGGCCCGGTCGACCGCCTGCACGGCCAGCAGCGGCGCCGGCGTGCCGTGCGGAATCGAAGTGTCGTCGATCAGCTCGACCCAGTCCCCGGCCGCGAGCCCGGTCCGCGCGTCGCGGCCGAGCGAGGCCACGGTAACGTGCGCAACTGGATCGGGGGCATTCTTGCCGCCCCCCTTCTTGACGTCGCCTTCCCCGGTGTCGATGGCCACGACCCGGAACTCAGCGGAGCCGTTGTCACGCGACCACTTGTACGTCGGGTGGCCGGCCGCGACCGTACCGCCCATGTGCACCTCAAGGCGATACAGCTGATTCTCCGTGCCCAGGTAGCCCGATGTGGCCGGCACGATCGACGCCGCCTCGCCCTCGTTGTCACCGACACCCGCCGCCAGCAGCGGGAGCGTCCGCCCGCGGGCGTTGTACTCCTCGAAGTTCGCGGAGATGTGCTCGGCATTGAGGTCGGCGGCCTTCACGTCGGCCAGCGCGGTGCCAGCCGGGTCCGGCGCCGGGAGCGAGCTGCTGACCATCGGGGACCACGCCACCTGGGTGCGCACCGTGGTATCGGGCGGGTAGGGACCGAGGGCCGGCTCGAGCAGGCTGTCGTCGATCACGGCGCTGACCGAGCGCTCCCACACCAGCAACTGCACGAGCACCGGCAGGGAGCTGGCCGCCGGCACCAGGCCGCGGTAGGTTGCCGCCGGGTCGTCCGGGCCCGCGGGCTCGGGCACCTCGCAGCGCAAGCCGTACACGTAGTAGTGCCCCGGGCTGAAGGTCAGGTCGGACCCGTTGACCTCGACGTGAAACCCGGCCCGTTTGACGTGGCCGCCGAAGGGGCCGATGAAGTCGATGGCGAGGGTTCGCAGCCAGTCGAGCAGGATGGCCGTCTGCTCGTTGGCGTCGGCGTCAAGCTGGACCCGGCCCTGCTGGGACCACACGCCCGTGTAGGCCTTGCCGGGGGAATATGTCAGCCGGGAGAAATCTCCGTACATCAGGGGTCTCCTAGGTGGCGAAAATGGGGGCGATGTCCATCCCGATCGGCGCGTAGGCGGGGAGCCCAGCCTGTAGCTGGGACCGGCGGTAGGCCAGCCACGCGAAGTGATAAGCGCCGAGTTCGCCTTCGTCGCCGGCGCCGCCGGTCAGCTCGGGCGCCGCGTCGTCGCTCAGCCGGCCGTAGGCCGGATCGCCGAATCGCGCGCTGTCGAATCGGGGCGTGACCCTGGCCGCCTCGCGCTGGCGCAAGACGGCGCGTTCCGACGGCGGGTAGGTCCCCCGGGCGATGGCATCGTCCACCGCGGCCAGCACGTCGTCAGGCTGGCACGAGGTCCGCCGCGGCGTCCGGGAGCCTTCGGGGAGGTAGGAGAAACGCACGCTTCCGACCTGACGGCGGCCGCTGTGCAGGCGGCCGGTGAGGATGCTGTCGGCGACCATGCCGATCTCGCGGACGTCGATCTCGCCGAGGACGGTGACGCGGTGCAGGGACAGCCGGGCCCAGGCGGGGCGGCGTTCCGCGCCTTCGATCGCCTTGCGGCCCGGACGGCCAGGGTCGAGGATCGAGTCGGTGACGGTCACCGGGACCGGGTCGAGCCCGGTTTCTGGGCTGATCATCTGGATCCGGCCGATGACCGAGAACTCAACCCGCACGTCGGCGCGCGTGGCCTCGACTCGCAGGCTGACGTCGGCTCCCTCACGGCGGTTCCCGGCCGCCGGCACCAGGGTGCAGTGCCGGAAGGTGGCGGTGCCCAGGTGGCCGGACAGCTCGACCGGGTGCCCGGCGACCCATACCCCGTCGAAGGTCACGTCCGGAGGCGGCAGCACCGGGGGGCGTTCGGGCGGGGGCGCCGCTTCCCGCGCCCGGGAACGGTAGGGCGGCTGCTCTTCCCGGGGACGGATCCCGGTCACCAGGAGGGCCTGGGGGCGGTCGTGATCCTCATCGACCGGCCGGATCATGGGCCGCCGGCCGTCGGCGGCGCGAATCTCCAGTGCCTCGCCGGGTCGCAGCTCGAGGCGGAGCCGCTCCTCGTATACGCCGTCGTCGGTGATCTCGATGGTGGCACGGCCGCCGGCTTCGCCGCGGGCCTGGTCAGATCGCCAGGCGGCGACGGCCGCGCCGATGCTGGCGTGTCCGCCGTCACCGGTGGCGCTTACCGGGTAGCGGGCGGCTGCGGTCACGGCCAGGGCCCGGGGATACTGGCCGCCGCCGAGGCCGCCCACGGTGAGACGGCGGTAGCTCACCGACACGCCCGCTTCGGGGATGTCGCGCACGGGGAAGGCGATCCGCCCGAGCACCGGGTCCACGGCGACCTGGCGCGGGCTGAGACGGTGGCGCCAGCGGCTCAGGTCGGCGACGACGATCTCGGCCCGGTCCACCGCCGAGTGGCCCCGGTACACGCACAAGCTGCGAGCCTCGCCGTAATAATCCTCCAGCTGGCGGCTGAGGGCCAGCCGGCTGATGGGGGTGGGGACGTCAAGATCGCCGGCTGGCCGGCGGCCGGGAATCCGGGCGACCGGGCGAACGCACAGCTGGGTGTCGCGGCCGAGAGCGTCGAAGGTGAAGTGGTTGTCGTCGTTCACGCATTCCGCGGGCGCCCGGTCGACGCCGTCGGCGACCAGCCGCCAGGCCACCAGCCCGATCGACGGCAGGTTGTGAGTTGCCCGGGTGCGGTGCGAGCTGATGCGCCGCATGTCCGGGGTATGGGCGGCGGCGGAGAACGGGGTGCCGAAAGTGCCGAGCGCGCCAGCGTCCCCGATGGCCATCGTGGTGCCCCGGCTGAGCTCAGGGTGCAGGACAGACTGGGTGACCGAGACGAGCCAGGCGAACTCGACCGCGCGGCACGGCCACCCGGTGGCGTCGGCGGCGAAGCGCTCGATAGCGGCTAGCGTCCCCTTGGCCCGCCGGTCGCGGATGGCGTTGGCCACCTGGCCGCGGCGGCTGGCCGCGTCGAGCGGATCTGGCACGCCGGTGGCCGGGGCTCCGATGGCGGGGCCGAGGGCCACGTCGACCAGGTCCGCGAAGTAGGGGACGAGCCAGTCCTGGCAGGTTTCGATGAACCAGTCGTCGTAGAGCTGGGCGATATCAGTCTCCAGCCCCGCGACCTGGTCGCCGATGACCCCGAGGAGAGCGCGCAGCGGGCCGCCGGCCTCAACGTCGCGGAGTTGGTCGATGGCGGGCAGCAGGTGGTAGAGCCGGTCGTCGGGCATTACGTCACCTCCTGCAGGATGAGGGTGTCGTTCATGGCGTCGGAAAGGTAGGCGACCGCCGCGGCGGGCGGCTCGTCCGCCGCGGCCGTCTCCGGCGGCGGCAGCGGCAGCCGCCCGCCGGCCGGCGGCGCGGGCAGGCGGCTGGTCAGCTCGACGATCTCGCTGGCCGTCGCGGTGGTCGGCACGAGCGCGATGGCCCGGACCGAGAACGACTCGACGCCAGGGACCGAGTGGCCCACGGCGATGATCTCGCTGACGATGACGTCCTGGCCCAGCTGGCGGGACCCGTAGCCGAACGCGCCGGACAGCGCGCCCCGCACGGCGGCGGAGACGCCGGCCCAGTCAAGCGCCGGATCGCGCCGGATCCGGGCGGTGAGCACGATCAGGTACAGCCGCGCGGGCAGGACCAGGACCGGCGAGCGCGGATCGCCCGCCGCGGCCAGGGCACCGGTCAAGGCCGTGCACAGCGCGCCCGCCGGGTCGAGGGGGACGGGGTCGACGCCAGCCACGGTCAGGGCGACCACCTCGCCGCCGGCGGCGGCCGCCGAGACCGCACTGGCCTTGCCGACGCCAGCCCACGACCGGACGAGGTCGGCGGTGTCGGTGACCGAGACCAGGCGGCCCAGGCTGGCCAGGCCGGCCGATGCGCCGGTCCGCAGGTCACCGGGTCCGTCGCCGTCCGACCCGCCCGAGCCCGGCAGCGGGTTGTCCACGCTGGCGACGGTCAAGGGCCGGCTGAGCAGCTGCGTGACCTGATGGGCACGTACGTTGCCGGCGCTGCCCGACCCGGTCCGGTAGGTGGCCACCACGCTGCTGGTGCCGGTCGGCAGCGGCCCGCTCAGCTTGATGGTGGTCCGGCCCTGGCTGTCGATCCCGGTCTGGTAGCAGCCGTCCGGCGTGGTGGCGTCCAGCCGGGGCACCGGAGTCCAGGTGCGTCCGCCCACGCTGAGCTGGAGCGAGGAGACGGAGCCGGCCGCCGTGGTGGCCGGGTCGGCCAGCACGGGCGCCTGGGACAGGGTGAAGGACGGATGGGGGTCGCCGGGGACGGCGCCGGCCAGGGTCTCGGTCACGGTGGCGCCTTGGTGCGCGGGCACGACGTTGCCGTAGATCTGCACCGACGGCAGCTGGTACTGGTAGGTGAGCGGCGCGGCCAGCTCCAGGGTCGTGTGCGGCGTGTCGGCGGTCCCGCCGGTCGTCTGCTGCGTGACCCCGGTCACCATGGCGGCCTCGCCGGCCGGCACGGAGGCGCCGGCCGGCAGGTCCGCACGGGTCCCGGTGACCAGGATGCGCTGCCCGGCCTCGACCCCGGCGTAGAGCCCGTCGAGGTCGATGCTGGAGCCGGTGAGCGGACCGGGCAGCGGCACCGGGAGCAGTGTGAGCCCGGCCGACTGGGCCTGGACGCTCAGCGGCCGCACCGCGGAGAGCCAGCGGGTGCCGGCCGGAGCCCAGGGCTGGTCCAGGGTGAGCTCGGTAACGGTCCCGCTCATGCCGTAGCGGGAGATCGCGGTGGTCGTGGCGCTCATGACCTGGGCGGTGACCTGATAGGGAGCTGTCCCGGCGGGGGTGCCCGCTTGCTGGATGACGACCCAGCTGCCGGGCACGATGCCGGTATAGGTGGTGTCGAGGTCGAGTACCGCGGGTTTGGCCAGCAGCATGGCCTCGGTGACCGAGACGGTCAGCACCGGCTCGCCTACGGTCCTGGCCCGGTCGGCCTGCCAGCCGATGGTGACCCGGTAGTTGCCGATGGTGAGGCGCTGCGAGGCGTTCAGGGTTGGCGCCCAGGCGAACTGGCTGTCCCCATCGTCAGCGCTGGGGTCGCTGATCGTGACGGTGATGGACGTGTTGCTGCTCCAGCTCAAGGTGAGGGTCAGCGGGTCCAGCCCGGAACTGGCGGCTGGAGTGAAGGCGACGGCGAGTTCCTGCGACTGGATCGTCACGGCCGCGCCGCCGAGGTCGCCGAGGTCGACGGCCGGAGGGGCCGGGCCATTGACCGCCGCCTGGGCGAAGGAGCCGCCGGGCCCCTGGACGGACAGCTGGACGGACTGCCGGTCGGGTGGGGTATCGGTGTTACCCGTCCAGTTCAGGCTGGCGGTCAGCACCTGAACGTCGCCGACCGGCCATTCTTCGGTACCAACCTGCTGGCCCTGGCTGTCGAACACCGGCCGGGGCGGCATCCTGACCCCGAACGGGGTGGCCTGTACCTGCAGGACCATTGCGGCGGTCACGGCGGCGGTGCCGATCGACGTCGTGCCGAGCGCCTTGTAGATGGTGCCGGCCAGCGCCGGATGCAGGGCGGCGACGAGCCGGAGAACAGCGTCGGAGTCGGGCGCGAATACCTGGGCGGGTCCCCGGTTGAGGTCCGCGGCGGAGGCGGGCGGCGGGGCCGGCAGCTCGTGCAGCACCGGGACCAGCGAGTCGAGGGCCGGAACGACTGCGTCGATGACCCGGGCGAGGGTGGGGCCGCGAGTTGCTCCCTCGGCCACGGCGGCTGGGGCCGCTGGGGCCGGCTGGCCCGCTGGGGCCGGCTGGCCCGCTGGGGCCGGCTGGCCCGCTGGGGCCGGCTGGCCCGCTGGGGCCGGCCGGTCCGCGGCCGGGGTACTCGCCGGAGGCGGCTGCAGGGTCACAGAGGTGACCTGGCTGGCCAGGTCGGCGCTGACCGCCTGGACCAGGACCGCGGTCGGCGTGCCGCCGCCGTCGTCGAAGAGGAGGATCGTGCTGTTGGCCGCGAGGCCGGTCGTCACGCCCTGGAAGGTAAGGGCGGTCAGCTTCGAGAGCCCGTCTGGCGCGGTGACGGGGCCGGTCGTCCGCACGCCGAGGGTGTTCCAGCTCGGCCGGGCCACCAGTTCGCCGGTGGTCTCGAATGTCTGCGGCAGCTCGCCGGTCCCGGGCACCGACTGGGTCAGCAGCCCGGCCGGCAGGACTACGGCCGTATCGGCGGGATCGGGCTGGAGCGTGTAGGCGAGCCAGACCGAGGCGGCCAGGCCGGGCCGGGGCTGGTAGCCCACCAGCTGGGCGATGGCCAGCAGCGAGCCTGGCTGGCCCGCAGTGCGGATGAAGCCCTCCGTCGCGATGCGCTCCTGGTAGAACGCGATGACATCGGCGACGGTGGCCCACGCATCGAGCAGGGCCACCGTGGGGTCGTCTGCTGCCTTGGTGCGCAGCCCGAACGGCTTGCCGTCGGCGGTGTCAGTGCGCGCCAGCTCGGCCAGCAGCTGCTCCAGGAACTGCTGGCGGCTGCCTGAGCCGTACGGCAGGGCTGGCGTGGTCATGGCTGGGCTCCCCCCATCGGTCACCGGCCGCCCTGCAGGTTGATGGTGACGTAGCCGTGCTCGGGCGCGTCCGGATCGTTGTCCAGGCGGGCGATCTCGCGGGCCCGCACTCGCAGCCGCTCCGGTACTTGGGCGGGAACGGGCGCACCGGGACGGTCCAGGAAGCCGAGGCGGGTCAGCGTCACGGCCTCGACACCGGGGACGTCTTGCACGGCGGCGACGATCGGGCTGGCGTAGACCGGCTGCCCGAAGCCCATTCGCTGTGGACTGAACAGGGCCGGGGTGCCGTCCGCCTGCCAGCCGGAGCCAAGCAAGGCCACCAGCACGTCCGCCACGACCGCGCGTACCGCGTCGGGGCCGATGTCGACGTTGAGCCCCAGCACTACGGGGCGGTAGCTCGGCGGCCGCACCCACAGCTCGTGGCCGATACGCCGGGCCGGCCAGAGCGCGTCATCGACGGCGGCGAGCAGTTCCGGGCCAGGATCCTCGCCGACGGCGGGCTGGACCGCCACGTCCGCCGCGTAACGTGTCCCGGTCCAGCGCAGCACGGTCGCGGCCCGGCGGACCCCGGCCACCCGTTCGGCGATCGCGGTGTAGTCGGCGGCGACGAGCGCGCGCGGCTGGTCGACCAGGAAGGCGCCGGGCAGCGCGGCTTTGGCCGCGGTGATGCTCTCCGGGTCGGTGCCACCCGCCGCGGGAAGCGGATTTCCCAGGCTCTGGACCACGGACACGGCCGCGGCGGCGGCCGGAGTCAGGCCGGCGATGGCGTTGATCGCCCCGGCCGGCACGTTGCCCGCGGCGCCCTGGCCGACCTGATAGCTCGCCTCGGCCGGGCCGGCCGGCTGGTCATCGGGGCTGAAGCGCAGATGCCCCCGCCCGGCGTCGTCGACCTCCACCATGACCTGCCGGGATCCCGGCTGGCTGCCGACCAGGTCCCGCACCACCGTCCATGGCCCCCGGCCGCCGGCCGCATCAGCGTCACCGGCGACTGGCGCCAGTGCGAGTAGTGGTCGCGCCCGGCGGGCATCTTGACTGGTTGCGGCGCTGGCCGGACCCCAGGTGGCCGGGTGGTGGGAGCTGAGCTGGCCGGCCAGGTCGGGCCCCCAGTCGTCGGCGACCTCCCGGATCAGCACTTCCCCGAGCGGGCCGCTGGCCCGGGCCAGGTCAGCCAGGGCGGCCAGGCGGCGGACCCGGGACCCGAGCAGCCGACTGGCCTCCAGCAGGAGCCGGCCCAGGCCTTCCGCCTGCTGCCCGGCCAGGTCCCCGTCCCGGTAGCCCCGGCCGCTCAGGCCGAACTCGGCGAGCACCTCCTCGCCGAGCAGCCGGCGCAGGGCGCTCAGCTGGCGGTCGCTCAGCACCTCGCCCTGCTGGGCGTCGCGGCGCCACCCTTCCACCTCGCGGCGCCAGTCCGCGGGCAGCCGGCGCAGCCTGCGGGCCTGGTGCCGGGCCACGGCCGCGGGGTCAGGGTACGGGCACGCCCAGCTGAGCGACGGATGGGTGAGGACCACCTGCCCGGGATCCAGCTGGTCGGACACCCCCACGCCGTCTCCGACCAGGATCGTATTGGCCCGGACCACAGCGCACGGCACCGGGGCGCGGTCGGGGCCCGGCGCGCTGACCTGCAGGTCGAACGGCAGCGCATCCGCCTCGGCCCAGGTGATCTCCAGGATGGGCTGGTCGTAGAGGCGGTCGACCGAGGCGTGCACCGCGGTCAGCCGGACCGGGTGCCGCTGCTCCGGGTCCGGCGGCACGATCCCGGACGGGTCAGTGATCGCCTCGAACACCACGACGTCACCGGCGTGCAGGGCCAGCGACCGCGGCCCGGACGGCCCGCGGTCAGCGGGATCGGTCCACCCGTCGGCCAGGACCGCGGTCGTCGCCCCGGCCAGCAGCCAGCTTTCATGCTCTCCCCACGCCCACAGGGCCACCTCATTGTGGGCCGGCCTGACCGCGACCACCGGCCCGCGGCCCCGGCGCGCCGAGCTCGCCGTCGGCGACGCCGAGCTCGCCGTCGGCGACGCCGCCCGAACCGGGGTGTAGCAGCGCACCGGGCTCGGTGCCCCGGGCAGCAGGGCGTCGCCGGACAGGACCGGCGAAGCCCCCTCGGCCAGGCCCGGTGCCGCGGCGAATACCAGGTCACGCAGCGGCAGCTCGGCCGCATCGGCCACCGCCAGGCACACCCACGCCCGGGCCTGGACGCCTTCGCCGAGCGGGTAGTCGACCAGGCGAGCGTGCCGCCGCACCGAGATCCGCCGCCGGGCGGTCTGCAGGTAGGCCTCGGTGGCGACGGCGTCCTGGTAGTAGCTGAGGTCGTCGCCGACGTAGGCGAGCAACTCCACCAGGGTGATCCCGATGTCAGGGACGTGGCGTTCGGTCCAGGCCGGCATGGTCTGCGCCAGCCGGTCCAGTATGAGCTGGCGCAGCCCTCCGTAGTCGCGGGCCAGGTAGGATGCCTGCGGCCCGGCCGGGCCGGGGGCGGTCGGCGGAGCGGCGGCGACCGGGTTGGGCCGGTCGACATCGAAGGTGAAGCTGGCCTGGGCAAACCGGGAATCGAGGCCGCGCAGCGGCGCCCAGCCGGGACGGCCGTCGGCGGTCCGCTCGACCAGCCGGAACGTGTAGGGGCCCGCGCCGCCCGGAGCCGCGAGCTCGACCAGCAGCCGGTCCTCCAGGCGCGGATCGTCCTGCGGGGCCCGCCGGACCGCGGTGGCGACGACCGGCGCCGCGCCGGGTGGCCCGTCGATGCGGATGTTAGCCAGGTGTACCTGCTCCGGCGCGTGCTCAAGGAAGGTCAGGACCAGCCGCCGTCCGCGCTGATCGACCTCCACCGTGTCGAGGCCGTTGCCGTGACGACGCCGGATTTCCTGGCGGCGCGCTCCTCCCGCCACCATCAGGTCACCCCACCGGGTCGCCCGGCCGTCCATCGTCGCGCTCACCCCACCGGTATCGAGACAGTGGTGGCAGCGGCCGTGCCGGTGGCGGTGACCAGGTAGCTCACGACGACCTGCAATTCGCTCCCGGCCGAAGTGACGTCGACAGACTGGACCGTCATGACGTCTCCGAGCCACTGCTGGACGGCCGCTGAGACCGTGATCGACAACGCGGCGGCGACCTCCGGGGAGGTGGGGCTGAAGACCAGGTCGAGCAGGCCGCAGCCAAAGCCAGGGCGGTTGACCCGCTCTCCCGGCCGGGTGAAGAGCAGTTGCTCGAGCAGCTGGGCGATGTGGTCGCCCGCCGATGCCGCGACGGCCGTCGAGCCTTGCGGCCCGAGGCGATAGGGAAAGGCGATATCCATGCTCAGGTCACCGAGAACTGGGCGCCGTTGACCGTGAAGCTAGACGTCACGAGCCTGACCGCGGGCGCGGTGATGGTCACGCCCGACGCGTTGAGGCTGATCGACGTGGTCCCCGCGTTCGCGTAGAGGCTCACATTGCCCGCGGTCGGCGGCAGGTTCGGCAGGTCGGAGACCCCGATGCCGCTGGTGGCCGTTTCCAGCGTCACCGACGGCATCGGCGTGGTCCCGGCCAGCAGCGCCATCTTGCCGAGGGTGGCGGGTGTCTCCCAGAAGCAGCCGACCCAGATCGGCATCTCGGGATCGCCCTGCTCGAACTCGACCCACACGCTGGCACCGACCGGCGGGGGGACGAACGAGGTGCCCATCATCGGGCCGGCCAGCGGGACGCAGGGCAGGGCCCAGTTGCTCGTCAGCAGCCCGAACACATCGGGGACCCGCAAGATGAGCCGGCCCTGCTTGAGCGGATCGAGATTGGTCACGACCGAGCCGCGGTACTTGCCGAAGAAGCGCTTGCGGACGTCGGGATCCGGGTCCTGAGCGTCCGGATCCCCGAACGGCAGCAAGGACTCTTTGTAACCGGAGTGGCCGAGGTCAGGCATGGTTCTCCTTGTCCTGGGGTTTCACGGGGATGCGGGCAGCGCGGTGATCCGGCCACCGCCGGGGGAAGGCACGGGCGTGGGCACGGGCAGCAGCGGCCCCGGCGGGGTGGTGGGAACGCCCAGGCCACCGGGCAGGACGGTGGTGGCGCTGTTGGCCGCCGCGGTGGCGAACCCGCCCAGCTCCTGTACCTGGGAGGTCAGGTAGGACAGCGGGTCGCCGCTGCCTGCGATCAGGGCGTTGCGGCTGAGGGTGAAGCTTTGCTTGTAGGACCCCGGCTTGATGGTGTGGGTGGTGCTGTCGACGAAGTACTGGCCGTCGTAGGTGACGCCGGCGCCGCGCACGTCGACGAGCGTGCGGGCTGGCAGGATGGCCCCGTAGCGGAGCACGTCGAGGGTGCCCTGGCCGGAGATCACGTTGGCGGTGGACGCCGCCTGGGCCAGGGCGATCCCGGCCGCCTGGAGCGGGGTGTACTTAGCCAGGCCGGGCATGGGGCTGATCTTGAGCGGGATGGGGCTCTTGCGGCCGAGCGGCGGGCTGATCGGGTTGATGTCGGGTACCGGGATGGGCACGGGGATGCTGCCAACCTGGATGACCACTACCCACTGGGTCTTGGCGAAGCCGTCGAAGGAAAATTGCAGGGACTCCACGTTGCTGGCCCCGTCCCAGTCGATGGCGATGGGGGGCGGCACCGGCAGGAACGGGATCGCCGTCCGGAGCATCGGCCCCCAGTAGGCCAGGTTCATGCCCGGCAGCGGTCCGGGCTGGATGAAGAAGACGTAGCCGACCCGGTCCGCGAGCGTCTTGATGTAGTTCAGGTCGGTGCCTCGCTGAACGGGGATATGAGCCACCGGGTTCGGGACGTCGATCAGGACGCTGGGAATGACGATCGGGACGATCCCGTAGAGCGGTATGTACTTGCCCACGGCGATCGCAACACGCGCCTCGGCGGGCATGGCCGGCCAGGGGAAGCCGCTCAGGTCGACGAGGTCGAGCATCCGGGTCAGGTCATCGCCCTTGATGGACAGGACGGCTTTGCCCGGCTCGTCGCTCGGCACCATCTCCTGGAAGGTGATCACGCCGTCCATCAGCACGGTGGCCGAGCCGGCCATGGTGACGACCAGGATCACCCGGGTCGGGGGATCGAAGTACCCGGTCGGCAGCAGGTCGGTGAGCAGCGGCGATCCCTTGCTCACGGCGAAGGACAGATCGAAGCCGCTCTTGCCGGTCGCGCTCACCTGCACGCTCGCCGAGACCAGCGACTCCATCACCTCCCGCGGCACCGGGCTCGGCTGGACGGCCCCGATCAGCAGGCTGAGGGTGATCTCACTGGCCACCAGGCACCCCCGCGGGCAGCGGGACGATGATGGTCGTCCCGGGTTGGGCCAGGTCGCTCGGCCGGTCGACCAGGTTGGCGTCGGCCAGCAGCCAGGACAGCTCGGCGTCACCGAGCTCGGCGCCGGCGATCTGGTCGGCGCGCTCACCCGGCCGTACCAGGTGGGTGCGCTGCGTCGCCAGCTGACCGGGCTGGGGCAGGAAGCGGCGCAGCAGGTACGGCACCGCGGTCCCGTCGGGCGCGGTCCAGGTGGCGGTGCCGACGGCGGCATAACGGCTGGGCGAGCTCATCTGCGGCTGCTCCCGGATTCGGTCATGGCAGGTGCTCCAGTCCCAGCGGCCGGACGTCGGTGCCGGCCACCAGGGCGGCAAGGCTTTCCGCGGTGCGGCGGTAGCCGAGGTAGAGCGTCGAGCCCAGGTGGGTGATCGGCAGATCGCTGGTCGTCAGCACCTTGAGCTCGAGGCTGACCTTGGCCCGGATCGGCCGGAGCTGGGGATCGAAGACCTCTTCGGTGATCGACAGGCTGCCGACCATGACCGGGACGACCCGCTGCACGCCCCACACCAGGACGATCAGCGACGCCTGGACCGGGGCGATCTCCAGCATCCCCTGGTCGAAGAGCGCGTCGGTCGTCAGCAGCTGGTCGGCGGACGGCGTGATCAGGGCCTCCAGCGATGCGAGGGCAGGCAGCAGGCCGTTCCCGGCCACGGGCGCGCCTGATTGGCCGCTGGATTTCTCCAGCACCTGGTCGGCCGCGTCGAGCTCGGCTTCCAGCTTGATCGTCTCGTGCGGCGGGCCGGTGAGGCGCAGCACCTCGAGACGGTCGCCGGGCTCGCCGGTCATGGCCCGGGGCTGCAGGGTCCTGGTCATGGTGTCGGGGTTGTACTGGAAGACGATCACGTCGACGATCGTGCTGGTGACCGGGTCGAGCTGGACCAGGCCCCCGCGCAGCAGCTTCGGCGAGCCCGGAAACGCGCTGGCCGGCATGTTCATGGGCGCCCCCGTCGGGACTGGCGCCGGCTCGGCACGGCCGGGCGGCTGTCAGCGAGAGCGCCGGCGGGCAACGCGGGCAACGCGGCCAGCACGTCGTGCGCGATCCGGCGGCCGAGCCGCGATACGTCGCTGGCCTCCTGGTCCGTCCGGACGCCCGCAGGCGGCTGGGTGCCCGCAGGCGGCTGGGTGCCCGCAGGCAGCTGGGTGCCCGCAGCCTTCCAGCCACCCATGGCCGGCTGGCCGCCCTCGCGGGTGACGCGCTCGCGTAGCTGGCGGGCGAGCTCATGTTCCAGCGCCGCGGTGAGGTGCTCGCGCTCGCGCCGGGTCAGGGAGGTGCCCTCGACCACGATCTGGTCGATCCGCAGGTTGATCTTCACCGGGCTACCTCCGCGCGTAGCTCGAAGTCAGTGCCGCTGACCGGCAGCTGGAGCTTGCGGAATTCGATCCGGGCCATCTCCAGGACCAGTTCGGTCGTCACCGGGGTCTGACGTCCCGCCGCGCAGAAGGCGGCGTTGAGGGCGATGTTGCGGATCATCCCGCCGGTCGTGGCCAGCTTGGTGAGCCGGCCGACGTCGAGATCGTCAACCGGGGCCCGGGACGGGAACGCTCGCCGCCACAGCAGCTCGCGCTCGCGGGGCGAGGGGAACGGGAAGCTGACGACGAAGCGGAGCCGACGCAGGAAGGCCCGGTCGACGGCTTGACGCTGGTTGGTGGTCAAGATGGCCACGCCCCGGTAGTCCTCCATGCGCTGCAGGAGGTAGTTGACTTCGATGTTGGCGTAGCGGTCATGGCTGTCCTTGACCTCGCTGCGCCGCCCGAACAAGGCGTCGGCCTCGTCGAACAGCAGCAGGGAGCCGCCCTCGTCGGCCGCGTCGAACACCCGGCGCAGGTTGCGCTCGGTCTCGCCGATGTACTTGCTGACCACGCCGGACAGGTCGATCCGGTACAGCGCCAGCCCGAGCTCACCCGCGATGACCTCGGCCGCCAGGGACTTACCGGTACCGGACTGGCCGGCGAACAGGGCCGTGATGCCGCTGCCGCGGGTGATCCTCTCGCCGAAACCCCACTGGCGCAGCACCGTCGCCCGGCCCCGCACCTGGTCGACGAGGTGCCGCAGCAGCACGGTCTCCGCGTCCGGCAAGACGAGATCGTCCCACGTGGCGACCGCGTCCTGCCGCCGGGCGAGCGCCGCCAGCCGGGGACGGCTCTGGGACTGGCAAGCCTGCCACAGGGCCTCGACGCCGCCCCGGCCGCGGGCGTGCCTGGCCGCCTCACGGATGGCCGCCTGGTTGAGGTCGAACTCCCCGGACAGCCGCCCGGTAACGTCGTCCAGGCCACTGGCGGGGCCGGCTAGATCGGCCAGGACTTCGGCCCAGAGCTCCTGCTGCTCCGCGGGCGACGGACGCTGGGCATCGACCAGGCGGAACGGGCGACCAGGCACCGCGAGCGGCTCGCGGCAGCCGACCAGGACCGCGCCGCTCAGGTCCCGGAGCAGGCCGTGCAGGGATGCGACATCCTCGGCTGGCACCTCGCTCACGTCGATATACAGGGCGAGCGGAAGCAGCATCGTCTCGCGCTCCCACAGCCGGATGACGTCGGCGAGGTCGAGCCCGGAACGGGGCAGCCGGTCGGTGGCCAGCTCATAGAGCAGGAGATCGGCCCGTTCGGCCATGGCCGAGGCCAGGCCCTGCCTGACCGCCGGATCAGCTCCGAGGAGCTCGACCAGCGGCAGCTGGGTCGCGGTGGCCGGCTCCTCCCAGGCCGCGAGGCCATCGGCGACGGCCGCCTCCTGGCTGGGATACAGCTCCCCGAGGAGATCACCGACCGGGCGGACGAGATGATCCAGGCGGTCGTCGAGCTGGTTGAGGCCCTTCAGGTAGTTCACGATCCGCTCGTCCGCCCGCAGCGCGCTGGTCACGAGCGGCTGGGCGGCACCCTGTTGCACTTCGACCAGCCGCCAGTAGCGCAGCGGCCGCTGGGGCGACAGGGCGTCCCAGGCCGGATCCGGCAGGATGCTGAGCGCGAGCGCGAACGTCGGCTGACCGGTCCCCGCCTGGCCGGCGGCCGCCGCGCAGCGGGCCGCCATCGCCGGGTCGAACTCCATGGCGGCGCAGAGCAGCAGGACGAGACGCTCGAAGCGGGAGAGGCCGAGGCGGTCGCCGAGCAGCTCGAGGGCGGGGGGAGGCCCGGACCGCTGGCTCGTCAGGTAATCCTGCCACCAGGGGGCGCCTGGCTGGCCACCGGGATCGTCGGGATCGTCGGCCCGGTCCGCGGAGAGCCGGCCGCGGAGCCACTCCAGGCCCTCGGCGAGATAGGCGTGGTTGCGTGACTCCCAGCCGGTCACGGCGGTCATGACAGCTCCAGGCGCTGGTTCGGGTCGAAGCTTGCCTGGCCAGCCACGACGGGGATGCTGTCCTGGCCGTTCACGCGCAGCCGCACGACATAGGAGCCGGTGGTGAATCCCCGCAAGGTGAATGACAGCGAGGTGCGGGGCTCGCTACCGGCTTCGCCCGTGGTGCCGGCCACGATCTGGTCGCCGACGACCAGCGCGACGGTCTGCTGCGCACCTACCGGTGGTGCGCAGGTGACCTCGAGGGTCACCGATCCGTTGTCGAGCGTCCCGGCGATCGGGCCATCGTTGGTGATCACGGGAACCAGCGCCAGCGGGCTGGCGTTGCTGGCCAGGGTGCTGCCGTCGGCCGCGGTCACTAGCGCGGTGACGGCGACGATCCCGGCGGGCAGCGGCGTTTCCGTCGGCAGCTGCACGGTCAGCGACCCGTCCGGCGCGGTGACGGCCGCCAGCAGCTGCGGGCCGCTCAGGGCGTCCCCCGAGACCTGGACCTGGGAAACTCCGCCGAGTCCCTGGCCGATGAGGGTCACTGTGTCGCCGGGGCGGGCGCCGGGCTGACCGCCCGGCGGCGCGGCCAGCTGCAGCCAGGGCGCGGCCCTCGCGGTGGCGAAGGGACCCTCGTCGCCGGGCGAGCGGGCCAGGACCGGGAGCGGAGCGCGGACCGGTCGCGTGTTGTCGATCAGGACCACGGCGGCGTCATAGCTGACCGAGATGCGGTATCCGGTGCCGAAGGTGGCCCACATCCGGGATATCTCGTCCATCGGTATGGGGTGCGGGGTGATCCTGACCCGATCAGGCTGATCTTCCAGGCCGCTTCCGCTCAGGGCCGCGGCGATGGCCGCGGGGGGAAGCAGGGGCTGGTCGTTGAGCATCTGCATGCCCACCCCGAGCAGCCGGTGGGCCAGCACCTCATCGTCGTCCTCGCCGTAGGCGGTCATGAGGTACGACAGGACGAGCGGCAGCGGCGGCTGGCCGGACTCACCGGGGCGTAGCCCCGGCGGATCCTGGTTGCGCCAGGCCGCATCGATCGAGGTCCGGTACAGGAAGAGGTTGATCTGATTGCTGGTGGTACCGTCCTGGCGGGCCCGGTCAGGGGGCCGGGTGGTGACCGTCGTCCCGGCCAGGTCGGCATCGCTGGACACGGCCTGGAACAGCATGTTCCGCAGCGTCGCGGTCACCGCCGCGATAGCCCGGTCGTTGCTCATCCGACCCTCCCGGCGGTCCGGGCTCGCAAGTACTCCTCCAGCCGGCTCGGCTGAGGCCGCGGAGAAGGAGCAGCGGGCGGGGCGGGCGGCCCGGACACGGCTGGCGCCGGGCTGACGCGGACTTCGACGCGCCCGATGCTCACCGTTATCTCGTCGGGCTGAGTCCGGCCGGCGGGTGGATACCAGCCCGGATCCGGGTGTTCAGGCCGGGATGGGCCGCCCCGGTCATCGGCCAGGGGAACAGCGTCGCCGGGCCGTCCGCCGAGCCCGGGGGCGGCCGACGCGAAGCCGTCAGGTCCGGAAATACGGCCGAGGTAGGGTCCGGCCAGCTCTGACCGCACAGGGCGCCCACGGCCCTGGAGCCGGCCACCCGAGAGCGTGAACGCTGGCTCGGTGGACCCGGCGGCTGAGCCAGCGGGTGAGGCGGAATCCGGTCGGCGGGCGGGGCCGGCCGGGCGGGCGGCTTCGGCGCCGGACCGATCTGGGGGCACCGGGCCGCCTCGGTCGCGACCGGAGCGGGCGGGCGCCGGGAGCATCGGGCCAGGGCCGGGGCTTACGGGCGCCGGGACGGCCTCCGGCGGCTCAACGGCCGGGTCCAGCGGACTCGGGCTGGTCGAGCCGGGCGACCCTCGGCCTTCATCGCGATGGACCAGGTGGTCATCGGGCGCGGAGCGGGGATCCTGGGCGCCGCTCTCGGCCCGGTCCGGGGCGGCGGCCCGGGCGAGCCCGAGGCGCCCCGGCGGCCCTGACGGCCCTGACGGCTCGGGCGGCGGCGGCTGCGGCGGGCGGCGGCGGGCACCGGCTGACGGCTCGGCCAGCTCGGATGGCCCAGGGCTGCCCGGAGCCGGGCTGGAGCCGGGCCAGGCGGGTGACCGCCCGGGCCTGGGGCCGGACCGGGGCCGGGCTGCTTCCCGCGGGTCGTCGGCCGCTGGCCATAGGATCTCGGGCCAGGACTCGGCGGGACCCGCGGCGCCGGCCTCGGCGGGCCGCGCCGGGCCGGGCGCGGTGCCCGCCCAGGGCGGCTCGGTCTCTGGCGGGGCCGGCTCGAAACGGGACCGGGGACGCACTCGCAACGACGGCTCGCCGCCGGTGAGCCCGCGGATGCGCTTGATGTACGCGGTCATCCCGCGCAGGACTCAAGGTAGAAGCTACGCCGGTACGGGCTCATCTCCAGGATGTCCCGCTCGGCCCACCCGTAGGCCAGCGCTAGCTGATGGACCTCCAGCAGGCGGCGCTGAACCCACCGGGTCAGTTCCGTCCACAGGATCGAGCGGATGTCTATGGTCTCGGCCCACACCGCTCCGCAGGGGCACTCGATATCGGCCGTGATGTCAGCACCCGGATCGCTGGCCGCCAGGGCGTCGGCCACCCGTTCCGCCATCGCTGGCGGCAACGCGGCCGCGGCGGGCGGGGCATCCGGCCCGGCTATGTCCTCGACGCACCGCATGAGCAGGTCCGCGGCCGTCGCCTCGGGACCGATCGCGGCCATCTCCCGCAAGTCGCCGTTGGTCGGCAGCCGGCACCGGAGGCACAGGCCGCCTTCCTCGACCGTCACCTGGCTCAGCCGGACGGGAGGATGAGCTGGTACCACCTCGGCGGCCGGAATAACGAGTTCTACCTGCATTCCGCACGCCGGGCAGGTCGCCACCATGTCGAGGTCCGGACCGAACAGCCAGCGACGCAAGTCGAACAGCAGCAGGTCGCACGCGCCTACGGTCATGGCGGCGGGATCGCAGGCCGGCTCGACCAGCCCGAGCGACCGGAGCA
>Ga0335083_10001102_pt1 | contig 37888 bp, 36 predicted proteins | sample Lox_Sample_42_FD_206716 | JGI IMG/M metagenome (GOLD analysis project Ga0335083, IMG submission 206716) | Soil microbial communities from Loxahatchee National Wildlife Refuge, Florida, United States - Lox_Sample_4.2 | ecosystem: Environmental > Terrestrial > Soil > Wetlands | place: USA...
ACCACAACATCTTCCAGGAGAACCTGGTCGGGGTGGACTTCTGCGAGAAGATGGTGGCCGAGACCAACCCCGGCGTGCTGGAGCAGGCCAACGCCACCGAGGCGCCGCACGCGGCCGACCACGGCTACCGCACCATCGGCGACATCATGCGCTCGCTGAACCCGCTCGAGGGCGAGTTCTACCGGGAGGCCCTGCAGGTCAGCCGGTCCACGCGGGAGATGTTCTGCCTGATGGAGGGCAGGCACGTGCACCCGTCCACGCTGTACCCGGGCGGCGTGGGCACGGTCGCGACGGTGCAGCTGTTCACCGACTACCTGACCCGGCTGATGCGCTACGTGGAGTTCATGAAGCGGGTCGTGCCGATGCACGACGACCTGTTCGACTTCTTCTACGAGGCGCTGCCCGGCTACGAGGAAGTCGGCAGGCGGCGGGTGCTGCTGGGCTGCTGGGGCAGCCTGAACAACCCGGAGTACTGCGACTTCACCTACCGGAACATGGCCGACTGGGGCCGCAAGATGTTCGTCACGCCCGGCGTGGTGGTGGACGGCGAGCTGGTCACCACCAGCCTGGTGGACATCAACCTGGGTATCAGGATCCTGCTCGGTCACTCGTTCTACGAGGACTGGGAAGACAAGGAGATGTTCGTCACCCGCGACGAGCTCGGCAACCCGGTCGACCGGCGGCACCCGTGGAACCAGCACACCATCCCGCGGCCGGCCAAGCGCGACTTCGACAACGCGTACAGCTGGACCATGTCCCCGCGCTGGTTCGACGGTAAGGACTACCTGCCGCTGGACACCGGCGGCGGCCCGATCGCCCGGCTGTGGGCGACCGCGCTGGCCGGCCTGGTCGACTGCGGCTACGTGCAGTCCACCGGGCACAGCGTGAAGATCAACCTGCCGCGGACCGTGTCCCGTCCCGAGGTCACGTTCGAGTGGAAGATCCCGGTCGACTCCGAAGGCAAGCCGCTGTCCAACGCGATCGAGCGGGACCGGGCCCGGACCTACTTCCAGGCCTACTCCGCCGCGCTGGGGCTGTACTTCGTCGAACAGGCGCTGGCCGAGATCCGGGCCGGCCGGACGAAGACCTGGGAGTCGTTCAACGTGCCCCAGGACGCGTTCAGCTGCGGCTTCACCGAGGCGGTGCGCGGCGTGCTGTCACATCACATGGTGATCAGGGACGGCAAGATCGCGAACTACCACCCGTACCCGCCCACGCCGTGGAACGGCAGCGTCCGCGACACCTACGGGACGCCGGGGCCGTACGAGGACGCGGTGCAGAACACGCCGATCTTCGAGGAGAACTCCAAGGAGAACTTCAAGGGCATCGACATCATGCGCGCCGTGCGCAGCTTCGACCCGTGCCTGCCGTGCGGGGTGCACATGTACCTGGGCGGCGGCAAGGTGCTCAAGACCTCGCACTCGCCCATGGGCGTAACGCTGGCGACATGAGCGACCTGGACGCGGAGGCGGCGGGCGAGCGGGTCGAGGCGCTGCTGGCCGAGCTGCGATCGCAGGCCGGGCCGCAGGCCGCGGCCACCGCCGAGGAGCTGGTGGGCTGCCTGGTCGAGCTGTACGGCGCCGGGCTGGCCAGGATCACCGAGATCGCGGGCGAGTCCGAGCCCGGGCTGATGGACAAGCTGGTCGCGGACCCGCTGGTGGAGAGCCTGCTGCTGGTGCACGACCTGCACCCGCTCGACACCAGCACCCGGGTCCGGCGGGCCGTCGAGGAGGTGCTGCCCCAGCTCGGCTCGCACGCGGGCGACGTGGAGTACCTGGGCCTGGACGAGGCGGGCGTGCTACGGCTGCGGCTGGAGCAGCGGGGCTGCTCGGCGGAGACGGTCCGGGACCTGATCTCCAAGGCCGTGGCCGGGGCGGCGCCCGAAGCGGCCGGGGTCGACATCGAGCTGGTTCAGCCGCCCGCCGAGCCGACGTTGCTGCAGATCACCAGGCGTCCGGTGGGCATCCAGGGGACGCGGTGACCGAGAATCCCGGGGTCACCGGGCTGCGCCGTTTCGTCAAGCGGCCGTCCGGGACCCCGGCGCCCGGTGCGCAGGTTCCGGGCGGGCTGCCGGTACAGCTGGGCAGCCAGCGCCGGGACGACCCGCCGGGCACCGAACGGTGCGAGATGTGCCAGACGGTCCTCGACGGCCGGCACGGGCACCTGGTCGACATGGACAAGCGCTCGATCGCCTGCGCCTGCCGGGCGTGCTACCTGCTGTTCACCCACGAGGGGGCGGCCGGGGGCCGGTACAAGGCGGTGCCCGAGCGGATCGGCCACGACCCGGCCCGCCCGCTGGCCGCCGCCGACTGGAGCGAGCTGCAGATCCCGGTCGCGATGGCGTTCTTCTTCGTCAACTCGGCGCTGGGCCGGGTGGTGGCGGGATACCCGAGCCCGGGCGGGGTGACCGAATGCGAGCTCGACCTGGCCGCCTGGGACCGGCTCGCCGCCGCCTACCCGCTGCTCGGCGAGATGGCGCCGGACACCGAGGCCATCTTCGTGCATAAGAACGAGGTCTTCCTGATCCCGATCGACATGTGCTACTCGCTGGTCGGCGAGCTCCGGCTCTACTGGCAGGGGTTCGACGGCGGGGCCGAGGCCCGCGAGGCGCTGGCCAAGTTCCTGGCCGGGCTGCGGCGGCGGGCGGTCGTATTGCAGCGGGGGCATTAGACGTGGCTGACCTGATCTTCGGCTGTACCGGTGCGAGCGCGGACCGGTACGCCGCCACGCCGACCCTGTCCTTCCAGCTGGCCATCACCGAACGGTCCGGGGTGCGGGTGCACGCGATCGCGCTGCGCTGCCAGATCCGGATCGAGCCGCACCGGCGGCGGTACACCGCGGCCGAGGCGGAGCGGCTGCACGACCTGTTCGGCGACACGTCACGCTGGGCCGACACGGTCAAGCCGATCCAGCTGGCCACGGTGACCGCGATGGTCCCCACCTTCACCGCGGTGACCGAGGTCGAGCTCCCGGTGCCGTGCACCTATGACCTGGAGGTGGCTTCGGCCCGCTACCTGCAGGGCCTGGACGACGGCACGATCCCGCTGCTGATGCTGTTCAGCGGCACCGTGTTCGTGGCCACCGAGCAGGGCTTCACGGTCGAGCTGGTGCCGTGGAGCGCCGAAGCCTCCTACCGGATGCCGGTGAGCGTCTGGCGCGAGCTCGTCGACGCGCACTTCCCCGGCAGCGCGTGGCTGCGCTGCAGCCGCCAGACGCTGGACGCGCTGTCGGCGTACAAGGCGCGGCACGCGCTGCCCACCTGGGACGCCACCCTGTCTGAGCTGCTCGCCGCGGCTGACCAAGGGGCGGCGCCGGACCGGGACGGCGAAAAGGAGACGGAGCAGCGATGAACCTCGACTCCGTTCGGAATATCGCGGACGCGGTCCTGTACGAGGGCTACATCCTGTACCCGTACCGGGCCTCGGCGCAGAAGAACCAGAGCCGCTGGCAGTTCGGCGTGGTGATGGCGCCCGGGTACGCCGCGGCCGACCCCTCCGAGGCCAGCTCCACCCGGGCCGAGTGCGTGCTGGAGCACACCGGGCAGCCGGCCGTCCGGGTCCTGCTGCGGTTCCTGCAGGTCCAGCGGCGGACCGGGAACGGCGACAGCTGGGACGAGGCGGTGGAGCGCGAGATCGAGGTCGGCGCCGACGCCGGCGCGCTATTCGGTGCGGGGGTCGTGGAAGAGTTCACGATCGAGGGCGGCGAGGAGTGCGAGGACAACGTGCTGCGGCGCCGGGAGCCGCTGGCCGGCGCGATCACGGTGCGAGCAGCCGAGGTCCCCGGCCCGTGGCGGGCCCTGAAGCTACAGGTCCTGGTGGAGAACCGAACGGACCCTGGTTCCGTGCCCCGCCGCCGGGAGGACGCGCTGCCTTCGGCGCTGGTCGCGGCGCACGCCATCGTCACCGTGGACGGCGGGAAGTTCCTCTCGATGACCGACCCGCCGGAGTGGGCGCGGCCGGCCGTGGCCGGATGCCGGAACGAGGGCGGCTGGCCGGTGCTGGCCGACCCCGGCGACCGCGTCGTGCTGTCCTCCCCGATCATCCTGTACGACCACCCTGAGCTGGCCGACGAGAGCCCGGGCGAGCTCTACGACGGCACCGAGATCGACGAGATCCTCACGCTGCGCACGCTGGCGCTGTCCGACCAGGAGAAGGCCGAGGCCCGGGCCACCGACCCGCGGGCGGCCGCGCTGCTGGACCGGGTCGAGTCGATGGACGCGCAGACGATGGCGCGGCTGCACGGCACCCTACGTTCGCCGCGACCCGCGGCCGGCCAGGAGGAGCCGACCGGAGAGCCCCCGGTGCCCTGGTGGGACCCGGACGCGGACGCTTCGGTGTCGCCGGACACCGACAGCGTGACCATCGGCGGCCAGCAGGTCGCCCGGGGCAGCCTGGTCCGGCTGCGGCCGGGCGCCCGCCGGGCCGACGCGCAGGACATGTTCCTGGTCGGCCGGCTGGCTGAGGTCCAGGCCGTGCTGCACGACGTGGAGGACCACCCGTACCTGGCCGTGTCGCTGGCCGGGCAGCCGGACGAGGACATCCAGATCGCGCACGGGCGGTTCCTGTACTTCATGACCGACGAAGTCGAGCCCTGCTCATGAGCGGGCGGACGCTGGTGGCGGGCGTGGGCAACATCTTCCTGGGCGACGACGCGTTCGGCGTAGAGGTGGTCCGGCTGCTGGCCGAGCGCCCGGTGCCCGAGGGCGTGCAGGTCAAGGACTTCGGCATCCGCGGCGTGCACCTGGCCTACGACCTGCTCGACGGCTGCGACCTGTTCGTCCTGGTGGACGCGGCGCAGCGGGGCGAGGCGCCGGGCACGGTGAGCGTCATCGAGGTCGAGGTGCCGGAGCCGGACCCGGACGTCCTTGGGTCCGGGCCGGTCATCGACGCGCACAGCCTGACCCCGGACGGCATCTTCGCGCTGCTCGGCTCGCTCGGCGGGCGCCCTGGGCGGAGCCTGCTGGTGGCCTGCGAGCCCGCCGACGTCAGCGCGGGGATGGGCCTGTCCGGGCCGGTCCGGGAGGCGGTGCCGCACGCGGTGCGGACGGTGGAGGAAATCCTGGTTTCCAGGAACGGTGACCTGAGCCCGGGAAGGGGGTGCTAGGGATGCTGAGCAGGCTGGTCAAGGCGGCCGTGATCGCCGGGATTCTGGCGTTGGTTATCGATTCGCTGCCGGACATCAAGCGGTACCTCGAGATTCGCGACATGTTAGGGCCGGAGAGGATGTGAACGGCGTGGAAGTGGTGATCGGCTTCGCGGTCGGCTACTGGGTGGGCACCCGCCAGGGGCGCCAGGGGCTGCAGCACGCGCTGGAGTCGGCGCAGGCCATCTGGGCGCACCCGGAGACCAGGCGGATGCTGAGCGAGGGCATTTCCGCCGTCGAGACCGTGGCCGGGCCGGTCATGGAACGGGCCGGGTCACGTAGCCGCCGGGCCGCGCTGATCAGCTCGGTGATGGACGAGCTCATCGAGCGGCGCCAGGCGCGCCGCGCGGCGGCGTAGGCAGACGGGAGGGGAATGCACGAGTACGGCTTGGCCGAAGGCGTGCTGGCCACGGTGCGCCAGCGCGCCGACGGCCGCAAGGTGGCCGGGATCCGGGTCCGGTTCGGCATCAAGCACGCGGTCGATGAGGAGTCGCTGGCTCAGGCGTGGGGCTTCGTGGCGGAGGGAACGGAGGCGGAGGGCGCCGCGGTGGCGCTGGTCACCGTGCCGGCCACGATCTCCTGCCAGGACTGCGGGCTGACCGCTGAGACACGCGACGTGCTGGCGGTCTGCCCGGGCTGCGCCGGGGAGAACGTCGACATCACCGGCGGCGACGAGATGACGCTGGAATCGATAACCTACGAGCCGGTCCCGGCCGGCTGAGGGCACTCACGAACTCCCGGCGGAGCCGGGACGAGATCACGGGCCGCTGACCTATTGGTTCGGAACCACGGCGATGTCACATCGTGGTGCACCTGACCACGGCGATGTCACATTGCCGTGGTTGTATCCGCGAGCGGAAACGCTTCTCGATCGATGGTATAGATGCGGTGTGGAGCATAGAGCTCGCGGTGTTGCCTGCAGCCTGCGTGGCGGGGCGCTGGTCGTCCTGCTCGCCCTGCTCGTCCTGGCGGCGGCCGCGGGCTGCTCGGGGTCGGCCAGTCCGGCGCCCTCCTCCACCCCGCCCGTCCCGGCGACCTCGGCTACGTCCGCGGACGGCACCGCGGGAACTGCAGCTGACTGGCCGATGTACCACGGCGACCCTACGCACAGCGGCTTGTCCCGGTCCATGCCGGTCGTGAGCGGCGCATTGAAGGTCATCGAGTCGATCAAGCTGGACGGCGCCGTGTACGCCTCCCCGATCGCGGCCGACGGCGTTATCGTGGTGGCGACCGAGAACGACTCCGTCTACGGCTTCGATGCGCACGGCCAGCAGCTCTGGCACGTCCGCGTTGGCTCCCCCTCACCCGGCTACGAGCGGGCGTGCGGCGACATCGACCCGCTGGGCATCACCGGCACCCCGATCTACAGCGCGCAGACCGGAGAGGTTTACCTCGTCGCGGAGCACGGCGGGACGGTCGGGCACGACCTGATCGCACTCGATCTGCACACCGGGAAGGTCCGCTGGCGCAAGGACGTCGACCTGCCCGGACCGACGCCGGCCGCGATGCAGCAGCGCGGGGCGATGGCCATTACCGGCGGGCGGGTGTGGGTCTCGTTCGGCGCCCAGGCCGGCGACTGCTCCAACTACAAGGGCCGCGTCGTCGGCGTCCGGCTCGACGGCACCGGCGATCCGGTCGTATTCGACCCGTCCACCCGCCGACAGGGCGGCATCTGGAATCCGGCCGGGCCGACGGTGGACGCAGCCGGGCACCTCTACGTCGTCTCCGCGAACGGCTCGAGCTTCCCCGGCGACGCTTATGACCACACCAACTCGGTGCTCGAGCTGAGCTCGTCAGGGAAGCTGCTCGACTCGTTCGCGCCGACCGACTGGGCCCAGAACAATCAGGGCGACGTCGGCCTCGGATCGCAGGGCGTGGCCCTGGTGGGCACGAAGTGGGCAGTGCTCGGCGGCAAGTCCGGGCCGGTGTACGTGCTGCGGCAGGGGCATCTGGGCGGCATCGGCGGGCAGGTCTCGGTGACGAACGTGTGCCTGTCCTTCGGCGGCGCCGCGGTCGACGGCAGTGTCGTCTACCTGCCCTGCACGGACGGCGTGCGGGCGGTGCGCGTCGACTCCGCCGGGACACTGCACGTGCTCTGGCACGCATCCGGCTCGGTGGCCGGCTCGCCGGTCGTCGGCGGGGGCCGCGTGTGGGCGCTCGACTACACGGCCGGGGTCCTGCACGCCCTCGACCCGGCCACCGGGCAGACGCTCGGGCAGGTCTCCGTCGGCACGGCCAACCGCTTCGCCACGCCGGCGATATTCGGCAGCCTGCTGCTCGTGCCCACCCTCACCGGCGTGGTCTACGTCCGGACCTCCTGAGCCCCCTGAGGCCCTGTGGTGCACAGGCAGACCGTCAGCCTGTTCGGCTGGGAGGCCCGCCGGCAACGCCGCATCCCGCCGCGGAAACCGCGGCGGGATGCGGCCGTGTGACGCATCGGGGCTTACATGCCCGCGGCGTTCTCCTTGTGTCCCCCGCGGCCCGCCGGAACATTGCGGTTGTAACCGCCCTGTCCGGTACTGGCCCCGGCTGGGACCTTCGCCTGCTGCTGCGCGGTGCTGAAGGTCACCGCGGTGGCGATCCCATTACCGTCCACGGTTACGGTGACCGGGTTGGTCAGGCCGAAGTTCTGGCAGTTCATGTTCGTGAACGAGGCGGATAGCCGCGCTCCCAGGAAGGTGGCCAAGTTGTTGCCGACGGCCGGCACCGGCGAGGCGAAGCCGGCTTCTGCCGCCGCGTCGAGCTGGAGCTTGGCCGGCTGGAGGTTGACCATGTCCTGGCAGTACGTCGCCGCGTTCTGGTTCTTGTTGGTGCGCGGCGGCAGGAGCGGCTGGTCGGTCAGCATCCGGTAGGCGTTGGTCTTGCCGATGCTGAACTGCCCGGCCACGAGCAGCTGCGGGTCGTTGACCGGGAGCAGCGCCCGCGTGCCCTGCTGGGCCTGCCGTGCGCTGAGGGCGTTAAGGGCCTGCGAGCTATCCATGCCGTTCGGGCTGGTGCTGTCCGTCGCCATGAACGGGGTGCAGCCGGTCGCCGGGTCGACGAAGTGGGCGAGCAGCCCGTCGTCACTGCCGTTCGCCAGCGACATCGCGCCGCCCATGGCGTTCTTGTTCGCCGCCGTGTTCTGGGCGGTCTGCCCGTTGCCGCTAAGCAGGTACCCGGCGATCACGTTGTCGCTCTGGTCCTGGTCGATCAGGGAGAAGCTCTCCGTGGTCTCGCAGGCCTTCCCGTCCGTGCTGGTACCCAGGGCCGGGACCTTCAGCCTGCCCCGGGCGATCTGGGCGTTCGCGGCCGCGTAGAAGGCCGGCGCGTTGCACGCCGAGGTCTGCGCGATGATCGAGTTCCCGAACGCGTCGATGCAGCGTCCCTGGGCCGCTCCGGCTCCCTGAAGGACCAGGTTGTTGCCGTTGAACCCGGCGTTGATGATGACCGTGGAGCCGCGCGGGATGGTCGGCGCCACCGGCGCCGCCGCGGGCGTGGTGCCCTGGGTGACGACCAGCGGGTCGTAGATCGCGAGCTGCCCGTTGGGCGCTAGGACCGTCGCCTCGACGAACGCCTCCTCGTTCGGGTTGGCCTGGGAGCAGCCGTCGCCGAGTTGCCACGGCGTGGCCAGGCCGGTGGCGCTGAGCGGGTTGGCCGGCACGGTCAGCGTGCAGTTCAGCGAGTTGGCCGCCTCGGCCGCCGTCTGGGTCAGGCTGATCGCCGCGCCCGTCGGGTCGACCGGGTTGGTCAGGGCGAGGTCGGGACGGCCCGCTTCGGGGTTGATCGCGGGCGTGGCCGCCGCGGCACTCGCACTCGCCGTCGCCACCGTGCTCGCGCTCGCGGCCGGGCAGGGCGCGGCCGATGCCGATGCGCCGGCCGCCGGCGCGCTGGCCGCTGGGACCACGGCGGGCGATGCGGCCGCTGATGCCGCCGCGGCGGACGGTGAGGCGCAGTTAGCCATCGCCGACTGGTTGATGTTCGTCACATGGTTACCGCCGCCTGCGGCGATGACCACGCCAAGTATTGCGGCCAGCGCCACCGGGATGGCGAGAGGAACCGCGATGCGCGTCAGCCGGCCACCCGGCAGGCGACGTTGCCACGCGGACCGATGCCTGGTCGGCATGCAATCCACCTCCATTTGATGCGGACGAGATTGGATCTTCGCCGCTCCCGATTGGACACCGTAGACGCGCATCACGGCAGGACACGATCGGTTCCCAGAGCCGTAAGCAATAGCTGTTTCAAAACCGCGTGATCAGGCGAAACCTATGAGATTCCTTATCAAGGACTAACGCCGCAGAAAGACGGGCACGCGAGCCGGGTACTTCCGGGCGGGTCGCCAGGGCTTTGGCCGACGCGATCACATGCGATAGGACCACAGCGCGGCAGGTTCGTAATATTTACGCAGCGCAACAGCCCGTCACAGCCAGCACGGGCGGTGGCAGCGCTGGCGCGGGCAGCACGACGCCCGGCCTCCGGAACTGGCGGAGGCCGGGCGCAGGGGTCTAACAGGTCAACCCCACAGTCGCAGGGCGCCGGCTGCGACAATCATCGCGCCTCCAGCGACCGCGTTGAGGAGAACCGGGCCGCGTTTCTTCTCCGGGACGACGCGCACGAGGGCGATACCGACGGCGAGCCCAGCGGCGGCCAGCAGTGCGCTTGACAGCGCCTGCTCGCCGGCCGAGACCCAGACGGAGGCGTGCGCAGAAATGCCGTCAACCAGTCCGTAGGTGACGTTGTCCAGGCTCAGGACAACCGGAAGGATCCACATCAGCCAGCGTGAGCTGGCCAAGTAATTCTGCGCCGTGCCGGCGAAGGCGCAGAAGCAGGCGATTCCGACCCAGTAGAGCCCCAGGAGGGTCAGGACCACCGTGGGGAGGTTCGTGCCTATGCTGTCCGGCATCGACCAGTGGAAGGCCGACCCGAGCAGGAATCCCAGTCCATCGCAGATGCCGAACATCGCGGCGATCGGCACGTACAACCGTCGGCTAATGATCGGGCCGAGCGCGATGCAGGCAATAAAGCTATCGACACCTAGAAGAAGGAAACCCATTCGACCTCCCGGGTTCGGTGGGAACGTTGTACGACGGACACCCCTCCAGTGAGGATGGCCGCCTGGCCAGGATCAGGAAACGTGGACACCGATAACTGGCCCTCTGGCTGAACAGAGACCGCCCCCGTAGGCGATGCTGATCTCGGAAAATATCTCCCTTCGTCGGTATATGCGGCATTTCACGCAGCGTAAAATAGCCTGATTCAGGTGTCAAGCGGTCCTGTGAAGATGCTGCTTGACCTTCGGGACTTGTAATAGCTACGACATATTTGTAATAGGTGTTGCTATACAGCTGGGCAGTAACCGGAATTCGAAACAGGTGTTGCGCTTTAAGGCCTGCTGGATGGGTCGCCAGCGACATTCCAGGAGTGCCGACGAGGGTTGGCGTAGAAGTGCAGGAGCTGGCCGACGTCGGCCGGGCTGACCAGCCCGGCATCCTGTGCGCTGGCCAGGACCTGCGGGTAACTGGTGATGGCCCGGACCGGCCAGGAGGCCAGCCGGGTCCGCATCTCAGGGAAGTTCCAGTTGGCGATGGACTGAACCCCGGCGATCCGCATGTTCGTCTCGGCGAGCAGCGCTTCAATGGCCTGCGCGGTGCTGACGCCGCTCGCGACCACGTCGTCGACGATGACGACGCGGGCTCCCCCGCCGGGCGAGCATTCGACGAGCGGGCCGCCACCGGGGCGGGCCTCGGCGCGCACGTAGGCCAGCGGGAGGCCGAGCCGTTCGGCGAGCGTCTTGGCCCACGGGATCCCCGCATGAGCGACGGCGGCGATGTAGTCGGCGCCGGGGAACGAGCGGCGGGTGGCGTCGGCGAGCGCGTCGTCGACCAGCCGGCGGAAATCCGGCATCGTGTTGAGGCGGCGGCAATTACAGCCGCACGGGGCCAGGATCCCGGACTTCCAGCGGAACCACTGTTCCCGCGGCATCCGCAGGTCCACGGTGAAGGCTCCGGACGCCACGAGCGCCGCGGCGACGGGGCGGGCGTGCCGCGCATCGAGCAGCCCGTCGAACCAGCCGTTCCCGCCATCAGGCGAAGCGGTCATCCCGGCGCCCGGTTACGCGGAGCGGCGCCGGGACGAGACGGCCGCGGGCTCCTCGCCGTAGCGCCTGGCCAGTTCCGCGGAGACGACCGCGTGGCTCGGGGCGTACAGGCCCATGTCCGCGTAGCCGTCCTGGCTGCTGAAACGGCACAGGCTGCGGACGAACCAGCCGGACATCCGGCCGAGGAAGCGCGGCAGGTCGTGGCGGTTGACCGGGCTGAGGACGAACTTGCACACCCGGACATTCCAGGCGAAGTCACCGGCCTCCACGATCTGGGCCAGGTCATCGAGCGTCTTGACTGCGGCATGGTTGAGCCCGTCCTCAAGCGTCGGGTTGAGGTCGCCGGCCTGGCCCGAGAAGGAAGCGATGTAGAGGAAGGCCCGCGACTCCAGGGGAAGTTCCTCGCTCGCACGCATCAGGCAGCGCTGGTGCGCACCCGTTACCCGGACGTCGTCGATGACCAGCAGGTGGGCGTCGCGCACCTGATCAGGTGCGAAACGCCGGAACGACAGGGTACTGGCTGCCATGCGCCGGTCCCGGGCCGCCGCGGAGAGGGTGCCGTAGTCTCCGGCGGACGTGCCGATCCGGTCCACCTGCATCAGCGGGACGGGGGAAAGGCCGTACCTGGCCCTGGCCTCGTTCAGCGCCGGCCGCATCCGGCGGGCGAGCGTGGTGGCCGCGGTCGGGACGCAGGTGTAGGGCGAGGAGGTCATCACCAGCCTGGGAGCCCGGGCGAGCCCGGGGTGGCGCTCGCCGAAGGCCGTTACCAGGGCGCGGGCGAAGCTGTCCGCCGCCGTCACGGAACCGTACTTATACCTGCTGTAGCGCGCGGGGCTGAAGGGCAGCGGACCGGCATCACCGGCCGCGGGCGCGAACTGCGCTGGCCCGCCGAGGGAATACAGCGCGAACTCACGGGTCAGGGTGAGGGCTGTCAATCCGGGTACCTCTCGCTTTCGTCCCAGTGGCCGGGCGGCATGACCTTCGCCGGTAATGTTACGTTGGCCTGTGACGATGTTCCGACATGAAACAGGTGCTGCATTTTATGGGTGCGGATAGCTCCTCACCGGGCTGGCTCCTGCTCCTCGCGCAGCTGCCCAGCAAGCCGTCAAGTGCACGGGTGGCACTCTGGCGCCGGCTGCGGGCCGTCGGCGCGACGGCGATAGTGAATGGCGCCTGGGTGCTCCCGGATACGAGGACTCACATGACGTTCCTCGCAAAATTGCGGGAAAGAATTCTCCAGCAAGGCGGAACGGCATTCGTGTTTAATATCTCGGGCACGGCGCCGGAAATTGGTGAAACGATCGTCCAGCGTTTCCGGGCCGACCGCGCCCGGGAGTACGACGAGTTCGCGGAGCGCTGTACCGCCTTTCTCGACGAGATCGGCAAGGAGACCGGGGCGGGGAAGTACACGTTCGCCGAGATGGAGGAAGGCGAGCAGGACCTGGAGAAGCTGGCCCGCTGGCTGAAGAAGATCCAGGCCCGGGACTTCTTTCCGGACGAGTACGGGCGGCAGTCGGCCGCCATGATGGCACGCTGCCGCAGTGCCCTGGACGGTTTCTCGCAAGCGGTTTACATCGCCGAGGGAGTGCAGGAGGTTACCGAGGGGGCCACCTGGGACCCCGAACGGGCGGGCGGCTAGCCTCGATCCAGCCGGCGTGAACGGAGAACGGCCGGCCGGGATCCGGCGGCGCGAACGCCTCGTCGGTCACCAGTCCGCGGAAAAGCGGCAGGCTGGTCGGCACCCCGGTCACCTCGAACTCGTGCAGCGCCCGGGCGGCCCGCTGGAGCGCCTCGGCCCGGGAGGCTCCCGTCACGATCAGCTTGGCCAGCAGTGTGCCGAACGCCGGGACGACTACCGAGCCCGGCCCGGCGCCGGGGTCGAGCCGCACACCAGGTCCCGACGGGGGACGCCAGTCGCGCACGGTTCCCCGGGCCGGGACGAAGCCGCGGCCCGGATCCTCGGCGTAGATCCTGAACTGCAGAGCGTGCCCGCGTATGTCCGGGTCGTCGTAACCCAGCGGCTCACCCTCAGCCATCCGGAAGGTCTCCCGGACCAGGTCGAGCCCGGCGACCTCCTCGCTGACCGGGTGCGCGACACTCAGCCGGGCATTGGCCTCGAGGAAGGCCAGCGTGCCGTCCTGGCCCAGCAGGAACTCGCACGTGGCCGCGCCCACGTGACCTGCCGCCCGCAGGATCGCCTTGGACGCCGCCCGCAGCCGAGCGTCCGCGTCGCCGGGCAGAAATGGCGCGGGGGCTTCCTCCACGATCTTCTGATGGCGTCGCTGCAGCGAGCAGTCCCGGGTGGAGATCACCGCGACATGTCCGTACCTGTCGGCCAGGCACTGGGTCTCCACGTGCCTGGCCTGGTCCAGGTAACGCTCGGCGAAGCACTCTGCCTTTCCGCCCGCGGCCACCGCGGCCCGTACGGCCCGGGAGTACGAGCGCGGGATCTCCCCGGCGGACCTGGCCACGGTGACGCCCTGTCCCCCGCCCCCGGCGGCCGTCTTGATCGCGATCGGGAACCCGTTCTCCCGTGCGAACGCCGTCACCTCCGCGACATCTGAGGCGGGCACGGCCGTCCCCGGCAGGAGCGGCACGCCTACCTGACGCGCCGCCCGTCGGGCGGAAAGCTTGTCCCCCAGCTGCCTGATCGCGTCCGGCGGCGGCCCGATCCAGGTCAGCCCGGCATCGAGCACCGCCTGGGCGAACCCGGCGTCTTCCGACAGGTAGCCATATCCGGGGTGCAGCGCGTCTGCGCCGGTATCCGCCGCCGCCCGCAGCACGGCGGGCGCATCCAGATAGGTCTGCGCGGGCGTCGCGCCCGCCAGCGGCATGGCCTCGTCCGCGGCCCGCACGTGCCGGGCCTCCCGGTCGGCCGGGGCGTACACCGCCACGCTGGCCAGGCCCGCGTCCCGGCAGGCCCGGGCGATCCTGACCGCGATCTCCCCCCGGTTGGCGATAAGGACCTTGCGCACTAGGCCCTCCCCGGACACTGTGGTCGGGTACACGCCGTGTCCCGCCGCGGCCCCCGAGCTCGGCGGCGGGACACGACGCATCACGGATCGGGTTCTACATCCCGGCGCCGTTCTCCTCATGGCCGTTGCGGCCGAAGAAGAAGTAGAACGGGTTGCGGTGGCGGTGGCGGCCGTTACCGCCACCCCGCGCCGCGGCCTTCTGCGGCGTGAGGTTGTAGGTGACCGCCGTGGCGACCCCGTTGCCGTCCGTGGTCACCGTGGTCGGGTCCTTCAGACCGAAGTTCTGGCAGTTCATGTTGGCGAACGAGCCCGAGAGCCGCGCGCCCATGAAGGTAGCCAGGTTGTTGCCGACGTCCGGCACCGGCGAGGTGAAGCCGGCTTCCGTGGTCGCGTCGAGCTGGAGCTTGGGCGTCTGGACGTTGACCATGTTCTGGCAGTACGTCGCCGCATTCTGGTTCTTGTTGGTGAACGGCGACAGCAGCGGCTGGTCGTTCATCATCCGGAAGGTGTTGGTCTTGCCGATGCTGAACTGGCCGCCCACGAGTAGCTGGGGGTCGTTGACCGGCAGCAGCGCCTGCATGCCGCGCTGGTTCATCCGCGCGCTCAGCGCGTTGAGCGCCTGCGAGGCGTCCACGCCGTTGACGCTGGTCGTGTCCGTCGCCGTGAACGGCTTGCAGCCCAGGTTCGGGTCCACGAAGTGGGCCAGCAGCCCGTCGTCGCTGCCGTTCGCGATCATCGTGGCGCCGCCCATCGCGGCCTTGTTGGCCGCCGTGTTCTGGGCCGTGTTCCCGTTCCCGTCCATCAGGTACTGGGAGATGACGTTGTCACTCTGGTCCTGGTCGATCAGCGAGAAGCTCTCGGTGGTCTCACAGACCTTGCCGTCCGAGGCGGTGCCGAGGCGCGGCACCCGCAGCCGCCCGAAGGCGATCTGGAGGTTCGCGTCGGCATAGAAGGCACGGGCGTTGCACGCGGCAGTCTGCGCGATGATCGAGTTGCCGAACGCGTCGATGCAGCCGCCCTGGGCCGCCCCGGCGCCCATGAGCACCAGGTTGTTGCCGTTGAAGCCGGTGTTGATGATGATCCGCGAGCCCCGGGGGATGGTGGGCGCGGTCGGCGCCACCGCGGGCGTGGTGCCCTGCGTGATGACTAGCGGGTCGTAGATCTGGACCTTGCCGTTCGGCGCGAGGATCGTCGCCTCGACGAACGCTTCTTCGGCCGCGTTGGCCATCTCGCAGCCGTCGCCGAGCTGCCACGGCGTGGCCAGGCCCTGGGCGCTGAGCGGGTTGTCCGGCACGGTCAGCGTGCAGTTCAGCGAATCGGCGGCCTCGGCTGCCGTCTGGTTCAGGTTGATGGCGGCGCCGGTAGGGTCGACCGGGTTCGTCATGGCCAGGCCGGGACGGCCTGCTTCCGGGTTGACCGCGGGAGCGCTCGGGCTCGCCGTCGCGACCACGTTGGTGCTCGCGCTCGCGCTCGGGCAGGGCGCCGCCGACGCGCTCGCGTCCGCCGAGGCCGCCGCACTGGCCGGGGCGGCCGAGGCCGACGCGGAGGGCGAGGCGCAGTCATCGACCGCGGACTGGTTGACGCTGGTCACGTGGCTGCCGTCTACGGTGATGATCACACCGAGAACCGCGGCTATCGCCATCGGGATAGCGAGGGGGACAGCGATGCGTCCCAGCCGACCAGCCGGCCGGCGACGCTGCCTCGCGGACCGCTGCCTGCTCGGCATGCAATCCACCTCCATTTGATTACGGATGAGTCAAGATCTCTGGCGCTCCCGGTTCGTTACCGTAGACCCAGGTAACGATCCCGCACCATAGGAATGAGAAAGATTTCGGCAATGAACCTTTAAGGTTCCGGGCGGAGGGCCGGAAGCCGCCCGGATTGGCTACGCAGCCATCGAATTCTTACCGGGGCATAACATCGCAGGAAGGTGGCATTACCGCAGCTCGGCGCTCCCTAGCCGGGCCGCGGCACCCAGCGGGAGCGGACGCATGCAATCGATTTGCATTACACCGCGACGTAAGGTTTAACATAACTTCACGGCAAATCTTAAATAGTTGTTACGGATGCCCGGCGAGCTGGACATAACGCTCGCGTACCGCAAAGTGACCATCCTGTGATACAGCGTGTAGCCAACCTGCCAGTTGCAGCCGCCGAGGGCGGGCACGGCTACCGCGATGGCGCCCGCAACCAGTCCAGAGGCCGTCGGGCACATAGGGAGGCGCAGGCGCGACGTCTCACGTCGCTTGCTCACGTCCCGGTGCCGACCGACGAGGGCGGCAGCGGCGGGATGTACCGATAGTGGTAGAAATGCGGGATCACGTGGGTAATGATCTCGGGCGCGAGCAGGGCGATAGCCGCTAGCGCGACAAGCAGGCCGCCCGCTATCAGCTTGGAGGCGGCGGCGATGCGTCCTACGTTGAGCCGGAGGCTTCCGGTGCGCGCCCTCCAGCCGAGGAACTGGCCGACCACGATGGCCAGGAAGGCCTGGACGACGATGGCGGCGAAGATGTCATGCAAGGGCAGGTTGTGGAAGGAGAGCGTGAAGCCGATGGCCAGATCATCCAGACTGGTGGCGATGCCGAGGCCGATAATGGAAAGACCGGTCGCGGTGACCATGGCCCGCACCTTGCCGGCCTCGTCGTCGTCGTCATCGTCATCGTCGTCATTGAAGCTCTCGTCCAGCAACCAGATACCAATGGCACCGACGACGATGGGGACAATAACCGGGTCGATATATCGGCCGAAGAAACTGTACTCGACGACGTCGGCCGCGTGATCGAGGTTGGCCACGTGAATTTGGTAGGCATTGGCAGGGACGTGGTCGACGAACAAGTTGGAGGCGACGCCGGTGAGGTGGGTCAGTGGCACTCCCACTGCCATTCCGACCAGCGGCATCACGATCTCGAACGCCAAGAACAGCACGCTGATCCGTATCCGCTGCGCACGAGTAAGGAGCATTCCTCCCAGCACGCCAACCGAGACGGCGAAGACGTCAAGGCACAGGGGCAGAGTAAGGCCCATCACCGTGAGCATGTCCCGCATGTTCCACCCTTCACCGCCTGGAAGACCTAATGCACCGGAGGCGGGCTACATCACATCACGACGAAAATCGGTTGTTCTTATGCTGAGTAAGTTTCGTCTTCTTGACGGCCGGAACAACGTGTCTCTGCAGTTCGAGAGCATGTCGAACTGCAGAGACGTCAGGCTCACTCATATCACGAAACGGAAACGAATGCGGGCTTGTTATATAGTCGTAAGAAGTTGCGCACAGGATTCCAGAGCCTCGGCCAGCCTGGCGTTACCGGCTTCCCGACCCCGGGGAAGTAAACTGGAGGAGACTGGTGGGCCGCTAGCGGATCGGGTCCACTTCAGGGCAGCCAGTGTGCTAATGGTGGCTGTCGGTGATGTTGGTGCCGAAGTTATTGCAACACCCGTTTCGAGCTCTACCAGTCAGAGCCAATGCACGACCCGGCTACCAATTCAGGATCACGCGCCCTACCTGCGGCGTTAGAATTCTGCAAGATCATATCTTCCAGGTTTCCCGCGTCATGCCAACCGGTTGTCCTACCCTTTCACTCCGGGGACAGCCGAGCGGACGCGGAGGTGGGATTGAATGTACAGCGGGAGCCGGTCCGCATGGCGATACCGCATGCAGAGAAGTGGCTGGTCGCGTGTTGCGGCCCAACTCGCCGTGCCCGTGGCGTTTGGCCTGCTGATCGGCGGGGTGCTCGCGTTCCAGGCGGGCTCGAGCAACAACATGGTTCACCCGGTGCCGCTGGGCGCTGTGGCGACCCCGACTCCCTCCTGGGGTAACCATCCGGGGCTTGTGGGCCCGGTGCTCCCGACTCCCGGATGGATCAAGCCTTCGGCGTCGGCGACGACTCCAGCGACGGCGGGATGACGCGTCCGGGAGGTGAGGATCGTGCCAAGGCTCGAGGCGACGCACGTTGAGGAAATAGACGAAAGCGAACAGTCCGCGCGTGCGGAAGACGACGTAGACACGCGTGATGGCGAGAGGTCCAGCCGGGCCATCCCGGAAGCCTGGCGGAACAAGGGCTTCAGGTTCTCTGTGATGGCAGCAGCGCTCATCCTCGCGGCGGGGCTCAGTTTCGGCGTCGGCCGGGCATTCGGGCTGGGCGACACGGCGGTTCTCTCGGCGATTCCCGCGCCGCTGAGGGGGGATGACGTGTTCGTCGAGAGCCCGGAGGGCATCGCCAAGGACAACCTGTCGAACATCACTGAGTCGACGGGTCAAGGCATGGTGCACGTCCTGTCGGGCGGAACCTCGGTCGGGATCGGCCTGGTGCTCACGGAGTCGGGGAAGGTGCTGACCACCTACCAGCCTTCTGCGGGGGCGGCGAACCTGGCGGCGGAGTACGTCTTCTCCCGGAAGACATTCAAGGCCAAGGTGATCGGCGTGGACCCGGCAGCGCACCTGGCGCTGCTCCAGATGGAGGGGAGTAACGGGAGGCCGTTCTCGACCGTCACGGTCGGGAACTCCGACACGATCGTCTCAAGCGCGGCAGTCATCAGGCAGAAGTCCTACCATGTGCCGGGCGATATTCTCGCCACCGCGGTCAGCACCACGGGCACCCAGGATGGCGTGTCCTTCAATGTCGGCAACCTGATCACCCTGAATGCCAAGGTCACCCTAGGCGGGTTGACCTGGACCGGGCTGATGGCGTCGGCGCTGTCGTCGGCGCAGCCGCCGGCCATCGGCGGCCCGCTGGCGAACCCGAACGGCCACGTGATCGGCATCATGGTCGGGAGTTCGGGAAGCGGACTCGACACCGTCGGCTACGCGATCCCGATCAACTCGGCGCTCTCAGCCGCCGCGCAGATAGCTAGCGGTAGCTCCTAGCGGGAACCGGCCGTTCTCCGCGCACCGGCTGGTTGCCCGGGACCGGTGCGGTCGGGTGGCCGGCGGTTCAGACGATGTTGAGCGTGGTGAGCAGCACGTAGATGCCGATGAAGATGAAGGCCACCGGGAGGATCCACCAGTCGTGACGGTCGATGGCCCGCGTGACCCGCGGGTGGCTGGTCAGCCGTCCGCCCGCCACGCACCAGGCCGCGACGCACACCACGAACATCGCGCATGTCACCCAGATGCGGCTCGCCCCGGCCGTCGCGAAGAAGGGCGTGTAGGCGGCCAGGTCGTCGGCGCCGTCGATGATCGTGATCAGGGCGACACCCCACGCGTTGCGCGGGGGCGGGGGGTGGGACTCCTCGTCGCGGCTCCGCGCCACGAGCGCCTTCCCCAGGGTGACGATGCCGATGCCGAGCGGGATGAGGGCGAGCAGCCAGAGCCAGCGCTCCGGTGCCAGCGCGAGCCCGCGGCCGATCAGCGCCGACGCGGCGATCAGGGCGCCGAACCCGAGGTACTGCCCGGCCCAGATGTGCCAGCTCTTCAGCGGAGCGCTCTGGGACCGGGCGTACGCGCTGAACAGCGAGATGAGCAGGATGTCGTCGACGTTGGTCCCGGAGAACAGGGCCACGGCCGTGACGGCGTCGGCAACAGGCGAACTCACCGGAAGACCTTAACCCGCCGTCCGGGCGGCCATGGCCGCCGAACTAACTTCGTAATAGTCCTCGTGTCCGGTCGGCCGACGTCATTGCATTGCCTCGGCCACGGTGAATCCGGCCATGACGACCATCACCAGCGCGGCCAGGCGACTGATCCACCGCAGCGGCAGGATCCGCAGCAGTCCCCGACCGCCGGTAATGGCCAGCCCGGTAACCAGCCACAGCGCCAGGACACTCCCGATGCCCACCGCCACCGGATTGTGGTACCTGGCCGCAAGGTTCGCGATCACGATGTCCGACAGGTCTCCCAGCTCAGCCAGCGCGGTTACCGCGAAAGAGGTCAATGCGACGGCCCAGAACCCGGTGGCATCGGCTTTCAGCCGCACCTCGTCATCGTCATCCGAGTCTGCGCGCAGCACCAGCACGGCACCGATCAGGAACACCACGGCCACCACGATCTGCACGAGCCTGTGCGGGAGCAGAGTGAGGAAGCTGCCTGCCGTGACCGCCAGTACCACGTGCACTGTGAATGCGACCGCTGCCCCGGCGAACACCCAGCTCGGCCGGTACCGGGTACCCAGCACCAGGCTCGCCAATCCGGAGTTGTCCGGCAACTCGGCCACGGCGACCGTTCCGAGAGCGACTCCGGCAATGAGTAGGCTCGACATGTGCTCACCTCCGCCCGGCGGACGCAACCGTAACGGCACCTGGTCAAGCGGACAACGCTCTAGCAGGATCATGGCTCTTACAGCGGGGTTACGGATTTGCGTGGATATGCAACACGTGTTTCGCGGAAGGGCGCTTATGTAGCGAAACACATATTACAACATACAGCTCATCGCCCAATTCAGATGCGTTGCCGCGGATCTCTGCCCGGAAGTATTATCGCGAATCTCACCTTACGGTTACCGTACATATGCCCGAGACCCGTTGACAGCCAGTGTGAGCTTATTTATGTTCCCATGGGCTAATCGATACGGCTGCGGCTGAGCGTGTCCACCAGCCTGGAGAGGTACGGCATTGCTCTTTGTTCTGCCGCCAGGCGGTGGCTGGTATGTGCAATCCGGAGAGGGGAATCCTTAGTGTTCGGACTGCTGTCGCTCGGGTTTATTCTGAGCCTCGACAACTTTCGCAGCTCCCTCGTGCTCGGAGGGCTCAAGCCGACCTTCCTTCAGTCGGTCAAGACATCCGCGATCTTCGGCCTATGGGACGGCCTCGCACCCGTGGTCGGGATCCTCATCGGGCACTTGCTGAGGGACAAGCTCGACAACGCGGCCGACACGGTCGCCATGATCGGGCTTGGCGTATATGGGGTGTTCCTCATCATCAGGGCGTTGATCTCGCCAAATCGCGCGGATCCGGACCTGAAATGGGCAAGGTTCGGGTTGCCGATCCCGCTGAGCGTCGACAATGTTGCCGCCGGCGCGGCGCTCGGCGTCGCCGGCTACTCGCCCTGGATCGCGCCCGTCCTGTTCGGCGTCATGACCTTCGTGATGTCGGTCGCCGGGCACCAGATCGGGCGCACAGTGGCTCACTTCATCGACTTCATCCCCAAACTCAACCTTGACCTGGTGACCGGGGCGATGTTCCTGCTGATGGCAGCCTTGATGGCGCTCGGCGTCACACTTCCGCTCTCGTACGACTGATGCCGGGGGAGTCAGGCCGGAGTGACCACGAACTGGCGCAGGTACAGGTCGCGGAAGGTCACCGGGCCGCGCGGGCCGGGCACCGCGTCGATGTTGATCCCGGTCTCCGGCACCGAGAACAGCTTGAAGCCGTCCAGCAGCCGGGTGGTGGCGTTCCAGAACGCGCCGGTGCCGGCGTAGCGGTCAAGGAACTCGGCCGCGGCGGCGCGGTCCTGGGTGACGATCGCCGCGGCCAGGCCTGAGGTCTCCTCGCTGGCCAGCGCGGCCGCGACGCGCGGGCCGTCGGCCGGGGCGATCGTGACCGTCGCCTCGCTCCCGGAGTCCAGCGCCCACTCGTGGCCGAGCGGGTGGGCGTGCGGCGGCAGCGACGCGGCGATGCCCAGCCGGTCCAGCAGCGCGGTGAGGCGGGGCACGAACTCGTCCCACCGCGCCGGGTGCACCAGCAGCAGGTTGAGCCGGTTGCACACGCCGAGCCGGTCCAGGCTGTCCTCGATCAGCCGCCCGGCCATGGCCGGATCGGCGGCCGCGTCGACGTACAGCACCGCGCCGCCGTCGGCGTGCGCCATCGTGCGCACCCCGTGCCGCGCCGCCTCGGCGGCCAGCGAGCGGGTGCTGTCGCCGCTGCCGCGCAGGATCACCAGCGGGATCAGGCCGGGCTGGCTGACCAGCGCCCGGGCCGAATCCTGCCCGGGCACCCGGACCAGCTGGATCATGGCCGGGTCGAGCCCGGCGGAGGCCAGGGCGGGCGCGATGACCTCGTCTGCCAGCGTGAGGGCCGAACGGATCGCGGCCGAGCCGGTCCGCAGCACGCCCGCATTGCGCGACTTGACGAACTGCGAGGCGATGTCCACCACCACGTTCGGCCGGGCCTCGAAGTTGGCCCCGATCACGCCCACCGGCCTGCGCCGCTCGGTGAGCAGCAGGCCGCCGGGAAGCTCCCTGACCACCCGTTCGGCTGGTTCGTAAGCGACATCGGCCAGCGCCCGCAGCTGGTCCGCGATGGCGGCCAGCCTGGCCTCGTCCAGCCGGAGCCGGTCCAGCAGGCCGCCGCCGAGGCCGGCCTCCCGGGCCGCGGCCATGTCCGCCTCGTTGGCCTCGAGCACCGGGGCGGAACCGCGGACCAGGCCGTCCGCGATCGCGCGCAGCGCCTGGTCGAGCCGCTCGGCCGGGACGCCAGCCAGGTCGGCGACCGTACCGCGGGCGGCCCGCGCGGCCTCCTCCACGGCCTTCATCGCGTCGTCAGTCATTGGGTTTCCTCCGTCGAAGTGGCCGGCTCCAGGCTACGCAGCGCCGTATTTCGAAGGGGTGGCGCCTCCAGGCTGCAGGTGAACTCCTGCGGCGTCGTCTCGGCGCAGGTGGCCTTGCTCGGGTTGCGGATGGTGAGCGCGGCCAGCACTCCCCCGGCGGCGCAGAACACCGCGGCGATCAGCGCGGCCATCTTGAAGCCGTGCGCGAGCTGGGCCGGGTGCAGGTAGCTGTCGCCGGTGATGCCGGCCAGTGCGGGCAGCACCGCCACCGCGATCAGGCCGGCTGCCCGGGCCACGTCGTTGTTGACCGCGGAGGCCACGCCCGCGTGCTCGGCCGGTGCGGCCGACAGCGCGGTCGCGGTCAGCGGCGCCACCATGATGGCCACCCCGAACCCGAACACCACCACCGCGGGCAGCAGCGCGGTCAGGTAGTCGCCGGATCCGCTGATCCTGGTGAACAAGAGCAACGACGCCGCGATGACCAGCGGCCCGACCGACATCTGCAGCCGGGGCCCGATCCTGGCGGCCAGCGCGCCGGAACGCGAGGACAGCGCCAGCATGATGAACGTCACCGGCAGCAGCGCCGAGCCGGCCGCCACGGGCGAGTAGCCGTGCACCACTTGCAGCACCGTGGGCACCAGGAACAGCAGCCCGCCCAGCGCGGCGTAGACGACGAACGTGACCGCGTTGGCCGCGGAGAACTGCCGGGAGCGGAACACCCCGAGCGGCAGCATCGGCTCCGGCTCCCTGGCTTCCACCCAGACGAACAGGCCGAGCAGGCCCAGGCCCGCGGCCAGCGGCAGCAGCACCGAGACCGACCCCCAGCTGTGCGCCGACAAGGAGATCAGGCCGTAGGTGATGCCGGCCAACGCACCGCTGATGCAGGCGGCACCCTTGATGTCCAGCCTTGGCACGGGCCCCGGCGCCTTGGTCTCCGGTACGTGCCGGGCGGAGATGGCCACCACCAGTACCGCCAGTGGCAGGTTGATGAAGAACACCAGCCGCCAGGACACCGCGGCGATCAGCCACCCGCCGAGAAACGGGCCGATAGCGGTGGCCACGCCGCCCAGGCCGGACCACGCGCCGATGGCGGCCATCCGGTCCTCCTCGGCGAAGGAGGCCTGCAGGATGGCCAGGCTGCCGGGGGTCAGCAGGGCCCCGCCGACGCCCTGCAGGGCGCGCGCCGCGATCAGCACTCCGACGCTCGGGGCCACCCCGCACAGCAGCGACGCGATCGCGAACCATATGGTGCCGATGACGAACACCTTGCGCCGCCCGTAGCTGTCCCCGAGCGTGCCGCCGAGCAGCAGCAGCCCGGCCAGGGTGAGCGTGTAGGCGTTCACCACCCACTGCAGGTCAGCGATGCCGGCGTGGAAGTCACGGCCGATGGCCGGGAGCGCGATGCCGACCACGGTCGCGTCGAGGGCGGCCATGCCCGAGCCGAGGACGGTGGCGGTCACCGCCCACCGGCCCGGCGCGGTCGACAGCCGCAGGGCCGGGCTGGCGGGCCGGGCGGCCGCGGTCTCGGTCATGTTCCCAACCTAGCCCGAACGGGCTGGGCGCATGACGCACGCGCATCCGCCGGTTACGCTCTCAGGGTGATCTCCGCCCGGGCCGCTGCCGCCTCCGGCGCGCGGACGGGCCGCGCCGGGGACTTCGGCGGTTTCCGGACCCGCTGGGCCCTGCTCATCTCGGTCGCGGGCGGCTTGGCGCTGCTCGCCGCCCTCCCCCCGGTGGACGCCTGGCCGCTGGCGGCGCTCGGGCCCGCGCTGCTGGTGATCGCCCTGACCGGGCGGAGCCTGCGCGCGTCGTTCGGCTGCGCGCTGGCGTTCGGCCTGGCGCTGTTCGTGCCCCTGCTGTCCTGGCTGATCAACGAGGCCTGGTACGCGTGGGCCGCGCTGGCCGGGGCCGAGGCGGTCATCTTCGCGGTGCTCGCCGTCGGCCAGCGGCTGCTGCTGCGCCTGCCGTACTGGCCCGTCGCGGTGGCGGGCTGGTGGGTGCTGGCTGAAGGGGTGCGGGACCGGTGGCCGTACGCCTTTCCCTGGGGCCGGCTGGCGATGAGCCAGTCGGTCGCGCCGGACGTCCGCTGGGTCGCGTTCGGCGGCGCTCCGCTGCTGACCTTCCTGATCGCCCTGACCGGGGCCATGCTCGCCCGCGCGGTACTCTGCTATCTCGGGGGGGACGACCCCCCCCAGACCCCCCCCGATCCTGGGGGGACCCATCCCCCCAGACCCCCCTTGGCCGCCGCGGCGGCCGTGGTGACGGCCGGGCTGGTGCTGGCGGGCGGGCTGCTGCCGGCCGACCCGACCGGCGGCGCGCCGACAGCGCAGGTGGCCGCGATCCAGGGCAACGTGCCGCGGGCCAGGAACCTGCCGCAGCAGCTGAGCGCCAGCCAGGTCACGCAGAACCACGTCGCGGCCACGCAGAAGCTGGCCGCGGAGGTGAAGGCGGGCCGGCGGCCAGCACCCGACCTGGTGATCTGGCCGGAGAACGCCACCGACCTCGACCCGTTCCAGAACCCTGACGTCTACGCCGAGCTGTCCGCGGCGGTCGCCGCGATCGGCAAGCCGATCCTGGTCGGGGAGGTGCTGAACGACCCGCGGCGCAACGTCGGCCAGCTCTGGGTACCGGGCCGCGGCCCGACCACGGCGTACGTCAAGCGCCAGCTCGTGCCGTTCGGCGAGTACATCCCGTTCCGCGGCATCATCTCCAGCTTCAGCTCGCTGCCGTCGCTGCAGCCGATCGACTTCACGGCCGGCCGCCGGCCGGTCGTCTTCGGTGTCGGCGGGATAAGGCTCGGCGACGTGATCTGCTACGAGGTGGCCTTCGACCACCTGGTGCGATCCGAGGTCAACGCGGGTGCGAACCTGCTCGCGGTGCAGTCCAACGACGCCGACTTCGAGATCGACGGCCAGCTCGGCGAGACCGAGCAGCAGACCGCGATGGCCAGGATCCGGGCGGTGGAATCGGACCGCGCCCTGGTGTACGCCTCGACCACCGGGGAGAGCACGATCATCGCGCCGGACGGCAGCCTGATCGCGCGCAGCGGCGTCTGGCAGCAGGCCATCCTCGACGCCCGGGTGCCGCTGGTGAGCTACCGCACGCTGGCGAGCCGGGTCGGGGCGTGGCCGGAGTACCTGATCATCATGCTGACCGTGCTCGCGCTGGCCTGGGCGGTGCTGCGGGCAACCCGGCGGGAGCGTCAGGCGTCTGAATAGGCGAAGGACAGATCCGGGCCTTCCGTTTGCACGGCGCAAGTAAACTGCGTCCCGTTGGCAAGACGGGGCAGAGGAGGGGTCACCGTGCGTGGCACAGACCGCAGGCCGGGGCGACGTGCGCGACGGTACGCCGGCATCGCCGCGGCGGTGGCCATCGGCCTGCTGGCCACCGCGTGCAGCAGCGGCAGCCACTCCACCGTCACCCCGGCGCAGAGCGCGGCCCGGGCCTCCGCGTCGGCCCGGGCGCACGCCGCGGCGCTGGCCGCGATGCTGAGGATCACCCCGGTGAACGGCAGCCACGACGCGACTCCCTCGGACGGCATCACCGTTACCGCCGTCAAGGGCAAGCTGACCAGCGTCAGCGTGCGCACCTCCGGCGATCCCGTGTCCGGCAGCCTGGCGGCTGACGGCAAGAGCTGGCACAGTACGGTGCCGAACCTGGACATCTCGCAGAGCTATACGGTGACCGCCACCGGCGCCGCGCCCAGCGGCGAGAAGATCACCAAGACGAGCACGTTCCGCACCGTGACCCCGGCGCAGACCTTCAGCACCGCGATCTTCGAGGGGTACAAGCAAAGCTACGGCGTCGGCATCCCGATCATGCTGACGTTCAGCCAGCCGATCACGAACAAGGCGGCGGTCGAGCGGTCGCTCGAGCTGACCACGTCCAAGCCGGTGATCGGCGCCTGGTACTGGGACGGCGACCAGCACCTGTACTTCCGGCCGCGGGACTACTGGCCGGCCTACACCGAGGTCAGCCTCACCGGTCACCTGAACGGCGTGGAGGGCGCCAAGGGCATGTACGGGGCGCGCAACCTGACCCAGACCTTCGAGATCGGCCGGTCGCTGATCGCGGTGGCCAGCACGACCACGCACAAGACCCAGATCTACCTGAACGGCAAGCTCGCCTACCAGTGGCCGATCAGCACCGGCCGGGCCAGCCTGCCCACACCGGACGGCACGTACCTGAGCGTGGAGAAGGCCAACCCGGTGCGCATGATCGGCGGCGGCCCGGTGGGCAGCGCCGGCCACTACGACGAACTGGTCAACTTCGCGGTCCGGTTCACCTACAGCGGCGACTACTACCACTCCGCCCCGTGGTCGGTGGTGAACCAGGGCACGTCGAACGTCAGCCACGGGTGCGTGAACCTGCCGCCCGCCGCCGCGCAGACCTACTACGACATGTCCATCCCCGGCGACCCGATCACCGTCACCGCCAGCACCGCCGGCGGTAAGTGGGACGACGGCTGGACCCAGTGGTTCCTGTCCTGGTCGGCGTACCTGAAGGGGAGCGCGACCGGCGAGGCGGTGCAGGCCGGGCCGCAGGGCAGCACGTTCGTCGCCCCGTCCTCGCTGCCCGCCTCCACCGCCACCGTGCCGCTGGGTACCTCCGCCACCGGCAACTACTACGCCGGCACGGCCAACCTGGGGTAATACTCAGCGGACGTACAGCTCGCTGGCGTCGCACTCGGTGAACTCGGTGCTCGCGGCCACCTTCGCGGCCAGGCCGACGGCCTGGAACACCGGCAGGAGCCGTTCGGCCTCGTAGCGGTCCTTGTGCGCCTTCGACTGCCAGACGGTCACGTGGACCAGGTTGTCCGCGTCGCCGCCGACGGCCTGGACGAGCAGGCCGTCGATGGTCTCTGCGGGCCCGACCTTGTCCTGGACCCGCCGGGCGTCCTCGGGGCTGAAGCCCTTCGACTTCGCGATGTGGATGTACGCCATGGTGTCCTGCCTTTCCTGTGTTTGCGCTGGCAGGAAGGACATTACGGACTTGACCGGGCCGCGCCATCCGGGGAACTACTCAGCGGGTACTCATTCACGGCCCACGCGGCGATCTGGCTGCGGTTGCCGAAGCCGAGCTTGGTCAAGATGTGCTGGACGTGGTTCTCGGCTGTCCGTTCGGAGACGTACAGGGCCTGGCCGATCTGCTTGTTCGTCAGCCCGCGGGCGACCAGCCCGGCCACCTCGAGCTCGCGGGGACTCAGCGGTGACGAGGCGGCCACCGGGCCTGGCCGCCCGCCCCGCAGCCGCGAGATCCGCTGGGTGAACGGGGTCATCCCGAGCCGTTCGGCCTCATCCGTGGCGGCGGCCAGCGCGTCCGCCACCCGGTCCGGGTCCTCCGGCGCCCGCCGGCGGGTCAGGGCCTCGGCCAGCTCGACGCGGGCCTGCACGGCGTAGCCGCGCGCGCCGTTGGCATCGCAGATCGACGCGGCGTGCCGCAGGTCCGTCACGGCCGCGTCCAGGCGGCCCAGGGCGGCGGCCGCCATCCCGAGCGCCAGCTCGACCGGACCCATGTAGACCCCGGCGCCGGCACCGTTGGCGATGTGCTGGCCGCGGAACGGCTCGAACCGCGCGGCCAGGAACTCGATATCCTGCGTCCGGCCCAGGCCGATGGCGACCGTCAGGGCGTGCGCCCAGCAGGCCAGCCGCATCCCGGCGGTGGGATTCCACGAACGGGCCGGCCCGGCCAGCGCGTAGGCCGCCTCGGCTCCGGGCCGGTCCCCCTGCTCTAGCCGGATCAGCGCGACGCTGAGCGCGGGGAAGACGGTGGCGACGCCGCGGGTGGTGTCCACCGCCTCCGGCCTGAGGTGGTCGGGGAGCTGGTTGAACAGCTCCACCATGCCGGACAGGCCGAACCCGATGTGCAGCCCCGCCTGGCCCAGGATCACCGAGCAGCCGCCGAACGCGACCGGGTGTCCCATGCCGCTGAACACCTTGAACGCGTCCCAGGCCAGCCGCGTCGCGTCGGGGTAGCGCCCGGTGGCCAGCGCGTGCGTGGCCGAGATGAGCAGGACATGCCACTCCCCCACCGGCCCGCGAAGCCGTTCCAGGCAAGGACAGAGGCCGGTCAGCTCGGGCGGGATACTCCGCAGCTGACCGGTCTCGAACAGGGTGTCAATACGCCACAGTCGGCCCCACATCTCCACCCGGGCACTGCCGACGGTGCCGGCCACCTCGAGCATCCGCTGGGCCAGCCCGGTACGTTCGGCCACGCCGTCGGGGGCGCAGCAGGCCAGCTGGCGGGCGCGGAGCGCGTCGATCAGCGCGACCGGGTCGGCCGCGGATCCAGCGGCGGCCAGCGCGGCCCGGCTCACCTGGCCGGCCCGGTCGTACTCACCCTGGTAGACCAGCGCCTGGGCGTACCGGGCCGACACCCGCGCGCGCAGGTCGTCGGGCAGTTCGTCCCCGGCCAGCGCCTGCTCGCAGAGGCGGCAGATCTCGCCGTCCCACTCCGGGTCACCGCTGGCCTCCAACACCAGCGCGGTGCGGGCGAGCCAGAGCCGATCCCGCCGCCGCTCGGCCCGGCGGCCGACCCGGACCGCCGTCTGCTGCGATCCAGCCAGGTCGCCGCAGTGGTACAGCTCCGTGGCCAGGGCCAGCTCGAGCCGGGACCGTTCGGCCTCATCGATCTCCTCCTGGCCGACCGACAGCGCCCGCCGGTACAGCCGAGCGGCCTCCTCGAACGCCAGCTCGTCCGCTGCCACGCCGGCCGCGGCCGTGCAAGCCGCCACCGCCCGGGCCCGGTCACCGGGCAGCGACGCCGCCACCCGGTGGCGGGCGACCTCGGCCAGGTGCGGCCGCTCCTGCCCCTGGTACAGCGCCTCGATGGCGTCGGCGGCCGCGGCGTGCAGCCGTCGCTGCTCCGCGGCGCTCAGTCCGGCGGCCACCGCCGAGCGGACCAGCGCGTGCGAGAACCGGTGGTCGCCGGGACGGTCGCCGGGCACCAGGAAGCCCGCGGCCCGGCCGTCGTCCAGCGGGCCGAGCAGGGCGAGGACGGGCACATCCAGCATCGCGGCCACCACCCCGGCCGAGAAGCCGTTGCCTGCCACCGCGGCCGCCCGCAGCAGCGCCCGGGCGGGATCCGGCAGCTGAGCCAGCCGGTAGGCGGTCGCCTCGACCACCCGTCCCGGCACCGCTTCCGGCCCTCCGGGTCCTCCGGGTCCTTCGAGCCCAGCGGGCCCGGTGGGCCCGGCGGGCCCACCGCCGGGCGGTCCGGCGAGCATCCGGGCCAGCTCCCCGATCAGGAACGGGTTGCCGCCCGTCTCGGAGTGCACCTGGCCGACTCGTTCCGGCGACGCCGGCAGCCCGGCGGCGAGCAGCATGTCACCGACCGCGCCGGCGGGCAGGCCGCGCAGGTCCACCCGCTCGGTGCTGGCGTCCGCCGACAGGCGCGGCAGCAGCCCGGCGCCCCCGTCACCGGGGTCCCGGTAGGTCGCGAACACCAGGATGGGCGTGCCGTGCAGCTGGCTCACGATGCCGGCCAGCAGGACCGCCGACGCCTCGTCCGCCCACTGAAGGTCATCGAGCACCAGCAGCAGCCCGTCCGACGCGGCGGCCTCGGCCAGCCGCCGGCGGACCCGGACGTCCCGTCCGGCACTCCCCCCACGCGGTAACCATAAACGCCGGCCACGACCCGCGCCTAGGCCGGTCCTCGGGTCACGCTGGAGCATCTGGCCGGAGTGTGGGCTAAAAGTGTCTAAATCGTTTAATTCGTTCCGGCTGCGTCGGATTATGCTGCTGGGCGACAGGTTGTCATGCCCGGGGGCGGTGCTTCGAGGGGGAGTAGACCGGGAGGTCACTATGAATATGCAGGGAGTTCTGCGCCGCCGGGTCGGGCCCGTACGGGCCTGGGTGGTGGCCGCGGCCGCGGTGACGCTGGCCACGGGAGCGCTCGCGGCGGCTGGCGCGCAGAGCAGCTACGCCAGCCCAGCCGGTGCGCAGGGAGGCGGCCAGGGCCACGGCACCCGGCTCGACCACGTGTTCATCATCATGCTGGAGAATCACGCCGCCGATCACGTGATCGGGGACCCGGCCGCGCCGTACATCACCTCGCTGGCGAACACGTACGGGCAGGCCACCGACTACTTCGGCGTCACCCACACCAGCGAGCCCAATTACATCGCGGCCACCAGCGGCAACAACTGGTGGGTCAACAACGACAACGGCTGGTATCCCACGACGTCGAACAACTTCGGGGTAAACCAGTACGCGCACACCAACATCGTGGACGAGCTCGAGGCGGCGCACATCCCGTGGGACGCGTACATGCAGGCCATGCCCTCCGCCGGTTACCTGCCCGACTTCTGGCCGAGCAGCTCCAACGCGCTGTACGGGAGCAAGCACAATCCGTTTATCCTGTACAACGATGTCCGGCTGAACCCGGCCCGCGCCGCCCACATCAAGCCCTACACCAGCATGGCCGCCGACCTGAACGGCCCGCATGCGCCACGCTACGTGTGGATCAGCCCCGATGAGTGCAGCAACATGCATGGCGGCATCTACACCGCGGTGCCCGGCTTCCCCGACACCCCCTGCCCGTACAACGACGTGGCCGGAGACGCCAACGACCAGGCCCTCAAGGCCAAGGCCGACGCCTTCGTCAAGAGCGCGGTGCAGACGATCACGAACAGCCGGGCCTGGACCGGCAACAGCGCGATCTTCATCGTCGCCGACGAGACCGACTACGACGGCGACAACCCCTCCGACAACGACTACGCGTCCGTGGAGGGCTGCTGCGATTCGCCCGTCCTGCCGGCCGGAGACCCGCAGATCAGCGCCGACTGGCCCGGCGGTGTGTACGGCGGCGGTTCGGCGCCGATGATCGTGGTCAGCCGGCAGGGACCGCGGCACGCCACCGACGCCACGCCGTCCAACCATTACTCGATGCTGCTCACCATCGAGGAAGGATTCGGGCTGGGCAAGCTCGGCTACACCTCCGATTCCGCCCAGGTCCAACCCCTCTGGCCGCTCATCACCGGCCACTGAGCACCGGGCGCGGCCCTGGTCGGCGGCCATCGCCGCCGACCAGGGCCGACCGCGCGGCTCTAGTGTCTGGCTGGCGCGGCGCGGGACTCACCCGGAGGATCCAGTGCTGGTCGCCTACGGCGGGGTGGGTGCGGCCGGGCTCGCCGAGACCGAGGTACCCAGGGGCGCCTGGTTTATCTGCGTGTTATTGCCGCCCGAGACCGCGAGCATGATCCCGAGAGTAAGCCCGAGCGCCATCGGGATCGCGAGGGGGACCGCGATCCGCTTCGCCCGGCTGTTGCCGCGACGGCGCGGCGCGGACCGGTGTCCCCTGAGCATTCAATCCACCTCCAGTAGGAACTCCCGGCGATGGTCCCGATGCATCACCGTAGAACCCGGGCCGCCGGCACGATCGGCGAATTCAGAAGATTTACTCCATGTAAGGCTTTTTTAAGGTCTAGGGACGGATGGGCTCGAACCCTTGCCATCTCCTGCCAGGTCCCTACCTGGCAGGCCAGAACCCTTCTGGAGGGACCGTGATGGTCCCGTTACCGAGGGGGTAGTCATGTCACCGAGCAGGCGGAAGGGGCTAGCCCAGGCCCGTGTCGTGGCCGGCCGGACGGCGGCCGGAATGCGGCGGCCTCCGGATCAGGGAAGCCGGGCGGGAACGAAGTTTCTGCGGGAAATTCATAAATGCTCGGCAGGATTTAGGAATGCCTCGGTGAATGGTTTGGGCGGACGAGCGGAATGGGGATGCCGGGTCGGCTCGCCCGGCCCGTTCGGCGTCTTATTGCGGCGAGATCGTGACCGGGCCGGCGGCAGGCCTCCGTGCCCCGGCCACAGCGGATGAGTAAGCTGATGCGGGCGCTGGCCAGGCTGTGGTCAGCACGGGTTCGTCCGATTACTGACAGCGACGCGCCGGAGGCCGGGGACGGTCCGCTTCCGGTGCCGGGCGGGACGGCCAGCTCGTGACGGCGGGCGCCGGCAACCATTTCCCGCGCGTGGGCGTCTGTGAGTAGGAGGAGTTGTCGTCTTGTTGAGCTTGCCACCAGGGTTAGGACCTGGATTTTGTCAGATTGTGATATCACGTGGAGGGAATAGCGCCGTGTCGGGATCCGGATGGTTCCGGAAGAAGCAATCATCGCAGGCAGATAACGAAAGTTCGGCAGCTGAAACTAAGGGATTGCGGAAGTCGTTCGACGTTACCCGGCCGAAGAGGAGAGGAGCCGCCCTGACCGCGAGCGGTGCCGCGCTCGTCATCGGGGCCGGGGTGCTCATCGTGGCGTTCGGGTCGCCGGGGAGCCACGCCTCGCTGGTGTCGTCGGAGGGGCCGGTGAACGCGACCAAGCCGCTGCAGCCCGCGGCGGCGCTGCAGCTGGTCTCGATGACCCCGGCCGCGGGCACGAAGGGCGTCAACGGCACCCGCGCCATCCGCGTGCAGTTCTCCGCGCCGCTGGCGCCGGACTCGCCGATGCCGGCCCTGTCGCCGTCGATCCCCGGGCACTGGGCGGTGCAGGGCGACGCGGCGGTCTTCACCCCCGCCGTGGGCTGGTCCCAGAAGACCAAGGTCACGGTCAAGATCCCGGGCGGGCTGGCCGGCGTGGTCTCGGCCGACGGGGCGACGGCTGGCAACGGCGGGACGCTCGGCTCCAACCTGAGCCAGAGCTTCACCACCGGCTCGTTCAGCACCATGCGGCTGCAGCAGTTGCTGGTCCGGCTCGGGTACCTGCCGATGACCTGGACGGCCAAGCCGGGCCCGGCGATCGGCGCGGGCAACGCCAAGGCGCAGCTCGCCGCGGCCTATCGCGCGCCCGCCGGGACGTTCACCTGGCAGAGCGGCTGGCCGTGGGTGCTGAGGTCGCAGTGGACGGCGGGTTCGGGCAACATCCTGGATGTCGGCGCGATCCGGGCGTTCGAGTCGGTGCACGGCATGACCATGGACGGCATTGCGGGCAAGACCTTCTGGTCGCACCTGTTCACCGCGGTGGCCAAGGGCCAGATGAACCCGAACGGGTACACCTACGCGCTGGCCAGCCAGCACTACCCGGAGACGCTGACCGTCTGGCACAACGGGAAGGTGGTGCTCAAGAGCCTGGCCAACACCGGCATCCCGGGCCGCCCGACCGTGGACGGCACCTTCCCGGTCTACCTGAAGTTCTACTTCACCTACATGGACGGCACCAACCCGGACGGCTCGAAATACCACGACCCGGTGTACTACGCGAACTACTTCAACGGCGGCGACGCGGTACACGAGTTCGCCCGGTACAGCTACGGGTCGTACCAGAGCCTGGGCTGCGTCGAGTTGCCGTGGAGCGCGGCCACGAAGGCTTACGGCTACCTCTCCTACGGCAGCCTGGTCACGGTGACCGGCCCGGTGGCCTGATACGACGGAACGGGGCGGCCCCTTGGCGGGACCGCCCCGTTCCGCTCGCTTCGTGTCGTGTTAAATCGGGTGAACCTCTTCGGCCTGCGGGCCCTTGGGGCCGCGGCCCGCGGTGTACTCGACCCGCTGGTTCTCCTGGAGGGCGCGGAACCCGTCCATCTTGATGGTGGAGTGGTGGACGAAGACGTCGGCCGAGCCGTCGTCCGGGGCGATGAAGCCGTAGCCCTTGTCCGAGTTGAACCACTTCACGGTGCCCTGAGGCATGTACTTCTCCTACTGATGACGATTTCGGGAACCCACGGTCGTGCGTCCCGGGTTGCCGCGACCACAGCCCACGAGGGCCTGGCGTTTTGCGGATGCAGAACGCCCGCGGTCAGAACTTCGCAGGCGCTGTGACACGTACACGAACTTCGTACAACCGGAACCAATTTAACCACTGCCGGCTACTGCTGTGTTCCCGACAGGCCGAAATGCCTCACCGGACGGCGATGATCGCCTGTTCCGCGGGGTCGCGCAGCCGGGCCAGGCAGGCCGCGAAGCGGGATCCCGGCGTCACGGCGGCCACGCGTTCGGCGTCGTAGACGGTGTCGATGTCGGTGAGTTCGGGCAGCATCTCGACGCGCAGGCCGGCCTGCCGGAGCCGGGCCAGCTGCTTCGCCCCGGTGTCCGGCTGGGACATCGGAACGCCGAGGATGAGGGCGGGATCCACCTCCCGCAGGCCGAGCAGCCAGAAGCCGCCGTCCTCGGCCAGGCCGAAGGTGGCGTCCGCGCTCCTGGACACCAGGGGTTCGGCCGCCGCGGCCAGCATTCGCGGTGTCACCTGCGGGGTATCCATCCCGATCAGCACCACCGGCAGCGGCAGCGTGACCCTGGCGTCGACCAGCGCCCCGGCGATCCGCTCGTCCAGGCCGTCGCCGCGCTGCCCGATCACGTCGAACCCGCCGGGGAGCCAGCGGCCCGGGGTGCCTTCCAGGGCGAGCACCCGGCGGGCGACCGTGGTCTCGGCCACCGCCGCCAGGGTGTCGGACAGGGACGCCGCGGCGAGTTCGGCCGCCTCCACGGGCGTGAACGGCGGCGTGAGCCTGGTCTTCACCCGGCCCGGATAGGGCTCCTTGGCGATCACCACGACCTGCGCCGCGAGCAGGCGGCCCGCCTTGCTCCAGGCGGGTGCCCGGGCCGGGGACGCTAGGGCCGGGACGCCCGGGGCGCCTTCGCGGCGGTGCTTGCCGGTGTAGCCGTCGGCGGTCATGACGAGGCCTGCGCCGGCACCGGGGCCTGCGCCCGGGTGCCTACCGGGGCCGGGGCCTGCGCGCGGGTGCCTGCCGGGGCCGGGGGCGCGATGGACGCCAGCACCCGGCGCATGTCCTGGACGGTCCTGACCGTGCCGCGGAGCGTGCCGGTGACCTTCGACTTGCCTTCCCGCGGGTAGTACGGGACGGCGGTCTCGTCGATCCGCCAGCCGGCCTCGGCCGCGCGCACCACCATCTCCAGCGGGTAGCCGAACCGCCGGTCGGTGAGGTTCAGGGCCAGCAGGTCCTCGCGGCGGGCGGCCCGCATCGGGCCGAGGTCCCGGACCGGGACGCCGACCCGGCGGCGCAGTTCGGCGGCCAGCACCCGGTTGCCGATCCGGGCGTGCAGCGGCCAGGCGCCCTTGCCCCGGGTGGCGCGCCGGCCCAGCATGAGGTCGGCTTGCTTTGTTGTTACGGGTTCCGCCACCAGGGGCAGGTCGCCGGGGTCGAAGGAGGCGTCGGCGTCCATCACGCACACGATGTCGCTGGTCGCCGCCAGCAGCCCGGCATGGCACGCGGCGCCGAAGCCGCGCTGCGGCACGTGCACCACGCGCGCTCCGTACGCCGCGGCGATGGCGGCCGAGGAGTCGGTGGAGCCGTTGTCCGCGACGATGGGCCGGAAGCCGTTCGGCATCCGGGACAGCACCCAGGGCAGTGCGCCAGCCTCGTTGAGGCACGGCAGGACGACATCGATTCCCATGGCGACAGACAGTACTTCCGGGGCTTTACCGATGAGCACGAAAAATGGCTGATCGGGCCTTACGAAGGTATGACGGTCTTCGCTGGCGGTCCGGGTCAGCGCCGCGACCTGGTTGGCTTTCAGGCATGCGCGTACTAGTGACGGGTGCGGCCGGCTTCATCGGCTCGCACATCGCTTCGGCGTTGGAGGAGGCGGGCCACGAGGTCCGCGGCCTGGATTCGCTCACCCCGGCCGTGCACAACGGCCGACCCTCGCATGTTCCCGGCGACCTGGTGGTCGGCGACGTGCGCGACCCGGCGGCGGTGGACGAGGCGCTGGCCGGGGTGGACGCGGTGTGCCACCAGGCCGCCATGGTCGGGCTCGGCGTGGACCTGTCCGACCTGCCCATGTACTCGGACGTCAACGTCACCGGCACCGCGGTGCTGCTGGAGGCGATGGGCCGCCACGGCATCGGCCGGCTGGTCTTCGCCTCCTCGATGGTGGTGTACGGCGAGGGCGCCTACGACTGCGCTTCGCACGGCCGGGTACGGCCGCTGCCGCGGGACCCGGCCGACCTGGCCGGGGGGTTGTTCGAGCCGCGCTGCCCGGTATGCGGGTCTGCTCTGGTTACGGCCACGGTCGGCGAGGAGGCGCCGCTGGACCCGCGCAACGCCTACGCCGCGAGCAAGGTGGCGCAGGAGCACATAGCGGCCAGCTGGGCGCGGCTGACCGGCGGCGCCGCGATCGGCCTGCGCTACCACAACGTGTACGGACCGCGGATGCCACGGGACACCCCCTACTCGGGCGTGGCCGCGATCTTCCGCTCCTGCCTGGAGAACGGCGTGCCGCCGCGGGTGTTCGAGGACGGCGGCCAGCGCCGCGACTTCGTGCACGTCCGCGACGTGGCCCAGGCCAACCTGCTGGCCCTCGATTCGGCCGGCTCGCTGGCTGAGGGCGCTCTGCGCTGCTACAACGTGGCCAGCGGGGAGCCGCATACGGTGGGCGAGATGGCCTTCGCCCTGGCGGGCGCGTTCGGCGACATCGAACCCGTGGTGACCGGGGAGTACCGTCTCGGCGATGTCAGGCACGTCGTCGCCTCTCCCGACGGTGCCACGCGAGATCTGGGCTTCCGGGCGCAGACGCGGTTCGAATCGGGCATCGCCGAGTTCGCCCGGGCTCCGCTGCGGGAGCCCGCCCTGGCCCGCGTCTAGCTGGCTGGCCGGGCTCCGCGGATACGACGTAAGGACGGGCGGCGGGCGCGTCCCACGGGTCTCGCCAGCGTGCCAGCAGCACAGGAACACCAGAAGCCGGGGTGCCCGCGACCCTGGCCGCCGCACTTCTCAATGATCGCGCAAGGCTTTCGGTCTCAGCGGACCGAAAGCCTTCGCGATTGCATGAAACGGGTGGCCAGCGGGCCGGGCGGTCAGCGGGTGGGGAGAGCCCGGGGCTGGTCGGGGCCTGCGGGGGCCGGCCCGGCCGGCGCGGGCCCCGCGTGGGCGGGCCCCGCGTGGGCGGGGCCGACGGCGGGCATGGGGCCAGTGCCGGGGACCGAGGGGGCGGCAGGGATAGGGCCGGTGTGGGCGGCCGGCATGGGCCCGCTGTGGGCGGCCGGCATAGGGCCGCTGTGGACGGCAGGGATGGGGCCGGTGTGGGCGGCCGGCATGGGGCCGGTGTGAGCGCCGACGCGGCGGCGGGGGATGGTGCGGTTGAGGGCGGGGACGCCTCCGCGGGCCAGCGGCAGCCTGATCAGGAACTGGCAGCCGGGACCGGCGTTGCGCACGGCGATCTGGCCGGAGTGCGCCTCGACGATGCCGCGCGCGATGGACAGGCCGAGCCCGCCGCCCGACTGCGGTCCCGGGGTGCGGGCCGACTCGCCGCGGAACGCCACGTCGAACACGCGCGGCAGGTCATCGGGCGGGATCCCGCCGCAGGCGTCCGACACGCTGACGCAGGCCA
>Ga0335083_10001103_pt1 | contig 37848 bp, 31 predicted proteins | sample Lox_Sample_42_FD_206716 | JGI IMG/M metagenome (GOLD analysis project Ga0335083, IMG submission 206716) | Soil microbial communities from Loxahatchee National Wildlife Refuge, Florida, United States - Lox_Sample_4.2 | ecosystem: Environmental > Terrestrial > Soil > Wetlands | place: USA...
CCGGCGCAGCCGCCGGCCGCCAATCCGCTCGACCTCAACACCGCGACCGAGGATCAGCTCAAGCAGCTGCCCGGTATCGGCGACGCGTACTCGAAGAAGATCGTCGCCGGTCGTCCGTACGCGAAGAAGGACCAGCTCGTGTCGCGCAAGATCATCCCGCAGGCGACGTACGACAAGATCAAGGACCTCGTGATCGCGAAGCAGCCCGCGAAGAAGTGACCGCCGGCATGTCAGAGCTTCACCGCTGAACGCGCCGCGTTTCGTCAAGACGCCCGGTTGGCAGTGCGTGCGCGCTGGTACGCGCACTGCACCACGGCGGCGCGATGAAGCGCGCGGTCGTCTGTTGTCCGCGCGCGAGCCGGCGACCTTCGGGCCGCCCTAAGCTTGGACATCTCGACGTCGGATGAACACGACCGCGGCGATCATGCAGACCGTTCCGCCGATCGCGAGCGGAAGCGTCGGGGAGACGAACGACGCGACCGTGCTCGCGAGCAGCCCGCCGAGCGGATTGAAGCCCATCAGGATCATCGCCCAGATCGCCATGACACGGCCGCGCAGCGCGTCGGGCGCGATCGTCTGGACGAGCGTGTTCGTCGCGCTGACCTGGATGATCGTCGCGGCGCCGACCGGGACGAGCGCCACGAGCGACCACCACAGGTCGCGCTGCAGCGAGAACGCGACGAGCGCCGCGCCGAGCACGAGGCATGCGACGCCGACCCAGCGCTCGAGCGGCGCGCCGCCGCGGCGCAGCGCGAGCGCACCGGCACCGAGCAGCGCGCCGAAACCTGCGGCGCCGGTCAACGCGCCGAGCGCGCGCGCGTCGCCGTGAAAGACGTCCTTCGCGAACACCGGAAACAGCGTGCCGTACGGGATCGCGGCGAACGCGGTGACCGCGAGGAGCGCGAACAGCGCGCGAACGCGCGCGTCGCCGCGCGCGAACCGGAAGCCCTCGGCGATCCGCACCGCCAGCGCTTCGTGCGGGCGGCCCGCGACCGGCGCGGGCAGGTCGCGCATCGCGAGCAAGCCGCCGATCACCGCGAGAAAGCTCACGCCGTTCGCGAGGAAGCACCAGCCCTCGCCGAACGCGACGACGCCGAAGCCGGCGAGCACGGGGCCGAGGCTCGTCGCGCACGTGGCCATCGCGGAGTTGATCGCGACCGCGGTCATCAAGCTGTCGCGTCCGACCATCTCGACCACGAACGACTGCCGCGTCGGGATGTCGATCGCGCTGACCACGCCCGCCAGCGTCGCGAGCACGAGCACGTGCGCGAGCTGCACCGTGCCGGAGAGCGCGAGCGCGGCGAGCGTGAACGCGAGCACCATCGCGGCCGACTGCGTGGCGACCAGGATCGAGCGCCGGCGATGCCGGTCCGCGAGCGAGCCGCCGAGCGACGCCAGCACCACGATCGGGGCCTGCTGGCAGAACATCGCGACGCCGAGCCAGACCGCCGAGCCGCCCAGTCGATAGACGAGCCAGCTCAGCGCGACCGCCTGCGTGTAGGTTCCGAGCAGCGACAGGAGCTGGCCCGCGACGAACAGGCGGTAGTTCCTGTGGCGTAGCGCGAGCCGGATACCGGTCCAGCCAGTGGTCATGCGCGGACGCGCAAGGTAGCGCGAAGCGGAGATCGCGCGCGCCGGCGATCCCGGCTTGTCACGCGGACGCGGCCGGCGGCATCGTCGTGGTGTGGTCGAGCTCCTCGCGCGATTCGTTGCGGCGTTCCGGCGCGGGATCGACAGCGAGCTGCGCGCGATGCGCGACTCGGCATCGGCGTTCGAGATCCCGCTCGCGCGCGGCGAGGACCTCGGCGGGCTGCGCTACGGCTTCGCGCTGACCGGCCCGGAGCGCCTCGCGCCGGGCACCGCGTGCGCGCTCGTGACCGCGCGCGGCGAGCAGCGCGTGACGATCGAGCGCGTCGCCGACGAGCGCGTCACGTTCGGCGCCGAGCGAGCGATCGATACGAGCCAGGCGTGCACGCTCGTCGTCGCGCCGTGGTTCCTGTACGAGCGGTTGCAGCAGGCGCTCGACGGGATCCGCGCCGCCCCGCTCGCGCTGACGCTGTTCGGCAAGCAGGCGCCGAAGCGCGTCGCGACCGAGCTCGCGCGCGATCATGCCGCGCTCAACGCGAGCCAGCGCGCGGCCGTGCAGCTGTGCGCCGACAGCGAGCTCGCGTTCGTGTGGGGACCGCCCGGCACGGGCAAGACCGTGACGCTCGTCCACGTGATCGACGAGCTGGTCGCGCGCGGCGAGCGCGTGCTGATCGCGTCGACCACGAACGCCGCGATCGATCAGCTGCTCGCGAAGCTCGCGACCCGCCCGTGGTTCGCGCCGGGCACGTTCGTGCGGATCGGGCGCAGCGAGGCCGAGACGTTCGGTGCCGAGCTCGCCGACGTCGTCGACCGCCGCCACGGCGCGCGCCGTGACGAGCTCGCGCGCCTGCGCCGCCGGATCGGCGAGGTCGAGCACGAGGTGCGTCACGCGCACGCGCTGGTCGGCGAGCTCGCGCCGGCGCTGACCGCGCAGCAGCAGCTGTTCGCCGCGCCGCCACCGCGGCTGCGCGCCGCCGGGCTCGCGCGCGTGTTCGCAGCCGCCGATGCGATCGCGGCGCTCGACGCGCGCGGCCAGCTCCGCGCCATCACCGAGCGCATCGCGAGGCTCGAGCGCGTGCGCGAGCTGGCGCGCGCGCGCGTCGTGACGCGCGCGGCCGAGGCGCGCGACCTCGAGGCGCGCGTCGTCGCCGAGGCTCGGGTCGTGCTGTGCACGCTCGCGAACACGTACGTGTCGCCGCTGCTCGCGCACGAGCGCTTCGACGCGCTGATCGCCGAGGAGGCCGGCATGGCGGCGTTGCCGGCGCTGTTCTACGCGGCGACGCTGTGCGCGCGGCGTGCGATCATGGTCGGCGATCCGCGCCAGCTGCCACCGATCGTGCAATCGAACGACGACGATGTTCGCCGCGCGATCGGGCGGAGCGTCTTCGACGTCACCGTCCCCGAGCCTGCGCGCAGCCCGTTCGTCGCGATGCTCGATGTCCAGTACCGGATGCATCCCGCGATCGGCTCGCTCGTCGGCACGCTGTTCTACGGCGGGCGGCTCGCGCACGCGGCCGAGCAGGTCGATGCGATCGCGGCGCGCGCGCCGTTCCCCGGACGCGCGCTCGTCGTCGTGGACACGAAGTCGACGTGCGAGCGCTCGGCGAAGGGCAGCTCGCGCGTGAACGTCGTGTCGGCCGAGCGCACGGCGGAGCTCGCCCTCGAGGCCGTGCGCGGCGGCTCGACGTCGATCGCGGTGATCACGCCGTATGCCGCGCAGGCCGTCGCGATCCGCCGGCTGCTCGCCGCGCGCCGGATCGGCGACGCGGTCGAGTGCAGCACGATCCATCGCTTTCAAGGTCGCGAGTGCGACGTCGTGCTGATCGATCTCGTCGACGCGCACCCGATGCGGCCGAGCGCGCTCGTCGCGGACGCGCCGAACTTGCTGAACGTCAGCATCTCGCGGGCGCGCGGCAAGCTCGTGATCGTGGCCGACGTCGCGTACTTCGATGCCGTGGATCCGCGTGGGCTCGTCGCGACGATGCTGCGCGCCGCGCGCTGACGCTTGACAGGCAAGGCGCCGCTTGCTAATAGATAGGCAAGTGATGACTTGCCTGTGATCGCATGCCCGAGCGCCCCGACACCGATCTGCTCTTCAAGGCGCTGGCCGACCCCAGCCGGCGCAAGCTGCTCGATCTGCTCCATGCGCACGACGGCCGCACGCTGAACGAGCTGTGCGAGCACCTCGACATGACGAGGCAGGGCGTGACGCAGCACCTCGACGTGCTCGTGGCCGCGAACCTGGTCGCCACGATGCGGCGCGGGCGCGAAAAGCTCCACTTCCTCAATCCGGTGCCGCTGCACGACATCTACGAGCGCTGGATCGCGAAGTTCGAAAAAACGCGCCTCAAGGCGCTCGCCGAGCTCAAACGACGATTGGAGAAGACCGATGGCTAGATCGACGTTCGTCTACGTGACCTACATCCGGACCACGCCCGCGAAGCTGTGGTCGGCCTTGACCGAGGATGCCGAGCTGATGAAGCAGTACTGGTTCGGCAATCATTGCGCGAGCCGGTGGACCACGGGCTCGCCGTGGCAGCTCGTGTCGAGCCAGGGCGTCGTCCTCGACGCGGGCGAGATCGTCGAGGCCGATCCGCCGCGCCGGCTGGTGATCCGCTGGCACCACCAGCACAAGCCCGAGCTCCACGCCGAGGGCGCGTCGCTGTGCACGATGGAGCTCGAGCCGGGCGCGGGCGCGGTCAAGCTGTCGATCACGCACACCGTCGAGCGCGATCCTTCGCAGCTGATCGTCGCCGTGTCCGGCGGCTGGCCGAAGGTGCTGTCGAATCTGAAGTCGCTGCTCGAGACCGGCGCGGTCGCGCTGCAGGAGCCGTACGCGGTGGTCGCTCGGTAGCCGTCGGATGCGACGTCCGGCGAAGCCGGTATGCGCCGTGCACCGTCGGCAAGCATGCAGCTCGTCCATTCCAGTGCTCCGCGGTCGACGCTCTCGGTGGTGCTCTCGGTCCTGATCGTGACCACGCCGACGGTAGTCTTCGCGCAGGCGGCCGACGCGCCGCCGCCCGCGGCGCCGGCCGATGGAGCGCAGCTGAGCGACGAACAGATCGATCAGATGATGGCGCCGATCGCGCTGTACCCCGACGCGCTTCTGTCGCAAGTGCTGATGGCGGCGACGTACCCCGACCAGGTGGTCGAGGCCGCGACGTGGTCGGCGGCGCATCCGGATCTCAAGGGTGACCTGGCGGTGAATGCGGTCGCGAACAAGTCGTGGGATCCGAGCGTGAAGTCGCTGGTCGCGTTTCCGCAGGCGCTCGCGACGCTGAACGAAAAACCGGACTGGCTGCACCAGGTCGGCTCGGCGTTCCTGGCCGAGCCGCAGGCCGTGATGGACTCGGTGCAGCGGCTGCGTCACATGGCGCAGCAGAACGGCTCGCTGACCTCGAACGAGCAGCAGGTCGTGCAGACCGAGCCGGCGCCGGCGCCCGAGGCCTACACCGAAGCCCCGCCTCCGGCTCAGATCATCACGATCGAGCCCGCCCAGCCCGACGTCGTCTACGTGCCGAGCTACGACCCGTCGTACGTGTACGGCGCGTGGCCGTACCCCGCGTATCCGCCGTATTACATGCCGCCGCCGTTCGGCTACGGGATCGCGGCCGGCGTCGCGGGCGGGCTCGCGTTCGGCTTCGGAGTTGCCGCGACGAGCGCGCTGTGGGGCGGATTCGGATGGGGGCGCGGCGACGTCGACATCAACGTCAATCGCTACAACAACCTCAACGCGAACCACCGGCTCGCCGCGAACCAGAACAGCTGGACGCGCAACAACCAGGCACGCATCAACAACGCGCGCGGCCGTACGAACTATCAGCAGACGCTGAATCGCAACGGCACGCGCGCGCAGCCGGGCAACCGCGGGCAGAACGTCCAGCGCCAGCCGCAGCGCGGCCAGACACGCGCGAACCCGCAGCAGCGCGCGAATCGCCCGCAGCAAGGTCAGCGCGCGCAGCAGGGTCAGCGCGCGCAGCAGCAAGGTCAGCGCGCGCAGCAGGGTCAGCGCGCGCAGCAGGGTCAGCGCGCGCAGCAGGGTCAGCGCGCGCAGCAGGGTCAGCGCGCGCAGCAAGGTCAGCGCGCTCAGCAGGGTCAGCGCGCGCAGCAGGCCCAGCGCGCACAGCAGCAACGTCCGCAACAGCGCGCGCAGCAGGGACAGCGCGCGCAGCAACCGCGCCCGCAGCAGCAGCGTACGCAGCAACGCCCGCAGCAGCGGCCGCAGCAAGCGCAGCGCCCGCAACAGCGTCCGCAGCAGAGCCGGCCGTCGGGCGGTGCGAGTCGCGGCGGTCAGGCGCGGAGCCGACCGTCTGGCGGTTCGCGCGGCGGTGGTGGTGGGCGCCGGCGCTAGCGCACGCGTGGCACCCGCGCATAACGGGAGCTAGCAAGAGCTTTGCAACCCAACCGGCGTGGAGATACCCATGAAGACAATCACACTCCTCATCGCCAGTCTCGCTACGGTCATGACCGTTTCGGTCGCCCGCGCCGACGACACGAAGAAGAACGTCGAGTTCTGCCAGGCGTTGTCCGATTTTCACGCCGACATGAAGACGCTCGACAACATCGGGGCGCAGTCGACGATCGGCGAGCTACGCTCGGCCGTCGATCGCTCGAGCGACGACGCGCGTAAGGTCGAGAAAGCGGCAACCAAGATCAAGTCGCCCACGTCGACCGTGTTCGTGGCCTCGGCGAAGAAGTTGAAGAGCGACGCCAGGGATCTGCCCGACAACATCACGATCGAGCAGGCCAAGGCGAAGCTCCAGGACGACATCCAGAAGCTGAAGGACTCCGAGAAGCAGATGACCGCGGAAGCGGGATGCCCGGAAGAGGGCATGTCGCCCGACCAGAACAAGATGAAGTAACGCACGCCGCGCGCGGCGCGAGCGGGCTCGGGGAAGCCCCGACACCTGTTCGCGCCGCGCCACTTGCAGTCGCGGCGAGAGTGCGATCCACTGGTACGACATGAGTCGTACCTCGTACCGAACGAGCTCGCCGCTGCAAGTCGGAGATCCCGCGCTGGCGGCGGCGGTCGTGCAGGACAGCGTGGACGGGTTCGCGGTGCTCGATCGCGAAGGCCGCTACGTGCTGTGGAACGCCGCGATGGAGCGCTTCACCGGCAAGACCGCCGACGAGGTGCTCGGCCAGGTCGCGGTCGTCGTGTTTCCGACCCTGCGCGAGCATGGGCTCGACGTCGCGATCCAGCGCGTGCTGCGCGGCGAGGTGGTCGCGACCGACGGCATCGAGCACATCGAGCCCGACGGGACGCGCAAGGTGTACGATCGGCTGTACACGCCGCTGCGCGACTTCGCGGGCGACGTCGCGGGTGTCATCGCGATCGTCCGCGACTCGACCGCGCGCTACACCGCGCTCGATGCGCTTCGCACGAGCGAGTCCAAGCTGGGGATGGCGGCCGAGGCCTGGAGCATCGGGCTGTGGACGTGGGATCCGGCCGGCGGCGCCGTCACGTGGGACGACACCACGTGCAAGCTGTTCGGGCGCGCGCCCGGCGACGCGCCGAAGGGCCGCGACGAGTACCTCACGCTGATCCATCCCGACGACCGCGAACGCTCGCGCGAGCGCATCGCGATCGGCGAGGCCGAAGGCACGTGGGAGCACGAATTCCGCATCATTCGTTCCGACGGTGCGGTTCGCTGGCTGACGTCGCGCACGCGAACCGTGCGCACCGATCGCGGCGACCTCGTGCTCGGTGCGGTCTTCGACGTCACCGAACGCAAGGAGGCCGAGGAGCGCCAGCGCGCGGCGCAGCGGCTCGAGCTCGTCGGTCAGCTCACCGCGGGCATCGCACACAACTTCAACAACATCCTGATGGGCATGCTGCCGAACCTGCAGCTCGCCGCGCGGTCGGCACCGGCCGCGCTCTTGCCGTTGCTCCGCGATGCCGAGCAATCGGCGCTGCGCGCGGCCGGCGTCGTGCAGGAGCTGATGACGTATGCCGGTCGCAGCCGCACGACGACCCGTCGGGTCGTGCCGCTCGGTCCGCTCGTCGAGCAGACCGTCGCGTTCTGCCGCACGACGTTCGATCGCCGCATCGAGCTCGACGTGGCGTGCCGCGATGCCGCGATGGCCGACGTCGACGAATCGCAGGTCGAGCAGGCCGTGCTGAATCTGTTGATCAACGCGCGCGATGCCCTCGACGACGGCGCCGGCGCCGAGCCGAAGATTTCCGTCGTGTGCGAGACCGTGTCGCGCGTGCCGGAGCTCGAAGGTCGCGCCGGCGCCTGGGTCGCGATCCGCATCACCGACAACGGGATCGGGATGGACGCGGCGACCGCGCAGCGCATCTTCGAGCCGTTCTTCACGACCAAGCCGGCCGGCAAGGGGACCGGCCTCGGCCTCGCGACGACGCAGGCGATCGCGCGCAACCACGGCGGCTTCGTGACGTGCCGATCGGCGCCGGGGCAGGGCAGCACGCTGACGCTGTACGTTCCCGGCCGCAGCGGTGCGACGACGGCGTCCGACGTGCGGCGTTCGCCCGTGCCGCGCTCGCGCGCGAGAGACGCGAAGATCCTCGTCGTCGACGACGACGATCAGGTGCGCACGGCGACCGCGCGCGTGCTGCGCGACGCGGGTTTCGGCGTCACGACCGCGGCGTCGGGCGACGAAGCGCTCGCGCTGGTGGCGGCGCCGTCGGCGCCGCGATTCGATCTCGTCGTGCTCGACGTGTCGATGCCGGGGCTGTCCGGTCCGCAGACGCGCGGTCGCCTGCGCGAGCTCGTCCCGGCCACGCCGGTCGTGTTCCTGACCGGCTACACGTTCGAGTCGGAGCACGGCGATCCGGTGCTCGAGAAGCCGTTGCGCGCGGAGGCGCTGGTCGCGCGGCTCGACGAGATCCTGCGCGCGTAGTTACTTCGCGTCGCCGCCACCCGCCTTGTGGGTGTGGCAGTTGTAGCAGGCGAACTGGCTCGGATCGGGCGCGGCCGGGTCGTACGGTTTCTCGCCGAGCGTGCTCGCCATCGCGTGCTCGACCTCGGGCATGAACTTCATCCAATCGGGCTTGTCCTGCGCGAGCTTCTGGAAGTCGGCCGGCGCGTCGGGCAGCACGAAGATGTCGGGGTTCGGCATCTTGAACGAGTGGTCCTTGGCGCCGCCGCCGTGGCAGGTGCCGCAGTTGAAGTCGTGAAACACCGCCGGCGCGAAGTTCTGGAACATCGGCTTGAACTTCGGGATCACGACCGCGGCCATGAACTTGGCCTTCTGCTCGTGCGACATGTCCTTCCACGCGACGTCGGGCGGGCCGACGACCTTGCCTGCGCTCGGCGGCGCCGGCTCGGCGGTGGTGGTCTTCGGAGCAGAGCCGCCGCACGCGGCGACGAGGACGAGCAGGGCGAGACGCTTCATGTGCGCACGAGCATCGTCGGGACGGCGGCGCGGTGCCAGTAGCAAACGGCCACCACAGTGTTTCGCGACGAGCAACTGCGAGATCCCTCGCGCGCGATCACGCCGGCGCGGGCGTTGCACCGCTGTCCGCCATGCCGGTCGCGAAGCACTTCCAGGTCACCGCGAGCGGCGACAGCCACTTCGCGTGACTGCGCACGAAGAGGCCGCCGAGCGCGCGTTCATGGCTGGTTGCGCACGGCGGCGTCGATGATCGCGTTCGGGTTCACGCTCGTCGAGTTCTTTGCGAAGCTCGTCATCGGGATGTTCGCGTTCGGAGCGATCGTCTTGCGGCTGTCGTGACTGCGGCGTGCGGCGTCCCGCCGAAGCGGTGCTCCCCGTCCTGCCGGTGTGACCCGATGGTACGATCGAGGCGTGCACGTTCTCGTCGATGTCTCGAACGACCGGCTGTGTCGCGAGATCGTCGAGGTGCTCGCGCGCGCCGGCCATTCGATCGAGCGCGGCGTGCCGGCGCGCACGAGCGTGTTCGACCTCGCGCTGGTCGGTACACCCGAGGCTGCGGCGAAGCTGCGCCAGATCCTGCCGGCCGCCGCGATCATCGTCGTGACCAAGGTCGGCGACGTGCCGGCGCGCGTGCGCGCGCTCGAGGTCGGCGCCGACGACGCGTTCGACGGCAGCTTTCCACCGGCGCAGATCATGGCGCGCGTCGGCGCGGTCGGGCGGCGCGCCGCGATGACGCCGCGGCCGGTCGAGCGGCTCGCGATCGACGGCTGCACGATCGATCTCGCGGCCGCGGTCGCGACGCGCGATCCGATGCAGGCGCCGATCGCGCTCACCGCGCGCGAGGTCGAGATCGTGCGCTGGCTCGCGCAGCACGCCGGCCACGTCGTGTCGCGCGCGGAGCTCTTGCAGCACGTGTGGCGCGTCTCCGCCGGCACCACGACCCGCGCGGTCGACGTCGCGATCGTGGCGCTGCGCGCGAAGCTCGAGCGCGATCCGGCGAGCCCCGTGATCATCGTGTCGGTGCGCGGCGTTGGCTACCGCTGGGGAAGTCTTACAAACGGCTAACGATCGCGATCCTAGCTTGGGAGGCATGACAGACCTTCGCAGCCTCGGCCCCAGCGGTCTCGACCTCCACCTCGCACGTCACGGTCGCGCGGCATCGCGCGAGCTCGATCGCGTGTGCGCGCAGATCCACGCCCACACGACGCTCCTCTACTGGTTCACCGACTTGCCGGCAGCGCTCGCCGAGGCGAAGCGCACGCGGCGTCCGGTGCTGTCGCTGCGCCTGCTCGGCCGGCTCGACGAGGAGCTGTCGTGCGCGAACTCGCGGTTCTTCCGGCGCCTCCTGTATCCCGAGCCGCGCATCAACCGCGTGCTGCGCGACCGGTTCGTGCTGCACTGGCAATCGGTGCGGCCGGTGCCGAAGGTGACGATCGATTTCGGCGACGGCCGCACGCTGTCGCGCACGCTGACCGGCAACTCGCTGCACGTCGTGCTCGACGCCGGCGGCCAGCCGATCGATGCGCTGCCCGGCCTGGTCGACGCCGACACGTTCCGGGCCGAGCTCGAGCGCGCGCTCGCGATGGCGGTCGGCGGCCGCCGCCGGCTCGCGACGAACCACGCGCGCGCGATGCGCCTTCCGCTCGCAGGCGGCCCGCGCCGGCGCTCGCTCGACGCCAGCCTGCTCGCGCCGACCAAGCACGTGGTCGAAGGCCCGATGCTGCGCGGCGTGTCGCCGGCCGGCGTCGACGTCGAGGCCGACACGCGCGCGAACCTCGAGCTGCACGCGCGCATCCACGAGCTGTTCGCGCGCGGCCTCGAGTGGACGGCGGATCAGCTCGTCGACTGGATCTATCGCGAGCTGTTCCTGATGCCGCCGGACGATCCCGCGCTCGGGCTCGACGTGCCCGAGCCGTTCACGGCCGCGCCCGCTCAGTTCGCCGTGATCGGATGACGGTGCGGGCCACGGCCGTACTCGGTGGGCCGCTGGCGCGGGATGTCGACGAACGGCGCCGCGCAGTGCGAGGTCGGCGCGAAGCCCACCTTGCCGTTCGCGCGATCGATCACGGTGACGAAGCCGCGCATGAACACGTCGCCCAGCGTCGCATTGCCCTGGTCGCCGCCGCCGTAGACCATCAGGCAGAACTGGCCGCCGCCGACGTCTTCGAGGTACGAGCCGAGCGCCGGCACCTCGAGCGAGATGCTGCCGCTGCCGACCGCGGCGAAGGTCATCGTGAACTGCGGCAGCTTGCTGTCGACGTCGGCGTCGGTCGTGCCCGACGCGGCGTTGACGCAGCCGGCGGTGTCGGAGTTCGAATTCGTCGGATCGGTCAGCGTCTGGCCGGGGAACAGCGACTGGAACGCAGCGTTCGCGTTGAGGTCCTTGATGAGGTTGGTCTCGGCCGCGCTCGGGATGTAGAACAGCGACGTGCCGGTGTCGACGATCGGGCCGTCGAGCGTCGCCGAGGTCGCGCCGAGGCTGGTCGAGCCGAGCGAGATCCCGGTCATGTCGACCGAGTAGTAGCCGGCGTTGGTGCCGGTCGTCACGATCGGCGTGTACTTCATCGCCGCCGCCGCGTGCGACTCGTCGTACCCGCCGAACCACATCGTGCCGTCGGTCGGGCACAGCTCGAACGCCATCACGTCGGCGACGCCGGCGGCGTGGACCTGGTCGGGATAGCCTTGCGTGCCGGGGTCGAGCAGCGCGGCCGGACCCATGCCGAGGATGCCCTGGTAGTCATTGCCGCTGAAGAAGCCGCCGCTCTGCTTCGAGATGTCGACGAACTCGAGCGAGACATCGGGCACGCCGTGATCGAGCGCGACCGAGTCCTTGTAGATGTTGCCCGACCAGCCGCTGCCATCGGCGTACGACGCGCTGTCGGTCTTGCCGGTCGCCATGGCGCCGGAACCGGGTGCGTACAGCGGCGTCATCCCGGTGCAAGCCGAGCAGGCAGAACCGGCGATGCCGGTCACGCTCGAGCCGGTGTCGAGGTCGAGCAGGAAGCTCTTGCCCGACGCGGTGAGCGTCGGCGTGTAGAAGTAGCCTTGCGCGTCGCTCGGCGTCGCGAGCGGGATCGCGTACACACCGCCGGGGAGCGGCGGCGCATCGATCGCGGCGTCCGCGCCACCGCCACCGCCACCACCGCCGCCGCCACCACCGCCACCGCCGCCGCCGCCGCCGCCGTTGCCGTTCATGCCGGCGGCACTGCAACCGGCGGCGAGCACGAAGCCGACCACGAGGTACGAGCGCGTCTGCGAAAGCATGGCCGGAACGTAGCCGGTACGTACCGGCTGCGCGTCCGATCAGCGTCGAACAGCTGATGACAGGCCCGATGCACGAAATGCGAAAACCGAGTCGCGGATTCAGCACTTGCGGGGCACTTGATCCCTGGCAGGTCGACTAGCCGTCGCGTCCTACCACGGTGAAGATCTCGACTTGGCTCGATCGCCGTCATGCCGGGGACAGGGCGAGCCGTGGGGGCCGCGCGCGGGCGATCGCGTGCTTCCAGCGCCGCACGCGCTGCTCGAGTGCCCACCGCACGCGCGGGCGCTGGACGCGCACCCACACGATGCGCTGTGCGCCGGTCGCGAGCTGCTGGTTGTAGTGTGGCGGCCCGGCGAGCAGCTCGTAGACGGCGTGGCCCGCGCGCGCGTTGTGCTCGATCGCGGCGGCGTGGCAGAGGTAGCCGGCATCGATGCTCGCGTCGTCGAAGCTCGCGAGCCCCCACTGGTAGGACAGCACGCGCCCGCGGCACACGAAGCTGTAGAGGCAGCCGAGCGTGGCGCCCGCGGCGCGCACGCGGACGAGCTGGATCTCGCCGTGCGCCAGACGGCGCCGGATGAGCCGGCGGTGAAAGCGCTCGAACCACGGGTCGGCGAACGCGCCGCGACGGCCGAGCCGCTCGCTCGCGCGCGCGTGCAGACGCAACAGCTCGCCGTAGATGTCGATCGCGTGCGCCTCGTCGCCGGCGATCTCGACGTCGAGATCGCCGACGATGCCGCGCGCGCGGTCGAGGTGCGTGCGCGTGCTCGCGCCGAGCAGCGCGCCGTAGCCGCCTTCGATCGCGCGCACGGCGTCGAGATCGACGAGCGGCGCCGGCGCCTCGCGCTCGATGCGCACGCGGATCGCGCTCGCGGTGGCGCCGAGGTCGTCGAACGCGTAGCGATCGATCGCGGGCAGGTACAGCTCGTCCCAGTCGCCGGGAAGCAGGCCGACGAGGCTCGCGAGCGAACGGCAGGCGCCGGGCGCGGCGAGCAGCCCGTTGTGCTCGATGCCGAGCTCGTCGTGGCGCGGCGAGCCGGTCGCGTTGAAGTAGAGCGCTCGGCTCGCCAGCACGAGGTGCCGGCGCGCGGCGCGCGCGCCGAGGAAGAACGCGGCGATCGCCACGCCGTCGTCGCGAACCACCGCGAGCGGCGGCACGCGATCGGCCGGCAGCGCTTCGAGCCAGCCTTCGATCCACGCCCACGACAAGAAGTACGCGGGCTGGGCGCGGGCTTCGAGCGTGCGCCACGTGCGTTCCACGCGCGGATCGCGCGCGTCGAGCAGGACCAGCGAGCTCCTGGGCATGATCGCGAGTGCAGCAATCAACATGCCGATTGGCGGGAGCGCGCGCCCTGACACGGCGCGCAGGTCGCCGTGATACACGACTTGCATGAGAGCGGTGGTCACCGGCGCGAATCGCGGCATCGGGCTCGAGCTCGTGCGCCAGCTGCTCGCGCGCGGCGCTACGGTCGAGGCCGCGTGCCGGCGCCCCGAGGACGCACGCGCGCTGCATGCGCTCGGGGATGCGTCCGCGCTGCGCGTGCACCGCTGCGACGTCGGCGACGACGCCAGCGTACGCGCGTTCGCGGTCGAGCTCGGCGAGGGCGCGATCGATCTCGTGGTCAACAACGCCGGCGTGAGCGGCGGCTCGCGCCAGAGCCTGCGCGACTGCGACTTCGCGGAGGCGGTGCGCACGTACGACATCGACGCGCTCGGCCCGCTGCGCGTGTCGCTCGCGCTGCTGCCGCAGCTGCGCCGCGGCGCCGGCAAGAAGCTCGCGCACATCACGAGCGGGCTGGGCTCGATCGGCGACAACAAGAGCGGCGGGTTCTTCGCGTACCGCATGGCAAAGGCCGCGCTCGACATGATGGCGAAGAACCTCGCGGTCGAGCTGCGCGGCGACGGCATCGTGTCGGTCGCGATCAACCCGGGCTGGGTGCAGACCGACATGGGCGGCCCGAGCGCGGCGATCGCGGTCGGCGACTCGGTGCGCGGCATCCTGCGTGCGATCGACGGCGCGACGATCGACAACTGCGGCGACGGGATCTTCGACTGGAAGGGCGGGCGCTATCCGTGGTGAAGCGGCTGTCATCTGCCGAGGTGTTCACGCCGACGTCGTACCCGGAGCACACGTACGTCCAGCGCGACGACCTGCATCACGAGCGCTTGCTCGCCGAGTGGGCGCGGAGCGGTTCGTTCATCGCATCGATCTCGGGGCCGTCGAAGGCGGGCAAGACCGTGCTCGTGCAGCGCGTGGTCGGCGAGCGCAACTTGATCACGGTCAGCGGCGCGAGCGTCCGGACGCCGGACCAGTTGTGGGAGCGCGTGCTCGACTGGTGGGGCGAGCCGCACGCCACGACGGCGAGCACGGTCGACACGAGCACGGAGACGCGCACGCGCGAGCACGGCGGCCAGCTCGGCATCAGCGGCACCGGCGCGTCGCACAAGCAGGGCAGCGCCCGTGCCGAGGCGAGCGCCGAAACGCTCCAGGCGACCGTGAACCGGCGCGGCTTGCCGCAGGTCGTGCAGGAGCTCGCGGGCACGGCCTACACGCTGCTCCTCGACGATTTTCATTACATCCCGGCCGCGATCCAGGCCGACGTCGCGCAGCAGCTCAAGGATGCGGCGAGCCGCGGCGTGCGGATCTGCGTCGCGAGCGTGCCGCATCGCTCCGACAACGTCGTCCGCGCGCTGCCCGAGCTGCGCGGCCGCGTGCTCGCGATCGATCTCGACTACTGGAGCAAGCGCGATCTGCTCGAGATCGCGAAGCTCGGCTGCCCGCTGCTCGGGCTCGAGGTCGATCACGCGTCGCTGCAGATCTTCGCGGCCGAGGCCGCGGGCTCGCCGCAGCTCATGCAGTCGATCTGTCGGTGGATGTGCAATCACCTCGGAGTGCACGAGACGGCGGATCCGCCGAAGACGCGCACGCTCGACGATCTCGCCCGCAAGGAGATCCTGTTCGTCACGTCGTCGACCGTGGACTTTCGCTCGCTCGTGCGCGCGCTGATCGCGGGTCCGCGCGGCAAGCCGGGCGAGCGCCGGCTCTACGTCCATCGCGACGGCCGCAGCGGCGACGTCTACATGACACTGATGCGTGCGATCGCGATGGATCCGCCGCGGCTCGAGCTCGATCTCGCCGAGCTCGCGCGCCGCGTCGAGGACGTGTGCGGAGGCGGCGGCCATCCCGACAACGCTTCGATCGCGCGTGCGGCCGCTGCACTCGGCGCGATCGCGCAGCCGTCGCTCGAGTGGGACGAGCGGGCGCAGGCGATCGTGATCCCGGATCCGTACCTGCTGTTCTACTTGCGGTGGTCGGTGATCCTGGAGCGCGAGGCCGACGCGCTGGTGTGAGAACACGCCCGAAGCCCCTGTTCAGAAGTTCGGCTTCTCCTTGAAGTACTTGCTCACCAGATCCTGCAGGTAGGTCGCGAGCTCCTCGACCTCTTCGCCGGGCTCGTCGCGCGGCGCGAACGACGTGTAGATCGAGTGCGACGGATCGTCGCTGTTGTCGCTGTCGGTCGGGACGCGCAGGCGGAGCGTGACGTAGCCCTCGTCCGGATCTTGCTTGCCCTTCTTGCGCTCGGGCAGGTCGAGCGCGTCGATCAGCTTCCACACCTTCTTGACCTCCTTGTCGGAGAGGTTCGCGGTGCCGAGCTGGTCGCTCTTGTCGCCCTTGGAATACGCGGCCCACAGCGACGCGCCGCGGATGCGGATCTGCCAGTCGTCGCCGTCGGGCTTGTTCGTGACGAAGTCGAACTGACTGCCGTTGGTCTCGCCGCGATCGACATCGCCGCCGGCGCGACCGTGCGTAGTCGCCGCCAGCGTGGCATGCGACGAGCGCGAAGACGGCGGCCGCGGCGAGGTAACGCACCGATCTCATGTATACCCGAGGGCGTACGCTCCGGCCAAGGTTCGGTCGCACTGCGCAGCGCACGATCACTCGCCATGGCAGACGCACCGATGCTGCGGTTTTTCGACCACGTGCTCGATGCGCCGGTCGCGTTCGACGACGGCACGCTGCGCACCGCGGCGCCGAGCGCGACGTGGCGACGGTTCGCGCCGGCCGCGCGCCGCGCCGGCATCACGCGCATCGCCGAGCTCACCGGCCTCGACACGCTCGGCATCCCGGTGTTCGCCGCGATCCGGCCGCTCGGCCGCTCGCTGTCGACGCAGCAGGGCAAGGGCGTCACCGCCGAGGCCGCGCGCGTGTCGGCGCTGATGGAATCGCTCGAGACCGCGACCGCCGAGCGCGTGCGCGGCACCGTGCGCGGCTCGTATCGCGCGCTCGCGCGCACGCAGCGCGTGGTCGACGTGCGAAAGCTGCCCCGCCCGCGAGGGCGGCTTGATCTCGACGCGAGCTGGCGCTGGGTGCGTGGCTTCGATCTCGTCGCCGGCGAGCCGGTGCTCGTGCCCGAGCAGGCGTGCACGCTCGATACGACGTTTTCCGCACCGCCGGTGTTCGACATCTCGTCGAACGGGCTCGCGTCGGGCAACGTGCTCGTCGAAGCGATCTTGCATGGCCTGTGCGAGGTGCTCGAGCGCGATGCCGAAGGTCGCTGGCGGCGATCCGGTGCGGATCGCCGCGTCGTGCTCGACACGATCCCGGATCCGGCGTGTCGCGCGCTGATCGATCGCATCGCCGCGGCCGGCGCGCGCGTGTTCGTGTGGGACCTCGCGAGCGATGCCGGCGTGTGCGCGATCGGCTGTGCGATCATGGAAGACCCGCGCGAGCCGGCATGGCGCGCGCTCGGCTGCTACCAGGGCTTCGGCGCGCACCTCGTGCCCGAGATCGCGATCGCGCGCGCGCTGACCGAAGCCGCGCAGACCCGGCTGACCTACATCGCCGGCGCGCGCGACGACTTCTTCCCGATCGATTACGCGCGCGCGACCGATCTCGACGTGCTCGTGCCGATGTGGGAGCACCTGACCGCGCCGTGCGACGAGCCGGTCGCGTTCGGCGAGCTGCCGCGCGCCGCGCCGCGCTCGCTCGGCGACGCGCTCGCGCGGGTGGTCGCGCACCTGCGCGAAGTGATCGCGGTGGAGCTCACCGATCACGAGCTCGGCGTGCCGGTCGTGAAGGTGATCGTGCCGGGCCGCGCGACCGATCTCGAGGCGCTCGGATGACGGAGCCGACGACGGTCGTGTTCGTCGGGCCGACCTTGGCCGCCGACGAGGTGCGCGCACGGCTGCCCGGCGCACGCGTGCTGCCGCCGGTCGCGGTCGGCGACGTGCTGCGCGCCGCGCGCGATCGCCGCGTGCGCCGGATCGCGATCGTCGACGGCTACTTCGAGCGCATGGCCGCGGTCTGGCACAAGGAGATCCTCGTCGCGCTCGCGCGCGGCATCGCGGTGTGGGGCGCGGCGAGCATGGGCGCGCTGCGCGCCGCCGAGCTCGCGCCGTTCGGGATGATCGGCGTCGGCGCGATCTATCGCGCGTACCGGCGCGGCGAGCTCGTCGCCGACGACGAGGTCGCGGTCGCGCACCTGCCGGCCGAGCGCGGGTTTCGCGCCGTGTCCGACGCGCTCGTCGACATCCGGTTCGCGCTCGTCCGCGCGCCGATCTCGCAGCGCACGCGCGACCGCTTGATCTACCTCGCGCGCGCGCGCTTCTACCGCGAGCGCACGTGGCCGGCCTTGCTCGCCGACGCGCGCGCCGCCGGCGTGCCGCGCGCCCAGCTCGCCGCGCTCGCCGCCGCGCCCAAGCCCAGCCGCAAGGCCGCGGACGCGCGCCTGTTGCTCGCGCGGCTCGCTCGCGACCGCGGCGCGCGCCCGCCGAAGCTGGCCGTCCCACGCACGTGGGCGCTGCGCCAGCTCGAGCGGATGTTATTCTCCTAGTGCATGAAGGCCGTGCTCAGCTACCTGCTCGCGTTCGGTGGGCTGGGCATGATGCTGTACGCGCTGACCTCGGTCGCCGGCCGGTTCATGTATGGCGTGGCGAAGCCGATGGTCGTCCACCTCCTGCGCACGAACCCGCACCAGGCCGAGGCGATGTGCAAGGCCGACAAGACGACGTTCATGTCGGCGGTGGCGGCCGCGATCAAGACCGCGGCGATGATGAAGGTGCGCGACCCGAACATCCTCGCGCAGGCGACGAAGCCGGCGTTCGACGCGCAGTGCACGCAGATCGGCATGCACTGGAAGTCGGTGCTGAAGCGCGCGAAGACCGCGGCCGCGCTCGCGGTGGGCGCGATCGTGCTCGGCGCGACGGCCGGTACGTCGGTGATCCTCCACGTGCTCCTCGCGATCGTGACGCTCGCCGGCTGCGGCTGGGTCTTCTACTACAAGCTCGACGTCGACCGCTCGCTGGTGCTCGCACGCGCCGAGGTCGTGCCCGAGGTCGAGCGCGCGATCGCGGAAGGCCGCTACCAGCTTCCGCCGTGACGCTCAGCCGCCGGTGATGACGTTGTTGCTGCCTTCGATCATCTGACCGCTGCCGCCGCAGTGCGTGTCCTGATCGCCGAGGCGATGTGCGGCGAGGTTGTTGATCATCACGGTGCCGCTGCCGGCCGCGGCCTGCCACTGGTTCGGGCCGCAGCACGCGGCATGGATGCCCTTGTCGGTGACGCGCACGGCCGGGCGACCGTTGACGAACACGTCGGGCGAGCCCTTGATCGCGGGCCCGACACACGGGTGAGGGCAGGCCGGACAGCCGTGGGCATCGGCCGGAACGCTCGACTTGTCCCCGAGGCGCGCTTGCGGTGGCATTACACGAGCCCTCCTGGCGGCATCACCGCCGTACCGACGGCCGGCAGCGGCGAGATCGGAGTGCCGCCGGTCGCGACCGCCATCACGTTCGTCACGAGCGTGCTCAGCTTCCACATGTTGTAGCACTGCTCGAATGCGTTCGCGATCGACTCGAACAGCTGCGACGCGAACGGCGCGTTCGGATCGGCGAGCTGCGCGATCATCATCGTCTTCAACAGGTCGGTGCCGACCAGCGGCGCGGCCTGCACGAACTGGCCGATCGGGAACGGCACGTTCGGCATCGGCGGTGCGACCGGGGTCGGCAGCGCCGCGTACGCCGGGTAGAACGGCAGGCCCGGGCACTTGATCGTCTGGCAGAACGCCATCCACTGATTCGAGATCACCTGCGAGATCACGTTCGTGAACTTCATCTCGTTCGGCGTGCTCATCGGCGCGCCGCCGGCGAGGATCAGCGGCTGGAGCGGCGGCCCGATCAGGATGCCGATCGTCACCACCGGGCCGGCGACCATGAACCCGCTGAACGACGCCAGCGACTGCCACTGACCCCACGCCGAGCAGATCGCCGAGCAGGTGTCGTCGATGAACTTGCCGATCTTGCCGATGTGCATCTTCTGCGCATCGGTGTGGTACTTGTTCATCGACGCGGCCTGGAACAGCGGCGGCATGCCGGGCGCGGTCGTGCGCTCCTCGGGCTTGAACGCATCGCTGTACTGCTTGGCGTCGTCGCCGCCCGGTTCCTGCCAGTTCTGCGGCACGCGGATGTTGAAGCTCGTGAACTTGAGCCGAGCGAACTGCTGCATCATCGACGCCTGCGGCGCGGGCATGGCTAGACATTATACGGCGGGGGCCGCCCGGGCCTTCCGCGCGCGCAAATAGTGGACGCGATAGGTGACTTCGCAGCGCGAGTCGCGGCGGAGCGTCCACGGAAGCTCGGCCTCGTCCTCGATGACATAGCCCGGCGACAGGTGCGCGACCAGCGCCGCGGCCGGATCGGCGCCGCCGAAGCGCAGGTCGTCGGGCGTGATGGCGGATTGCCACGCGTACGGCGACGCCACGATCAGCTCGCCGCCGGGCTCGCACAGCGCGTCGCACACGGTCAGCAGCGCCATCGGATCGCGCACCGAGTCGAGCAGGTTGAGCGCGACGACCCGCTGGTAGGCGCGCGGCACGAGCGGCGGATCGAGCGCGTCGCCGCACACGAGCGTGACGTTGTCGACGCGCGCGGCCGTCGCGTGCGCCGGCTCGTAGTGGCGGCCGATCACCCGGCGTTCGTAGTCGACCGGCTCGCCCGCGAGCACGCGGCGTGCGAGGCGCAGGATCGGCAGCCCGAGCTCGACGCCGACGACGTGGCCGGCGGTGCCGGCGAGCGCGTGGACGACGCCGCCGGCGCTGCACCCGAGCTCGACCGCGCGCGCGACCGGCGGGCGCGCCGCGATCCGCGCGGCGAACGGCGACTCGGCGTGCCAGTGCGCGTCCATGTAGATCGACACGTGCTCGCGCGTGGCGTCGTCGTCCGCTTCGACCGCCTGCGTCATCGCGAACATCGCGATGCCGTCGACGATCGGGTAGCGCGCCCCGCACTCGCACGCGAGCTGTTCGCCGGCGCGCATCAGCGTGCGCAGATCGATCCGGCCGTCGCCGACGGTGCGACACGCCGGGCAGACCAGCAGATCGGGCCGCAAGCGCCTATGCTACCCTCGATCCATGTCGGGGTCGCCCAAGCAGAAGCTCGAGGCCGAGGCCCGCGAAGAATCGGCGACCAGCTCGGACGAGAAGGAGCTCTACCTGTCCGACGGCCGGCGCGTGGTCGTGCGCGATCAACTGGTCGAGATCCGCAGCCAGTCGGGCCTGGTCGAGGTGCGCATCCAGATGACGGAGCAGGGCGCCGTGCTGCAGATGGAAGCCGCGCGCATGAAGATCGCGGCGAGCGAAGCCGTCGAGATCGCCGCGCCGAAAATCGCGATCACCGGGAACGAGGTCGAGGTCTCGGGCGAAGAAGAAGTCACGGTCGATTCGAACGGCGACGTGCGCGTCGTCGGCAAGATGATCTACCTCAACTGATGGATTTCGGCGGCGGCCGCTTCGAGGTGCGCGGGACCCTCGGCACGGGCGGCGCCGGGGTCGTCTATCGCGCGTTCGATCGCCAGCTCGGCCGCGAGGTCGCGCTCAAGCACCTGCGCCAGGCGTCGGGCCGCGACCTGTATCGCTTCAAGCGCGAGTTCCGCGCGCTCGCCGACATCGTGCACCCGAGCCTGGTCCGGCTGCACGAGCTGCACGCGTCGGGCGACGACTGGTACTTCACGATGGAGCTGGTCGAGGGCGTGTCGTTCATCGACTGGGTGCGGCCGGGACAGGCGAGCGGGCCGACGCGCACGCGCGCCGACATCGCGGCGGCCTCGCCCGACGAGCCGCGGCTGCGCGCCGCGCTGATCGAGCTCGCCGACGCGCTGGTCGCGCTGCACGAGGCCGGCAAGCTGCACCGCGACCTCAAGCCGTCGAACGTCCTCGTCACCGCGGCCGGCCGCGTCGCGCTGCTCGACTTCGGCCTGGTCACCGCGATGACCGAGGCGCGCAACCCCGAGCGGCTCGCGGTCGGCACGCCGGTGTACATGTCGCCCGAGCAGGCGTCGGATCAGCCGCTCGGCGAGGCGAGCGACTGGTACGCGCTCGGCGCGATGCTGTACGAGGCGCTGGTCGGGCGCCGCCCGTTCGAAGGCGAGTCCGAGCTGGTGATGACGCGCAAGCAGACCGAGCTGCCGCCGAGCCCGCTCGTGCTCGCGCCGAAGACGCCGCGCGACCTCGCAGCGCTGTGCATGCAGCTCCTGCAGCCGTCGCCGGCGGCGCGGCCGGGCGGGCGCACCGTGCTCGGCCAGCTCGGCGCGACGCCGTCGCCGCGCACGCGCGACATCGCGACGGTGTCGGCGTCGCCGCCGTTCGTCGGCCGCGCCCGCGAGCTCGAGGACTTGCAGCGCGCGCTGTCCGACGCGCGGCGCCGCGGCGCGGCGGTGATCGTGCGCGGGCCGTCGGGCATCGGCAAGACCGCACTCGTTCGCAAGTTCCTGCGCGCAGCCGGCGATGGCGTGTTCGTGCTCGAGGGCCGCTGCTTCGAGCGCGAGCAGGTGCCGTTCAAGATGCTCGACGGCATCGTCGACGCGCTGACCGGCGTGCTCGTCGCGCTGCCCGCGACCGAGCTCGAGGCGATCGCGCCGCGCGATCTGCCGGCGCTCGTGCGGCTGTTTCCGGTGATGAAGCGCGTGCAGCGGTTCGCCGAGCTCGCGCACGGCGCGGCGACGCCTGCCGATCCCACCGAGCTGCGCCGGCGCGGGTTCGCGGCGCTGCGCGCGCTGCTCGCGCGGCTCGCGCGCGTGCAGCCGATCGTCGTGTTCGTCGACGATGCGCACTGGGGCGATGCCGACAGCATCGGCTTTCTTGCCGAGCTCGTGCACCAGATCGACGCGCCGATGCTCGTCGTCGTCGCGCATCGCCCCGAGGACTACCTCGGCGTCGTCGCGAAGCTGAAGAGCCCGCCGTCGGGCACGGCGCGGCGCGGCGACGTGCGCGAGCTCGAGCTCGGCCCGCTCGGCGAGGAGGACGCGATCCAGCTCGTGGTCCAGCTCGCCGCCGATTCGCGCCACGCCGAGCGCGTCGTGCGCGCCGGCGCCGGCCACCCGCTCGTGCTCGCCGAGATGGCGCGCGCGCCGCAGCTCGGCGATGACGTCAAGATCGAGGATGTCGTGCGCGCGCGCGTGCAGCGGCTCGCCGGCGACGCGCAGGCGCTGCTCGCGGTGTCGGCGGTCGCAGCGCGGCCGATCCCGCTCGAGGTCGCGGCGCACGCGGCGGGAATTGTCGGCGGCCACGACGAGGCGAACGCGCTCGCGGCCGAGCGGCTCGCGACGCTGCGCCGGGTCGGCGCGCAGCTCATCCTGTCGCCGGCGCACGATCACGTGCGCGCGGCCGTGCTCGCCGGGCTCGACGTCGAAGCGCGCGCGAGCTGGCACGAAGCGCTCGCACGCGCGTTCGAGAGCGCGAGCGATGGAATCGGCCCCGGCACGGCCGGGGCTTTCGATCCGCAGGCGGTCGTCGAGCACTGGCTCGCCGCCGGCCATCCCGCGAACGCCGCGCACCACGCGGTCGCCGCCGGCGCGCGCGCCGAGGACGCGCTCGCGTTTCGCCGCGCCGCCGAGCTGTACGAGATCGCGCTCACGTACGGCCCGTGGGACGCGGCCGGCCAGCGCGACCTGCTGCGCAAGTGCGCCCACGCGCTCGCGTGCGCCGGCCAGCTCGACGAGGCCGCGCAGCGGCTCGCGCACGCCGCGCAGCTCTTGCCCGACGACGACGCGCTCGACTGCGAGCGGCTGCGCATCGAGGCGCTGCTGCGCCGCGGCCGGCTCGACGAGGCGCTGCCGGCCGCGCACCGGCTGCTCGACCAGCTCGGGATCAAGAGCCCGCTCGGCAAGTCGCCGTCGCGCACCCGCCTGGCCGCGCAGTGGGGACCGCAGCGGCTGCGCGGGCTCGATTACGTCGAGCGCACGGCCACGGACGTGCCCGCGGGCGAGCTGCGCGCGATCGACGCGCTGTACTCGATCGCGAGCGGCCTGGCGTTCGCGGACCCGTCGCTCGGCCGCGTGCTGCAGGCCGAGCTGGTGCGGCGCGCGCTCGAGGCCGGCGAGCCGGTGCGCGTCTGTCTCGCGCTCGTGCAGGAGCTTTGCTACGCGGCGGTCGCCGGCAGCCGCAACGCGCCGGCGGTCGGTGCCGTCGGCGACCGGCTCGATGCGATCGCCGGCCGGATCGGCCACGCCCACGTGCGCGGGCTCGCCGACACCGCGATCGGCATCGCGGCGTACATGAACGGGCGGTGGCGCGACGCGCGCGGCCGGCTCGAGGCGGGCATCGCGCGTTTGCACGACCACGGCGCCGGCGTGCGCTGGGAGCTCGACGTCGGCGAGTCCTACTGGCTCGGCACGCTGTACCAGCTCGGCGAATGGCGCGAGCTGTACCGCCAGAGCACGTCGCTCCTGCGCGACGCGCTCGAGCGCGGCGACGTGGTCGCGCAGCTCGGCGTGCGCTCGGGTCGCGGCAACCTCGCGTGGCTGATCGCCGGCCGTGTCGACGAGGCGCGGGCGCAGCTCGACGCCGCCGAGCGCTCGCTCGCGCCCGGCTTTCATCTGCCGCACGTGCACGCGATCCAGGCCGGCTGCAACGTCGACCTCTACGCCGGCGACGCGGCGGAGGCGGCACGCAAGCTCGAGCGCGCGTGGCCCGAGCTCGAGCGCCTCGGAATTCTTCGCATCCAGCTCGTGCGGGTCGAGCTCCAGCTGCTCCGCGCGCGCGTCGCGCTCGCGGACTCCACGCGATCGCGGGAGGACCGCGGCAAGCTCGCGCGGGGTCTGGCGGAGGAGGTGATCAAGGAAGGCGCGCCGTGGGCGATCGGCATCGCGCTAGCCGTGCGCGCCTCCGCGCAGGCGCTGCGCGGCGAGACGGCCGCGGCCCATGCGACGCTCGCCGCCGCCGAGGAGCAGCTCGCCGCGGCCGAGATGCAGGGCATGCTCCAGGTCGTCCGCCTGCGCCGCGGCCAGCTCGAAGGTGGGCCCGGCGGCGCCGCCCGCGCAGCGGCTGCACGGGATGCGCTCGCCGACCTGGGCGCGCGAGAGCCCGATCGCGTCGCCACCCTGCTCGTCCCCTGGGACGCGTGATCTGACCCGCCAACCTGGGTTAGGCTCGACCGAGGGGGGCGATCCGAAAGGGTCCTTCTGCCGTACATGTGAAGCCGGCCACCGCCGGATGAGGGAACAGCGTGTCAGACATCGCCCAGCACATCGCCGTCTCGCAGCGGGTCGAAATCGAAGATCTCGATTGGGCGCTCGCGAAGAAGGTCGGGCTCACCGAGCGTGAAATCTCCAGCCTGAAGTTCTTCGCCGACATCGAGAGCCAGACCGTCTACTACTTCCTCGAGGTCGCGCGCCTGCAAGTCGCACGCGATCCCGAGCTGCTCACGTTCCTCACGATGTGGAACTACGAGGAGTACTACCACTCGCACGCGATCACCCGCCTCATGCTCGAGTGCGGCGTCCAGGTCGAGAGCGCGACCGAGCGCTCGACTCGCATCAACGCCGGCGCCCGGTTCCGCGCCAAGTTCGAGGAGGCCTTCGAGTGGACGATGGCGAAGCTGGTGCCGAAGCGCTTCGTCGCGCTGTGGATGTTCTGGGGCGCGCTCCAGGAGTGCCTGACGATGCAGGCCTACGAGGAGATCATCCGCACGACGCCGAACCCGGTGCTCGCCGAGATGTTCCGCCGCATCGCGAAGCAGGAGCGGCGCCACTTCGCCTATTACTTCAACCAGGCGCGCGAGCGCCTGACCGACAACAAGGCGAACCAGAAGTTCTGCCGCTTCGTCGCGCAGCAGTTCTACGCCCCGGTCGGCGCCGGCTACAAGAACCCGAACCAGGCGGCCGAGCTCGTTGCCAACCTGTTCCCGGGCCAGCGCATCTTCGAGGTCATGAGCTACATCGAGCGCCGCATGGCTCAGCTGCCCGGCATGGAGGGCCTCGACGCGTGCACCAGGTGGGCGCGCAAGATCCAGCCGATCCTGCCGCCCGAGGTTCGCGCGGAGCCACCGGCGCCCGGTCTGCGGGCGGCGTGACCGGTCAGAACGCGTAGCCGACGCGAAAGTACGCGTTCACGTCGGGCGAATCGCTGGTGGTCATGCTGTCGCCGCTGTCCGTCGCGTGCTTCGCGACGCCGGCGGCCCACACCATGTTGAGCCCCGAGTCGAAGGTCCAGTGCCAGCCGAGGAGCAGCTCGGGGCCGGCCCAGGTGTCGGTGCTGCTCGTCGCGGTCGCGTCGCAGCCGTCGCACGCGTAGTAGCTGCCTTCGTTGTTCGTGGTGCTGCGCATGATCAGGCCGGGCTCGATGAACGGGCCCGAGTACGTGCGGCGGAAGTAGACGGGCAGGCTCACGGTCGCCTGATAGCCGGTGTTGTTGCCGCCGCTCTCGTTCCACGCCGAGAACGACGCGCTGATCGCGATGTTCTGGGTGAGCCCGTAGCTGATCGAGCCGTCGTAGTAGCCGTAGAACGGGCCGATCGGATCGATCGCGATGTTCACGCGCTTGTAGTTGTAGAGGTAGTCGTTGCGCTCGCCGACCTTCACGAGCTGACCGTTGATGTGCGAGACGTTGCTCCAGTCCTCGTTCTGCGGCGCGGGCTGCGCGGCAGGCTGGGGGACCGGCGGCTGCGCGCTCGGCGGCGCGAGATCGTCAGCCGACGCGAGCGCAGGCGCGAGCAGAAGCGAAGCGAGGACGGCGGCGCGATTCATCATGGCCCGTCGCTAGAGCAGGTGCGATGCCAGGTCCGACCACGGCGGCGAAGTCCGCGCCATGCATCAGCTTGCCGCCGCATGCCCACGTCAGTGGGCGTCCGGCCATTCGCCAGGTCCCGCGCGATTCCTGACACGCGTGTCGCAAACCGGGCGCGCCCGCCGCTCGAAAACCGTGCGGGCAGCGTTTCATATCACGTCTTCCCCCGGAAGCTTGCACTCCGGAGCCAACCCTCCTTATAACGCCCGCTCCCCGCTACCCCCGGCAGGCATCCATGAGCTTTTTCCTTCCCATTCTCGCCGGCGGCTCCGAAGCCGCATCGGCTCGTCCCCGCAGCGAAGCCGAGCTGCAGCTCCCCGACTTCAAGCAGGTCAAGTTCCTCGGCATGTCCGGGTGGGGCTTGCTCGCGATCGGCCTGGGCGTGTGCGTGCTGGGCCTGCTGTTCGGCCTGATGAAGTACCAGAAGCTCAAGAACCTCCCGGTTCACAAGGCGATGCGGGAGATCTCCGAGCTCATCTACGCGACCTGCCGCACGTATCTGCGCACGCAGGCGAAGTTCATCTTCCAGCTGTGGATCCTGATCGCGGCGGTCATCGTCGTGTACTTCGCGGTGCTCGAGAAGACGCCGCCGCCGAAGGTGATCGTCATCGCGGCGTTCACGATCGTCGGCATCCTCGGCAGCTCGCTGGTCGCCGCGTTCGGTATCCGCGTGAACACGTTCGCGAACTCGCGCGCCGCGTTCTCGTCGCTGCGCGGCAAGCCGTACGGCACGTACTCGATCCCGAGCGAGGCCGGCATGAGCATCGGCACGGTGCTGATCTCGGTCGAGCTGCTGATCATGCTCGCGATCATGCTGTTCCTGCCCGGCGACTACGCGGGCCCGAGCTTCATCGGCTTCGCGGTCGGCGAGTCGCTCGGCGCCGCGGCGCTGCGCGTGGCCGGCGGCATCTTCACGAAGATCGCCGACATCGGCTCCGACCTCATGAAGATCGTCTTCAACATCAAGGAAGACGACGCGCGCAACCCCGGCGTGATCGCGGACTGCACCGGCGACAACGCCGGCGACTCGGTCGGCCCGACCGCCGACGGCTTCGAGACCTACGGCGTCACCGGCGTCGCGCTCATCACGTTCATCCTGGTCGCGATCCCCGCGTTCCATTCGCCCGAGATGTTCGACGCGCAGGGCCGGTTGCAGGACACCGGCCAGTGGATCCAGGCCGTGCTGCTCGTCTGGATCTTCGCGATGCGCATCATGATGGTGCTGGCGTCGGTCGGTAGCTACCTCGTCAACGAGGCGATCCAGAAGGCGAAGTACCAGAACGCGAGCAAGATGAACTTCGAGCACCCGCTGACCTGGCTGGTGTGGATCACCTCGATCGTGTCGATCGGCCTGACGTTCCTGGTCTCGTACCTGCTCATCGGCCAGGGCGAATCGGCGCTGCCGCCGAACATGTGGTGGATCCTGTCGGCGATCATCTCGTGCGGCACGCTCGCCGGCGCGATCATCCCCGAGCTGGTCAAGATCTTCACGTCGGTCAACTCCGGCCACGTACGCGAGACCGTGACCGCGTCGAAAGAAGGCGGGCCGTCGCTCAACATCCTCGCGGGTCTCACCGCAGGCAATTACTCCGGGTACTGGATGGGTCTCACCATCGCGGGCCTGATGGGCATCGCGTACGGCCTGTCGACGCTGCACGGCAGCTACACCGACGCGGCCGGCCACGTCCACGACTGGGGCCTGGTCGCGCTGCTCGACGTCGGCAACAAGGCCGCGAACATGTCGATGACGACGTTCGCCTACGGCGCCGCGTCCGCGGTGTTCGCGTTCGGCCTGGTCGCGTTCGGCTTCCTCGGCATGGGTCCGGTGACGATCGCGGTCGACTCGTACGGCCCGGTCACCGACAACGCGCAGTCGGTCTACGAGCTGTCGCTGATCGAGCAGATCCCGAACATCTCGGAAGAGATCGAGAAGGACTTCAAGTTCAAGCCCGACTTCGAGAATGCCAAGGCGTACCTCGAGGAGAACGACGGCGCGGGCAACACGTTCAAGGCCACGGCCAAGCCGGTCTTGATCGGCACCGCGGTCGTCGGCGCGGCCACGATGATCTTCGCGCTGATCGTGCTGATCACGAGCGGCCTCCAGCCCGACGCGGTCGCCAAGCTGTCGATGATCCACCCGCCGTTCCTGCTCGGCCTCGTGTGCGGCGGCGCGGTCGTGTACTGGTTCTCGGGTGCCTCGACGCAGGCGGTCTCGACCGGCGCGTACCGTGCGGTCGAGTACATCAAGGCGCACATCAAGCTCGACACCGCGAGCGGCGCGAAGGCGAGCACGAAGGAGAGCCAGGACGTCGTCGAGATCTGCACGAAGTACGCGCAGCGCGGCATGGTCAACATCTTCATGGTCGTGTTCTTCTCGACCCTGGGCTTCGCCTGCCTCGACGGCTACTTCTTCATCGGCTACCTGATCTCGATCGCGCTGTTCGGCCTGTACCAGGCGATCTTCATGGCGAACGCGGGCGGCGCCTGGGACAACGCGAAGAAGATCGTCGAGACCGAGCTGCGCGCGAAGGGCACCGAGCTGCACGCGGCGACGGTCGTCGGCGACACGGTCGGCGATCCGTTCAAGGACACGACGTCGGTCGCGCTCAACCCGATCATCAAGTTCACGACGCTGTTCGGCGTGCTCGCGGTCGAGCTCGCGATCAAGCTGCACGAGCGCAACATGGACACGCTGAAGTACGTGATCGCGGGCGCGTGCCTGGTGGTCGCGATGTTCTTCGCGTGGCGTTCGTTCTACGGCATGCGGATCGGCAGCGCACAGGAGGCGCCGAAGTCGGAGGCCCCGAAGTCCGAATCCAAGCCGAAGTCGGAGGCCAAGGAAGACAAGGCGGAGGCGAAGGCCGTGGCGGAGACGAAGGCCGAGGACAAGGCCGAAGCGAAAGCCGACAAGGACGACAAGAAGGAAGAAGCGAGCGCGCCGGCCTGACGCCCGCGCGTGCGGCGGCCGTGCTACGACCGGCCGCATGGCCGAAGTGATTCGCGCGCCGCGCGGCGGCCAGCTCAGCTGCAAGGGCTGGGTCCAGGAAGCCGCGCTGCGCATGCTGATGAACAACCTCGATCCCGAGGTCGCCGAGCGGCCGCAGGATCTCGTCGTCTACGGCGGCACCGGCAAGGCGGCGCGCAGCTGGGACGACTACCACGCGATCGTGCGCGAGCTGCGCCGGCTCGAGAGCGATCACACGCTGCTCGTGCAGTCCGGGCGCCCGGTCGGCGTGTTCCGCACGCACGAGGAAGCGCCGCGCGTCTTGATCGCGAACGGAAACCTCGTCGGCAAGTGGGCGACGTGGGAGCACTTCCGCGAGCTCGAGGCGCGCGGCCTGATGATGTACGGCCAGATGACCGCGGGGTCGTGGATCTACATCGGCTCGCAGGGCATCGTGCAGGGCACGTTCGAGACGTTCGTCGCCGCCGGCCGCCAGCACTTCGGCGGCGGGCTCGGCGGGCGGGTCATCCTGAGCGGCGGCCTCGGCGGCATGGGCGGCGCGCAGCCGCTCGCCGCGACGATGGCCGGCGCGGTGTTCCTCGGCGTCGAGATCGATCCCGCGCGCGTCCAGCGGCGGATCGAGACTCGCTACCTCGACGAGGTCGCGCCCGATCTCGATGCGGCGCTGCGCCGGGTCGACGAGTGCCGCGTGAAGCACGAGGCGCGCTCGATCGCGGTCGTCGCGAACGCGGCCGACGTCTACGCCGAGCTCGCGAAGCGCGGCATCGCGTTCGATCTCGTGACCGATCAGACGAGCGCGCACGATCCGCTGAACGGCTACGTGCCGCAGGGGCTCACGCTCGCGGCCGCGGCCGAGCTGCGCGTGAAAGATCCCGACGACTACGTGCGGCGAGCACGCGCATCGATGGCGGTGCAAGTCGAGGCGATGGTCGCGATGCAGCGCGCCGGCTCGCACGTGTTCGATTACGGCAACAACCTGCGCGCGCAGGCCGAGCTCGGCGGCGCGCCCAAGGATGTCGCGTACGCGTATCCCGGCTTCGTCCCGGCGTACATCCGCCCGCTGTTCTGCGAGGGCAAGGGCCCGTTCCGGTGGGCGGCGCTGTCGGGCGACCCCGAGGACATCCGCGTCACCGACGAGGCCGTGCTCGACGAGATCCGCGGCGACGAGATGCTCGCGCGCTGGATGAAGCTCGCGCGCGAGAGGATCGCGTTCCAGGGCCTGCCGGCGCGCATCTGCTGGCTCGGCTACGGCCAGCGCCATCGCGTCGGCCTGCGCTTCAACGAGCTGGTGAGGTCGGGGAAGGTGAAGGCGCCGATCGTGATCGGCCGCGATCACCTCGATTGCGGCTCGGTCGCGTCGCCGTATCGCGAGACCGAAGCGATGAAGGACGGCACCGACGCGGTCGCCGACTGGGCGATCTTGAACGCGCTCGTCAACACCGCGGCCGGCGCGTCGTGGGTGTCGTTCCATCACGGCGGCGGCGTCGGCATCGGCTACTCGCTGCACGCGGGCATGGTCGTCGTCGCCGACGGCACCGAGCGCGCGGCGCGCTGCCTCGAGCGCGTGCTGACGAGCGATCCGGGCATGGGCGTGATCCGCCACGCCGACGCCGGCTACGACGAAGCGATCCGCTGCGCGGAGGAGCGCGGCGTCGTGATTCCGCGGCGGCGGAGCTGATGGATCTCGTCGTTCGCAACGCACGGGTGATGACGTGCGATCCGGCGCGGGCGGGGCTCGGCCTCGTGAACGGTGCACTCGCGATCGCCGGCGGTAAGGTCGCCGCGATCGGCGACGTGTCGGGCGGTGCGAAAGAGATCGATGTCGGCGGCCGGCTCGTCACGCCGGGCCTCGTCGATTGCCACACGCACGCCATCTTCGCGGGCCATCGCGCGCACGAGTTCGAGCTGCGCGCGGCGGGCAAGACGTATCTCGAGATCCAGGAGGCCGGCGGCGGAATCATGGCGACGCTCGGGCCGACGCGCGCGGTGCCGGATCGGATGCTGGAGCTCTCGCTCGCGTGCAACACGAGCCTCATGCGGCACGGCGGCACGACGACGATGGAGATCAAGTCGGGCTATGCGCTCACGTGCGAGGGCGAGCTGCGCCTCTTGCGCATGATCTCGGCGGTCCCGGGCGCGGTCCCGACGTTGCTCGCACACCTCGTCCCGCCCGAGCGCCGCGGCGATCGCGACGCGTTCGTGCGCGAGATCTGCGAGCAATGGATCCCGCGCGCGAAGCCGCTCGCGCGCTCGGTCGACGTCTGGTGCGAGTCCGCGGCGTTCACGCTCGACGAGACTCGCCAGATCTTCACCGCGGCGCGCGCGCACGGCCTGCCGGTCCGCGGCCACATCGGCCAGCTCTCCGATCTCGGCGCGGCGCTGCTGCTCGCCGAATTCGACGCGCTCTCGGCGGACCATCTCGAGTACGTCGACGACGCCGGCATCGCGGCGCTCGCGCGCGCCGGCACGGTCGCGGTGATGTTGCCGGGCGCGTGCGTGCAGCTCCGCCTGCCGCCGCCGCCGGTCGAGAAGTTTCGCGCGATGGGCCTGCGCATGGCGGTCGCGACCGACCTCAACCCCGGTAGCTCGTACTGCGAGACGCTGCCGATCCAGATGTGGCTCGCGACCACGCACTTCGGCATGACGGTCGAAGAGGCGTGGCTCGGCGTCACGCGCCACGCCGCGCACGCGCTGCGTGTGAATACCGGTGTGCTCGTGCCCGGCGCGCCGGCCGACTTCGCGATCTGGGACGCCGACGACCCGGCGCAGATCCCGTATCGCTACGGAACCTCGCTCGTTCACAAGGTTTTCGTCGCAGGACTTGACGTCATAGCAAAGTGATATCACATTGCCATCATCCTTTCACGGAGGACTTCGATGGCGATGAAAGAGCGTTCCGCGATCTCGAGCTCGGGCTGGTTGGCGATCCTGGTCGGGCTCGGGTGCTTGTTCGGCTCGGTGCCGGTGTTCGCGCAGATCGCGAGCCACCCGCAGAGCCCGGGTGCATACGTCGGCGGTGGCATCGGCATGGTGGTGTTCGGCATCATCCTGCTCGCCGGCAACATGGTCATCGGCCCGAACGAGGCGCGCGTGCTGACGTTCTTCGGCCGCTACGCCGGCACCGTGCGCGACGCGGGCCTGCGCTGGGTGAACCCGTTCACCGCGAAGCGGCCGGTGTCGCTGCGCGCGCGCAACTTCGAGACCCAGAAGATCAAGGTCAACGACATCGAGGGCAACCCGATCGAGATCGGCGCGGTCGTCGTGTGGCGCGTCGTCGACACCGCGCAGGCGCTGTTCGACGTCGAGAGCTTCGCGAGCTACGTCCAGATCCAGTCCGAGGCCGCGGTGCGCAACCTCGCGATGCATCACCCGTACGACTCGCACGACGAGAAGATCACGAGCCTGCGCGGCCAGTCCGATGTCGTCGCCGAGCAGCTGCGCAAGGAGATCGCGGCCAAGGTCGCGCCGGCCGGCGTCGAAGTCGTCGACGCGCGCATCGCGCACCTCGCGTATTCGCCCGAGATCGCGCAGGCGATGCTGCAGCGCCAGCAGGCGGGCGCGATCATCGCGGCGCGCACGCGCATCGTCGAGGGCGCGGTGTCGATGGTCGAGATGGCGCTCGACCAGCTCGCGAAGCGCGGCATCGTCGAGCTCGATCCCGAGCGCAAGGCGCAGATGGTGTCGAACCTGCTCGTCGTGCTGTGCGGCGAGCGCGCGACGCAGCCGGTCGTCAACACGGGGACGCTCTACTAGGAGCTCGGCGTGCCGGAGCGCAAGCCATTCTTGTTGCGCGTCGACCCGAGCTTGCTGGAAGCAGTTCAGAAGTGGGCCGCCGACGATCTGCGCTCGCTCAACGCCCAGATCGAGTTCGTGCTGCGCGACGCGCTCGTGAAAGCGGGCCGGCTGAAGCCTAGGAAGTGACGCCGGCGGCCGCGAGCAACGAGCCGTCGTCGATCAGCGCGCGCATCGCGGCGATGTCGGGCGCGAGCGGACGGTCGACCATCATCGCCGGGATCGTCGCGCGGATCGCGGCGTGCACCGCCTCGAGCGGCTTGGTCGTCCTGAGCGGGCGGCGCAGGTCGATGCCCTGCGCCCCGCACAGCAGCTCGATCGCGAGCACGGTCCGCACGTGATCGTGGATCAGGTGCAGCTTGAGCGCCGCGGTCGCGCCCATCGACACGTGATCCTCGCGGCCGGCCGACGACGGGATCGAATCGACCGAGGCCGGATGTGCGAGGACCTTGTTCTCGGACACGAGCGCGGCCGCGGCGACCTGCGCGATCATGAAGCCGGAGTTGAGCCCGGAGTCGGGCGCGAGAAACGGCGGCAGGCCGCTCGACAGGTGCGGGTTGACGAGCTGCTCGACGCGCCGCTCGCTGATGTTCGCGAGCTCGGCGACCGCGATCGCCGCGGCGTCGAGCGCGAGCGCGACCGGCTGGCCGTGGAAGTTGCCGCCCGAGATCATCTCGCCGTCGAGCACCAGCGGATTGTCGGTCGAGCTCGCGGCCTCGCGCTCGAGCACGGTGCGTGCGAACGCGAGCACGTCGCGCGTCGCGCCGTGGACCTGCGGCATGCAGCGCAGCGAGTACGGGTCCTGGACCTTGCCGCAGTCCTTGTGCGACTCCGCGATCTCGGAACCGTCCAGCAGCGCGCGCAGCAGCGCGCCGACCGCGATCTGGCCGGGATGCGGGCGCGCCGCGACGACGCGCTCGTCGAACGCGCGCACGGTGCCCTTGAGCGCCTCGAGCGACAGCGCGCCCGCGAGGTCGGCGACGCGGCACGTAACGTCGGCGTCGAGCACGGCGAGCCCGCCGACCGCGGTCATGTGCTGCGTGCCGTTGAGCAGCGTCAGGCCTTCCTTGGCCTCGAGCACGAGCGGCGCGATGCCGGCGCGCCGCAGCGCCTCGGCGGCAGGCAGGGTATGGCCGCCGAGCTCGGCGTCGCCTTCGCCGATCATGCCGAGCGCCAGGTGCGCGAGCGGCGCGAGGTCGCCGGATGCGCCGACCGAGCCGCGCGCGGGGATCACCGGGTGCACGCCGGCCGCGAGCAGCTCGCACAGCCGCTCGCAGCACACCGCGCGCGCGCCGCTGCGGCCGGTCGCGAGCACGGCCGCGCGCAGGAGCATCATCGCGCGCACGGCATCGCGCGGCAGCGGCCCGCCGACACCCGAGGCGTGCGAGCGCACGAGGTTCTGCTGCAGGCGCGTGACCTGTGCGGCCGAGATGCGGACCTCGGCGAGCGCGCCGAAGCCGGTGTTGACGCCGTACACGGCCGGCGCCGCGTCGCCGCCCGCCACCACCGCGTCGACCACCGCGCGCGCGCGGTCCATCGCGGCACGTGCCCGCGTGCCGATCTCCACGCGGCGGCCGCCGCGCGCGACGTCCGCAAGCGCCTCGAGGGTCAGCGCGTCGTCGCCTAGCCGAAACGGCGTATCTCGCACGCCGCAGGTTTATCACGGTGATCGCGGTTAAATGCGCGGAACTCGCGGCGTTGTGGCGTTGACACCTCGACGGCGAGGTGATGATCTTTTAGGGAGTTGGGCACACCGCCAGAAGACGACTCGGGCGCGAGCGAGGGCGCGCCCGGCGGCGCCGTCGAATCGCCTCAGCCCGCAGCCACGAGCGAGCGCGTGAACGCGCTGGCCGCGCGCATCGACGCGTTCATGGCGGAGTCGGACGACGACGAACCGGTACCGAAGCCGGTCCGCAACCCGACCGAGAGCGGCGACGCGACGCTCGATATCGAGGAGCTCGAAGAAGTCGTCGAGACCGGCCCGTCGGTGCAAGTCGGGCCGGCACCGGCGGCGATCGCGATCCCGCCGGCCGGCGTGGCGCGCCCGACGCAGGCGTTTCGCTCGCCGCTGCCGCCCTCGCCGAAACCTCCGCCGGTGCCGCCGCGCCCGGTGATCGCGACGATTCCGAGCCCGGCGCCGAATCGGCCGGCCCCGCCGAGAGTCGGCATTCCGCCGGTCAAACCGCCGACCATTCCGATCCCGCGCGCGAGCCAGCCGATGGCCGTGCCGGCGGTCGCGATCCCGCCGGTCATCCCGGCGCCGGCGCCCGAACGCGCGCGCTCGCCGTCGGATTCGGCGCGCGGCAAGCCACCGACGCAGCCGCCCGCGCTGCCGGAGCTCGGCGGGCGATCGCGCACGCCGAGCGCACCGCCGCCGATCGAGGGTCGTCCCGCGCGTCCTCCGACCAACGACGACATCCTGAGCGGTGCACCCGATATCACGAAGCTCGAGGGCGGCGTCGAGGTGTCGACCGCGACGCCGAACATCGTCGTCGAGCAGCCGCTCGAGGCGCAGCTGCAGCATCCCACCGTCGTCGACCAGGCGCTCGCCGCGCTCGGCGATGCCGGCGGCGAGCAGCGCGCCGAGCAGATGACCCGCGAGCTCGAGGCGAAGGTGCTGACCGATCCGGCCGCCGCCGCGGTCGTCGCGTACGAGCTCGGCGAGCTCTACGATCGCCGGCTCGCCGACGAGGCGCGCGCCGTCAAGGCATTCGGCCGCGCGGTCAACCTCGATCCGTCGCTGCGGGCGAACCTGTGGGCGATCCGCCGCGTGTTTTACCGGCGCGGGCTGTGGCCGAATCTCGTGAAGCTGATCGACGCCGAGCGCGACTACGCGCGCGACGATGCCGAGCGGGCGGACCTCCTGCTCGAGAAGGCGCGCGTGCACGCGCATCACATGGGCGAGCAGGGCGAGGCGCGCAGCGCGCTCGACGAAGCGGCGCGGATCGCGCCGCAGCACCAGGGCGTCCTGCTCGAGCTCGAGCGCGTGGTCGCGAAGGTCGGCGACACGGCCGCGCTCGTCGACGTGTGGGAGCGGCTGGCCGAAGCCGTCGAGCAACCGGCGCGCAAGGTCGCCTACTGGCTCGAGGTCGGGCGCGCGGCGGGTGCGGCCGGCGACATCGCGCGCGCACAAGACGCGTTCGATCGCGCGGCCCCGCTCGCGGCGTCGCCGGCCGAGTCCGAGCGGATCGCGCGCGAGCGGCTGCGCGTCGCCGAGGAGCACGGCGCGCCGGCCGACATCGCGAGCGCGATCGAGGCGCTCGCGACCGTGCTGCTCGGCGCGTTCGGACCGGGCGGGCCGGTCGCCGCCGACGCGGGTGCCGCGAGCCCGGCCGGCGATCGCCCGGATCGTGCGACCGCGCTGCGCCACGAGCTGGTCGCGCTGCGCCGGCGCCAGGCGCAGCTGGTCCGCGGCGACGCGCCGGAGCAGGCGTGGGAGCTGTTGCAGCAGGCGAGCGCGCTGGCGCCGGGTGCGCCGATCATCCTCGCCGATCTCACCGAGCTGGCCGAGGAGCTCGGCCGCTACGACGATCTCGCCGAGCTCGTGCAGAGCTGGCAGGCCATGGAGTCGGATCCGTCGCGCGCGATGGCGCTGTCGATCCGGCGCGCCGACGCGCTCTTGCGCGGCGGGCAGGGCGATCAGGCGCGTGCGCTGCTCGCGTCGCTCGAGGCATCGGCGCCCGGGTTCGTCGTGCTCGCGTCGGCGGCGGAGCGCGACGCGCTCGGCCGGCTCGATCACGCCGCGCTCGCGAAGTCGTATCTCACCAGCGCCGCGGCCGCGCTGCTCGGCACGTGGCTCGGGCCCGGGCAGGACACGCGGCCCGATCCGGCGGCCGCTGCGGCGCTGTACGTGCAGGCCGCCGAGCTGCTCGCGTTCGAGGTCGCGACGCCGGAGACGCCCGAGGTCTTCGAAGAGGCGCGCGCCGCGCTCGGCAAGGCGCTCGAGGCGGTGGCGGGCTATCCGCCGGCACTCGAGGCGCTGACCGAGCTCGACGACATCACCGACCGCGCGGACCTCGCGCTCGGGCGCTTGCGCGGCGCGGCCGAGCACGCGCAGGGCGAGGCCAAGCGCGCGATCCTCGAGCGCGCCGTGCGGATGGCGCGCAGCCACGGCGACCTCGAGGCGCTGCTCGAGCTGCAGCGCGAGCTGGTCGCGCTCGTGCCCGGCGAGCTGACGCTGCGCTGGCAGCTCGAGGCCACGCTCGCGCAGCTCGGCCGCGATGACGAGCGCGCCGAGGTGCTCGAGAAGATCGCGGCCGACGAGCGCGGGTCGGCGGGGCGCGGGACCGCGCTGTTCGCGGCGGCGCGGCTGCGCGAGCGCGCCGGCGCGGTCGAGGCGGCGACCGAGCTGTACCGCCAGGTCCTCACCCAGTGGCCCGACGACACGTTCGCGCGCGAGTCGCTGATCGACCTGTTGCGCGCGCAGGAGCGCTGGCCCGAGCTCGTGACCGAGCGCCGCAACGAGGCGCGTGCGCTGTCCGACGGGGCCGGCGCGCGCCGCGCGCTGCGCGAAGCGGCGTGGGTGCTCGAGATCCGGCAGGGGGACTTCGCGGCGGCGGCGCAGGTCTACGAGGACTGGCTCGTGCGCGTGCCCGACGATCGCGCCGCGCTCGAAGGCGTCGCGCGCAGCCGCGCCGCCGCCGGCGATCGCGCCGGCGAGGTCAAGGCGCGCGAGCGCATCGCCGAGGCCGACGGCGGCGACGAGACGCACTGGCTGTACGCGCGCAGCCTCGAGGCCGCGGGCCGGCACGACGAGGCCGCCGAGCAGTACCGCGCGCTCGCCGCGCGACCCGATCCGAGCATGGCCGCGACCGCCGCCGCGCTCG
>Ga0335083_10001105_pt1 | contig 37832 bp, 23 predicted proteins | sample Lox_Sample_42_FD_206716 | JGI IMG/M metagenome (GOLD analysis project Ga0335083, IMG submission 206716) | Soil microbial communities from Loxahatchee National Wildlife Refuge, Florida, United States - Lox_Sample_4.2 | ecosystem: Environmental > Terrestrial > Soil > Wetlands | place: USA...
ATTGCGCGCGCCGCCAATGAGCACGCCATTGCAGTGCTCACTGGTCAAGCTCCCGCGGAGTTAAGCATTGCGGTTCGAAAAATCGATGGGCCTCCGCCTGCTATTCCGGTCGCCGTGCCGTCGCTTCTTTTGGAGCGGCGCCCTGACATCGCCGCAGCCGAGCGCCTGGTAGCCGCAGCCAACGCGAACATCGGGCTGGCTCAAGCCGCGTATTATCCGACGCTCTCTTTGTCAGCCACTCCCGGTTTGCTGAGCACCAGCCTGGCGAACCTGTTCACCTGGGGCAGCCGCGTTTGGTCCGCCGGCCCATCGGTTTCGCAAACCCTCTTCGACTTCGGACGCCGCGACGCTTCGCTCCGGGGCGTGCAGGCAGCCTACGACGCCACGGTGGCCAGCTACCGGCAAACCGTTCTTTCGGCTTTCCAGGAGGTGGAGGACGATCTCGCCAATCTTCGCTACCTGGCCGAGGAGGCAGTCCAGCAGCAAGAAGCTGTAGTAGCCGCCGAACAAGCTTTAGATCTGGAGCTGGCTCGGTACCGTGCCGGAACCGACTCCTACATCAACGTCATCACCACGCAAGAGATCACGCTCAGCGACGAGCAAGCGGCCGTCTCTATCTTGCAGCGGCGTCTGCTGGCGGCGGTCGATCTGGTCAAAGCCTTGGGCGGCGGTTGGGACGCCTCCGCTCTCCCTAGTCAGGATCAGATGCGTTCGGTTCGGACCGGCGGGTCCTAATTTCGCGACCCGAGTCAGCTTTGTGGTGGGAAATTTTCTGGCGGAGATCGGGCCAAAATTCGGGCAGCAGATTGTATAGCGCCGAGGCTGCCAAACTAGTGCCGAAACGCTTGGCTACTTCGGTCCCATTGACGCTGGCCGCTGGATAGTAGACGTTCGACAATCCAATGCCCATGCCCATGCCTAGAATGCCGGCGTAGTTGAACGTCGTTTTGCCCGAGTCCGCGCGCGTGACCGCAACACGGCTGAGAGCATGACCCACCCGATGCCAAAAAGAATACTCCGGTCCGTTCCTAAAATACCGAGGGTCTTCATGCAGTAAGGATGCCAGCACGGCATCCTGGAAGAAATTCTGCGACGTCATGTCCGCCAGAGCGGCGCCGAAGCGCTGCGCATAAGCACGGCCGCCGTAGCCATACTTGGGATCGTCGTTGTCGGTTTGTGAGACCGCTGCGCCGGCGGCCGCGGCGGCGGGCGTAAACGGGTCAAACGTTTCCTTGGCGAACAGTTTGAACTTTTGTTTTACCGTTAAGGGCAACACTGCTTCGTGGGGATTGGAAACGGTCTGGAAATTAGGAATGACGCCGAGAATGCGATCGTCGCTGATGGGCGGAGCAATTTGAGGATCGGAATCCGCGGGTTGTGAGAGCAGAATGCAGGATGGAATCCAAGCCAGCGCCAGCAGTGCCGAAACTTTCGGACTCAGTCCGGGTTTAACGCGACACTTCACTGGTGCTTCCGCCTGGTCCGGTCGAGGCATGTTGTTGTATTGACGACCGGCGAGGCGTTCTGATTACAGCGGACATGCATCTGGCTACGAACAACGATAAACCTATAACAGAAGTCGCCGGTGCAAGATGAATCTCTCAGTCGAATTCGCCGGCGCCAACCGCGCCATCCGTCACAAAGTGTAAAACGAGACACTAGAACAGATGCCCACTCTGTCCGCCGAGACTCTTTTTCAATTTGCGTATGAACTGTTGACCGTCGCCAAGGTGCCGGCCCAGAAAGCCGATCTCGTGGCGCGGTCGCTGGTGGCCGGCAATCTGCGCGCCGTCGACTCGCACGGTCTGCAACTCCTGCCTTACTATCTGGAGCAGATTCAGATGGGCAATATCAGGGTGGATGCTGAAGGGCATGTCGCGAGCGAGAGCGGGGGCTGCCTGGTGTACGACGGCGAGTGCGGAATCGGGCAATGGATCTCTGGGATCTGCTGCGGGCACGCGGTCCGGCTGGCGCGGGAGCATGGCCTGGCGCTGGTGGTGTCGCGGGAGTCGAATCATTTTGGGGCGGCGGCGTTTTGGGCGCAGCGCATGTCGGCGGCGGGGTGCATCGGGATCGTGATGTGCAATGCCAGCGCGCTGGTTGCGCCGTGGCAAGGCACGGAGCCGCGCTTCGGCACCAATCCGATTGCCATGTCGGTGCCAGGGCCGGACACCTGGCTGCTCGACATGGCCACCACCACAGTCGCGCTGGGGAAAATCCTGAACGCGCAGAATCACGGGCGCGCCACTATTCCGGAAGGCTGGGCCATGGATTCCGAAGGTGTCCCGACCACCGATACCCAGACCGCGCTTACGGGTCTGCTGATGCCGTTGGGTGGCTACAAAGGAAGCGGCTTGGCGATGCTGGCCGAGATCCTGTGCGCGGTGCTCAGCGGCGGCGCGATGTCCACCCAGCTCGGCGGCATTCGCGTGAAGGGCCAGCCTATGCGGACCAGCCAGCTTTTCCTGGCGATCGACGTGGCGCGATTCATGCCGCTGGCGGAGTTCGAGCGCCGCATGCAGGAGCTGGTGGCGATGGTCAAATCGTCCAAGACCGCGCGCGGTTACGACGAGATTCTGGTGGCCGGCGATCCGGAGTGGCGAGCCGAAGAGCGCCGGCGCAGCGAAGGAATCCCGTTGTCCGAGGGCGTTTGGAAAAGCCTGTCGGAAGCCGCGCGTCAGTTGGGTGTCGCGCTGCCGGACGAGTCCACGGCGATTGGATGATTGAATTATCTCCGCGGCGGGTTGCGATCGATGGTGACTGAAGCGCTCGCCGACGCAGTTGGATCCGCCGTGCTGACCGCGCTGACCGTGACCTGAGCCGGCATTGGAACAGAATTGGGCGCCGTATAGAGCCCGCCCGAGCTGATCTTGCCTACCGTATTGTTGCCGCCCGCGATGCCGTTAACCTTCCAGCTCACGCTGGTGACGGAGGCATTTTGTACTTTGGCCGTAAACTGCTGCGTTCGGCCCACGCGAAGCACCGCGGCGGCGGGAGAAAGTTTTACGACCACGGGCGGCGGGGGCGCGGGGCTGGTGACGGTAACCGAAGCGCTGCCCACCGCCGAACTCACAGCGTGGCTGGTGGCATGCACGGTCACGACGGACGGCTTAGGCACAATCGACGGCGCAATGTACAACCCGCTGATCGAATCGATGAAACCAACAGTGGCGTTGCCGCCCACGCTCCCGTTCACGTCCCAGGTTACGGAGGGGTCCGCATTTCTCGATACTGTGGCGCTGAACTGGCGCTGGGCGTTCACGGCAACGCTGGCGCTCGGCGGGTTCACGCTGACGGTTACCGACGTCTGGAGTGCTTCCCCCGAATTGGGGTCCACCATCAACGGCGATACGTCCACCGCTTCGAAGTTCGAGCCGGCGATGCCTGTCAGGGCGTGCAGATCGTCATTGTTCCAGCGCGGGTCTGGCGCGCCGGAGATGTACCAGGAAGACCCGTTGTCGGCCAGCATCATTCCATAGCGCTGGAGTGCAGTGAGAATGATCTGGTTGGTGGCCGAAAAATGGGAAATGTCGAAGCTCGATTTCAGACGGAAGCGGGCTCCCATGGGCGGGTATTGCGCGCCCGGCAACGACGACGCGTAATGACGCGCCGGCCAGACGTACGCCTTCTGCGTCTGTGGAACAGTGAAACGAATGGCGTGACGAATTTCGCCTGCCGCGATTTCGTCGTAGCGCACCAGGCCGGGAAAGATGGGCAGGCCGGCGGCATCGGCCGAGGTCCACGTGGCCGGGCGCAGCGCATCCGACAGCAGATGGTAAATCGCCCCCGAGCCACCTTGCCAGCTCGCCGTTTGCGGATACGCGGCGTAGATCTCATACAGAATGCAGTTGTCCGTATCGATCGAGATAACGTGCCGATCACCGCTGCTGGCGCTTCCGCCTTCGATCGGCGCGTTGAGCGGGATCGCGTACGGGCCAGGATCGCTCTCGCTCTGATACGTAAAGGACGCCGGATATTTCGTCTGCGTGCCTGGAACGCCGATGTAGGGAATTCCGATCGGTTCTCCGTCGTACGTCCCCGAACCGAAATCAGGATGCAAGTGTGCCGATGGTCCGATGGTATTGACCCAGGTGGATGAGCTCGGATGCACCGGCAATTGGTCGATGCGCGTGTTCCAGATATTGTCGGCGGGCAGCACCGTGCAATTGCCGATGCTGGGCGCTTGCGCTGCGGCCGGCCCCGTCCAGACAAGCAGCGCGATAACGGGAACGAGGAATTTTGCCATGGCTTCTTCCAGGAGTTCCCAGAATAGTGCCGCCAGGCGGACCACACAATCGGGTAAGCGCCTGAGACGGCGCTTGGTACTACCGAGAACAGGCTACGGTAAACCGAATACGAAAAGTGAATTGCCCGCCGTGATGGCCACCTGCTGCTTGCCGTCAATCGCAAAGGAAACCGGGTTGGCTCGTATTGAGGCGCCCAGCTGCAGTTCCCAAAGCAGCTTGCCGGTATCGGCGTCGAGCGCAAAGAAATTGCCTTCTTCAGCGCCGCCGAACACCAGCCCGCCGGCAGTGGACAACAGACCGGCCAGCGGTGGAGTAAGAAGCTTGAATTCCCACTTCAGTTTTCCTGAAGTGCCCTCCAGCGCGCGAATCGCGCCATACGCCTGGTCACCGCTTTTCACTTCGCCACCGCCGCCGGTGTAGGCTGTGCCGTCTTTGTATTCGGCGTCGCCCTTGTAATAGACGCCGGCGATTTCGCGAGCAGCCTGGTAAAACAATTTGGTCTTCGGACTATACGACGGGCTCCACCAATTGGCGCCCCCCGCGATGGCCGGATAAACCAGCGTTCCTTCCACCTTGGGATCGGCGTCGCGGCGCGCGAAGGGGCGGCCTTTGGCATCCAAGCCATCGGCCCAGGTCTGCTTCACATAAGGAACCGCCGTCAGAAACTCGCCCGTCTGCCGATCGAGCACGTAATAGAAGCCGTTGCGATTGGCCATGGTCACCACTTTGCGCTGCCGGCCTTTGACCTCGGCATCGATCAGAATCGGAATCTCGGTGGCGTCCCAATCGTGCACGTCATGCGGTGTGAATTGGAAATGCCACTTGATTTTTCCGTTGGCCGGATCGACCGCGATCAGAGAAGAAGTGTACAGATTGTCGCCGGGCCGCGTCTCGTCGTTCCAGTCCGGCGCCGGATTGCCGGTGCCCCAATAGACCAGATGCAATTCGGGATCGTAGGATCCAGTCACCCAGGTCGAGCCGCCGCCATGCTGCCAGCTATCTCCGCCCCAGGTTTCCGAACCCGGCTCGCCTTTGGCGGGCACAGTGTAGGTCCGCCACAGACGCTTGCCGGTCTTGGCGTCGTAGGCATCCAGGAATCCGCGGATGCCCGTCTCGGCGCCGGAAATTCCGATCATGATCTTGCCTTCCACCGCCAGCGGCGCGGCCGTAATGTAATATCCTTTCTTGTTCTCGTCCACCTTGGTGTCCCATCGGACGATTCCGGTCTTGGCGTCCAGCGCGACCAAGTGGCAATTCACGGTTCCGTAGTAAACCATGTTGTCCAGCACCGCCACGCCCCGATTGACGGGCGGCGAACCGATGATGATCACGTCTTTCGGAATGTCGGGTGTGTAGGTCCACAGCGGCCGGCCGGTGTGCAGATCGAGCGCCGTGGCCGTGCTGGGAGGCTCGGTGATGTACATAACGCCGTCGACGACGATCGGAGACGTCTCCACGATTCCGGTGTGGCGCATCTGGTAAATCCAGGTTGGTTTCAGGCCGGCGACATTCTGGCGGTTGACCTGATCGAGCAGCGAGTAGCGCTGCGCCTGGTAATTGCCCGAGTAAGTGACCCAGGTCGCCGGATCGCTCTGCGCCGCGGCGATACGCTGATAAGGAACCTGAGCGTAGACTCCGCCTGCGGTCAAGATCAAAGCCGCAAATGTGGATAGCGTTTTCACTTTGCACCTCCCAAGCTGGAAAGATAAGCCACCAGGTCGTCCAGATCCGAGCCCGAGACTTTGCCCTTGTAGTCGGGCATTAGAGTTTTGCCCATTTGTTTGTCGAGCTGCCGCAAGCCTGCTTTTTGGAATGAATACAAACGGCCGCTGGTATCGCGGATCTGAATGGTGAAGGAGTCCTCGTTCACTCGCACTCCGTCCACTTCCTGGCCGGTCTGAGTCACAACTCGAACGGGGAGAAATTCGTCGAAGCCGCGGCCGGGAACCGGCATCACGCCGCGGGGCAGGGCAGCGGCGGGCTCGACAATGGCTTGCCGAAGATAATCGGGAGCGCGGTGTGCGCCGATGTCGCTGAGCTCGGGACCTAGGATGCCGCCTGCTCCCGCGATGGTGTGACAGGACGAGCAACCCTGACGCTGATAAATCACTTTGCCGTTGACCGCATTACCGTGCGCCGCCGCACCCGCGCTGCGTCCCAGCGATCGAACGAAGACCACCATCGCGGTAAGTTCGGAGTCGGTGAAGCGTCGAATGCGCGGCATGCCACGGTCGGGGATCCCGTCCCGAATGACTTCGCGCAGGGCGTTATCGTCGGGAGCGTCAGCAAGCACAGGGCGATTCAGATTGGGACCTTCTCCTCCGGCGCCCGTCAGGCCGTGACAGCGGGAACACATCCCCAGGAAAAGCTGTTTACCTTTTTCAAGATCGGACGTCTGGGCCGAAGCGACGGCCGAAATCAGAAACAGTGCAGCGGTGAGGCGATGGATTGACATAGCTAGATCCGTTGGTTCCAGTTTTATATCACAATTCGGACCAACGGGCGGCGGGTGGGGGGGAACCGGACCAGTTCGCTAGCGACTTGTTACGATTCCTGCACCAAAGGTGCTGGCTCGGAAACCGCGACGGGCTCAACCAGCACCAGGCAGCGAATCGAGACATGTGTGCCGTCGCTCAGCATCATGTATGTAACTTCGGAATCGACATAGACGCAGTCGATCTTCCTTCCGACCAGCGAGTTCTCAAAGAAGCTCATAGTCTTACATCGGCCGCCCGTCGGCAGAAGAACAGAGGCCTCGCCACGGCTACGTTACACCGATACACCAATGTTACACCAAAACAAGAAGGACCAAAATTGTAACAGAGGACGCCGGCTACGGGTCCATAAGGTGCGGCCGTCAAGCCGACAGGAAGACTATACATATGCGGAAAATCTCACTTCTTCTAACGCTTGCGATGGGTGCATTCTTGTTGAATGCTCAGGACACACCCCGCAAGCCCGACAACACGGGGGTAAATAAACAGGATCGGCAGCAGGGGGAACCGACTGCCGACCAGCAGAAAGCGAACACTTCCGACCGCGACATGACCAAAAATATCCGGCGTGCCCTGGTCAAGGACAAATCGCTCTCCACCTACGGACACAACATCAAGGTGATATCCGAAAACGGGGTCGTACATTTGAGGGGCCCGGTCCGCTCTGAAGAAGAGAAGCGCGCGATCGAAGCCAAAGCGGCGGAGATTGCGGGAAGCAACAATGTCAGGAACGAGCTAACCGTAGCTCCCAAGGGCGAGTCCGATCGCTCGAGCAAGTAAATCCCTATTCACAGGAGACAAGAAACTATGGCTGGAAAGAATACTGCTGTATTTGGAATTTTTAAAACCCGAGAGGGTGTGGAGCGAGCTGTAGACAGCTTGCTAGGGGCGGGGTTCCGGAATTCGGATGTTTCCGTCTTGATGCCGGACAAGCAAAGCACCAAGGAATTTGCATCCGAGAAAAACACCAAGGCGCCGGAAGGAGCCACCACCGGGGCGGTTGCCGGAGGAGCGATCGGCGGCACGTTGGGTCTATTGGCCGGCATCGGGGCACTCGCGATTCCGGGCCTGGGACCCTTCATCGCAGCCGGACCGATTGTCGCCACGCTCGCCGGGGCGGGCGCTGGCGGTGCGGTGGGAACGCTAGTAGGCGCACTGGTCGGCATGGGCATCCCCGAATATGAGGCCAAGCGCTACGAAGGACGCGTGAAAGACGGCGGCATATTGCTGTCGGTCCACTGCGACACCTCCGATCAAATCGATCGTGCCAAGGAAATACTCAAGCACATGGGCGCGGAAGATATCGCGTCTGCCGGCGAAAAGAGCGTCAGCACGCACGGCGTCGAGACCGAAAGCACATACCGGAGTCGTTAAACTGGCAAGACGGGGCTCGGCTTCACTACTGACCGTTTCGGCGGCGAGCCCCAGATTCGACCCTGTTATTGAGCGCGAGGGGCGCGCCTCTCCAGGAGAGCGGCTTTAGAATTTACGCACCTCCTCGTTTCACAGACTGGCGTGGCGAACCCGCGCGCACGTTCGCCTGTCCGGCATTGAGTCGTCAAACCCGCCACAGAGCGATAAGGGCATCGCAATGTCACTATAATCGCGGTTGTTCGCGCGCCTGCGTCGCTATCTAATTCGCGATACGCCAGAGCACACCGCGGAAGAACTATCGAACACACTCCAAGCTGCCTGAGCGTTCAATGGCGACTCCAAGGCCTAGTTATCCGCTATGAACTTGAGAAAAGCCTCTGCACGATCGAGCAGCACGAAGCCATCTCCCGACGGATAGCCATCACGCGTGTCCGAAACTGTCGCGCTCGAACGCGAACTCCGGTTATCGGGTCTCGTTACCGGAACTGTGCTGGGATCGGATAAGGCTTGGTCGCTCCACAACCGACGTAGATTTGAGAGTTTTGTGGCGGCGGTGCGTCTTTGTCAAAATAATAACGGTATGTTGGGGTTCCGCACCTACCGTCGAAGGTGCTGGACATCGCGAACCTGGTCGATGGCATAATCTCCATTCCGCCCGGTTGGCTGTAGGCGCTGATCAGCTCGTTTGCCCAGATTTCATCATAGAATGGTGAGCCATTGTTTGTGAAAAAGTATGGAAACTCGTGCTGGAGAATATAGCTCGGCGGCTTGTTCCCAGGATACGAATTCTGTCCGTTCGCGTTGCAAACAGGTTGCGTGGGCGTACCCAGATCAATTTCCAGAAGTGAAGGCAACTTGTCGATTCCGAAGATTGTGCAGACGTAGGCATCCTTCTGCGCTTGAGTCGGTTTGGCGTTCCAGGTTGCGTCTTGTAGTGCTATATCGCCATTGACCAGTTGAAGCCATCCCATGCTCTCTGATGGTCCTTTCGTGCTGTATTTGAGAGCGACTGCAACTGAAAAGGCATGACCAGCCTCATGCTGAATTGCTTCGGTTGGATTTTCGCTGGTTTCGGTGCTGCTCCTGTACTGACAAGTATCGAAGACCGCCGAGATAAGCTTTTTACCAAAGATTAGACTGTCGTGTGTGTTGCCACACCGTGCCGTCTTCGTCTGGTAACCCGACAAACCGATCTGCACTACGTACGCGTTGTACTCGTCCCGAGTAGCGAAATAAAAGAAGGTGGCATTCTCCTGGCTCAGGATATCAAGGACGCCCGGGCCCAGCGGCATTCCTTGCAGCGACAAACCAGCGTCGTTGCCGCGCATGATCTGATCTGCCGTCGGGTTGCTGATGCAGAACCGATAGTGACCGGTGTCCTTTTGCCCGGTCGGGTCGGTTGAATCGAGAGGGTAACGATGGCTTGCGCTGTACACCCCGTGACACACGACTGTTGCCGGGGTTTGCGCTTGCGCAGTTGGAGCGATCGCAGAAAGGGCAGCTATCACAAAGGCCGTTACAATTCCGAGAAATGGGATGCGTTTCATTTTATAGTCCCTTTTTCCCTTTGACTTTTGGTCATCAATCCTCCTGCGCAACGTCCGAAACACGTCACTAGGCCGAACTGGATGGGGCATTGAAATCGTCCACATTGCGGTACAAGGCGTGTCGGTGGACAGCTAGTCTGGCCGTTCTGAATCATCTGGCAGTCCGAGCAATCTGATAAATCCATCGACAGACACGGAACCTATAGTTGCCATTGTCCGCCGGTTAGATAAATATGTCTCCTGATCGATTCCGCCAGATTGAGTTCGGGCGTCGGCTTTGTTCGGAGCCCGGCTTTTAGAATCTCTCATGCTTCTTCCATAGATCTGCCATGACTGGCGGCGCGCATGCGCAGCTTCGCTTTAACAGAATCATCCAGCCTGCGTATCGTAGTGCTCGCCATATAGCGATGATAGCAATGCAATCATATCGCGCGAATTGCAAATGTATACCGGCCACAGGAGGAACAACCAATCCTCCTTTCGAGCACAGTAGCAAGCGTCGCCCCCTGCCCACTAACCTCTTTACATCCCCGTCCCATTTCTGTCAACATTATGTATAAGCAGGCTACGGAAGGAGTTCGGACATGCCTCAGAGAGTGCCGACTGGCGCGCTTTTTCCCGCCGCCATCTCGCAGACCGCTGGACCGGCGGCCTGGCAAAATGACCTCGCGCCCATCGCCGCCGCCGACTGGAATTATGGCTTCGCCGCGCATCTGATCGAGCGCGCCGGCTTCGGGGGCACACCGGATGAAATCCAAGCGCTGGCGAAAATGACGCCCGCGCAGGCCGTGGCACGCCTGGTCCGCTTCGAAGGCGCCGATTCCGGCCATCTCGCACCCTTCGACCATTCCGGCATCCACGATCCTGGCCTGGAACCTTTTCCTCCCAGCCGCCCCGCCGTCACCGACGAGGCCAAGAAGACTGGTGAAGCGCTGGGCATCAAGGTCAAGCCCGCGGGCAATCGCCCCCTGCAGCCCATCGTCAACGAATTTTTCTATTGGCTTCGCGCCAGCCTGCTCGAATCGCACCGCGTCGCCTATTGGTGGGCGAATCGCATGCTCACCAGCCCCCGGCCGCTGGAAGAAAAAATGGCGCTCTTCTGGCACGGCCATTTCGCCTCCAACGAGGGCAAGGTTCGCGACTATCGAAAGCTCCTCCAGCAGGTTGAACTTTTCCAACACCAGGGCACCGGCAATTTCGGCCAACTCCTGCTGGCCGTCGCGCAGGACCCCGCCATGCTGGTCTTCCTGGACGCCGGCGTCAACGTCAAAGGCGCGTCCAACGAAAACTTCGCCCGCGAAATCATGGAGCTGTTCACCATGGGCGTCGGTCACTACACCGAAAAGGACATCCGCGAGGCGGCGCGCGCTTTCACCGGCTGGAATTGCATGGACGTGAATTTTGTCGTCAACAAAGCGCAGCACGACGACAGCGAAAAAACGTTTCTCGGCAAAACGGGCAACTTCGATGGCGCCGACATCATCAAGATCATCCTGGAGCAGCCGGCCACGGCCGATTTCATCGCCGCGAAGATCTACCGCTTCTTCGTGCGCGAGGACCTGTCGCCACAGCTTCAGGCCAAGCTCGGTTCCACCCTGCGCAACTCCAACTACGAAATCACGCCTCTGCTCGAACAGATTTTCCTCTCGCGCGATTTTTACAGCCCCGCTTCAGTCGGCACCGCGATCAAAGGCCCGATCGAGCTGGCCGTCAGCACGTACCACAAGCTCGGGCTCACCACTATTCCCGGCGTTCCGGACTTCAATGCCGCCACGGCCACTCTCGGTCAGCAGCTTCTTTCGCCTCCCACCGTCGCCGGGTGGAACAGCGGCCAAAGTTGGGTGACGCCGGGCCTGCTGCTCGAGCGTGCCAATTTCGCGCGCGACGTTCTGTTCCCAACCATCTCCTTTATCCCGCCCGATCGCTACGGCGGCGCGGACATCCGCAGCGTGGCCGACCGCCTCCGCCGCGGCATGGACATTAGCGACGCTACTAAACCCGACGCCAAGACCGGCGATTTGGCCGAATCCAACATGGCGGCCGATCGCGACGAGGATTTCAACACCCGCTACGGAAGCTATCGCGGTTGGCAAATGGCCATCGAGCGTGTCAAGGCCATCCCGCGCGACACCGCTCACCTGAACCTCTCGCGGATGGTCCTCGACGCACAGCTCAAGAATACGGCCGAGGTGGTGGATTATCTGATTCGACGCTTCATGCGCGTCCCACCCGCCGGCGATGCGCGCGAAAAGCTGATTGCGTTCTTGAACAACGAACTGGGCACGTCCGACATTGCGGCGGCTCAAACCTACATGGAAGATTCGCTGCGGCTGGCGCTGCATCTCATCATGAGCCAGCCCGAGTATCAACTCGCCTAGGAGCCTACGTCATGAGCTGCGATTATTTCAAATTTCCGAAAGCCAGCCGCCGCGACCTGTTGCGTGCGAGCATGTACGGCGTCAGTGTGAGTGCGGGCTCGGCCCTTCGCATGAGCCTGTTCGGACAAGCTGCTGCCGCGCTTGCCCAAGAGCGCAGCTCCAACGGAAAGATCCTGGTGGTGCTGGAACTCTCCGGCGGCAACGATGGCCTGAACACGCTGGTCCCCTACGCCGACGACGCCTACTATAAGCGCCGTCCGAATCTCGGAATCCCGCGCAAGCAATTGCGCGTCATCGACGACCACTTCGGCTTCGGCCATGGCATGGCCGGTTTTGAAAAGCTCTACAAGAGCGGCAAGCTGGCTATCGTCCACGGCTGCGGGTACGAGAATCCGTCCTTCTCGCATTTCACATCGATGGCTTACTGGCACACCGCCGCGCCGAACAGCGGCGAGCCCTACGGCTGGGTGGGGCGTCTCGCCGATGCGATGGCTCCGGATGCGCCGCCGAACTTCCTGGTCGATATCGACTCGCATCAGTCGCTCGCGGTCCGCAGCCGTCTGCATGTTCCGGTGGTCTTCGACGATCCCAACAAGTTCACACGCGAGGTGTTCGCCGAAGAGCGCCCGGTTTCGGACGCCGCCATCCCCACCGTCAAAGTGGACAATCCATCCCAGCGCTATCTGCTGGACATCGCCCGCAGCGCCCGCAGCTCATCGGCGCTGGTTCGCGAGGCCTGGGCCAAATATCATTCGCCGGTCGACTACGGTATCATCGGCCTGGATCTGCCCAAGGTGGCCGCGCTCATCCAGGCCGGCATGCCCACGCGCCTTTACTACACTTCGTACCGCAACAACGCGTTCGACACGCACGTCTTCCAGGCCGATGTGCACCAGCGCCTGCTGACCTACGCATCCGACGCCGTGTCGGGCTTTCTGACCGATCTCGAGCGCATCGGCCGCGCCGACGATGTGGTGGTGATGGTCTTCTCCGAGTTCGGCCGCCGGGTTCCGGAGAACGTCAATCTCGGTACGGACCACGGCACGGCCAACCTGATGTTCGTCGCCGGCAAGAACGTGAAGGGCGGCCACTACGGCAAGATTCCCAGCCTGACGAATCTGGACGCTGGCGACAACCTGATTTTCACTACGGATTTCCGGCGCGTCTACGCGACCATGATCTCCGGCTGGCTGGGCTATCGCGACACGCACACGTTGCTTAAAGGCGACTTCGAAGCTTTCGACATGTTCCAGCGCAAGGCATAACCGGGATCCGCCGCGATTACATCGCCAGCGTCAGCTCAGACTCCAGCGCTGTTCTTATTCCGGCTGAGGCGGGGGAGAATTGATTTCCGCTTCGGCTACCTGTTTGAACGCTCGACAGAGACCGGCGAAGTCGGCTGCCTCTTTGCGCCACAGCGCGGGTTGACCCGCTGCGTCGATCTTGGCTGCCTCTTCGGAAATCAAACGCGCTCGCTGGCGAACTTTCTCCCACGCCAGTCGATGCGCATCGTTCGGTGAATTTACCAGCTGAGCGTGCGCCTTCATTAGGGCATTGTCCATCAGGCCCTTGTCATCGGTCTTCCAGTTCGAGTTTTCAAGCTTCGCCAAAAGGAGATAAGCGTAATCCACCGACGTCCAAAGTTCGGCGTAAGCCGTGCGCTGTGTCGTCGCCTTGAGTTTTTCGTGCTCGAATCGTAGGTCCGTCCAGATTTTTTTCGACAAGACCTCGGTTTGCAACTGAGTCTTCAGCTTCTCTAATTCCGCTGCCGCGGTCTGGTTCTTACTCAGACTGATAAAGCTGATCGCGACACCCATAATGGCGCTCGCGGCTGTCAGGCCGACTGTGATAAGTTCCGCAAAGTTTTTAATGCTGTCCGTTTGGTTCCAGTTGGTGAATTGAAAGGCCGCGTAGATAACAAAGCCGATTAGAATTACGTAAATAATGATGCTTAGGGTAACGATTGCCGTGGTGCCCTGGTGTGCGGCAGATTCGTCAGGCACCGGAGTCAGCGCCTCAAGAACTCGGGCACTCGATAGCCTTCACCCCAATTACCGGAGGTAAGATCACCTTCGTCGGGAGGGATTTCTGCATTTCCAGACGCATCCACACACTGTCTGCGCGTAGTGTCACAGAGGCAGCCGAACGCGTCACAACTTTCAGAGCAGCGTTCACCCGCCAGCCTGCACCTCGATGCTACGACTGCCTCATAACTGGAAATTGCAAGGGGAATCCACTTAAATGCGGCGAAGTCTCCGCCCCGCTGAACACACCGTTCGTAGGTGAGATTCTGTTCGAAACTAACTATCGTCTCTCCCGATGCCCCGATCCGGAGAAATACGCCAGTGCCTAGGTTATTTTGTGGCGCAAAGGCTTTGTAGGGTTCTGGAGTCTGATCAGAGGCCACCGCAATCCTCCAAAAGCTGTTTTGCAGAGTTTAGCACGATTACGTCTCTTTCGACAGCGCGAGTCCGCACGATCCCGTGGCAGCCGTGTGCGTGTGAGCCGGCTGACCCCCGCACCCCCCCTGCTCATGCGCTATCCACATAAAATAGAGCTTTATGCTCAAGCCGACCATTTTTCGCGAGTACGACATTCGCGGCATCGCCGACTCCGAACTGTTAAGCCCCGATATCGAACAGCTCGGCCTCGGTCTCGGGACTTATCTCGCGCGCCAGAGTGGGCGAAAAATGAACGTCGGGCGCGACTGCCGGCTCAGCTCCACGCGCTTGCGTGATGCACTGGTGAAAGGCCTCACCTCTTCCGGCTGCGACGTCACTGATATCGGAACAGTGCCGACGCCGGTGCTGTATTTCTCGGCACAGCACTTGAACGCCGACGGGGCGGTCATGATCACCGGCAGCCACAATCCGCCCGAGTACAACGGGTTTAAATCCGTCTGCGGGGCCCGTACGCTGCATGGCGAAGCCATCCAGCAAGTGCGCCGGATCATCGAACGCCAGGACTTCGAGCGCGGTAGCGGGGGCCTTGCGACGCTAGACGTCACCGGCCCTTACATCGAGGAGATCGCCGCGCAGTTTCATTTCGATCGCCGCATCAAAGTGGTTGCCGACGCGGGCAACGGAACCGCCGGCCCCGTCATGCATCGCATTTTCGAGAAGCTCAATGTCGATGTCGCCGAGCTGTTCTTCGAAATGGACGGCACTTTTCCCAACCATCATCCCGATCCCACCGTTCCGGTGAACCTGACCGCGCTGGTCGATAAAGTCCGCCAAACCAGCGCGCAGCTTGGCATCGCCTTCGACGGCGACGCGGATCGCATTGGTGCGGTGGACGAGCACGGCAATGTGGTCTACGGCGACATGCTGTTGATGATTTATGCGCGCGAGATCCTGGAACGTAAGCCCGGTGCAACGTTCATCGGTGAAGTGAAATGCTCGCAGTTGATGTATGACTTTATCAACCAGTGGGGCGGCAACGCCATCATGTATAAAACCGGCCACTCGCTTATCAAAGCCAAGATGAAGCAGGAACACGCCGAGCTGGCGGGCGAAATGTCCGGGCACATGTTTTTCGCCGACCGCTACCGCGGCTACGATGACGCGCTGTACGCCGCCTGTCGTCTCATCGAGATCGTCGCCAAGTCCGGCCGTCCGCTTTCGGCGCAGCTGGCCGGGATTCCTAAAACAGTTTCTACGCCTGAAATTCGCGTGGATTGTCCGGAAGAACTGAAGTTCGACATCGTGCGCCGCGTCGCCGAGCACTTCAAAGGCAAGCGCCAGACGGTTGATATCGACGGCGTACGCGTCATCTTCCCGGAAGGATGGGGTTTGCTGCGCGCCTCTAATACGCAGCCGGTGCTGGTGATGCGCTTCGAAGCCGCCAACGAGCATCTGTTGAAGCAATATCAGACCGAAGTGGAAGAGGTTCTCGAGGAAGCCAAACGTGGAGTCAATGTATGAAGCGCCTCGCCATTCTGTTCGTTCTCGCAATCGCAACCGCTTTCGCCCAGCAGCGCACAGTGGTCTTGCATGCAGCGCGCTTGCTGGATGTCGAAACCGGAAGAGTCTTGGCGCCGGGAGAAGTCCTGGTGCGCGGCGACCGCATTGTTGAAGTGGGGTCCTCCGTCTCGCATCCATCCGGCGCCGAGACCATCGATCTGGGCGACCGCACTCTGCTGCCCGGCCTGATTGATGCGCACGTACATCTGTTCCTGCACCCCGGCGAAGAAGATATGCAGACGGTTGAAGAGTCGGTCCCGCAGCGAACCATTCTCGCGACGCTGGCTGCGCGCGACGATCTGATGGCCGGCTTCACCGCCGAGCGCGACATGGGCACCGAAGGCGCGGGTGCGGCCGACACCGCCGTGCGCAATGCCATCAACAAAGGGCTGATTCCAGGCCCGCGGCTGCGCATCAGCGGCAATGCGATCGACATCCTCGGCGGCCATGAAGATGCCAACCGATTCAACCCGGCGCAGCACGTTCTTTCCAACGCCGACTACGCCAACAACGCCTCGGAGATCGTGAACGTGATGCGCGAGCAGTACAAGCTGGGCGCCGATTTCACGAAAATGTATGAGACCGGCCGCGATTCATACGTGAATGGAAGGTTTTCGACGCCGTATCAATACACAGAAGCCGAGTTGGAAGCCGCGGTTCGTGAAGCGGCGCGGGTCGGAAAGCGCGTTGCTGTGCACGCTACCGGTGAGCCAGGAACACTCTACGCCGCACGGGCAGGCGTCGTCTCCATCGACCATGGCTATCAGCTCAGCGACGAAACTATGCGAATCATGCGTGAAAAGGGTATCTTCGCGGTTCCAACATTCGCCATATCGGAATACTTCGCCGAGCACGCCGCGACGCCGGAACAAGGCGCGGCGAGGCGCCAATCGCTCGAATATCACGCCGGCGAATTTCGCAGACAGATGGCCGCCGGAATCCAATTTGCGATGGGTTCCGATGTCGGGCCATTTCCGCATGGAACACAAGCGCGCGAATTTGTTTTGATGGTGAAGTACGGCATGACGCCGCTCACTTCCATTCAGGCCGGCACACTGCATGGCGCGAAGCTGCTCGGCTGGGAAAACCAGATGGGCGCTTTGAAGCCGGGTTACCTCGCCGACGTCATCGCGGTGCAAGGCAATCCGCTGGATGACATCGGCACGCTCGAAAAAGTGACGTTCGTCATGAAGGGCGGAGTGGTCTACCGCCGCTAATCGCCGGTGGCGCTGAGCGCGAGTTCTTGCGCCGGACCATTCACCGGAGAGGGTTCGGGCGGCTGTTGGAATCGCACCGAGACCAGCTTCGATACGCCCGGCTCCTGCATCGTGACGCCGTACAGCGATTGCGCCGCTTCCATGGTGCGCTTGGCGTGCGTGATCACGATGAACTGCGTCTTCTCCGACATCTCCTTGAGCAGGCGCGTGAGCCGCTCGATGTTGGGCTCGTCCAGCGGCGCGTCCACTTCGTCCAGGATGCAGAACGGGCTCGGAGTATAGTGGAAAATCGCCATCAGCAGTGCCATCGCGGTCAGCGATTTTTCGCCGCCCGATAGCAGCAAAACGTTCTGCAAGCGCTTGCCGGGCGGTGACGCCACAATGTCGATGCCAGATTCGGCGATGTTGCTCTCGTCGGTGAGCCGCATCTCGCCGGTGCCGCCGCCGAACAGCGTGCGGAACAGATTCCGGAAGTGGCCGTTGACGGCTTCGAAGGCTTCGCTGAAGCGCTTGCGCGATTCGATGTCGATGTCGTGGATGGCCTTCTCGGTGTCGCGAATGGAATCCAGCAGATCCTGGCGCTGGGCGTTCAGAAAATCGTAGCGTTGCTGAGCTTCCTGGAATTCTTCCAACGCTTGCGGGTTCACCGGGCCCAGCGCCTCGATGCGAGTCTTGATTTCCTGGTATTTCTGCTCGGCTTCGGCGAGCGCGGCCTCGTCGAGCACTACTTCTTCGCCCGACGCCAGATCTTCCAGCGGCGCATTCAATTCCTTGCGGCTGGTTTCGTCCAGATACTTCAGCTCGGCCTGCTTCTTCACCAGCTCCAGCTCGATTTGCGCGCGCTTCTCCTGTGAAGTTTGCAAATCGAGACGGAGTTGCTTGAGCGTTTCTTCAATGGCCGCGAGATTCCCGCGCAACGTGGTTTCCTGTTCGGCCAGGAGGGCAACGGCCTCCTCGGCGAGCCGCAGTTCTTCCACCAAAGCCGCGGCTTTGCGATCGAGATCCAGGTTGTCGGCCAAAAGGCGCGCGCGATCCACTCCCAACCGCTCCAGTTCGACAGTGATTTCACCCCGCCGGCCTCGAATTTCCTCAATCTGCGTTTCAAAACGAGACTGAGCGGCGCGTTCTGAGCGGCGGCGCTCTTCGAATCCGGCCAGATCGGCGCGCAATGCCGCATGCTCTTCCATCAACTGATGCGCGGACGTTTGCAATTCCTCGAAATCGGCGCGGGATTGTTCCAACACCTCTTCTTCGATGGAACGGGCGGTTTCTTTTTCGTCCAGCAGTTGCTGATCGCGCTCCTGCTGCGCGCGGGCGCGGTCGCCTTCCTCGCGCAAGCGCTCGAGTTCCAAACGAGCCACCGATAATCGGGAAGAGGCGCGGGCAAACTCCTCGGCCATCTTGCGATGCTCATGATCCAGCGCCAGCGCTTCTTTTTCCTGTTTCTGCTGCAGCCCGCGCAGCGCTTCCAGATCTTCGCCGAGCACGGCGATTTCGCGCTCCAGTTGATCGAGCCGCGCCGCGGTTTCCTCCACCGCCTGCTGCCTGGTTAGAACCTCGCCCGTCAACTCGCGCAGCTCGCGCTTGAGCGCCAGCGGACCGCTGCCGGTTTTCTTGCCGCCGCTGACCGCATGGCCATGATAGCTGACGCCTTCGGGAACCAGGAAGAAGAAATCGGGATGCCGCACGGAGAGCTGTTGAGCAGCGGCGCGATCGCGCGCCAGGAAGCAGCGCGCCAGGCGTGGAAGCAAGTCGGGAGGCGCCGCGGCGAAGCCGTTGGTGAAACGCAGATGATCGCCCAGGCGTCCGATGATGCCGTCGGCGCCGTCCAACTCCGGGGCAGGGGATTGCTGCTCGCCGGGTTCCGGATGCACCAAAAACGTGGCACGGCCATCCAGGTCCGCGCGCATGATGTCGATGCCGCGCTCGGCTTCGTTCCAGTTCTGGACCACCACGTATTCCAGTTCTTCATGCAGGAAATCTTCAGCGGCTTTTTCGTACGACGGCTCGACTTCGATGTAGTCGGCCAGCACGCCGGCGGGGCGGAATCCCTCGGCTTGGCCCTGCTCGATGGCGGTAAACAATCGCTTGACACTTTCGGTTGTATACGCGCGGTGCGAAAGGATTTCCTCAAGCGAATCCTTGCGCGCTTTCAAGCGCGACGCCTCGGTCTTGAGTTGGTCCAGAATGCGTCGGGCTTCGCTGGCGCTGGTCTTGCGCTGGTTCAATTCGTCTTCCACGCGGCGCTTGCGGTCGGCGATGGAGTCCAGCTCCAACTGCCGCGCGGCCATTTTTTCCGACAGATCGGTCTTGAGCGCTTTCAAGCGATCCAGATCCCCGACGGCGGTTTCCTCGTCGTTGCGGCAGCGAGCCGAGTCGCGCTCGACGGCTGAAAGATATTCGCTGATCTGCACCAGTTGATTCTTGAGCGCCGATGCTTCGCCGAGAAGGCGTAACACGGTCTGGCGTCCGGATTCGAGCGTGCGCGTACGTTCTTGAAGAGCCTGCTGGAGTTGTTCGCGCTCGGCCGATTTCAAGGCCAGCCGCTCGCGCGCGGATTCGGTTTGAAGTTCCAGCTCGGCCACAGCGGCCAGATGCTTTTCAAGATCCTGCTGAAGCTGGACCTGTTTGCGTTCGAGCTCCTGCGTTTCCGACTCGCCTTGCGTCAGACGCTGCTCCATGGCGCCGATCTCTTTGGCCTGCGATTCGAGCTTGCCACGCGTCCGTTCCTGATCGAGCTGCAGGTCCGCTAGTTTCTGGCGCGCGGCGGTGAGTTCGGCATCGTTTCGATAGCAGGTTTCCTGGAGCGCGGTGTGCTCTGTTTCGCGCTCGGCGACCTGCTGCGAGAGATTCTGGAACTCGGCGTTTGCAAGATTCAGATCGAGCGCTGTTTTGGCGGCTTCGCGCTCCAGCATCCGGTATCGGCCGGTAAGGGAGCGGCGCAGTTGCGTGATCAGCTCGCCTTTCAGTTCCTCGTATCGCCGCGCTTTGGAAGCCTGGCGCTTCAGCGAATTTGCCTGACGGCTCACTTCTTCGAGAATGTCGAAGACGCGCGAGAGATTCTGCTTGGCGCCTTCGAGTTTCGCCTCGGCCAGCCGCTTCTTGGTTTTGAATTTGCCGATTCCGGCGGCCTCTTCGACGATGGCGCGGCGATCCTGCGGCTTGTTGCTGAGAATCTGCCCGATGCGACCCTGCTCGATGATGGCGTAGCTCTCCGGCCCCAGGCCGGTTCCAATGAAAAGATCCTGAATGTCGCGCAGGCGGGCCTGCTTACCATCGATCAAGTATTCGCTCTCACCGGATCGAAAAAGCCGGCGCGTGATGGTGACTTCGCTGGGCTTGTGATCGGCGTGACCGTTACCGTTGGCATGGCCGTTCGCTTCATGATGAAGATGATGGCCGGGGTGGTCCGAGGATGGATCCACCAACGTCATGCTGACCGAAGCGAGACCGAGCGGTTTGCGATCTCGAGTGCCGGCGAAGATAACATCTTCCATCCGCGTGCCGCGCAGCGACTTAGCGGACTGCTCGCCTAGCACCCAACTGATGGCATCGCTCAAGTTGGATTTTCCACAGCCGTTGGGCCCGACGATGCCGGCGATGCCGGAACCCGCGAACTTCATCTCGGTCCGGTCAAAGAAGGACTTAAACCCTTGAATCTCTACCCGCTTGAGTTTCAGCAAAGTGCTTACCCCTCCCATTATTGCATTCGGGGGATGGAACTATGGTAAACCGGGCGGATCGCAAAGTAAAGCGGGTAGCAGCCAATATTTAGCGGTCTCCCGATTTAAAGTACTATATGTAGAGCTTCGTTCTCCAAGGAAGATCTGAAAGAAAAAAGGGCCGGCGCTGGTGTGCGGCGGCCCGAAAGTTTAAGCAATGCTACTTGCGTTTTAGAAATTGAAGCGCGCGCCGAGCTGAACTGCGCGAGGACCGCCCGAACCGAAGGTTTGGGCTTGGCGCAGGGTCGGCTGTCCAAAGCCATAGGTCTGCGCCGAGCAGGTGGTAAATGCACCATTGTTCAAGGAGCAACCTTTCGCCAGCGGATCGAGCTGGTAGCTGTATCCGGAAAGATTGGCGATGTTGAAGGCGTTGAACATTTCCGCCATGATCGAAAGCTGATAACGCTCCTTATACCGGAACGTCTTGGTCAGCCGGAAATCCTGGTCGAAGAACGGATCGCCGAACTGGTAATCCGGCGGTACGACCAGTTGTGGAAGCGTATTTCCTTTGGCGTCCTTGGTTCCGGCGTAGTTATTGTTCCAATTGGTCACGGCCTGAACCAGTTGCGACTTGCCGCAGGTTATGCCGGCGCAATTGAAGTTGAGGCCCGGAAGCGGCTCAGTGCTTCCGTTATTCACCGTTCCATTCAGATCGATGCCATTAATTAGCGGTGCCTGCGGCGTGCGGCTGATTATTGAAGAGTTCATGCTGAGCACGAATCCCCAGGGCAAGTTGACGGTGCCTTGGAAACCCAAATTTTGCCGTGGAATCTGAGGACCGTAGGATGCCATCCAGTTGGTTAGATTCCAGACGCCGGTATCGGCGTTCAGGTTCTGAAGCGCATAATTGACGCTGAACTGATAGCGGTTCGAGAAGCGCTTTGACAGCCTCACCAGCAGGCCTTCATAGACTGAGCGCCCTTGATCGGTCCATTGGGTGATCGAGCCATTGGAACATTCCACGCCGGCCGTGAAATTGGGCTTTGGGCAGGCGGGGATAACAGGCAAGTGGACGCCATTGATGTAGCGATTGAAGAGGTTCACATCGAGCTCGCCCAGGCTGAGATTCTCTTCCTGGCGCCGCGCCCAATCGGCGGTCAGGACCAAGTCATGGCCCAGATCCTGCTGAACGCCCAGCGAGGTTTGATAGCTGCGGCCCAATGGATTGGAGCCGGGAGGATAAATCTCAACACCGGTCTTGGCGATGTCCACGTTGGTCACCGTGTAGGGACCGCTCTTAGGTACATTGGCCTCGAAGAGAGACTGAATACCGGGCAACTGATCCTGCAGGATTTGCATGAATTGGCCGACGGTCAGGTTGGTCAAAGCGTTGACAGGAATCGGTGCGCCTACCGCCAGCGGGGCGCCGCCCGCACTAAAGTTGAGGATTCCGGGGAATTCATTGGTGAAGTCGCTGGGGCTCAGCGTTAAGCGACCGTCGCCAACCGGCCCGATCACTGCGGGTTCGCGCAACTTGTAGTATCCGGGCGTGCTATCCCAATAGATTCCTCCGCCGCCGCGGAATACGGTCTTTTGGCTCTTGAAAGGACTCCAGGCGAAGCCAAAGGCCGGCTGCATTTCCTTAACGTTGTTGCCGGTGGGGGCCAGGTTGTTGGCGCCGTAAATGGGCGCCAGGAACTGCGGCTTGGCCAGGTCGGAGTTATAGAAGCCAGTCTGAGCGTTCCATGCCAAACCATAGTTCAGAGTGAAATTCTTAGTTAGCTTCCAGGTGTCCTGGAAATAAGCGCGAAATTGATCGAAATGCTGGTTCTGGTTGAAATCGTAGGGAGCGGGTGTGGAGTCGCTGCCCACTCCAATACCGGTGAAGATTCCCGGAGTCAGACCATAGAACGGGAGGTTCAAAAGGTCCTGGTTGGATCGGATCAGAGTTGGAAGCGTTGGGAAGAGGGCGTTGAAGGTCGCGGTTCCGAGAAGACCCTGCAGCGTGGCTCGCGTGAACTCCGGCCCAGCGGCTCCGATGCACGCGGGAGTGCAAAATCCCCAGAGTCCGGCAGTCCTGGTAGGATTGGCATCGCCGCCAAACTTGAACCGGTGCGCGCCCTTTTGCCACTCCAGGTTTTCGCTGATCTCGAAGCGGCGGGTTGCGCGGGCCTGCGGTGCGTTCACGTTGGGACCGACGGCAGCGTTGCCGAATCCGAAGTTGGTTCCAATGATGCTCAACAACTCGGGTACCGTTTGGCTGAGGGGGCTGCCGGCCGGCGAAACGCCGATGCACGGAAATGTGCAGGCGGAGGGTGGAGCCTGCAAATTCTTGTTGCTCCAGTAATTGTATTGGAAGCGGACATCATTCACCAAATTGGGCGTTAGCGTGGACGTCCAGCCGATGATGCTCTGATCCGCCCAGTTGATGTTGTTAGCCCAATTGGACGGGTTGCCATTGGAGAAAACATCGCCAAATCCGTCGTTGCCGTCATGGGAGTATCGCAGGAACAAACTGTTCTTGTCGTTGAGGTGATAGTCCACGCGGAAGGTGATTTCCTTATCTTCGTACGGACTGTTGAATATTCCGGTGAGCAGTGCAAGGGACGGCTGATTTCCCTGCACCGTGAACGCCTGAGTTTGGTTCATGAATTCATAGTTAAAAAAGAAGAAGAGCTTGTCCTTCTTGATCGGACCACCCAGCGTTACGCCAGGATTGCGCCGGACGAAAAATGGATTCGGGTCTAAAGCGGTGCGCTGCAGAGCCGGATACGCCGCCATGTTGTGATCGCGGTAGAAGAAGTACGCGCTGCCGTGAAAGTCATTGCTACCCGAGCGCGTGACCATGTTGATCGCGCCTCCGGATGCTACCGGCGTGGATAGATCGAAGTTTACCTCGGACAATTGAAATTCCTGCACCACGTCCTGAGGGAAGTTCATGGAAGACTGTCCACCGCCGGTGTCGATGTTGTCAGACACGTTTCCGCCATCCACGGTAAAGACGGTCCGGCTTCCGGCGCCCAAAACACTCACGGTAAAGAGCGAGTTGAACTGGGCCGTCGAGCCGGGGGTGATGGTGACACCGGGCTGTAGCGCGGCCAGCTGCATATACTGTCTGCCATTCAGGGGAAGGTCCTGAATCTGACTTTGCTCGATGGTGCCTGCTACGGTGTGGCTGTCGTAGTTGATCGCAGCCGAGGCCGCTTCTACTGTTACCACCGATTTGGCTTCGCCCAGCGTCATGGGCATGTTCACAGTGGTGGTGACACCGGCCTGCACGGTCGCGCCGCGCTCCAGAGTTCGAAAGCCGCCGGCTTCAACCCGCACGGTGTACTCGCCGGCAAGCAGGGCCGGGGCGCTATACAATCCTTCGGCGTTGGTTTGAGCGGTTCGGGCCACGCCTGTAGCCTTGTTGGTGATGGTTACGGTGGCGTTGGGTATGACCGCGCCGGTTTCGTCGGTGACGGTTCCGGTGATGATCCCGGTTGGAGCTTGCGCGAACGTGGCGAGACAAACGAGCACACTTAGCAGGCAGACACGTACAGCTCTCGACATTGAGCGCTCCTAAAGCGAAATTTTGCGACCTAACCTCGGACGTTGAAGCGGAGACCCTGAACCAACACATTCTCGCTCATAGAGGAGTAGCCGTCAAGAGACAAGAAGTGACGCGCACTGCCAAGAGACAATAGGTGACACCGTAGCGGCGGCCCAAAGAGAAAGGCCGACGCGGGAAGCGCCGGCCCGGTGGTAATCGTTACTATCTGTTAGAAGGTGAACCGCGCGCCGACCTGAAATGCACGGGGGCCGCCCTGACCAAAAGTTTGGCCGATGCGACCAGTGGGCTGGGCGAAACCGTAAGTTTGCCCGGCTCCGGCCGCACAGCTTCCGACGGAGTAGCCGTTGGACGCCAACGAGCACCCGCCCGCAAGCGAGTCCAGGGTAAAGCTGGGATAAGTCAGGTTGGAGATGTTGAAGGCGTTAAACACTTCGCCGCGAATGCTGAGCTGATATTTCTCTTTTACGGTGAAGGTTTTGGTCAATTGGAAATCCTGGCTGAAGATCGGATCGCCGAACTGGTAGTCAGGCGGCAAAACCAGCGGGCCGGGATTGGGAGCGCCGGCACCTTGCGCGCTGGGCTTGCCTGCATAGTTGGTGTTGTAGTTTGCGATCGCCTTTTGGAGGTCTGATTTGCCACAGCTCGCCCCGAGGCAGTTAAACGTCAATCCAGGGAGGGCTTCGGTGCTTCCGGACGGGGCCGTCCCGGGAAGGTCCAGGCCGCTGACCTGTGCAATTTGCGGCCTTCGGCTGATGATCGAGGAATTGACACCGAGCAAGAAGCCCCAAGGCAGATTGATTGTGCCCGAGATGTTGAGATTGTGGTGGGGTAGATCTTCGCCGTAGCTCGACATATAGTTCAGGTTGTCGAGGTTGTTCGACGCATCCGTCTTGTCTTGCTGGTACGCATAGGAGACCAGGAACGTGACGCGATTAGAGAGTCGCTTGCTGACTTTCATGAGCAGTGCGTTGTAGTGTGCCCGCCCCTGGCCGTTCCAGAATGTGATCCCACCCGTGGAACAATTGTCGGCCGGGTTGTAATCGGGGTTTGTCGGGCACAACGGAATCACGGGAACCGGAGTGGGGGATCCTAAATAACGCGTGAAGAGATTCTGATCGATTTCGCCCAAGCTGACGTTTATTCCGACGCGTCGCGCGTAGTCTGCTGTCACCACCATGCCCCACGGCAGCTCCCGCTGAACACCGATCGAGGTCTGGTAGCTTCGAGCCATGGGATAGTGTGTCGGATAAATCTCCACGCCCTGATGCTCATATTGGATTTCGGCTAACGGGAAGGGCCCGCTCCTGGGTGGATTGGGTGGGGCCAGAACAGCGGATACAGCCGGCAGCTCGGTCTTTACGAGGTTTTCGAACAGTCCGACCGTCATGTTGGTTAAGGCGTTGATCGGAATAGGTGCGCCGACAGGTATGGGAGTGCCACCCGTGCTCAGATTGTAAATCCCGGGATAGATGTTGGTGAACGCGCTGGCCCCCAGCGTGTTCCGGGCGCTTCCAGGGGGTCCAAGGGCGGCTGCCTCGCGCAGCTTGTAATATCCGGGTGTGCTATCCCAATAGATGCCAGCACCGCCGCGGATCACCCACTTCTGGCTCTTGCCTGGACTCCAGGCGAATCCGATTGCGGGCTGGAATTCCTTGGTGTCGTTCACTGTCGGCCCCAGATTATTTGATCCAGTGCCGAGAATAGGAGATAACAGCGCGGGCTTGGGCAGTTGCGAATTAAAGAAGCCAGTTTGAGCATTCCACGCCAGCCCGTAGTTGACCGTAAGATTGGATTTAACCTTCCAAACGTCCTGAATGTACAATCGCCACTGGTCGTAATTCTTATTCTGGTCGTAGTCGTAGGAGGAAGGCAATGAAACCCCGCCCACTCCGACGCCGCTAAAGATGGCGGGGTTGACATTCCACACCGGAAGGTTGAGAACGTCAGCGTCAGTTTTGAGCGCGGTGGGGAGTGTTGGGAAGAGAAGGCTGACAAAGCTCGCCGGGACCACTTGTCTTAAGAAGGTGGGCGAGACAGCGCCCAAACACATCGGCGTACAGAAGCCCCACAGGCCGGCCGAATAAGTTGGGTTGAGGTCTCCACCGAACCTCAGGCGATGCGAGCCTTTTTGCCAGCTCAAACCTTCTACTAGTTCATAGCGGCGAGTGTTTCGGCCTTGGGGAGAATTCAAATTTGGACCGACGGCTGGCAGGGCTCCACCGGGAACGAAGAAAACGACGTTCGGCAGGCTGCCGGCCACGCATGGCGACGCGCAGTCCGATGCAACGGCCGGGAGGTTGTGGTTGTTCCAGTAGTTGTACTGAATGCGCGCGTCGTTGACCAGGGTGGGCGTGAGAATTGTGGTAATGCCCAGAATGCTTTGGTCCGCCCAATTGATGTTATGCGGCCAGTTGGATGGATCGCCGTAGGTCAAAGCAGGTCCGAAACCGTCGTTGCCATCGTGGGAATACCGCACGAACATGTTGTTCTTGGAATTGATATGGTAATCGAAACGCGCGGTGATTTTCTTCCCCTCATAGGGGCTGGCGTAAGTACCCTGCACCGCATAAAAAGCTGGATCGGTGGTCGTGATACTCTGCGCCTGCACCTGGTTCAGGAATTCGTAGTTGAAAAAGAAGAACAGCTTGTCTTTTTTAATGGGCCCGCCCAGAGAGGCGCCCGGGTTCCGGCGCACAAAAAACGGGTCGGCAGGACCGACACGAGCCAGGTTGGGGAAAGCCGCCATGTTGTGATCGCGGTAGAAGAAATAGGCGCTGCCATGCCAATCGTTGCTGCCTGAGCGCGTCACCACGTTGATAGAGCCGCCAGTCTGAATTGGACTGGATAGATCGACGTTCAATTCGGAAAGCTGGAATTCCTGCACCACTTCCTGGGTCAAGTTCATGGACTGGCCGCCGCCGGCTACGTCGATGTTGTCCGAGACGTTGCCGCCATCCACGGTGACCGCGGTATTAAAGCCGCCGCCAAGAACGTGGACATAGAACAAAGCATTGAACTGGCCGACTGTTCCGGTCTCGATCGTCACGCCGGGTTGGAGCGTGGCGAGTTGAATATAGTCGCGGCCATTGGAGGGCAGATCCTGAATGGTGGCGTGCTCGATGACACCGGCGATCTCATGCTTCTCGTAGTTCATCTGGTTGGAGGCCGCTTCCACCGTTACGACTTCCTTGGTGCCACCCAACTGCATGGGCATGTTCACCGTTAAGGTGCTGCCGACTTGCAACGTGGCGTCGCGTTCCAGAGTTCTGAAGCCTGAGGCTTCGGCTTTCACCTGGTAGTCGCCGGCCAGCAACGACGGAGCCGAGAAATAACCCTCGGCGTTGGTGGTGGCCGAACGCGCTACGCCTGTAGCTTTGTTAGTAATGGTAATTGTTGCGTTGGGGATTACAGCACCGGTTTCATCCGCAACCGTTCCCACGATTGTTCCTGTACCTTGGCCGGAAGCTAACGTACAAAACAGCAGCGCTATCCAGGCTACAGCCGCCAACGTGGCAAAAGCTCTAAACATGGAGACCTCTTCTTTCCGCTTTGGAGACTACGAGCGATTGGGTCAATTGTCTACGAACCTGAATATCCGTGTCAAGGGCTAATAACAACGGTTGGGTTAACGGTTTGGCAACCCGAAGCTACGGTTTTTGTTGCGCAGTGTGTTACTCCGTCACATTTGCGTCTTAGTCTCTTTAGGAAGTTCTCAACCTTGCCAGGCAGACGGGCGGCGGCGTAGTCCAGATTACAAAAAGGCCGAGGTCTGAACGCCAGCCTCTTATTTATCTCAAGAACTGAATGGGCTTAGAAACTGAATCGTGCGCCGACTTGGAGCGCTCGCGGACCACCCGAACCGAAGGTCTGAGTTACGCGATTGGTGGGCTGACCGAAGTTGTACGTCTGCGCAGCCGCGTTGGCATTCTTGCTGTCCAAAGTATAGGTACCGATTGTCAGGTTGGAGATGTTCAAGGCATTGAACATTTCGGCCAGGACCGAGAACCGGTAGCGTTCCTTAAAAGTAAACGTCTTGGTAAGCCGAACGTCCTGCGAGAATATGGGAGAGCTTAATGCGTAGTTAGACGGCAGGGCGAGCTGCTTGGTTGGGTTGGCCTGATTCCAGTTATCCACCGCCTTTGAGAGATCGCTCTTGTTGCATCCAGCGTTCAGGCAGTTAAAGGAGAGGCCAGGCAGAGGCTCCGTACTGCCGGTCGGATCGGTACCGGGAATGGCTAGGCCAGATACGACTGGCGTCACCGGACTTCTGCTGATGATGGACGAATTGATGCTTAGCTGGAAGCCCCAGGGGATTTCCACTAGTCCGGCGATGTTCAGGTTGTGATGCGGCAGGTACTGCCCATAGCTGGACATCCAGTTGACTGCGTCCCAGGGATTCTCGTCCAGGCCTTTCTGGAATGCATAGGAGGCCGTGAACTGAAAGTGGTGATCTAGGCGCTTGACGGCCTTGACCAGCAAGCCATCGTATACTCCACGGCCCTGGTCAGTCCAGAAAGTGATGGGTCCGGTGGAGCATTCCTGACCTGCAACGAAGAGCTGTGCCGTGGCGCACTTCGGAATGATGGGACCGCCGGCAGTATTCGGACCGGGCGCGAGGTTGAAGTGATTATAGTCCTGCTCGCCGAGGCTGTAGTTCTCCGCCTGGCGGCGGGCCCAGTCGACCGTGATCACGTATCCATGGCCCAGATCGCGCTGGACACCCAGCGAGGTCTGATAGCTCCGCGCCAGTGGAAAGCTAGACGGGTAAACTTCGACGCCCTGTTTGGCGACGTCGATGCCGGTGGTGGTATAAGGTCCGCTGGTTTGAACGGTTGAAGGGAACAGCTTGGCCGAGATCGCCGGTACCTCCTGATTCACCAGGTTCACGAATTGGCCGATGCTCATGGTTGTCAGCCCATTCAACGGAAGGGGTGCGCCGATGGGGAGCACCGAACATGGCAGACCCGGAATCGGACAGGTGGAAGGACTGCCGCCGATCACGAGAACACCGGAGCCGTTAAACGGGCCGGCAATGTTGTTCGTGAACGCGCTGGCTGCGAAGGTGAGGCGTCCGTCGCCCAGAGGCCCGATTACGGGGGACTCGCGCAACTTGTAATAGTAAGGGGTGCTGTCCCAGTAAATGCCGCCGCCGCCGCGGATGACCCACTTCTGACTCTTACCGGGACTCCAGGCGAAGCCGAAAGCCGGCTGGAATTCTTTGGTATTGTTCTGCGTCGGCCCCAGGTTGCTCGCCCCGAGGATGGGCGCCAGAAACTGCGGCTTGGGCAGATCCGAATTGTAGAATCCGTTCTGCGTGTTCCACGCCAGACCGTAGTTCAGCGTAAAATTCGGCCTTATTTTCCAGGTGTCCTGGAAATAGAGCCGGTACTGGTTGGCCCACTCGTTTTGAGAACGATCATAGGGCGCCGGCGTCGCAACCGGTCCTACGGGGATGCCGCTGAAGATGCTGCTGGCTATATTGAGAACCGGCAGGTTCAGGACATCGGCATCGGTGCTGAACGTCTTTGGAAGATAGGGGAAAATAGCACGCGCTGTAGCTTGGCCAAACAAGCCGTATAGATAGTCGGGCGAGAACGCGCCCACGCACATGGGGGAGCAGAATCCCCACAAACCGTATGTCCGGGTGGGATTGAGATCGGTACCGAACTTGAACCGATGCGATCCCTTTTGCCAGCTCAAGCTCTCGATTAATTCGAAGCGGCGGGTAATCCGAGATTGAGGTGCGTCAAAATTTGGTCCGGTCGCCGGTAGATTGGAGCCAAGGAAAGTGAACACGTTTGGGAGGCTGCCGGCAACGCACGGCGCCGAGCAGTCGGAGGGGACCGATTGGAGATTTTGATTGCTCCAGAAGTTGTATTGAAAGCGGAGGTCGTTGACAATGGTCGGCGTCAGGATGGTGGTTAAGCCGATGATACTCTGATCGGACCAGTTGATGTTGTGCGCCCAGTTGGACGGATCTCCAAATTCCAAGGCCTGTGCGAAACCGGTGTTGCCGTCGTGCGAATAGCGCAGAAACAGGCTGTTCTTAGTGCTCAAATGATAGTCGAAACGCGCACTCAAAGTTTTGCCGGCATACGGACTTCCGTAGGTGCCGGTGAGCGGGGCCAGAAACGGCGAAGTGGTCTGTGTAGCAAGAGCCTGGACTTGATTCTGGTACTCGTAGTCAAAGAAGAAGAACAGCTTGTTCTTGATGATCGGCCCGCCCAGCCACGCGCCTGGATTGCGGCGGACGAAGAACGGATTCGGATTGGACACGCTTCGGATCAGGTTCGGATACGCGGCCATGTTGTGATCGCGGAAGAAGAATAATCCACTGCCGTGGAAGTCGTTACTGCCAGATCGAGTGACCACGTTGATGGCTCCGCCGGCCGCAACCGGCGTCGAGAGATCGAAATTCACTTCCGAAAGCTGGAACTCCTGGACCACCTCCTGGGAGAAGTTCATCGAAGAGATGCCGCCGGCGGTGGTGACGTTATCGGAAACGTTGCCGCCGTCCAAGGTGATCACGGTGCGGTTGCCCGCACCGAGCACGCTGACTGTGAACAGCGCGTTGAACTGGCCCGGAGTACCCGTGGAGATCGTGACTCCGGGCTCCAGCTGCGCCAATTGTAGATAGCTGCGGCCGTTCAGTGGCAATTCCTGGATATCCTGGCGTCCGACGACTCCTTGAATCGTGTGGCTTTCGTAGTTGACCTGCGCGGTGGCCGCTTCGACCGTAACGACGGACTTGGCCTCACCTAACGACATAGGCAGATTCACGGTCGTTGTGACACCCGCCTGTACAGTCGCGTCGCGCTGCGTGGTCCGGAAACCGGAGGCCTCAGCGCGGACTTCGTAATCGGCGGCAGGAAGTGCGGGAGCGCTGAAAAGACCTTCGGCGTTCGTGGTTGCAGTTCGAGCCACGCCGTTAGCCTTGTTGGTGATCGTGACACTAACGTTCGGGATCACGGCGCCCGTTTCGTCCGTGACCGTGCCGGTAATAATTCCGGTGGGGGCCTGGGCTAACGCGACCAGACTGAGAACGAATAGCACGAGAACGGACAGGAAAATTACTCGGAACATGGAGTACCTCCAGAAATTGCTTTACCGGCGGGACTTAACCCTGAGGTTTTCAAAATGGGTTCTATTCTGTCTCAGTCTGGCGGACATTGTCAATAGCAAATGTTAGCTAGATTTCTAACAAAATTAAGCTTGTGTGCAAACGTAGCGCCAACGGTATACTCAACGGTTTTTCCAGCCAATGCCTAGCGCAGGCCGGACGCGGTCTCGCCATCGGGCGTGCTGTGCGCCGGCACAGCGCCGGGGTCAGGACTGAGCAGGCTCTCAAAGGCCGGGCGGGAGGGAAACTTCTGTATCGCGAAGTCGACCACGCTTAACGCCGTGGTCACGTATCGATCCAGCGAGCCCGTGTTCAGGATCATGCGCGCCACGCTGAAATTGCCATCCACCAAAAGCGCCGCCAGCAAGCGCGCATACAGGTCGGATTCGGGATCTTTTCCAGCCTCGCGGCTCAGCTCGGCTGCCAGCGCTTCTTCGTACTGAATTTGTATCTTCAGCGAAGCGGCCGTTAGGGCTGGGTCTGAGTCGACCAGCTTTGCATATCGCAGCAGGTCGCCGCGGCGTGCTACTTCCGTCGCGGAGGCTTCAATAAAATCGCGCCAATACTGCAATACATTGATGGTGCGGTTGGGGTCCAGCAATCCTTTTTTGAAGTTATGCAGGGCGACTTGCCGGAATGCCAGGGCGATTTCTTCCTTCGAGCCGAAATATCGCAATACGGTTTGCTTGTGAACACCGGCTTTGCCGGCTATGTCTTCGAGCGTGGTAGCGGCGAAGCCCCGCTTTCCGAAAAGTGTGTCGGCGCACTTCAGAATCAGCCTGCGGGTTTGGATTTTCTTGCGATCGCGAAGGCCGGGTTTCCCGTCCATGCGGACAATATAGCCGTTGGACGGAGGCCAGAGCAAACTTTGGAGGCCGCCGGGGAAATTTCGGGCCTGGCCGGCTACAACAGTTCGCGCGTCAGTTCATCGAAGTTGGCCGGCGTGATCAAGTGGAAGCGCAGCGCCAGGCGTGTGAAGCCTCGCAGCGTGCGGCTCATTTCGTCGCTCGGAATTTCGGGACTAGCGACGAACAGATTACCTGCCGCGACCCGAAATGGAAGCACTTGCCAGTGGTGGACCACATGTTTGGGCAAAGAACGAGCCACGTTTCTGTTAATCACCCAGGGCTCGATTCGTCCGGCCGGCAGGCTGTGCTGCAAGCTTAGCGCTTCGTACAGTTCGTCTTCGCTGAGCTTGCCGAGCGCCACCATGTATTCGCCCAGGCGCATTCCCGCCGGTAGAGTTTCGAGCGCGCTTCGGACATCGGCCTCGGCGGCATAACCGGAGCCTGCCAAGATCTCGCCCAGCCGGCGTTTGTGCTGCACCAGGGCGCTACGCGAAGGATAAGCGTGCTCGGTTTTGAGCCAGATCAGCGGCTCGCCCAGCAGCCGCGCTCGAAAATAGCGGTACATGGCGCGAAAGGCCGCGATGGTATTGATCCAGTTGGCGCACACCGCGCGCACCGGAACGCCCAAGGCAAAGAAAATTCCATACAGCCGGATGGCGCATCCGATGCGTACGCCGGTCTGGATCGCCTGGATCGCGAGTGTGCTGGCGAGCAGCCATGGATGCATGGCCTGTTGGGCTAATCGCCAGGGAGTTCCGCTGAGCCAGGCGCCCATCCAAGAGAGCACTCCATAAACGAACAAGAGGTTCGTGAACAGGCTGAGCGGATTTCCAAACAGTCCCTTGCGATCGCGCCAGAACCAATATCTTTGCGAGAGCGTCCCGCGCCAGCCGTGGCGCTCCCAGGTTTGCAGAGCGATGCCGGTGACCCAGCGCGTGCGCTGGCGGATGGCCGAGCGCATGGTCTGAGGAAAGAATTCACGCGTCGCCACGGAATCGGCCAGCGAGCCGGAAAGCGGAACAAATATCTGCTTGCAGCCCAGCTCATGCAGCCGCAATCCGTTTTCGTAATCTTCGGTCAGGCTGGATGGCTCAAAGATGAGATTGTGCTCCGCGGTAGCGAGCTTTTCGAGCGCCTGGCGCGCGTAACCGGTCCCCACTCCATTGGAGGGAACAAAACTGCCCATCAACTGGCGCGCCGGCATGTCTTTGAGCTGCCACTCGGCGAATTCATCGCAGTAGATGGAGTGGACCACGCTGGGGAACGGCGTGGCCAGAGGCAACACCGGAATTTGCACCATGTCGTAGTCGTCTGAGTACGCGTTGATGTGGGCCAGCGCCTCGGGGTGAATCAGGTCTTCGGCGTCGTGCGTGATCACGATCTCGAACTGAGCGTCTTGGTGCTCTTCGAACAGCAGCATGCGCTGGTAGATCCAGTTCAGGCAATCGGCTTTCGAGGTGGGACCGTCGTGCGGGCAGACGGCCAGATGCACGTGCGGGAAGCGCATTTCCAGTTCGCGGACGGCATCGAGGGTGGGCTCGTCGTTGGGATAAGCGCCGATAAAAAAGTGATAGTTGTCGTAGTTGATGGCGGCGACGTTGTGCTCGACCATGCCGGCGACCACGGCGTGCTCATGCCACAGCGGCACGAAGATGGCGATCAATTTTTCAGGCTGGCCAGGAACAAAACGCGACGCCGGGCCGGTCTTCGCCCAGCGCCTCTTCAGCCAGGCCCAGAGGCAGACCGCATCCAGCGCCAAGTCGTCCAGGCCGCTGATCAGGATCGCGATGGCCGCCGGCGCGAGGCACGCGGCGATGGCGGCGTCCCACCATGACCACCAGGATGCAAAGGCGTTCATCACTTAGGGACTTAGTGCGGGAGGGTGGCGAATTGTCTCGGAAGGCCGGGGCAAACTTCGCCCGGGATAGTCTCATTTGGGCCTTAGACGGCGCCCCGATACTGGAAAGGCAGCACGTTTTTGCCGATGGCTATGGCGAAATGCAGACCGCACGGCCTGTAACATTCCTAAAGATGCTCCTGGTACTCCCAGGCTTTGCGTTAGGACAGCCCTCTGACAAATCACCCGCGGTTGCCGCCAAAGAGAAAGCGCTGCTGGCCGCCGTCAATGCCTCGGTTGAGTGGAGGCCGAGCGATCCCCGGGTCGCCAGGAGCTATCAGGATCTGGCAGATTTCTATGCATCCCAAGGCCGCTATGTCGAGGCTGAAAAGCTGTACAGCAAGAGACTGGAGCTGGCCGAAGACAGCCTGGGCCGCGCCAATCCCGAGCTGATCCCAGCGGTGAACGACCTGGCGCGAGTGAATTTCGCGCAAATGAAGTTCGCGCGCGCCGAGGAACTGTACGAGCGCTCGCTACGCATCATGGAGCGCGAGTACGGAGACAACGATTCCAAACTGATTCCCTTCGTGGAGGCGGTGGCGCAGGCCTACGAATCGGATTCCAGGTTCCCGGAGGCCGAAAAATATTTGCGGCGCGCGGTTGCCATTCGAGAACGCGTCGCCGGCACTGACAACGTCGCAACCCTGCCGGACTTGCTGCGGCTGGCGCGCCTCAACGTGCTGCGTCAAAACGGACCTGCCGCCGTCAATCTGTATCAGCGCGCGCTGGCCATCCAGCAGAAAACGCTTTCGCCCAATAGCGCGGAACTGCTGCCAGCTCTGGACGCGCTGGTAAATCTGAGTCTGGATCAAAAGCGTCCACAGGACGCCGAAGCGCTCCTGCGCCAGACGCTGGCGATCCGAGAAGGCAGCCTGGGTCCGATGCATCCCGATGTCGCGGCTAATCTGGATCGGCTGGGCGCACTGCTGGCGGATCAGAAAAGATACGCTGATGCCGCGCACACCTACGAGCGCGCGCTGTTCATCTGGATGAAATCGCTTGCTCCCGATAGTGGGGAATTGCTCGACAAGTATGCAAGACTCGCCCAGGTCTACGCGGCGCTGAATCGTCCGGTGGATGCCGAGCCGTTAGTGCTGCAGGTTCTGACTGCCCGGGAGAAGCAGACCGTTGCCAGCCTCAACACGCTGGCCGGCATCTACATGTTGAAAGACAATCTGAGCGAAGCCGAACCGCTCTATCGGCTGTCCTTGTCAATTCTCGACAAGCGGGGGCTGTTGACTGCCAAGCGCTCGCCGACATCAGCCGACCGGGACCTGGATTTGTTAACCGAGACCGCCAGCCAATACGTCGAGCTGCTCAAGAAAATGCGGCGCAGGCCGGAAGCGGCCAAGCTGGAAGCCAGAATCCGGCAACTCACGGGAAAGCCCTCGCAGCCTCAGCCCAAGAAACGCGCCGGTTGAGGTCCTGCGAAGTGGCGCGCGTCCGGCTCCAGGGTCGAATTCCGGTGCTACAATTCCCAGGTACATTCCGCTGTGCCCGATCTGAAAAAACTTGTCGCCAAGTTGACGCGCCACTACGGCGAGGCGAGTGCGCCTCCGGCTCGCGGCCCCTTCGAACTGGTGATGTGGGAAAACGCGTGCTACCTCTTGTCGGACGAGCGGCGCGCCGCTGTCTTCAAAGGATTGCGCGAGCAAGTTGGCCTGACGCCGTCGGCCATTCTGAAAGCTCCGCGCGAGGCTCTGCTAACGCTGGCCAAGCTGGGCGGCATGCGGCCGGAGACGCGCGTATTTCGCTGGCGTGAGATTGCACGGATCACCATGACCGAGTTCGGCGGCAACTTGAACAGCATCCTGGAACAGCCCTATGAGCAAGCCAAGCAGGCGCTTCAGAAATTTCCCAGCATCGGCGAGCCGGGCGCCGAAAAGATCCTGCTGTTCTGCGGGACTTCCCGCGGCTTGCCGCTGGAATCGAACGGCTTGCGCGTGCTCAACCGCGTGGGTTTCGGCCGGGTCTTGAAGAGCTACGGCGCAACCTACCGTTCCGTTCAGGAAGCCTTGCGCGATCAACTGCCACGCGACAACGCCGGCCTGGTTCGCACACATTTACTGCTTCGCCAACATGGAAAAACGTTCTGCCGCACCAACGCGCCGCTGTGCCGGTCGTGTCCCGTCTCGCAGCTCTGCCCGTTTCGCACGAAGTGAACGGGTGGGTACAATCGGGAGGGGTTCATTTTGCCATTCATACAAAATCAAGGCGCTAAGATTTACTGGGACGAACAAGGCACGGGCGACCCGGTGCTGCTCATTATGGGTCTGGCCTATCCGTCGGACATGTGGTATCGCACGCGTCCGGTTCTTGACAGGAGCTATCGCACCATCGTCGTCGACAACCGGGGCGTTGGGCGCAGCGACATGCCGCCCGGGCCGTATCCCATCGCGCTGATGGCCGCCGATGCACTGGCTGTGTTGGATGCCGCGGGCGTGGAGCGCGCGCACGTGTACGGAATTTCGATGGGCGGGATGATCGCCCAGGAGCTGACGCTCCAGCATCCCGAGCGGGTGCGGTCGCTGATTTTAGGTTGTACGGCGGCCGGCGGAGCTACCGCGGTGCAGGCCGAGCCCGAAGTCGGGAAAGTGCTCATGGCCCGCGGCGTGATGACGCCGGAGGAGGCCGCTGAAGCCGCGGTCCCGTATATTTATGACGCCGGGACGCCGCGTGCGCGAATCGATGAGGATTTGAATGTCCGCCGGCCGTGGCTCGCGCCCCCGGAGGCGTACATGGCACAGCTACAAGGCATCCTGGCGTGGGAATCATATAGCCGATTGCCGCAGATCAATGTCCCAACGCTGGTGGTCCACGGCGAGAATGACCGCCTGGTTCCGGTGGGGAACGGCAAACTGATCGCCTCGCGGATTCCGGGCGCCAAGCTGGTGCTGCTGGCGAACGCCAGTCACATTTATCCCACCGACCAAACCGATACTTCCCATCGCGCGATTCTTGAGTTTCTGGCAGCGCAGCCGGCCCGCACCAGCACCACGGCCTAAGGAAGATCCATCAAGGCCCGGGTTTCCCGTCCGCGAACTTGAGTTCGCGGAGCACACGCTCGCGCACCGCATTGTACTCGCAGCCAATGAGCGCGATCACGTTCAGCAAGTACATCCAGATCACCAGGGCGATCACGGCCCAGATGCTTCCGTACAACACGCTGTAGTTTGCGACATTGCGTACGTACCAGGTGAAAACCGAAGTCGCGGCCAACCACAGAAACGTAGCGAGCACCGCGCCGGGCCAGGCGCTGCGGAGTTTTATGGGGCGGTTGGGGCCCACGCAATACAGCATGCCCGTAATGAAGATCGTTGCCGCCAGCGCGATCAGATAACGCAGCGCCGAGAACAGGAAAGCGATTCCGGTTCGCAGCTCGGCGTCCGGAGATAGACCCAGCCAACCGAGCATCCAACGCTCGGCGCGCGTGCCGAATACGATCAACGCCGAAGAGCCGACGCCTGGCAGGGCGACGATGAAAACCAGCAATATGGCGACGCCGCGCTGTTTCAGGAAGGGACGTCCG
>Ga0335083_10001108_pt1 | contig 37693 bp, 51 predicted proteins | sample Lox_Sample_42_FD_206716 | JGI IMG/M metagenome (GOLD analysis project Ga0335083, IMG submission 206716) | Soil microbial communities from Loxahatchee National Wildlife Refuge, Florida, United States - Lox_Sample_4.2 | ecosystem: Environmental > Terrestrial > Soil > Wetlands | place: USA...
GCCCATCTGCAGGATCGTGAAGCCCGTGCCGGCGTTATTCAGCAGCTCGAGCTTGCCGTCCGCCGGCGAGTAGATTTGCGAGCGCGCCTGCCACGTCACGGGCGACGAGGCGTTGGCGATGGTGAGCTGCGCCGTGCTCAGCGAGGCATCGTTGCTGTTGTCGGCGAGGCGCACCTGCAGCGTCGTGCCGCTGCCGCGCAAGCCGACCTGGCTCGATGACGTGCCGCCGAAGCCCATGACGCCGCTGATGACCGGGCTCGACAGCGTCGCCGACGACAGGGTGGCCGAGGTGTCGAGCACCATCTTGCCCGTGCCGGTCACGGCCGCGGTGAGCGTCACGCCGCCATAGGTCAGCGCGCCGCTGATGGTCGGTGTCGTGATCGTGGGCGACGTCCCGAACACCAGCGAGCCGGTGCCGGTGGAGTCCGTCATGATGCTGCGGAGCTGCGCCGACGACGTCGGAGCGGCCTGCGACAGCGGCACACCAGATTGCCCGAGGGCGGCCGAGGCGAACGCCAGCGACGCCGCGATCGTGGCCAGCGCGCGGAAAATCATCTTCATCGCCGATCCCCTACGAGACGGTGTTGAGCATGTTGCTCGCCGCGCGCCAGCGAAAGCGAACGGACTGGTATTTGGCCTGCAGGGCGAAGTTGGTCTGCCCGTTCACCGTGCCGAGCACGGTGATGTTGTTCGCGCCGACGTCGAGGTCGCCCTTGCCGTCGCTTACGACGAACTCCTGTCCGTCGACCATGTTCGGCGGCGGCGTCACGCTGTGCGCGCCAGACACCGTCTTGTTGATGACCAGCTCATAGTCGAGCGCCGTCATGGCCGTCGACGTGCCCGAGGTGATCGTGCGCACGGTCCGCACGATCGGCGTCGCGGGCGCGATCGCCGAAATGACCTTAGTCCCGGCCGAGAAGGAAATCGCCGAGCCGGTCGATGAGCGCAGCGTCGCAATGGGCGTGATCGTGTTGCCCGCGACGCCGTACTGGCCCACGACCTCGGCCCATTCGGCCGCCGACTGGTTCTCGATGCGGAACAGGCTCGTATCGCCGTCCGACAAGCCTGCGGCGATCGTCTGCATGCGGGTCGTGGCGCCGGCCAGCGCCAGCGCGCCGGCGCCGGTCGACGTCGACGTCTCCTGGGTGCATTCGAGAACCTTGTGCGCCATCCGTCAGCCCCACAATTCGATAGAGACGCCGCCCTGAGCGTTCATCCCGCAGCAGAGGAAATTCCGGCTCGATCCCCATCCCTGACGTCCATAGTTCGCGAGATTGAGGATGCGGCCGGGAAAATCGCCCGCCGGATCGAGCGCGACGGGCAGGGTGTAGCGCGCACGCCGCACACGCATCAGGGCCTGCTGTCGGTCGGCCTCCGCCTGCGCATCGATCTGGAAGGCAAAAGCGCCGTCGACCTGAACGATCGGACTCGTCGGATAGGACGAACTTGCCCAGGGATCGAGAGATTTGGCGTACTGCGTTGCGTTCTTGAGGATCGTTGTCGTCGTGGGATCGAGAATGCCGGCCGTCTGGTTGGTCTGAAGGACGGTGAAATTCTTCTGAAAGCCGATGTAGGTCGCCTGCCGTGGCGGCTTGTAGTCGGTCATGCTCGGGAGGAAGACCCGAACTTCGCCCGCGTCCTCCGCGGGAAAGGAAAGAGAATAGGCCGCCGTCTGAAGCTCCGGATCCTCGCACTGGCCCACCGCGAGCTGGCCCGAGAGCCGCATGAACCACCAGCCGAGACAACCCGGCATCATCGTGTCGAGCGCTGCACCCTTGGTCGTGGATGCGTTCGATCCGTCGTTCCAGTACCAGCCGCAGGGCCCAGGCTGCTTGTTGTCGAGGTCCGCGAAGGAAGCGTTGTCGAGGCCAGCAACGTCATCGAGCTTAACCAGCCCCCGGCCGGTAGCGATACGGCGGCAGATTTGCCCGCGTGTGAGCGGCGTCCCATGCCCGTTGATCACGTCGGCATCGCCGATCCCGTCAGCTGTGGCAATCAATACGGGCTTGCCGCCCATGCGGTATATTCCGAGGGCCAGACACGTGCGAAAGTGTCCGTCGCCGATGGCCGCACCGGCCAACGTGGCATAGTCAGGATCATCGCCGTCCAGCGTGAGCGCGTCGCCACCATCCTTGGCGAGGATGCTCTGCATGCTCGAGCACGAGAGCTGGTAGATCTCCAGTGCGGCGTTCAGAGGAACGGGCGTGGCGTTGAAGAAATGACCGATCGCGTAAGGCTTGTTGAAGCCCGCCAGGTTCGGATCGCCGTCCATGCCGCCCGTGCCGCCATAGATCTGTCCATGCAGGGGCGCCGTATCGAGAAGCCATGCGAGATCGCGCAGCTGGATTTCCTTGATGTTGGCGTCGTGGAGAAGCCCCGCGGCGGTGACCTGCGCCACCACATTCCAGCCAGAAAAGTAGTCCGCCGGATCGCCCCGATAGAGCGTTAGCGTGGCGCCGTCCCAGCCAAGCCCGATCAGCCCGTCGAGTTCGCCCTCAGGGTCGTCGAGCTGGATGATGCCAATGGTGTTCGACCCGGTCGCCAGAGGATCAGCGCCGGAAAACAGTTCGACCGTATAATTGAAACCCGGCTCGAGCCTGCCGGGCACGTAGAGATTGGCGGGCACATCATCGGGCCGAGATGAACGGCCAATGGTGGCGGCCGGGTAGAGCGTGGTCATCGCGCCACGTGTCGCGACGGCGAAAGGCGTCATGAGGTCGATGTCGCCGAAGGGCAACGGAAGGGCGCCCACGCGCGTCGTCGACCCGTCCTTGTCAAAAGCAGTCACCGCAAGAAGGTAGGCCTGGCCCTCCCAGGAGCCCATGTTCGCCGGGTCGACGCCGGTGTATGCGACCCATTCGAACGCCTCGGGATAGTCGATGCTGCCAAAGGGCAGAGGCAGCCCGAAGGCCTTTACCTGGTCTCCCATGGTTCAGCGCTCGCCCATCGCGGCCTTGAGCTCTTCCACATACCGACGCTGAAGCTGGGCCACGCCTTCGTGAGCCGCATCCTTGACCTCTGCCACCGAAAACGCCGGAAACTCCCGGGCAATCCACGCCGTGTAGTCGCCGATGGCTTGCGCGACAGCCGCTTCGATCCGCGGACGAGACGGCCCAGCGCATCGGAATCGTGTGTAGGCCTTCTCCGCCATCACGCGCGGGAACGGCAGGATATCGTTGTGGGGCAGCCGGAACGCGACGGTCATCGGCCGCCTGCCGCGATACGCTGCATCTGCGTGGTGAGCTGCTGGTTCTGGTCGATCAGGTTGGCCACCTGTTCGGTCAGGCTGTCGACCTTCGACGACAGTTCGGAATTGCTGGTCAGCACGCTGTTGACCGCGTCGCTCGAGACGGTGCTGCCGCCCGAGACATTCCCCGACTGGATGTTGGCCAATTCGTCCGCCAGCGCCGACCGCACTGCATCGACGAGGTCGGAGTACTGCGTGGTGTTCCCGTAGTAGGCCTGCCCCGCCGTGAGGAACGTCGAGGCGGCCGTGGCGAGATCGTTGATCGACGTCGCGTCTCCCGTGGCGGCGCCCGCGAGATCGGCGTTGTACTTCGCCTGGGCACCCATGAAGGTATCGAGCGGAGACGCTCCTGACAGCGAGCCGAACGTCATGGAGTCGATGGCCTGCTGGATGGACGACACGGCCGACGAATAGAATTGCTGCGTCGCAGCCGTCATCTGGTCGGTGTAGTAGGTCGTCACCTGCGACATATCGATGAACGCGCCCGAGATATTCTCGTTCATCCAGGTCGCTTCCTTCACCGCGTTCTGCTCCGCCTGCGTGATCTGGTCGATCTGCGCGCCCAACGGATCGGTGAAGGCCTTGATACCCTCCGTGATCGGCTGCATGAAGTTCGTGACCAGATCCTGTTGCTGCTGGGCCTGCGCATCGAGCAGCGGCTGGATGTCGAGGCCCATCTGCTGCGCCCAGCCGACGATCGATGCCATGCTGTTGTTGATCGACTCGAACGACTGCTGTGCCTGGGTGAGTTTGTCGCCCTGGACGAGGTCGTCGTACTTCTGCGAGTTCGTGACGGCCGTCTGCATATCCTGCAGCGTCGTCGGCGCGGCGGGTCCCGCCAGGACCGCCTTGAGGGTGGCGCTGATCGCGCCCGTCACGGCGCCGGTCAGCACGTCCTTGCCGAACAGGGCCGTCGCCACCTGTTCGGCCGTCGTCTGCAGCGACTGGCTCGAGTTATAGGCAAGCCACGTCGTCTGTCCGGAAGGCGACGTGATGCTGCCTTGCGTGTAGTTCTGCGCCTGCCACGAATTGCCGTTCAGGACGTGATTCGTGCCCTCGGCGATGCCACCGCCATAGGCCTTCGACGTATCGAGCGTGCCGCCCGCCGCGGTGATGAGCGCGAGCACGCTGCCCGCGATGGAGCGCGCGGTCGACGTGAGGTCGGCGCCGCCGTTCTCCTGCACGTTCGTGGTCGTGAGGTTGTAGCCGCCGGAGTAGCCGAAGCCCGTCGAGCCGTAGACGAGTGCCGGCATCGGCGGGGTCGATGGGCCGCCGCCGCCCAGAAGGCCGCCGAGGATGCCTCCGATCAGGCCGATGCCAAGACCGATCGGGCCGGCCGCCGCGCCCAGACCGAGAGCGGGCCCGAGAAGCGAAAGGCCGCCTCCTAGGATGCCAGCTGCACCACCGATCATGCTGCCGGCGCTCCCGTTACCGGACATCATCTGAAAAATGCCACTGCCAATTGATGCGATGCCACCGAGCGCGCCAAGCGGTGTGAGATTGAGGCCTCCGCTTAGACCGCCGAAATAATTGAGCGCATCAGCGCCAGACAGGCCAGGAATGACGCCTGCCATCGCATCAGGACCAATCCCCGCGAAATCGCCAGTAAATGGCGTGTTAAGGAAGCTGCCGACGTTGCTGAAAAAGCCGCCTCCGCCACCAAATGTCGAAGCGCCTCCAAATGGCTGAAGCGTGAAACCTCCGCCGGCATTCGGCACAAGCTGGACGTTCTGTGGAGCGTTGGAGCTGCCGCCGAATAGCGGGGAGAGGATGGAGCCAAGACCGCTGAAGCCGCCACCGAAGCCCAGTGACTGGGCCGCCGATGGGCTGAAGACGCTCTGCACGACCGGACCGACGATGCCCTGCATGATCGACGTCGTGGCCATCTCGGCGAGGAACTTCACCCAGATGCTCTTCATGTCGTCGATCATCGTCTGCCAGGTGAGCGTGCCCCCCTTGAAGACGGTTTCGAACATGCTCTCGAAGCCGTTCTGGATGCCGCTGATGGCCTGCGAGAACGGCTGCAACCACTGCTGTGTCGACTTCTGCGTGGCATCGATCGCCGCTTTCAGATCGTACTGGCGGTTGATCTGGTCGGTCTGAACCTGCAGGGCTTGCTGGGCCGCCGCTGCGGCATTTGTATTGCCATCGGCAAGGGCGGCGAGGCTGTCCTTCTGTGCCTTATAGTTTGCCTGCATCAGCGCCGCTTGGCGCTGGATTTCGTTGGAGGTCTGGCCGGTAAGCGACAGCTGCAGCTGAAGTTCGTTGTTCTGTTCCGTCGCATCCTGATTTGCAATGACTTGCGTCTTCAGCGCATTGAGCGCTCTGGTTGCGTTCCCCTTGGCGTCGAGAGACGCCACCTCCGCGTCGATCGCGGGCTTGAGCGTCGTCTCCATCTGCTGTTGCGTGTAGCCCGCCTTGATATAGGCGTCCTGGACCTCTTTCAGGTCCTTGTAATGCTGCTCGAGGTTCGCGACGGCGTCGGCACCCTCGTTGGCCGCGGCCGCAGCGGCATTCGCCTGGTCGAGCGCGACCTGGGCGTCCGAATTCATCTTGTCGAGCGACTTCTGGAGCGCCTGCCCCTGGCCCTTCACCGCGGGGTTGCTGACACCGAGCGACGTCGGGACGCTGCCGCCGCTGCCGGCGGGGGCGTTTTCCTCGAGCATTCGCGCCATCGCGGCATCCTGGACCGCGCGGCTCGACCGCTGCTGATAGGCGGGCGCGAGATAGTCCGCCCTCGCCTTGTCGAAGGCCGTCCGATAGGACGAACCGATATTGTTGAGCGCTTCCCCGACGGTCGGTCCGCCCAACTGAAAAGTCGGTACGAGAGGGATCGGGGAATCGATGCCGAGCAATCGGGACAGCGCGCTGTTGCCGGGAATGCCGTTCAGCAGCCCGATGATCTTGTTGAGACCGGCGGATACGATGCCGAGAATGCCGTTCATCGCCGACGTAAAGGCCGCCGTGAAGAGCTCGGGGATGCCGCCCACGGCGGCGCCCACACCGGCGACAAAGCCCTGAACGTCGGCCGCCAGTTCGTCTATGCCCTGCTGGATGCCGGGCAGCGCGGCGCTCATCTGCGCGGAGAGATTGCCGAACAGCGCCTTGTTGAAGTTGACGAACCAGGTCTCGGCATCGAGCGTGCCGCTGCCGATATCCCCGAGTAGCCCGAGGATGCCACCGAGTGGACCGCCGCTGCCGTCAGACGGCGGCGAGAGCGCGCTCATGAGGTTGCCGGCCGACTTAGTCACCTGCGTCAGCGGCCCGGCAGCCGCATTGGCGAACGTCGCCTGCATCTTGAGCTTCGTGACCTCGGACTGCTCCTCGAGGCTTTTGAGCTTGTCGATGGCTTCGTCGCTGATGACCGTGCCCATGGCGCGCGCGCGCGCCGCCATGTTGTCGAAGCCGCCGGCCAGTTCTGCCATCACCGGCAGAAGCTGCTGGCCGCCGCGACCCATCGCGCCCGTGGCATCGGCCGCCTTGAGCGCCGGATCCTGGATGTTCGTGATGGACTTCGCGTAGTCGACGAAGATGTCTTCGGTCGACCGGACCTTCCCGCCGGCGTCCAGGATGTTCACGCCCATCGAATTGAAAAGATCGATGGCTTGCTTGTTGCCCTGCAGCGCTTCGCCAATCGTGCGCGAGAAGTGGGCGTAGCCCTCGTCCAGGGCGTCGAGCTTCACGCCATGTTCGGCCGCGGCCGCATTGGACGCCTGCAGGAAGTCGACGTTGACGCCCAATTGCTGGGAGAGCGTTTCCAGGCCCGCGGCGGCTCCCAGCGCCGTCGAGGCCATCTCCGACAGGAAGCCCGTGACGGCGCCGATCGCGATGCCCTTCAGGTAGCCCGTGAGGGCATCCATCGAGGCCGACAGCTGCTTGGTTGCCGCGTCTACACCGCTGAGGGCCGCCTTCACGTCGTCGGCGCCGGCCCGGGCCGCGGAGGCATCGACGACAATCCGAATCGTCTGGGTAGCGCTGGTCTCATCCATGCGCGCCACCCCGTTCCTTGTGCTTCCTCTTCGCCGCGTCGTCCTTGGCTTCCTTGGCCAAGCGGGCGATCTCGATCTCGACGTAGACGTCGTCGATCGCCGCCACGATCTCGACGAACTCATGCATCTCATCCGGATCGAGCCGGACGAGGCGCAGGTACTGGATGATGGTCGAACGTGGGACAGGCAGCGGATAGGCCGCCATGCCGCCCAGGTAGGGGCGGTCGCGTTTCAGGGCGTGAAAGACGCCGTAGTACGGCTCGGTTTCCTCATCGAGATCGGGCCTGCCGAGGAGATGGCGGCGCGCCGCCTGATCTCCCTGTTTCGATCTCTTGAGCCAGCCCGCGACCTTCCTGCCGTGCTTGCCTTCCCACTCGATCAGTTTTTTGCGTTGTCGACGATCGCTTCCTTCCGGGCGATGCGGAAGTTCTGGGTGTTGGCGCACTCCAGCCGCACAGCGTCGTAGGCATCGTCGGCCTCACCGGCGCTCAGGAACTTGGTGCAGTTCTCGATCGAGAAGTCGACGGGATGGCCTTCGGCATCCACGACGTTCTTCCAGCCGATCACCAGGGCCGCCGCGAACAACTTGGCCCAGATGTTCTGCAGCTCCTCGGCGGAGGCACCGGCCTTCTCCTGGCGCGCGGCCTCCTTCATCGTCTTGTCTTTGAGGGCCCGCCATTTGGGGTTGGAGTCGGTCGCTGCCAGCACGTGCAGCACGACCTCGGAGTTAGGGATACGGAGATCGATGCCCTCTTCGCCTTCGATCTTGCGGTTGCGACGCAGCGCGTCGATGCCGCCGAAATTGCCAGCCATGGTTCACCCTCTGTTGGTCGGGAAAAGGAAGGACGCCTCCCGACCAAAGGGGCGTCCTCCCGACGCCATCGCCTAAACGACGGCGTCTGACGGCTGTCCTTGCGGGACAGCCGGTCTCAGCTCAGCTTGGTCGGGAGCCGAGAAGTCGATCAGGAGTGGGCAGCAGGATCCGGCGATACGGACGGCGGCTCGCTCGGCGCCTCCGCGCCGGCCACCACGGCCTCCGCAAGCCCTTTGGCGATCCAATCCGCGGCGTCGCTGTCGGCGACGTCGTGGACCCACCCCGCCTCGAAGTTCTCCATCGGGCCCGAGACGTTTTTGTCCGCCTTGTCGGACGTGGCCTCGCCGTAGCGATGGAAGCTCTTCACGATCTTGACCTTGGCCATCGGGTCCTCCTGATTTGTGCGGTGTGATGCGTCGGGGAGATCAGGCGACGGCGCGCGTGATCTCGAGGGCCGAGTTCGAGGAACTGTCGTAGAGCGCCGACAGCGTGCAGGTCAGCTCGACGTCGCCGTCGTTGCCCGGATCGGAGAGCTGCGGGTTGTAGACCTTGGCATTGGGCACCACGATCTCATACTTGTGGCCCGAGACGCCGCCGCAGGTGATGTCCAGCACGCCGAGATCACCCGTGACGAGCGTCGTGTACTGTGACGCACTCTCGAAATAGAACTTCGCGGTGACGTTTATGCGGAAGGAACCGAGGCCGAGCTTTTGCACGTCGGCCGACCCCCAGTTGTAGATCTGGCGGAGATTGTTCTTCCCGGAGAACTGCATGCTCTCCATCTTGGGCGTCATGCCGAAGAAGGAATTCACGACGCAATCGATCGGCGTGATGGGCTCATACTGGGTGGGTGACGCGTAGGTGGCGCCCGAGATCGCGGCGGTGTCCATGAGTTCGGTCATGCCGAGCATCGAAAAGGTGATCTCACCATCCTTGTTGTTGGTGAGATCGAGCGTGAACTGATCGGATGCCATGCCCTTTGACCGCAACCACGGGCCGGGCGATGCGGTCGGCGCTTCGAATATCTCCTCGATCGTCCCGCTCTGAAGCGCGCTGCCGTTCTTCAGCACGTTCGTGGACCAAGTGCCCATCATGAAGGTCTGGAAGAGGCCCTCCAGAGCCGCATCCGGCGCGAAGGGCATGCTGATCTTCTTGGGCAGCGTATGGAGCTGCTTGTAGGTCGAGCGCAGCATGCGGTCGTTGGAACGCTCCGGCGATTCGCCGAAGGGCGCATTCAGATTGCCCGTCGTCATCTCGTCGCGGACGATGAGGAACGACGGCGTCGCCGGCGTGGTGCCCGGCGTCACCTCGGGCACGAAGGCGACCTTTTTGTTGCTGGAGTCCATGGCGGACATCTCCCTGGGCTAGGCACGAAAAAACCGCCCTGACGGGGCACGTCGGGCGGCGGGATTGGTCGGGAAGGAATGGGACGGCGCGGACGGTGCCGATCAGCCGATGTTGACGACCTTGTATTTGAGGACCACCGAACGCATCCACCAACCATCGAGCTTGCCGCCCTGCATCGGAGTCACTTCCGTGATCCTGATCGTCTGGCCGGTGGTCATGCCGAACTGAGCGCCCCGGAAGGCGTTACGAAGGGCAAGTGCGTAGGTGCCAAGGTCCTCATGGCCGGTATTGCGCTTCGTGAAGACGCCGACCTCGACTTCGCCCGTTTCCTTCCAGAAGTCGCTGCCCGGCGCTCCCCACGACATGCGGCCTTCCTGCGGCGTGCCGAAGGCGATATCGATCCAGGACTCGGAGGGCTTGGCCGTCGTGCCGGTGTTCTCCGTGTCCTTCAGCGGCCAAGGAATGGACGCCGCGGTGATGACAGCCTGCAGCTTGGCGCGGAAGGCGTCTTCCAGAGGATCACCGCTCGGCATGCCGTCCTCACTGGATCATCTGCAACGACGTGATGACGAAGCAGGGGTAGATCTGGGGCCGCTGGATGCGTTTACGCGGCTGCTTGCGGAACTTGCTTCGCGGGCCGCCTTCCTGTCCCCACACGGTGACGTTGAGGCTGAGCTGCACAGGCGCATAGCCGATCCGGATCGTCTTCCCGAACCGCTGGGCCGCCTCGCCCAGTACCACGCGGTAGACGCCATTCGGCGCCTGGCTGCTCTCGCCCTGCGTGGCGCTGCGGGCCCAACCCTGCATCTTGCGCACACCGAAGCGCGTATTGCCCTTTCGGCCGTGCTTCTTCCAGGACAGCCGTTTGCTCACATCCCACCGGGTAAACGCGTCCCGCCCCTCGATCTTCCCCGCGTAAGGCTGCGTGTTGACGATCTGAAGGGTGTCCGATGGCTGAAGACGATCCAGCGCCGCGTCCGACGCCTCCGTCCCGTTGATCATGTAGATGTGTCGCTCGCGATAGTGGCCGTGGCGACCAGGACCGTAAGGGCTGAGTGCCATCAGCCTTCCCATGATCCAGCGCGCGACTGCCGCGCGACCACCTACCGAAGAGAACTCGATGCGGCCGTAGGGCCGCACCTGATGGTAGTCCCGGTTCGGCACACCGTCAGTGATCACCGTCGGCGTAGAACTGAATTGCTTCTTGGCGACAGCGGCTTTCAGCGCGTTTTCGGCATGCATGATCGTGAAAGCCTGGATCGCTCCGTCGACCTTCTCGTTCCAATTTATGTTCGTGGCGGTGACCGAACTGCGCGACATCAGCCGGCGCCTTCGACGTAGAGAAAATGCATGACAGTGACGCCCGCGCTACGGCGCGTGTCCACCTTGTTGACCGACCATTCGTAGGAATCGTCGGCCAGCGCCACGATGTCGCCGTCGACAGGTGGCCCAGGCCATTCGGCGGCGGCGATCTCGCCGTCTCCCATCTTGATGACCAGGTCCGTCGCGGTCATCGAATTGGAGATTTCGTCCGACCCGGAACTGCGCGCCTTCATAAGCCGTTTGGCGAATATCGGCAGATCTGCTTGTCCGCTGCGGCGAAGCACCATCGCCTCGCCCTCCTCGGCCAGAGCCGCCGTGACGGCATCAGCCGTCTCCTGTCCGCTCACGCCGAGGTCCAGTCTTTGTACGAAGCGAGATCGCTTTCGACGGTAAGGAGCAGTCCGCTGTCGCCAAGGATACCGCCGGCCATGGGTGTGGCGTACGAGACCTGCCGGATGTCCGGAATGGTTTCGCTCTTCAGCGCCATGTCGCGCCGGCGCGTCTGGTAGGCGTACTTCACCTGCTCGATTGCTGCTTTCTCGAGATCGGGAGGGATGGACGAACTGAGGTCGTAGCCGCCCTCGTAGACCACCACGATCTTGCCGAAGCTCCACGGGATCCTCGCATCGGCCATCAGGCGATAGAGGAGCGCGCCGACTTCGAGCACGAAATCCACACCCTCTGTGAGATCGACGCCGTTTTCCGTGACCGTCGTGATCGCGATCGGCTTGCGCCAGGGCAGTCGAAGCGGATGCGGCCGCATCAGCGGTATTCCGCGGTCGCCGCCCATGAAGCTGTCGATGAACCAGGTCGCCTGGCAGGTCTCCTTCCCGAAAGTGGGAAGCGCCCCGGCGACGTCGCGGGCCAGTCCGCAATAGTTGGCCATATCGAGGGACGCACGGTCGATCAGGCTGGTGATCAGCGTGTCGTCGCCCGTGGGCGAGCCGATGAGAGCCCGCACGTTGGCGGCCGTCGTGCAACGCGTGGCGTTTCCCACCGTCGCCGGCGCGGTCACCTCGAAGAGCGGCGGCGCGCGCACGGGCCGCGCCTCAGACGATCAGGAATTCGATGACACCGGCTTTCGTCGCACCGCCGCCCGTCACCACGACCTGAATCTGATCCTGTGCGATCGCGATCTTGTCCTGCACGGGGGTGCCACCGGTGGCATAGAGCGACGGCGTCCCATCGGTGCCGTGTGTCGGCTGCCGCGGTGCGCGCGTGGCGGAGGCGTTCACATTCGATTCGGACCAGATGGCTTCTCCGGTCTTCACCAGCGTGCAGGCGAAAGCCACGCCGTTGGTGAACGGGTTCGTGCCATCCTTGATGTACCTGATCTGGCTCAGGAAGCCCTGGTCGATCACGGGGGTGGTGACCGTGGCGTTGCCGCTTCCATCCGTGGTGATAGGCACGACAATGCGCTGGACGTACATGGTCACCTCCCCTGATTGATCGGCCGCTCAGGCGCCTTTAGACAGCGCTACTGAAAGGCGTCGTTTCCGCGCCGGAGGCCGAGAGCATGCCCTTCACAATCCAGAGATTGGCGGCCACGTCCTCGAGCTCGACGTAGTCCCCGACGCTCTTGCCGCCCGTCGTGGTGGAGTTGAGCGTGATCGTGTCGTCGGCGCCCCCGGCGGTGAAGCCCTTCACGGGACCGCCCGAGCCGTCGTCCGAGAGCATCGACAGCGTGCCCTGGATGATGTCGTTGGAGTTCGCCACCTGCACCTTGTTGGGGTTGCCGACCGTCTTCACGACGAAGCGGAACTTCGAGCCAGAGCCGGTCGCCGCCGGAAGGGTGCACACCACGCCGCCGGAGCGGTCGAGCAGGATGGTGCGAGCGTCGTGCAGCGCCGCGGTCACATTCAGCGTCGCGGCCGTCACGTCGACTTCGCGGGACGTCGGATCGGCCATGCGCGCCAGCGGCGCGGTGATGTCGACCTCGTTGATCTGGAAGGCGCCGCCGGACTCGATGTCGAGGACACCGCCGCTCTTGACGAACATGCGCTTGGCATCCTGGTTGATGCCGACCAGCGCGTTGTAGGTGTCGTCCATGGGAAACTCCGTGATGCGGCAGCGCCGCGATGGGAAAAGGACGGGCGGCCGCAGCCGCCCGTGGTTTCAGTCAGCCGGCGCCGGTCAGGCGGTCGGCGGGTTGGGCGGCGGCGCGGCCTTCGTGAAGACCAGCGCGGTGCCGGCGAGGAAGAGATTGCCGGTGTTGTTGGTCGGCGTGACGGTCATCTGCGCGTAGCGCTTGGGCCCGCAGTAGCCGAGCTTGCGGCTCTTGTTGTCGTCGGCGAACGTGAAGGACGCGAGCGTCGCCGTGCCGATCAGGTCACCGGCCGGAGGCGCGGCACCGTCGGCAAGCGCCGGATCGTCGCCGACCGCGATGGTGGTGGCGAAGGTCGCGTCGGCGTCCGATTCGTTGCCGGTGATCAGCACGAACAGCGCGCCCTGCGAGTTGGCGAGATCGATGATGTTCGACACCTGCGGCGTGTTGTCCGTCACTGCCGCCTTGGGCGGAAACAGGTTCCGGGGATCGATGTTGTTGAAGAGATCGCGCATTGAGCGCTCCTGTGATTCGAGGACGAAAATGGGGATGCCGGCGGATTGGCCGCCGCCGGCGCCGGCTGCTGCAGCGGTCGAGGACCGCGGCCGATCAGGCCTGCTGCAGGTACTGGACAGGATGGGTGCCGGCGTCGATCAGGTTGCCGTCCGAGCGCTGGAAGGCGACGAAGCCGGTCTGGTTGTAGTCGGCGTACCGCTCGACGAGGCGCAGCACCTGGATACCGCCGATGTTGCGGATGAAGTAGGTGCTGAAATCGCCGAACGCGAGCGTCTTGTTGCCGGTCGCGATCTGGTCCATGTGCTGGTTGATCACGTACGGATAGCCGTTGATCGTGTCCGGCTCCTTGGTGGCGAAGCCCGCCAGCCAGAGATAGCGGCCCTGGCCGTCCTTCTTCTTCTTCAGCTCGCGCAGCGTGGTGTCGTGCATCATGAAGCGCGTGCTCGGGCCCTGGCGATAGGCCGGATCGACGGCGTGGACGAGGTCGATGACTTCGTCCGGAGCGATCGTAGTGGCCGACGCGCAAGTCTCAGCCTTGGTCGCCGCGACGATGCAGCCGCGGGGCTTGTTCGCGCCATCGCCCGACGTGAACTGGCGATTGCGCGCGCGACCCAGACGGATGCCGAACTTCTTGGCGAGGTAGGAATCGAGATCGAAGGCGGAGTCCTGCAGCAGCTGGTTGGACACCAGGACGATCTTCGACGTGAAGGTCGGCCCATTCAGGGTGACCTGACCCAGAGAGACGTCCTGTTCCGTGACCTGGGTGTTCTCGCCCAGGATGGCACCTTCGTTCGACGTGTCGTTGTCGGTCACGATCGGCAGCGGGTTGCCCGTCGACGTGTCGAAGGCATTGCAGAGGCCGGGCGTCAACATGCCGCCATAGGCCAACTGCGCCTCGACGATCTGGCCGTAGAAGCCCGTCGGGATGAAGTAGCCGCCGGCGGCGTCGTTGCCGGTGCTCTGCGCGTTCTGGAACTTGCTGAACGCCAGATCCTTGAGCTCGGCCGGCATTGCGCCCATGCCTTGGCGGAGATAGATGCCGAACGCCTTCTTCTCGGCCTTGGCGAGGCGCTTGACCTCTTCCTCGTCCGGATCCTCGCCGTTGCGGGCGTCGCGACCGGCACCGCCGCGTGCGGCCGGCTGCCCGAGATGGGTCTCGGTGTCGACCAGGCGGTCGAGGCGATCGATCTCGCCCTTGAGCTTGTCGGCCTCGTCCATGAGCCTGTCGAACTGAGCATTCTGCTCGGCCGTCATCAGCTCGCCTTCCTTCACGGAATCGGTGATGGCGCGGGCATCGGCGACCAGCTTGGCGCGCGCTTCCCGCTTCTTCTTGGCTTCCTGACGCATACCGCGTCTCCTTTCAGCAAAAAGGCCCGCGAGGGGGTCGCGGGCCGGTGCAAGCGCGGGGCGGGATGCCCGCACGCCATCTCGTGGAATTTCTGGAGGGGTCGCCTACTCGACTTCGGCGAGGGCGAGACGCCGACGCGCTTTCGCCGTGGCAGCCACGCGAGCCTTCATGTCGGGATCGCCGCTATCCGGATCGTCCGGATCGGGATTCGGGTCGGGATCGACCGCAGGATCGTCGTCGTCGTCCTCGTCCGCCTCCGGCGCGATCACCTCGTCGACCAGGCCGGCCGCCGCCGCCTCCGTAGAGGTGAACCAAGTGCCGTCCGATTCGCCGATCATGAGCTGCAGCATCTCGGCCGGCGTCTTGCCGCTCTGCTTGGAGTAGATGGCGGCGATTTCGCCGTCGATCTTGTTGAGCACGGTCACCATCTCGGCCATGTCGCCGGCATTGCCGATGGCAAAGCCCCAGGCGCGATGGATCATCACCATCGCGCTTTCGTGGATGGAGACGGTTGAGCCCGCCATGGCAATGAACGAGGCGGCGGAGGCTGCAAGGCCGTCGATCACGCACGAGATGTTCTTCGAGGAGGTCTTCAGCGCGTTGTAGATGGCCATGCCGTCGAAGACGTCACCACCCGGACTGTTGATGCGCACGCAGATGTTCGACGTGGTGATGCCGGCCAGCGCGATATTGAAGTCCTTGGCCGAGATACCCCATGGACCGATCTCATCGTAGAGCATGATGTCCGTCGTGTCGGCGACGGCCGCGGCCTTCACCTCGATCTTCTTCGCCGCGCGCGGCTCCGTCGGGGGCTTGCGGTTCTCGAACCGCGCCTTCCAGGCGGCACGCGCTGCGGCCGTGTCGCCGACGAGGTTGAAGACGGCGTAGGGCACGGTTGCACCCCGCATGATCGGACGGTCCGACATGGTTCGCTCCTGGATGAGACGGTGATGGAGAGGAGATCGCGGCTAGGCCGCGGGAGGGGGTTTTTCGGGCGTCGCAGGCGCTTTTTCGGGAGCCGGCGAACTACCCGCTTTGCCGATCGGCAGGCTTTCGAGGGGTGCCATATTGATGTTGCCGTACAGCACGTCGCCGCCGGGCTTGTCCGGCAGGTTCTCACGGCGTCGGATTTCGTTGGGCGTCCTGCGAGCGTACTGGATGGCCGAGTTGTAGAGCTCGGAGATGGCCTTCGCGTCCATCGCCTGGAGCGCGTCGCGATCGAACTCGGCGTAGTAGGGATGGGCGAGGAGCTTGCGGTTGATCTCGGCTTCGACGCGCGTCAGGTCCGTGTCAATCGAGAAGATCTTGAACGCGATGACCATCTGCTCGATGCCGGTGCCCCAAGAGGACACTTTCGCCGACCAGGAACGGCGGCACGCGGAACAGCCGGCAGATGTCGGCCACCTGGAAGCGCCGGCTTTCCAGCGTCTGGGTGTCCTCCATGGTCAGCTGCATGGAGTTCCAGGTGGCGCCGTGGTCGAGAATCAGCGGGCGCCCAGCATTCCGGTTGCCCGTGTACAGATCCTCGATCTCGGCGCGGAGCCGCGCGATGCCCTCTTTCGTGATCTTGGGCGGCAGCGTCACCTGGCCCGTCGACCGGATGCCCTGCGAATGGATACGGCCCGTGAACTCCTCGAGCGCAAGCGCGATGCCGATCGGCTGCCGGCCGGCCCATTGGATGGGGCTTAGGCCCTTCATGCCATCGAAGCCGATACCGGGGATGTGAAGGACGTCCTCCTGGTCCAAGACCTGGTCCGTGCCGTCGGACAGACGGAAGGTATAGCGGTTGCGGCCGTTGACCCGCTCGACCTTCGAGGTCTGCGGCATGACGGGCAGAAGGCCGATCACGCGCGCGGCGTTGTCATATTCGATGACGCTGTAGTGGTTCCCCGCCAGCATGAGGTTGGAGAAGATCAGCTCCTTCCAGGTGAAGCCGGTCATCAGATCGTTCGGATCGCGGGCAAGCAGCGGGTAGAGCCGGTGGTTGACGGCCTCTTTCTTGCCGTTGTCCGTGTGCTGGTAAATCGTGAGCGGCAACGCCGCCATCACGCCGGCCTTGATGGCCACGCAGGAGAAGACGGCCGTCTGGCGCATCGCCGACGTCTCGCTGACCGGCGCCCCGGCGAAGGTCGGCGCGCCGCCCACAGCTTCCGACAACCACGCCGGTGCGGCGCTCAGCGGCGTGGACGGGTTCTCGAGAGAGTTTCCGAACGTGGGTGTGATGCGTTCCCAGACTTGCCGGCGGGGCTTGTCAGCGAGTGGCCACATTGCGCTGCCCCCAATTCGATGGATCGTCGTAGATCGAGGTCGCCGGGGGCTCGGGGTTCAGCGACATGAACGTGACGGCGTCGAAGAGGGCCATCGCCATATCGATCTTGGCGTCGCCGGCGGTGGCCTTCGTGGCCCTGATCGCCGTCGCGGTGGGCTCGATCTTCAGGTTCGACACGCACCAGGCCATGAGCTTCGACGGCGAGTGCCAGAGCGTGCCGTTCGTGAGCTTCCGCTCGGCCGTCTTGATGGCGTTCATCATGCCGAAGCCCTGGGGCGCGGCCGCGAGAAGTTCGTTTTCCTCCGTGATGCCCACGTCCTCGGCTGCCAGCGCGTCGACCAGCTCGCCCAGGCCCGCGGCGTCGACTGCGACCTTGGAGAGGATCCCGCGGTCCTTCACTTCCATGATCTTCGCGACGATCTGCGAGACGTCGTCGAGTTCGTCGTCCACGATCGTAAGCTCGCCCGCCTCCTTCGCGTCGGTCAGGACCTGCGCGATCGACTGGCGACGGATGAGCACGCCTTGGTGACACCACGCGTGCGACCATGCGAGCCACCGCTTGGTCTCCCTGCAGCGGCCGAGCGCGCAGAAGCCGAACAGGTCGTCCAGGCCACCGCCGTCGATGCCGACGATGGCCACCTCGGACCGCGCCAATAGCTCCTCGAAGGTCAGGTTCTCCAGCTCGCGTGCCGCCCAGTACTCGGCACCGGGCCACCGGTTTTCCCGGAGGTTGGTTCCGATCTGTACGTTCAGATGCTTGGCGAGGAAGATGTTCAGGACGCCTTTGTCGCCCCGCTTCGCATCCGCCATCTTCTCGATCAGGAAGTCGACCTGGACGGACCGGCCGAGGCTCGGGTTGGTCACGTAGAAATATTCGGGATCGAGATAGGCTTCCTTCTTGAGCAGGTAGTCCGGGAACTCGAACAGGATCCCGAACTTCTTGCGATCGACGATCTTGCCGTCGCGGATGTTCCGGTAGAGGTCGAGCTTTTCCTTGAAGATGCCGGCCGGCGGCTTGTCGCTCTGCGTCGACAGGAAGATCACGAAGCCTTCCGGCCTGGACGCCAGACCGCCGGTCGCCTCCATCAACATCGCGTGGGCGTTTGCTCGGTTGCCGAATATCCAAAGCTCGTCGACCAGGACGAACGAGGCCTTCTTGCCGCCCACCGTGTCGGTGTCTGCCGCCAGCACCTTCAGCAGCGCGTTGGTCACCCGGTGCCGGATCTGGCGAAGGTTCTCCTGGATGTGTAGCAAGTCGACCAGCTCGGCATCGGCGCGCACCATGTCGACCATGGGCTGCCAGGCGTTCTTCGCCACCTCGAGGGTCGGCGCAAGCAAGAGCAGTTCGGCCGACCGCCGCCAGTTCCGGATCAGCGCCGTCAGCATGATGCCCGCGGCGATCGTCGACTTGCCGTTCTTCTTGGAAATCAGCAGGAAGAATTCGTTGATCAGCCGTCGGACGGCCTTCTTGTCGTAGGCGCCGAAGATCAGCAGGACGAAGTCGAACACCCATTCGTCGCAGCACTCGCCGAAGGTCGGCCGGCCCGCAACGTCGACCACCTTGAGCGACTTGAACACCCGGAGGGCCGCTTGCCCTTCGTCTTCGAACAGCGGCCCGAGCGGCACCAGCGAGCGGCGCTGGATGATCCGGTCTTCCCAGTCCCGGCAGCTCGTATCCCAGGTCAATGGAGCTTGGTCGGTTCCTCCGGCGTCTCGTAGATGCCCTTGACCTTCGTCGCCGCCTCCTTCTGCAACTCCTTCTTGCCGGGCTTCGGCGACTTTGGCTCGGCCGCGAGATCGGCCGGAAGCTCGCCCCGCTTTTCGAGTTCGAGGGCGGCTTGCCGCGTCTTTTGTTGGTCGCTTAGCCATTTGATCAGCGTCGCGTTGCCTTTCCTCGCGCCCTTCCAGGCGAGATCGAGCAGCGCAGCGCGACTGATATCGGCGCCGTGCTCCAGCTCCTCAGCGAAGTGTTTTTGCAACGTGCCCGGATCAATCCCGAGGTCGCGGGCTATGCGCTCAGTGCGCCATCCGTCGGCGCGAAGCATCTTCACACGATCGCGTTGCGGCCCCGTCGGCTTGAATTCGGGCCGTCCGCGACGCGCCATTTCGAGGACTCCAATTTTTCGGGAAATATTCGATTTGGCCGCCCTGAAATTCGGCGGCGGAGAAAAAAAATCGCGCGTGAGGTCGGGCGCGGTCGCCGCCCGCCTGAGGCTCTAGGGTTTTTGAGGGCCCCGGGGGTGCGGCGCGCTTTGTGGGACGACCGGCAGGGATGACCGATGAGCGGCCTGCGAGGAAGCGCGGCGGTCGGGCCGCTTTGGGGAAGGAGGTGGGTACGAGAGGCGCAGTGCGAGGCCGGTACACGGCTGGGGTGGCCAGGGGTGGTCAGCGGGGTGGTCGGATGAGCCGGCCGGGATAGTTCCGACGTGATGCCCCGCACACCGCGGCGCTTCGCGCCGCCGTGTGCCGGTCACCCTCCGGTCACGACCGTCTCGGAGAGTCGTGGCGTGTACGACGCCCACCATCCGTGGGCTGCCTCGATGTGCTCTTCCAGGCGCGATGCGCGGTCGACGTCGGCTCGTATCCGGCGTTCGCATACATCCGCCGGTGTCTCCACCACCACGATCGCCTTGGGCTTGAGCTTCGCCGCCCACCATTCGCGCTTCGAGGCGAGCGGTTCGGAGACGATCAGCCAAGCGGCAGGCCACGGAATGTGGCGCCATGACAACCGGCCGAGCAGATCGTTCCGTTCGCGGAGCGCGGCATCCAGCGTCTCGGCGCCCCAGCTGTGCGGCGGGCGGCCGCTGATGCGCGCACCGAGCACAGGCAAGTCGATGATCAGATCGTCAGGTCGAGCGTTGTGAGCGACGTACGTTGTCTTGCCTGCAGCTGGTGCACCACACACCACCACCAACGGGATGTGGCTCGGTCGTATCCAGTCCGGGTGTGTCGAGCCGATGGTGTGCAGCGGCCGACTGTGGCGCTTGGCTCGTTCTTCGGCCGTCTTGCGGGTATGGCAGGATCCGCAACGCGCCATGCCGTTATCGACATCGAGTGCTTCGCCACCGTCTTGGCGTTCAACGACGTGGTCGGCGAACAGACGCATGCCGGTACGGTTCGGCGTCTTGCACGCCGGATCCTGACATCGCCCACCCGCGCGGCCGATGACGGCCGCGCTCCACGCCTTGTGCTCGGGCGTGCCGTAGTACGGATCGGCTTGCTTTGGCGCCGGTCGTATCCGGCGTGTGTCGACGGTCGTCAGCCGCGGGCGAAGCAGGCGCATCGGGGCGGCTCATCGCGATGGTGGAACCGTTCTCTGCCAAGGGTCGGGGTTCAGTTCCGGCTGAGGTCCGGACGCGCGAAACGATCGTGCGCCTTTTAGGCGGCTACTGTCGACTCGGTGTCAAGAGCCGGCGGCGGCGTTTCACGAACCCAGCGACGCAGCACGCACCAGACGTCGAGGGCGCGCTGATAGTTCGCCAAGGCCTCGCCGACGTCGAGTTTATGGGCCTTTTCGATGTCTTTGAGGGTCCGTGGTTCGGCGATGCAGTCGATCACCGCGCCGACGTGGATTTTTCTGGATAGAGCCTCGCGATTCCAATCCCGCCAATAGCCTTCGACCTCGGCATGGGTATCTAACCCCCCGCCGCCACCGCGCGGCCGTCCGTAGCCGGAGACGGCCGCGCCAAGGCCTGCGGTGCGCACCGTCCAGGCGAACTGCATCTCCGATTCGGCCTGCCGCTGCATAGGTGTCAGCTGCTTGTAGCGCCAGGCTTCGGACTGCCGCACGCGCGTGGAATTCTTGCGGACCTTCTTCTGTTCATCGGTCAGGTCGACGGCGATGTCTTCCGTGGGGTTGTTGCGCGCCTGGACGGCTTCAGCATCCGAGACCATCGCGCGCTTCCGCCAAGTGCTCACGATGCGCGCTTTCTGGGCCGCCCAATCGAGCTGCTGTTTCGCCAGCGTCTCAGGATCCTCGATGCGTGGATCGTACGGTCCTTCGATCTTCGGGAACGGTCCGAGCCGACGAAGTGCAGCCTGCAGGTCGACCGGCGGCTTTTCCCGGCGCGGTTTGCGCGACTTCTTCTCCGCAGGCTTCGGCGCGACCACTTCCGCGGCAATCGCGCGCGTGTAGGACACTGGAACGACGGTTTTGGCCATCAACGGCCCCCGTCAGAGTCGCTTACAAGGCGACCAGTCGTAGGATCACGACGATCCTGATTGTGTAGATGGTTGTGATCGGCACGACTGAGCATTTCCAGATTTTCGAGACGATTGTCGTCGCGCATTTCGTTCTTGTGATGCAGCAAGCATCCAGGCTGTGGAAGTTCACGGCCAGCAGCTACCCAGACGACCAAGTGTTCATATGCGTAGCCATTTGGGTCGGAGAGAGGATGACCGACCCCAACCCGAAGCTTCACATACCCATCTTCATTGATGATCTTGCCGTCGTTCCAACGCGGATGCTTTCTGCCACGGGCATGCTGCCCGTGCTTCCCGCGTCCATCTGGCAACTGGTCAATGCTGATTCCCAGTCTCCTGGCGCGTTCTTCACGTGATGACATGCGGCATCTCCCTTACACGAAGATCCGTGGGCCATTCGGACATATCGCCGCCCTTGCGGCTCTTGAGCGAAAGCGGCTTAGCGGCTTTTCCGATGGGACGTGCGCCGAGCTGCTTCACGAAACAAGCGACGTCAGCTGGTTTGCACTGAGCGACAATGTCGCGCGCCCATTGGATATCGAAAGGTCGTGAACGGGGGCCGCTCTCTCCACCGACAATGACCAAGTCAAGATTGGGACCGATGCTCGATGACAACGCGTTGATGTAACCGTCGTCGGTGGACGCGACGTGGCGAAGATCGACTGGCCCCAGCAGCGGCTCGCACGACAGGAACCGCTTTGCCGCTGGCGTCGCGAGAAGATGCGGAACACGATCGTCGGCGCGCTCCTGATCCTCGACGCTGACGCCCAGCCATACGTTCGGCAGAAAAGCCTGCACAAGCGCGCCAGAGGCGCGCTTGGAAACTCGCCGTTGCCAGTCACCCCCGAAATCGAAATACCGTCGCATCCGGTCAGCGCGCTTCGTCAGCACCTGGAATGTGTGCTGTGGAGCGAGCGCCATGACGGCGAATACCTGATCAATCGCCTCGTCCGGCAAATTCTCGTGGAAAAGGTCTGACATCGAGTTGACGAAGATGCGGCGCGGACGCTTCCAGCGAAGCGGCTGATCCAGCGCGCTTGCTACGAGCGCCATCTTGCCCGTCCATCGGCCGCCGTGCTTCGTGCGCTCGGCAAAACCGTGGAATGCCATCCCCGGCTCAGAGAATCGGGCGGCAATCTTTTCGGCATAGCAGCCGCCTTGGTGATTTGCTCCGCCACACCCAGGAGACAGGCGCGAGCATCCGCGAATGGGATTCCAGGTCGCGTCAGTCCATTCGATTTTCGACTTATCGGCCATTATCTGCTCCCTGTTCGCCGTATATCCGTCGTGCAGCGGCCTCGATCGTCGCGCGCTCCGTCTGGGTAAGCGCATCGAGCTGATCAGTGAAGAACATCACGCCGCGGCGGCCGCGCCAGACCGCGGCCGCACGCTCACGCAGCGTCTCCGCCGATTCCGGCGTTTCCGCCGCCGATCGGCCGAGCGAGGTCCTGATGCGGTGCTCGCGATAGGCCGTCATGCAGCGTCCGTCCGCTTCGGCTCTTTCGGCGGCTTCAGCGCCTTCGCCTTTTCGACGGCCGCGCCGATCATCCGCAGCTGGGCGCGCAGGTGCTCGACTTCGCCGTCCTTCGTCAGCCGTGCCGCGGCCTTGCGCACTTCGTTGCGGATCGTCCAATGGCTAAGGCTGCCATCGATCCCGAGTGTCTGCGCCAACAGCTCATAGGCAGCGTTCAGTTCAACATCGTCCGCCTCCCGTTGCTCGGTGGCCTTCTTGAGGATGTCCTCGGCTTCCTTGCGAGCTCGGCCAACGACTGTCTCCGCATGCGCGACGTCCTGGAGGTACTGGGCGACGTGCTTGCCGAGCCGTGCGCCGACCTTGGCGATCGTTTCCCTCTGGATGCGTGCTTCGACGCGATTCAGCCGTTCGTTGCGCCAGCGTTCGGTGTCCGCGTTTTCGGTCATCGGTACTGTCGGCCGATGCCGCGGTTCGCGCGCCAGCTTCATCATCTGGATCTGGTCGAGATGCCATTTCCCTAATGTTGGGCGCTTGCGCATGCGCCAGGTTGCGGCATCTCGATGAATGAGACCGGCTTCCTTGGGCACGTCAGCTATTCCGATCATGCCTAGCGGACAGGCGAAGACGACGCCTTGCGCGAACTCGAGGTATCGCTGCCATTTACCGCTCGTGACGTCGGAGCGGAAATCGGAAACCGAGATCTTCACCTCGTAGGCCAGAAACCCGATGTTCGACCATGAGATCGGATCGAGCGTCAGCACGTCAGGCCGCGGCGCGCCAGCTGTCCCCATGACGATGTTCGTCCAGACCATCCGTGTGCCGCCGGCGTGCAGATGGTTCGCGAGATCGGTCTGGAGATCGTCGTGCGTCCAGGTCGTCATGCGATTCCCGCCGCTTTCTCGATCGCCTGGCGTTTGCAGCGTTCCCAGACGACCTTCATCAGCCGATGCGAGGCAATGCTCAGGATCCCGTTGTGCTGATAGCGCACCATCCTGAGGTGCAGGCGTCGAACGCGCCAATCGACCAGCTTGAAATGCTGGCGACAAAGCCATTCCGGCATATCGCCGTCGTGCGCCTTGCGATCGTTCGGACAGAACGGCACGGCGCACTTCATGACGCCTCCGGAACAGCGTTGATCGGCCGGCCGAGATCGTCGATCGGGTAGAGCAGCTGGGCGCGACGCTCGTAGTCATCAGCCGTCTTCGCCATTCCCTGCTCGCGGTATTTCTTCGCACAGGCGCGGAGAAGCGCTGCTTCCATGGACGGCGATTGGCGCTTGCGAACGACCTCCTTCGGCTTTTCGTCAGCCGGGCGCGACAGCACCATCTGCTGCGTCTGCACGTTCACCGGTGCGCGGTTTTCGAGGCCGGCCAGCTCGTTCTCGTAGACCTGAGCACGTTCGTACAGACCGAGGCTCAGCATCCGCTCACGACGCATGCGTGCGCTCTCGACCGGCGTGAACTCTGGCCATGCGCGACGCACGGGCGCTGGCAAAGCCTTTGGCTTTTCCGGCTCAGCGATCTTAAGCATCTCGCGGACGCGCTTCAGTTCGGTCAGGCGCTTGTTGAGAACAGGTTGAACGAACGCCCGGAATTCACCAGGTGTAGGCACGAACTTGAACGGCTTGGCGGTCTTCGCGCAGGTCTCGAACGCCTCCCGCAGAAGGTCGTGGGGCAGGTCTTTCAACCCATCCACCCAAGATTCGTGGCGCAACGAGGCGGCGACGTCACTCAGCTTTCCAGCCGTCGTGTACGTGATCAGTACCTTCGACACCACGTAGTCGATCGCATCTTCGTCCGCGGGAACTACTTGCGCCTCGAGCGACACGAGTGCGGAACGGAGAAGCGGTTCGGGCGGCAGCTGCGCGGGCGGCTGCCAGGGGACGTCAGGATGAGCCAGCCACACCGTGTCGGCGAGCGCGCGCTTCACGGGCTCCGGCAAGGACCGTGTCGTTGCCGGCAGCTGACCCTTGGTGACGAGAGGGGGCATCGTCTTCGGGTCTTTCCATCAAGTTGGTGAAGAATTTTTCACGGACCAGCGTGTCCAGGTTGAACCGCCAGTCTTCGTGACCGGGCGAGCGCGGGAGTTCCCCGCGCAGCCATCGGCTTCTCGAAGCTTTGTCGAGAGCCAGTTTCCAGCCTTCGAGGCCCTGGGCGTTCGTACCGCCAAGCTCGTTCAATCTCGCGCGGATGGCCTTGCGACGATGGCCGATCTTCTGCACTAGCGGCCATTCGGTGCGGCCGAGCTCGCGGTTCACGCGTTCGGCGGTCTCGTTCCAGAGGCCCACGGCCTTCGCTTCCCATGACCGGTCGATCCTGAGCGGCGGATCGAGATCTTCTTCCAGGAGATCTGGCTGCCGATTTCCCGGGCTGGTCGGCGGCGCGCCAGCGGCGCCGGTCGATGTCGAATTCGACGTCGGCTCCGTACCCTTCACAGAGGATGTTTCTACAAAGGGAATAGAAGCATTGGAGTCTTGAAGCATGAAGAAGGCTAAGTTTTGCTTGCCGTCGTTTGCTTCGGTTTGCTTGCTGAAGTCGACGGCTTCAGTTGGATTTATCGAGCCATTTCCGTCACTTACCTCCGAGGTTCCGAATTCTCCGTTTGCTTGGTCGTTGCTGCCTGAATTTGCTTCCTGTTTGCTTGAGGTTTGCTTGCGGGCCTTCTTGGCGTCAGCACCCTGTTTTCCGGCCCGTGAACGCACTTCCGAGATGTGCTGGCGCTCCTCGCTCTCGCGCACCATGCGACGGTTTACGAGGCGGCCTGCGGCGTCCACGGAAGCGGTTTTCGAGGTGACCAGCTCGGTCAGCATGGCCAGGAAATTGGCCGCCACGACCTTCACGATCTCCGGGTCGCCGCCGCCTGCCATCTTCGCCAGCACGACCGGCAGGTCCCGGTCCCAGATGCAGGGATGGTCGCCGATGATCACCACACCGTACTCGCGCGAGCGTGCCGCGATCGGCAGCAGCTTGCAGGCCCACAGGCCCTTGGCCGCCCACGAACACGTCTTCAGCTCGCCGTCGTTCTCGAGGTCGTTCCAGAAGACCAGCGATGAGGGGTTCTTGTTCATCGCGACAGTCTCTCCGGCCGGATGAGGTAGTTGTCGGTGGCGGCGCCGGTGAAACCCCGCTCCCAGATGAACCAGGCGTAATCGACCTTGCCGCCGGTCGCCTCGATCTTGCCGGTCGTCAACAAGGATCCCGGCGGCATACTCGGCCGGCTCATCAGCCAATGCGTGCGCGAATGGCACGTGTTCTTGAAGAGATCGTAGCGGCCGTTGCTTGACTTGAACTTGTTCGGCAGGAGCGCTGCGACCTTGCGTTTCGCCACGGTCAGCGCGTACCGGATGAAGACCTCGGCGATGCCCTTCTGATAGCTGTAGGGCGGATTCATGATGATGTTGTCGCATTCGCCGACAGGATGGCGCTCGTCGAGAAAGCCCATGATCTCGAACGGGAAGTCGGCGACCAAGACGTCGCGCCGATTGGCGATGTCGAAGCCTCGGACGTCGAAACCGCGCTCCATCGCGGCTTTCAGGATCATGCCGCGACCGCAGCAGGGATCTACGATGTTTCCCTTGAATTCTTCGGCATCGAACAGCAGGTCGGTGACCCACTGTTCCTCGCAGTAAAAGTCCAGCGGTTCCGGCGTGTAGCCGACGGTGGCGTTCTTCTCGGCCGCCAAGGCGTCGCGCAGCGCATCGAGTGCCGCCGGCAGGTCGGCGACGGCGCAGCCCAGAAGGTGCTCGGCCGCGGCGCGCAGTTGGGCGACCGACGTCTTGCCACCGCGCTTCGCGCCGCCGGCGCCGAGGCTGCGAGTGTCGCCCATCAGGCAGGATCCTTCTCGGCCATGATCTTGACGATGGCCTCCATGTCTTCGTCCATGCTCTCCAGTTGTGCGCCAAAGGCCTCGACGTTGTGGATATGGTCTTGAGCGCCCATCGCCGTATTGGAGATCGAGCGAAGTCTCTTCAGGATGCGGTCCTTCTGATCGGCGTCCATCACGACTCCCCCGCCCAGTACTCGAGATCGTCGTGCAGTTCGGCGAGCTCGCGCGTCCGTCGCGCCGATGCCCCGAACTGGATCAAGGCCTTGTCCAGGGCGATGTTGGCCTGCACGACGACCCGGAGTTGAACGACCATTTGCGGGAGGGCGAACTCAATCCGCGTCGTATCGAGCGTAACGGTCCTGGCCTTGCTCAGAACAAGAACAAGCGGCTGTCGCGGCACCGTCGTAGCTATGACGGCTAGAGGCATCGCAAACATCGATCGACGGCCGAGGTTCATTTGGTGCCTTGGTTCAAGCGGCTGAGGTGCCATTCGTCGAGCACGATCAGGATGAGGAACATCAACCCGATACAGACGACGCCAGCCCATCCGCTGAGGAGGAAGATCGCGCGGCACTCCTCGTTGGTGAGGTCACGCACGTAGCCGATGGTTGCCAGCACGTGCCAGGGCAACGCGATGAGAAATAGGCCGCCGAGTGCCGCCCCGACGAAGACGAAGATCAGAAGGACGATGATCATGCCGCTTCCTTCGCGTGGATGATTGCCGGCCGGGCCCAACGACGCTGGAAAGCGCGCCAGGCGACGTCCGGCGCATACTTCATTTGGGACGGCGTCTCGGGGCGCCACAGCATGGCCATGGGCGTGAAGCCCAATCCAAGGACCTGGCGGAGGCGAAGATCGGCGGCGTCGAATGTGTCTTTCGGGAAGCCGATCAGGACGTAGCAGCGCAGACGGTGCGACTGCGGCGTGAAACCCGCCTCCAAAAGGCGTCGCGCGGCCGATGCGAGGGTTTCGAATTCGTCGCCGGGGTCGTAGGCGAAGAAGCAGTTGGGCCGCGGCTTCAGCGAGGCCAGAAGATCGACCTGGTAATCCTGGAGCGCCAACGCCTCGAGGCCACCCGTGAATTCGACCCGCCTGCCCTGCCGGCGCAGCATCGCGAACACGCGCTCGACATGCTCTCGCGGGCACGCGAGCAGATTGTCATCGAGGATGTTCCACCCTTCATGGATCGGCAGCAGGTTCGGCTCGGGCCACTTCTTCCACACGCCGCAGAACCAACAACGCCGCGGGCAGCCGCGTGACGTGACGGTATAGCCGGGGCGGATGTAGCGGCCCGGGATGAATTCGAGCGAGCGATCGCCGTACGCGACGCCGCCAACCTTGACCGGCGCGACGTACTTCCATTGCTCCGCCAGCAGCTCGGCCGCGGGCTTGTCGTACGTGAAAGTGACGGAGATGTGCACCTCGTCCGCCTCGTCAAGCAGATCAGGCGGTCCGAAGCGGGCGAGTTCGTCATCCGGCGTCGCCTTGGTCTTTCGGGGGAAGACGCGGATCAGGCGACTCATGCGCGCGCCTCTTCCCGCGGCCGCATATCAAGCGTCGCAACCGGATTGCCCAGCACGTCGAAAGCCTGTCCGAACCCGGGTGGAAGCAATGCGCTTTCGACGATCTTGATACCTCTCCAAGTCGGCGCCTCAAGACCACGGGGCACAAGACTGCGGATAGCCCGAAAAACGTCGGGCGCGACCTTTATCGTCGTCCACGCTTGGGCTTCGCCCAAAGCCTCGCGCGACAAATCCTTCAGACGCGATAGCGTGATGTCCTTGGGCAATTCCCCAGGCTCCGCTGTCGTGCCGAACAGAAAGAGATTGCCGAACTCGCGCGCGGAAACGCTCATGCGGCCTCCTTGTCGTCGTCGGGGACGCCGAAGAGATCGGGGACCGACATCTCACGCTCGGTCGCGCACGCGTAGTGCACGGCGTCGGGGAAGCTCTGCTCGTTGAGCTCGACGCCGGCGCCGCGGCGACCCTTCTTGAGAGCGCTGACGACGGTGCTGCCGATGCCCAGGAACGGATCGAACACCAGGTCTCCAGGGTTCGAATAGAGATCGATCAGCCGATCGACGATATCGAGCTGGAATGGGCAAATGTGCAGCTCGACCCGCCGACGCGCCTGCTCGGAATTGAGACGAGCGGATCGTCAGAACCGGGTGCCAGCGCCATGAAGGTGCGTGGCAGAGCGCCCGGCCGGCGCGCCTCGATGTCCTCGCCCAGTTTCACATGCGCTTCGTAGTCGTAGGGCTTGGAATGCAGCGTCCATTGGGGGAAGTACGAGGCGAGCTTGCCCGGCCCGAGCGCGATCAGCTCATCGGTGGTCAGCAGCCGGTTGCCGCTCGATCGCCAGAAGGCATGCGCATCGATCTGCCAGCGGGCGAGAGAGTACTTCGCCGGATCCTTGGTGACCGGATCGTCGGCGTAGCCGCGGCTCTTGTCGGTCTGCGGCTTGCGCATCAGGAGGACGTATTCGGAGGAGCCGACGCCCTTGGTCGTGCTGTCCTTGCGCAGCTCCTTGTACGTCAGCCGATTCGTGGCGTTGTTCTCGCGCACGACGTCGGTCACGACGGTGATCATGCCCATGAACTGGAAGCCGTGCTTCTGGTAGTGGAGGATCGCCTCGGCATGGAAGGGGCTCACCGTCGGCACGCCCTCGCCGGTCACGTTGCCGAACATGATGCGGTCCTTGACGTGGATGCACATGCGTCGGCCGGGCTGCAGCACGCGGAAGAGCTCCGGCGTCAGGTAATCCATCTGCTGCCAGAAGGCCGGCCGGCTCGAGCAGTGCCCGAAGTCGCTGTAGTTGGCGACATATTCGTATTGGCCCTCGAACGGTATCGACGTCACGATCAGGCCGACGCTATTCGAGGGGATGTTCGGCATCTCTTCGACATTGTCGTTCAACACGACGCGCCAGGTGTTGCCCGAAACCTCCTTGCGCTTCACGCCGATGCCACGCCGCAGCCGGCTGAGCGCGGCCTCATGGTCCAGCCCATGCTCACGGATGATCGCCGCCATCTTGGCGCGCATCTCGTCATGCTCGCGCCATTTGCGCTTCAGCTCGTCGACGACGGGCGCCTCGGCTTCCGAGTGCACGATGTGGATCTCGACCTCGCGCGTCTGGCCGAAGCGGACTTCCCGGTGCCACGCCTGGATGAAGTCGTGGAACTGATAGCCTACGCCCACGAAGCCCATCAGGTGCGCCTGCTGGAGGTTCGTGCCGGCGCCGTACATCGAGGGCTTCGACAGGAAGTCGAGGGTTTCACGCTTCTTCCAGCGATTGAGCTCGATCTCCCGATCTTCGATGTCCTGCGAACCCGTCAATGACGTGACGGTGCGGCCCATTCCGGCCAGGCCACGCTCGATCGCCGTCTGTTCGTCGTTCAGGTCTGCCCAGAGCACCCATTGAGCTGCAGGATCCTTGGCGCCGGCGACGATCGACAGGAGGCGGTCGACACGCGTCGCGAGGCTCGATCGCTTCTCCCGCGCCGCGGCCTGGACGCCCGACGCCGGGTCCGCCAGCAAAAGGCCCTGGCCGTCCTGGTCTGCGCCGGCCGCGGCGTGATCGGACGGCACCGCGTGCCAGTGCACGGAGTACTTCGGCAGTTCGTAGCCTTCATCGGAATAGCCCAGGTCCGACGGCTTCTGCAGGAAGACCGCCCAGGAGTGCACCCAGAGCCAGAATTCGTCCTCTTTGTGCGGATAAAGCGTGAGGTCGTTGGCCTTCTCGCTGTTGCGCTGGAACCAGCGTGTCAGCGCCTCGCCGCTATCCATGATGCCCAGGAAGGCGGCGTAATGGATCAGCTCCTTCAGGCGATTGGGAGCTGGCGTGGCTGTGGCCACGAACCGGTAAAGCACCTTCTCGAACTTCGGAAGGAAGGTTTGGTAGGTGAGCGAGCCAAAATCGCGGAGCGCTGCGGCTTCGTCGAGCGAGGCCGCCACGAACAGCGCGGGATCGATCTTGCCATCCCGGACGGTCTCGTAGTTGGTGAGATAGACCGGATGTGGACCGCTCTGGTCACCCGATTCGATCTCGCCGGGACCGCGGATGAACTTCAGCCGGACAGAGAACTTGCCTTTGAAGTACCTCGCGGCATCGTCGAAGAATTCCTGCCGGACGCCCAGCGGTAGGACGATCAGCGTCGGGGCGCTCGTCACAAGCGAGATGATCCGCATCAACTCGATCTGCAGCGTCGTCTTGTGCAAGCCGAAGTCCAGGAATAGACCGCGGCGACCGCCCTTCAGCGCCCACGGCACAAGGCCCTTCACGTGCGGCTTCAGACGCGGGTTCACGATCTTGCGGTCGACCTCGAAGCCGCTCACCGACTGGAAGGCGAACTTGCTCTCGAGGAAGGCTTGGTATGTTCGCCCGATGGCGGTCACTTGGTACCCCGCGCGGACTTCGAGACCGGCGCCTTGAGGCCCGCATAACTGCGGCAGATGCCGTAGAGCGACTTGCTGATCAGGACCGGGCCCGGCTGCTGCAGACGCGTCGCGACCCCGCGGACGATATTCGCGACCTGGACGGAGTGCGCGTCGTTCGTCTTGGAGCGTTCCCAGGCGCCGCGAAGCGCCCGCATCAGATCTGCCGCGGCGAGATCAGCGACGTGCACGCCGTTTTGAGCGAGGCCAGCTCCGCGGAGATGCGCCGCACTTGCGATGTTCTGCAGCTGGGCGTCCATCGGCGGAGCGCCGGCCGGCGGCCGATTGTTCACGTCGAAGGTGGCGGTCATTCGACCACCTCGAGCTTTTCATGTGGGGGGTGGGCTTCTCCTGCCGGTCGACGCCAACCCTCAGCCTGAGCGAGAAGCCAGACGTCGCTTTCGGTCTTCGCACCGCCCAGCCGGATAGCGACCACAGCGGGATAGATGCCGCTTTCGAAGTCGGCGCGGGCATGTTCGACGGTGTAGTCGACGATGGGCGTATGGCCGCGCGTCATGCATCACTCCAGCCGAATAGATTGGAGCGCCTGGGATGGACGGCATTCGCGCGATTGCGAGTGTTCTTCGCCCATTGAAGGAGCGTGGCGGCGAACCAGTTGCCACGCCGGCGACGCGCTTCCGCGATCAGGACACGCGCGACGTGGCGCAGCGATTCGTGCTCGGGGCGACGCGTTGCCATCATCGCACCAGCAGCGGCTGCACAGAGCCGTCCTGATAGACTGTGTCGAGCGGCATCGTGGCGATGGGCTCGGTGCCGTCCCAGCCTTCAGGCCAGGTCTTCACGGCAATCAACGTCGTGATGCGCTCGGCTTCGTCGGCATTCAGGATGTCGATCGTCGGCCGACCCAGCTGAAGCGCTGCCTGGTTGCAGCGTCCCTGAATGTCGATGACGCGCCGCAACCCCTCCTTGCGAGCCGTGAAGGTGAGTGGCCCCATGCGCTGGGGATTTTTGGCGATCGACCCGTCTTTCAACCGCTCGGCACCTGCTTTACGCAGGCGGTTCGACGGTTCGCGGAGCCAGCGGTAGAGGGGCTTCAGTTCCTTCAGCGGAGCAAGGTGCGACCACCGCTCATTGAGCAGGATGGTGTCAAGGGCGCGCTCTTCCTGGGCAAGCGGGCAGCCTGTGCAGCCGGTGCGCGCGTTGATCTCTTCGGCCTCGTCACCACCATAGGCATCGGCGATGGCGGCCGTCGACCAATCGCCAAACTGCGCCTGGGGCGCCCAATGCTTCAGCCACTCCCAGACGTGGCAGACACGCCAGTGCAGCAGCGGCGCAACCGTCGCGATGCGATCACGGAGCTGCGGCGATTCCGGAAGGGCCTTCTGATACCAGCCCTGGCCGCATTCCGCGCCATCCTTCCCGCAGCTCATTTCGATGCGCCGGTCGCGAATCGCGCTCTCTCCCTGCCGGACGCCCGTGATCATCAAGGCCGAGCCGCCGGTGTCGGCTAGCATTGCCGCAACAGCATCCTGCATCGGCTCGACCTTGATCTGCCTGGTACACCAGCGGAGCGTGTTGTTGTTCGGAGGCGGCACGCCGCGTCCGAGGATGTAAACGAAGAAGCGCTTATCGAGTGGAGCGCAGACGATCCGCACCTCAATTCCGCGATCGGCGAGGTCATCGATCAGATGCTTGGCCGCGATGGCGAGCGGCGGTAACTCCATCCGCGTGTCGGCGTAGAAGATCGTAAGCGATTTCGGGCGTGCAACCTTGCCCGTCTCGAGGAGCCAAACGAGGAGCGTAAGCGTGGCGCTCGAATCCTTGCCGCCTGACCAAGCGACGGCCCAATGATCGTGCAACGGGCCATAGGCCTGTAGACTGGCGATCGTCAGTTCGATCGCCTCGTTCATCTGCAGGCGCCTTGCGCCATCGAAGAAGTTGGGCTGGATCGCCGTCATGGGCGGCCCTCGATCAGGTCCGTGCACAGCGCCAGAAGCTTCGGGCCGGCGTCGACGTGGACGACGATGTTGCCGTGAACAGCATCTTGCCAGACCACGCACCATCCCTCGGTCTGTGCGCCGACGGCATCCAGCGATGTAATGGCGTCGAGTGCCTGGTTGATGCGCCGGCCGGTGAGCACGTCAGCGAACCGACGGCGGTCCATCAGGAAGCCGATCGCCTCATCGAAATCGTACGAATCGACCTGCACCGAGATGGCGGATGGCTTGTCGCTCATCACCGAGCCACCCATTCGCCGCACCAATCGTCGTCCTTGACCTTCGGCCAGATCGCGACGGCGCTCGATCCATCGCCACCGATGAACGGCGCATGACAGCGGCAGAGATGCTTCTCCTCTGAAATGTGATCGCCTGCGGCATTCCGATCGCAGAACGCGCAATCCTTGCAGGCTCTGTTCTTCTTCGCCAAATGCTGGACAAGAGATGAGGGGGGCTGGGTTGGCGCGTCGCTCATGGACGTCCTGCCAATCCGCAGTAGCCGGTATGGACGAGCTTCAGCGGTCCTGTCTCTTTGGTTGCCACGAGACGGCCGTTGAAGAACTTGCCCTCTCCGTTGACCTGGCAGTCTTCTCCCCACCGCCAGCCCATGCAGCGTGGAGCAGCACACAGGCGTTCGCCGTCGACATACTTGCCGCAGCCCTCCGGGCCGATACAGGGCGTCTTGTTGGCGGTCTCGACGGGCATGAGCATCAGCGCACAACCTGCGAGAGGAAGGCGAGGAATGCCCATGCGATCGGCGTCGCGAACACAAGCGGTGGCAGATCGCGCCAGGTTGTTGGCGCGGGATCCTCAGCCGCTTCGTTCAACGCCCACCATTCGTCGACGATGAAGCTGGTGGCGAAGTGACCACTCGGGCGAGACGGCGACAAGCCGAAAGCCTTCGAGATCTTGAGCCGATAGTTGTCGACAAAATCGTCAAATATGGACTGATCGACAGTCTTCAGTTGACGAATCTCATCGTGGTTCGGGAAGAGGCTCATGCGGCCTCCAGCTGAGCGACGGAGAGACCGACCACGACGTTGCGAACCCAGATCGGCTGTGACGATAGCAAGAACGTGTGGCCAGACCAGGCGCCAAGAAGCGTCTGGCCCATGACGCCGGCGATGGCTTCCGCGGCATCGGGCGGCACGGCGTTGCCGATGCGCTCGCGCCATGCGCTGTCCGACAAACCCTCGAGGATCAGGATCTCTTCGGGATCGACTAGGCTCTGCAGCGCGGCGAGCTCGAGGGTGGTGAAAGGGCGATGCCAGGTCCCGTCGAGCGCACGAATGCAGCACACAAGCCGATCGTTCGGCTTGGGGAGCGCGAACTGGACGACGTTGCCACTGCCATCGCGCGGATCGGCGACACTGTTGTAGCTGTTGTCATGCTGGCCAGCCGCGGAGACCGCATGGGCGTGGTCGATCCAGCGCTCGACGCCGTAGTTGCCTGCCGTGAGGTAGGCATCGCCCTGTTGCTTCAAGCAATCGGGCCGCGTATCGGCCACCGCGAACGCGCCATTGCCTGTCGTGCTGGCACCTATTACCGCCCCGGACGCTGCTGGCTGCCCGTGACGGTACCAGCCGCACGGCCGTCCCATTCGTTCACGCGCATCTTCGACGACGACGCGCCCGCATGCCAATTCTCGTACCGGGGATCGGCGACGCCCAGCCCTCCTCCGCTGCCACCAGGGCCGGCGACGGCCGGTGATGTGCCCTCGAAGGGCACGATGCGGAAGACGTTGTTGAACACCTTGCGGAGCATGCGCGGATCGTCGATCGCATACGGCCCGGTACCGACCGACATGTCGCCCTTGATCGTCGGGGCGGCCTTCTTGTGCGATCGGACGCCGAGCTGTACCGACTTTTCGTGGCCGTCGACACGAGGATCGCCGACAGCGAACGGGCCGTTCGACGGCATCGTCTCGCCGGCGATGGTGCCGGATGGTGCGTCTTCCCACGGCTTGACGCCGAAGGGTCCAGAGCGCTCCCCGCTCACGCGCGGGTCTGCCACCGACTGGGCGCTGCTGCCGGGACTGCGCTGGGTGGTCACTCCGCCGGCTGGCTTGCCCTCCCACTCGTTGACCTTGAGACCGTGGAAGTCCTGGGCGTGGACTTCTCGCGGGTCGGCCACAGAGAGCGCGCCGCCGGACGGATGATTGGCGCCGGTGACGAGCTTCGAAGTGTCGTCGAAGCCGTGCACGTGGAGAACGTTGTGATGCGTATGGGGGCCGAAGCCTGTCCTCGGATCGGCGACGGAGCAGCGGCCATTCTGCGGACGGTGCGCGCCGCGGACGGTCGCCCCCTCCTCGTTCCAGTCATTGACGCCCAGAACCGTGTGGTGCGCGCCCTCGATCCGGACGTCGGCGACGCTGTAGTTGCCGTTTGTCGGGCCGCTGCGTCCTGCGATTAGGTCGGTCGGCTGGTCCCACTGGTTGACGCCCATCACCCCCGCGCGCCAGCTCGTATCCGGCGCAATGCCATAGTCCTTCAGGACGCCGTTCTCGACCGCGAGTCGGTTCAGGGAGCGCCAGTCTGAGCCGGCTTCCACGAACGCGAGCCGCACCCATGTCTTCCATTGCAGCGCGGGCATCCGGTGCATCGGAAGAACGAGATCGGGACCAGGCACCGGGAATCGGCCGATGACTTCGCCCACGCCGCGAAGACGCTTCTTCTCCGGCTGGTAGAGGAAGTTCGGCACCTTCTCGCGATGACGCGCGACCAGCAGGAAGCGCTTGCGGCTCTGGCCGAGACCCCCGAGCTCGCCACAGTCGTGCGTCGTCTCCGCGATGACATAGCCATACGCGTGGAACAGCGCCTCGATCTTGTCGAGCAGTCCGCGGCCGCGCTTGGCGATGCGCGGCACGTTCTCGAACACGAAAAGCTCGACCGGATCGTCTTTGTAGGCCTCCAGCGCGAGCCAGACGCCGCGGAGCGTGAGGCCGTTGAGGGCCTGGTACTTCGCGGTCTTGCTGATCGTCTCGGCTAGCAGCCCCGAGAAGCCTTTGCACGGCGCGGACAGGAAGAAGATATGGGGGCGACGGCCGCCCATCGCGCGGTGGATGTCCGCAGGCGTGGCCTCGCGCCAATCCGCTGGAGGCTCCTTGCCCCAGAAGTCGATGTACTGCTGGCGCGAGAAGAGATCGAGCACGGTGCCCTTGGCACCCGACGCGCGCTCGAAATCGGCGATCGCCGCAGGGTCGACGTCGATGCCGCCAGCGCAGACGAAGCGAGCACGCAGGTTGCCCACCCTCGCCTGCCCACGATTGAAGCCCTTGGCTCCGCCGCCCAGTCCGCAGAAAAGATGGCCGTGCAGGATCTCCACGTCGGAGATCGTGGGCGTTTCCGGACGGAGCTTCATCGGGCGCCCTTCTTGTCTTTGAATTCGACTGCCGAAGGCACGACCTGCTTCGCCTCACGCTGGCGCGGCGCGAAGGCCTCGCAGGCAGCGGAAACATCAAGGATGACGATGCCGCCAGGGTGCGCGGCACCGAATATCGCGAAACCGGTCTTGTCGTCGTCCGTCGCGGAATCGATGCCGATGATCAAAGGGTGATGGCGCGGAAACGTGCTCATGCGGCGGCTCGCGGCGGGAAGATTTCGTCGTAGATGTGAAGGCCGACGCCGATCGCGTCTGCCTCATGGTCGTTCTGGACCCTCCAGCCACGCTCGAAGCAGGCGGCGATCATGTCGATCTTCTTGACGTTCCGAGCCGTGCCGAGAAGGGCGATCTTGGCGTCGTCGTGGTGCACGCGTTCGAAGCGCAGCCCGCGATCACCGGCGACGGCCCCCGCGATGTAAACGCTGCCGCTCAGGAAGATGACGGTGTCTGTCGTCGTGCTCACCGGGTTGTGGCTGTTCGGGATCAGCGGCGCTTCTGCGGCGATCGCGTGCGGCTGGAACACCGAAACCGATTCCTGCAGCCAATGCCACAGCGCAGCGCCGCGTCGTTCGTACCGTTCGACCGTCTCGACCGGCATCGGCCAGGTGCCCCAGCGCGGATCGCACCCGCGCTCGAGCAACGCCCAGCCGACGCTGTTGCTGATATCGAGGGCCAACAGTCGGGACATCAGGCTGCCGCCGTCTCCGCGACTTCCGCCGCCGGCGCGACCGGACGCACCGGATTGTCGGGGTTCATGAACGCGTATTCGGCGTTCAGCCAGCCCGTATCCCATTGCGCGTACTCTTCCGAACCGGGCGTGTATTTGTTGCCCGACCTGGGATTGCCGTGCCGGAAGGCGTTCTGGCCTTGCAGCTCAGCGTCGAGCTTTTCGATGGGCTCGCTGCCCTCCTGCTTCACGCCGTTGAGCGCGTCGCCCTCTTCCAAGAGAGAGTAGAGGTTGAACTTGACGATGGTCTGATCGCCCATCACGCGCCCGATACGGCCGAGATTGCGATGCTGGGAGATGATCGCACCGTCGCCGAACTTCGCGCGGAACTTGCGCATCTTGATATATTCTTCGATCTCCTCCTTCGGAGCGCCCTTCGACTTGGCGACCTTGAGGGCGTTGCGATAGACGCCCATCTTCTTGTCGACCAGCTTGCGTGCCGTCTGGACTTCGGCATCGGCATCGATGCACTGCTGCGTCAGCTGCTGCAGCTCTTCGTCGCTGATGCCCGTCACGACAGCGCTGCTGTTGTGGCCACCGTTCGTCGCGCCGTTGGCCTTGGCGGAGTTGGCGAGCTTGGCGACGTTCTCGAGATCGGCGTTCGGCTTCGCCTTGTCGCCGTCCTTCTTGTTGCCCTTGAACTGATCGGCGTTCGCCTTCGTCTTCCTACGGGACTTTGCCTTCGCCATCGTTGTGGCCTTTCGTTTTGGTCGGGAGGGGGGTGCCGGTCGCCAACCGGCCGGCAATCGGCTAGGCGGGTAACTCTGCGAGGATCTTGTCGAGATAGGCGACACA
>Ga0335083_10001109_pt1 | contig 37687 bp, 20 predicted proteins | sample Lox_Sample_42_FD_206716 | JGI IMG/M metagenome (GOLD analysis project Ga0335083, IMG submission 206716) | Soil microbial communities from Loxahatchee National Wildlife Refuge, Florida, United States - Lox_Sample_4.2 | ecosystem: Environmental > Terrestrial > Soil > Wetlands | place: USA...
TCTTCCTGAGCTTGAGCCACCCCAAGCTGAGCTGGACGCATCCCAAGCCTGGTTGCCGCGCGTTCAGCTTGTACGCTGTGGGCGACGACCGCGTCGATATGCAAGGACTGAAGCGTGCGGTTCAAAAATTCTGGAACAACCGCGATGGCGCTGAATTGCCCGCGGAGCCACACGATCAGAATAATATCTGGTACGACCTCTATGTCCCTCGCGAATACGCACCGTCGGTCGTGCAGGCAAATCGCAATTTCCTGCTCACGAAGGAATACACGGCGATCAGCTTCCTGCTGATGATCGCCTTGGGAGCTGCAGCGCTTTGGATTGTCCGCGGTGCAAACTCGTCCGCATGGTACTACATTGCCGGCCTGATGATCCAGTTTCTGCTGGTGCGGCGAGCCGCGCGCGTCTATGGAATTGAGGTCGTCACAGACGTTTTGGCAATGGCTGCCGCCACGGCGACCGACCACGAGCGTAGTCATCGCGCTTGACTGGAACGAAATCTTGCAGTGGCGGCAAGTTTCGCGGGAAAGCCACCATGGGCAAATCGGATGATGACCGCGACGACGATGATGGCGACCACCACTACAAGCATGAGCTGCGCGCTCTGCAGATCGAGATGGTCAAGCTCCAGCGCATGCTGATCGCGGACGGCGCGCGGGTGCTGATCATCCTGGAAGGTCGCGATGCCGCGGGCAAGGACGGCACCATCAAGCGTCTCACCGAACACATGAGCCCGCGCGAGACGCGCGTGCACGCGCCGGGCAAGCCTTCCAGCCGCGAGGAGACGGAATGGTACTTCCAGCGCTTCGTTCCTTTCCTGCCGGCGGGAGAGGAATTCGTCGTCTTCAACCGCTCCTGGTACAATCGCGCCGGCGTCGAGCGCGTGATGAAATTCTGCACCGAGGACGAGGTCGAAGCGTTCTTCGAATCGGTGGGACCGTTCGAGTTCCTGCTGACGCGGGACGGACTGCAGATCCGCAAATACTATCTCGACATCACCAGGAAAGAACAGAAGAAGCGGCTCGCAGAGCGGCGCGACGATCCTTTGAAGCAGTGGAAGATCTCGCCTGTCGACGAGGCGGCGCAGAAGAACTGGAGCGCTTATTCGAAGGCGCGCAACGACATGTTCGCGCGCACCAGCCACGCCAGCGTTCCCTGGCGCGTGGTGCTCGCCGACGACAAGAAGACGGCCCGGCTCGAACTCCTGCGCGACCTGCTCGACAGCTTCGACTATCGCGGCAAGGACAAGAAGCTCGCGCGGCCCGACCGCAAGATCGTGTTCACCTGGTCGAAGGAGCACGGCGACAGGCTGGCGGAGTAGGGCGGCCGCCTATTTGCGCCGCCGCGGCGAGGCTATCGCCTGCGCAAGCGTGCGCGATTCCAGCACCTCCGCCGTCGCGTCGCGCGCCGCGAGCAAAACCTTGCGGATCGCACAGGTCGCTTCGTCGTCGCAATCGACGCATTTGTGATAGGCCGTGACGCTGACGCACGGGCTGAGCGCCAGCGGGCCGTCGATCTCGCGGATGATGTCGGCAAAGGAGATTTCGGTGGCGGGGCGGCCGAGCCTGTAGCCGCCCGCGCGGCCGCGCAGGCTCTGCACGATGCCGCGGCGTTTCAGCCCGAGCAGGATCTGTTCGAGGAATTTGCGCGGCACGCGCGCTTCCTCGGCGATGTCGGCGATCATCATCGGCTCGTTCCCGCCATTCCTGGCAAGGACGATCAGCGCATGGATGGCGTAGCGCGCCTTTTGAGAAAGCAAGTCTGAGATCCGCCGGAAAGCCCAGCGAAGATATGGAGATTACTGGGAAAAGGGTCAAGCGCGGCGGCGCGCTGCACCCCGGTTTTCGGACCGACTAGAATTCATCCCCGCTCACGCAGGCAAGACCGGTCAGGCGCGGGAAGTCGAGGATTTCCATCTTGCCGCCGACGGTGCGCACCACGCCTTCGTGGCGAAGCTGCTGCAGCATACGGTTGATGTGGACCTGACTGAGACCCAGGATGTCGGCCAGGATCTCCTGCGTCAGCGGCATCGGGAAGCTGTTGCCGATGACCTGGCCGCAGCGCTGATGTCTGCGGTAGAGCTCCAGAATGAGGTGCGCCAGCCGCTCATGCGCGCGCAGGCGCCCGGTCCGCACGATCTGGCCGATCAGGCGCTCCTCGGTCTCGTCGTCCATGGTCGTGACCGCCGCGGCCAATGCCGGAAGCTGCTCTGGCACGCGGTCGATTCCGGTGCGCAGCGCGTCCGCATCCATGGTCTTGACGGTGGTCAGGCAAAGATAGGTCGTGCCGCTCTTGCGCCGCGAGCGGTCGGTCAGAAGATCGCCTGCGATATAAAGCTGGAGAATCTGGCGCCGCCCGTCGGGCAAGGTCCGCGCCCGGCAAACCCAGCCGCTCAGCAGGAATTGGGGCGAAGTGACGTTCAGTTCGCTCAGCGTTTCGTGCAGAACGGGACGCTGGAGGCTTTCGGAGAGAAAATAGGTCTCGCGGTCGGACAGATCCACCATCGAGAGAATGCGATTGTGAATCGGCGTGATGGCTGCGATGCCGCCCCAAGGGCGGGCTTTCGCAGGCGTGTTCGCGAGATGCTCACTCATTTGACAACCCTCCGTGACGCTCAGGTGAAACGACATGGGCCCGCCAAAGTTCCCGCGGCGCGAGAGGATTCTAAAATCGGTTAAAGCGGGCACCCGTCCGGGCAGGACGGGTGCCCTGCGGCTGCTTATTTGGAGCCGCTTCCTTCCTGGGTACGCGACCCGGCGGTCTTTCCGCCCTGTTCCTGCGAACCGGTACCCGTCTGGCCGTGCTGACCGCCTTGTTCGCGGCCGCCCATGGTCTGGCCACCGGACTGGCGCTGGCCCGTGTCGTGCTGGCTGCCCTGTTGACCGCCCTGTTGAGCCTGCTTGCCGGTCGTCGGATTGTTCTGACCCATCTTGTTCTCCTTGTTGGGGCATAAGAGAAACGAATGGGACCCTGCGCGGGTTCAACCGCGATGGAATCAAATCCTAGGCGTTGGGGCGCATCACGACCGTGATGCAGCCGTCCCTCTTTTTTTCTTGAAGATTTCGTACATCTCCGGTCCGTCTTCCAGCCTGCAGCCTGGCCGCCGGTATGATGTCCGGTCAGATGCGATAGCCGAACAGGCCGGCCGCGGTGTGGCCGAACATCTTGGTCGCTTTTTCGGCGTCGCGATCGGTGCGCTCGCAACACCAGCCGCGCTGACCTTCACGATTGCGTCGCGCGGCTGCTCGATTCTGGGATCAGGTACCGTATCGCAGCGCACGTCGCCCCGTCCGTGCCAGACAAGGGCTTTCATTTCTTGATCTGCGTCGGTTTCGTTGCCGCAGCGAGAGCAGGCGGATTTGGAGAACCTTCCACATGACGGCGCTGCAACGTTTGCGTGCCGCCACACGTTTTGGAAGGGATGTTATCACTCGCCGAAATCGGAACCTTCGCGCGCAAATCCGATGCGCTGCGCTGCGTGATCGAGACGCCGAAGGGCAGCAGCTACAAATACGGCTACGACGACCGGCATCGGTGCCTGGAACTGAAGAAGGTTCTGCCCGAGGGCATGACGTTCCCGTTCGATTTCGGCTTCATCCCGTCGACTCGCGCGGGCGACGGGGATCCATTGGACGTGCTGGTGCTGATGGATTTCTCCGCACTGCCGCTATCGCTGATCGAGGTCCGCCTGCTCGGCGCGATCAAGGCGGAGCAGAAGGGATCGCATGAGGATTGGACCCGCAACGACCGTCTCATCGCGGCGGCCAACGTGGCCGCGACGTATCTGGAGGTGCGCTCGCTGGACGATTTGAGACCCAAGCTGCTCGATGAGATCGAAGCGTTCTTCCGTCAATACAATTCGCTCGACGGAGGCGAATTTCGCCCACTCGGCCGCTGCGGTGAGGGCGAGGCGCGCGAGATCGTGGAAGAAGGGCGACGCCAATTCTCGAACGCGAGAGGCTGACGCCCTTCCTCAGGGAACGCCTGGACCTGAAGAACGCCCGCCCGCGCAGCGGCATGCGAGCGCGATGGCTTCCATTACGGTACGGCGCCGCAGCCGGTCGGAAGGAGAACCGCCAAGCACTGAACGTCCCCTCAATATTCGAACTGATAGCTCAGGCCGACGCTGTTGCCGTTATCCTGTGCCGCGGTGCCTTGCGTCGCCGTCGCGTTGGTGCCGGTACTCAACGTCGCCTGGGCTTTCAGCATCTTGGTGATGTCCACCTGCACCTGCACCTGCGTGCCGCCGGAAAGGTTCTGTTTCGTGCCGAGATAGACGTTGCGCGCGACATATCGGCCTGCCTCGACGGTCGTTTGTGAGGTTTGTCCGGTCGTTCCGCCGCTCACGCTGCCGATGGCGAGCCGGTCGAGGCCCAACCCCCTGCGCAGCCTTGCCAGCGGGTTCATGCCCTCGCCGACCCCGCCGAGCGACGCGATGCCTTCGGCGATCTGCGCCAGCTGCAGCGGGGTGAGCTGCTTCACGCTTTGCTGGAATAGCAGGCGCGCCAGGATCTCATCCTGGGGCAATTGCGGCGCGCTCGTCAGGCTGAACTTCGGTTGGGAAGCATAGCCGCCCACGGTGAGGGTCGCGGTCACGCCGCCCGACGCGCTTTGCGCCGCGAAATCGAGCGTCGGGTCGAAACGTTTGCGAAGACCTTGACCGTCGAAGCGGACTTTGCCGCTGGTGAAGTTGAGGTTCTGACCCGCAAATTCGAACGTGCCGCGGTCCATGGTGAATCCGCCTTCGACGATCGGATCGCCCGTCGATCCTTGCAGGCGAATGCGTCCGCCCATCACGGCGTCCAGACCATGGCCGCGAACGAAGATCGGTCCGGTCGCATCGACCACCAGATCGAGCGCAACTTCGCTCTGCGGCTGCGGTGGCGGCGGCGGCACATTCTTCCGCCGTACATTGAGCACCGCCACCTGCGGGGGGAATTTCTCGGGAAGGTCTATGTCGCCGCGCAGCACCTTCAGCTCTCCGCTAAGCGTGGCGCCGTCCTTGAGCGTACCGGTCAGCTTCAGTTTGCCTGATACCGTCGCCCTCGCCAGATCGCTGGCGATGGGCCTTGCCTTGGTGGCTTTCAGCACGACATCGACGGGCCGGCGCCCCGCCAGGTCGATAGTGCCGCCGGCCTCGATCGTGCCCTCGCCCGCATGCGCGGAGAGCTTCACAATGCGCAATTTGGCCCCGTCAGCATCGAAGGTGGCCTGGACGTCCTGGAGCGTCAGGCCGCGGGTGTAGTCGCGCAATTCTGCGTCGTGGAGCGAGCCGGTGCCGGTCAGACGCGGCGCCGCGATTTTTCCGGTCGCGTGCATATCGATGTCGGCCCAACCTTTCACCGAGCGCCCCTCTGCCGCAAGGAAAGGCGCGACGAACCCCGCATCGATGCGGCCGGCGATCCGCAAATTCATGTTTCCTGACGTTGTGAGCGGAGCATCTCCTTCGAGGCTCAGTCGTGCCGAGGGGCCAGCCGAAAGGGCGGCGTCGAGGCGTATCGTCTTGCCGTGCAGCGTGCCATGGGCATCAAGCTCCGCCGCTGCGATGGTTCGGGATTGGTAGCGCTGCACGCGCAGGCCGCTACCGCGGACCGCAAACGTTCCCTGTGGTGCATCCAAGCTGCCGGCAAGATGCGCGGTTCCGGAAAAATCGCCTTGAATTCCGCTTCCCGCCGCGAAGGCCTCCAGAGCGTGTGCCGGCAGCCGCCGAACCGAGACTGTGGCGGCCATCGTCGGCGTGAACCTTCCCGAAATCGCGACGATCCCGCCATCGATTTCGGCATCGAGCCGATCGACGGAGAGCTCTTTGCCCATGTTTATCGTCGCGGGTTCGACGAGCCTGGCGGTGACATCGCGCCAAGTCGCCGCGAATCTGGCGAGTGTGAGCCGGCTCTTCGCCAAATCGGCCGCGCCGGCCGCGGATAACCTTGCGGTTCGGCCGTTCTTGTCGTGAAGATTCGCATCCAGTGCAACGGAAATACGATCTTCGGGTCCGTTGATCTGCGCGTGCGCAGACCCCGCAAAACCTGCCGCCGACAGTCCGCTGGCCTCGGCCGACAAGCCAACCACCGGCTTCTGGAAGGGATCGCTCACCATGCCTTGCACGGAGAGCTTGCCCGCCGCGAAGTTCTCGACGGAGAGATGCTCGGCATGCGCAAGAACCGACAGAACCGAGGCACGCGCGGCGCGCACGAGATTGAGCTCGCTGTCGAGATGACCTTTCAATGGCGCACCCGCAAATTTCGCAATGTCTTCGAGATTGCCGATCGTGAGATGCGCCGTGCCGGCCGGGGTTCCATTTTTCTGAATCTGGAACAGACCGTTTGCGGCCAGCGATTTCCACTGTCCCGAAAACGTTGCGCTTCGCATTCCGCCGACCGATTTGACATCGCCGCTCAATGAAATGGCGCTTCCGTCCAGATCGCCCTGCGCGCGCAGGCGCGCCGCAGAGGGGTTGGGCAAACCTGTCGCTTCCATGTCGAAGGAGATGCGCCTGGGCTCGGAACCGCGGCTCGCGATCGCGGCATGACCGATGAGGCGCAGGTTGGCGTTGTTCGCGGGGCCGTTCACATTGCCCGACATCGTCAGGCTTCCGCGCAACGAATGCGCGACGCGCGAGAGATCCGTCACAGCCAGCGTGGTCGAATAGTCCAGGTTTCCTGAACGATAGCTCCCCGAGGCCTGTCCCTTCACGGCCGCGCCATCGATCGCCAGCCGCGAATCGTCGATGTCGCTTCCGTGCGCCGTGGCGTCGAACGCAATTGTGGCGTCGCGGCCGAGCAGCCGGCCCAACGGCGCGTCCCCACGCGCACGCACGACCGCTTGCACCTTCAGGGTGTCGGTTCCGATGCTTTGTTCGGTCGCCTCGAGCTTGAGTGTCGCGGCGCCGTCGAGGTCCACGCCCTGAAGCGCGGCCAGGGTCCCCAGCGACGATGTGGCTGCGGTTGCCGTAAGTTCCAGGGGACCGTTCAGTACCGTCTGTCCGTCGATCGCGACCAGCGGATGGGACAGATGGAATCGCACCGGCTGATGAGCTTGTGCGAAGTCGACCGACGCCGACAACTTGACCGGCGCCGAGGCGAACGCGTCCGGGTGCGCGCCGGGAAGGTGCAGCGAATCGATGACGACGTCGAACTTTGCCTTTCCGTTTCGCCCATTGGCGTCCGCCGAGACCGATTTCGCCTTCATCCCGTCATAGGCGGCGCCGGAGACGCGTGCCGTTGCGCCGATCACCGGCGCGTCGAAGCGTCCGCGGACATGCCCGCTGAGGACAAGGCTGTCCCAGGCGATATCCGGCGCCGGATGCATCGGCGGCGCCTGACCGGCGATGGCGACATCCAGGAAGCGCGCGTTCAGGTCGATCACGCCGTTGCCCGAAAGCATCAATCCGCCCGCCTGCAATCGCGCCGTCAGGGAGTTTCGTGCGCGGGTGCCTCCTGCCTGTGCTTGCAACGAAAGGCTGCCGATGTCCGGCAACCCGGCAAGCGCCGCGAGCAGTCCGTCCTTAGCCTCGGAAATCGCGACGCGGCCGTTCGCGACGTCGTTTCGGATACTTCCCTTGACCGCATAGCGATTGGCGGAATTCAGATCGTTCAGTATCAAGTCGGCCTGCATGTCGTGCCGCGACACGTAGTGGAGCGAGCCCCGCGCGGACAGCCTTTCCGCCCGACCCCCAACCTCCTTTGCGACGCGAATGGAAGGAGCCGAAAGCGAGTCGACCTCGATCTCGGGCGTGGTTGCCGTCGTCCGCTCCCGCTTCGGCGACCGCAGGATGGCGACCTCTGCGGCTTGCAGACGCTGCACGATGTATCGGCCATGCAGCGCGGAAAGCGCGGACCAGTCGAGCGCGACATCCTTGGCCTGAAGCCACACCCCCTCCTTGTCGCGCAGGGTCACGCGATCGGCATGCAGATGATCGGGCAGCGCGCCGCCAAGGCCCTCGATGGCGACCTGGCCGTCGGTCGCCTCCCGCACCATCCATGCGACGGCAGAATCCCCCGGCCCGGTGCGCAACAGGAAAACTGCGCACGCGATCAGTAGGACAAGCAAGCCCGCGGCCCCCAACGCGATCCTGATCGCCAGAGGACGCCAGTTTTCCATCAAAAGGCCTGGCCCAGTCCGATATAGATTTCGAACGCGTCCGTTCCCGGGCCGCGCGACAAAGGGATCGCGCCATCGAGCCGCACCGCTCCGATCGGCGTGTAGTAGCGCACGCCAAGCCCCGCGCCGGTCCGGACCTGGCCGTTGAACGGCGTCGCCGTGTCGCTCGCCTGACCTGCATCCACAAAAGCGGCAACGCCCCATTCGTCGGCGATGCGCTGCCGGAATTCGATCGTCGCCGCGTCGACCGAGGTTGCACCGGCCGGCGTTCCATCCGCGAATTTGGGACCGATGGATTGATAGGCATAGCCGCGGACCGTCGCGCTGCCGCCCGCATAGAGGCGCTGGTCAGGCGGCACGTCGAACGTCGAGGCGCCGAGAAGACTTCCCGCGAGCGCCCGGAGCGCCAAAACGGTACGGCCATTCGTGCCGAAATCGAAATATCCCGATGCCGAGGTCTGCAGAATCACGAAGATAGGGTTGCTCGCGCCAAACGACTTGACCGGCGTCACCGCGAACGACGCACGCATGCCCTGGCGCACGTCCAGAAGCGGATCGGTGACCCCGGTACTGTCATACGCCACCGTCACCGGCAGGCTCAAAAGCTGGTAGAGCCGGTCGGTGCCTTCTTGCGCCACCTGATCATGCGTGATCGACAGCCCTGCGCTGCCGCTCCACAGATCGGAGAATTTGCGGCGCAGGAAACCGGCGAGCGTCTGTGCCTGCTGGTCATAGGCATCGAGGTCCTGCTTGATGCCCGCGACGTCGAATTCGAGCGTCTGGTCCTGTTCGAGGAACAGCGGCTTCAGGAACTGGGCGCTCAGGTTATAGCCCAACCCCGCGGTGGACGTGCCAAGGCCCGTGCCCGCGGCCGTCAGATTGATCTGCTCGGCATTGCCGAACAGATTGCGATGCGACCATGTCGTGGAAACGGTGATGCCCAGATCTGTGGAATAGGCGCCGGCGATGGTTACGGCATGGCGCTTGCGCTCCTGCACGTCGAACGTGAGAGGGACGCGGCCGTCGGAGTCGGCATGATCCGCCGCGCGGACACTGGCGCCGGAAAACACGCCGTAGGAAACGAGCTTCTCGCGCGCCGCTTCGATCTTGCTGGGCTTGTAGGGATCGCCGGGCTTGATCGTCAGCGCATGGCGCGCGAAGCTCTCGTTGACGTCCTTCAATCCCTTGAAGGCGATGTCGCCGATGCGCACCTTCGGACCGAGTTCGACCTTGTAGGTGACATTGAGGACTTTGGCCGCTGAGTCGGCGACGGCGTCGGGCGCGTCTGCTTTCGCGAACGCATAGCCGTCTTCCTCGAGGGCGTCGAGAAGCTTGGCCTGCGCATCGAGGACCTGCGCGGCGACGGCCGGGTCGCCGGTCTTCAGGGTCAATGCCTTGCGGGCGGATTCCGGCACCGCGCCCTCAATATCGACGCGACCGAGACGATAGAGCGGTCCGGTCGCGATCGATACGCGCACCTCGACGCTGGTCTTGTCCGGAACGGCATCCAACACCGATGTCAGGTCGGTATCCTCCAAAGCATGCTTGGCAATGGAAACGTCGATCCTGGCCTCGTAGTAGCCGAAACTTTCGAGCACAGTGCGGAAGCGCTCGATGTCGCTGCGCGCCCGCTCTATCAGTGCAAAGGGCGGCACGGGAACCTTGTCGCGCAGAGCGACGAGCTGGGAACTCCCTTTCAGCGTGGCGTTGAGGTCGCCATGGCCGGTATCGGCCAGGACTACGGTGTAAGGTTGAGGATCGGCCGCCCGCGCGCAATGCACTGCGGCGGCAAGCGCGAGCGCCGTCAACCCCAGCAAGCGGATCACGCTCTCACACCCAATAAATCGCGTCGCCATAAGAGCCTTTCAGCGGACTGCGGCATATAAACGCTTATTCAAAAGCAATTGTTGAAGGCGTGAAAGCACGGTCTTGCGCGCGGACGGAGACCGCCATGCCGGCGCTGTTGCATCGATGCAGCGTATCAAATGTTTAATGCGTCCACTTGCGTTCCCGCAAGATAGGCAATCGTACCGCTGCCTTGACTTCGCCGTCCTTGACCAGAATCAACCGAAAAGAGAGTGCGCAAAGGGCGCCGGCCGATCGCAGCATGCACGCCCGAACGGCTTGGGTCGGCTTCATGCGCGCGAGCCCGTGCCTCGAGCCGCTCGGCAAGACAAACCTGTCTGGCTCCCTAGGCTTTGTTCGGAACTTGAAAGGGCACGGCATTGTCGCCCATGATCACCGAAATCGGGGGGCCAATGCGACGCATTCTGACGGCAACGTTTGGACTTTTGCTTCTTGCTCCGGCTTCGGCCGTTGCCCATGCCCAGACCCATAAGCCGAGTGTGACCGGCGGCAGGAGCCTGTCCGGCCTGTTGCCGGTACGCGCGGATTCGAAAATTGGCGGGATTTTCTTCGCGCTGCCCAGGGCGGGAGAGGACGGCGTCTCTGCGCGTTTTCTCTATACGACGTCCTTGCGCACCGGCCTGGGCGCGGCGCCGACGTTCCTCGACCGCGGCCGTATCGGCACAACGCAGATCATCGCGTTCCGGCGGATCGGAAAGAAAGTCGCCATCCAGTTCGAGAACCCGCGATTCCGCGCAAATGGAGCCGCAGCTTCCGATCCGCGGGGCAGCATGGACTTCGCAGTCTCGACCGTATGGATGGGCGACGTCGCCGCAATGCGTCCCGATGGCGGCTTCTCCGTCGATATCTCCGGCTTTCTTGCCGCAGACACGCTCGGGATCGCGGCATCGCTCAATCAAAAAGGCGACACGATCGGCACAGGCGACAATCCGCAAGGCGAAGGCAAGGGGTTCAAGCTCGACGACAAGCTGAGCGCCGCGGTTCCGGAGTCGGTGAAGGTGTTCCCCGAAAACATCGAAGTCGACGCCATCCAGACGTTCAAGTCGGATGAACCGGGCGACGAAGTCCAGAACATCGCGCCCGAACCGCATCAGGTGAGCTTCACGGTTCACTCCAGTTTCGTGAAGCTGCCAGGTCCCGGATTCGTGCCCCGCGCCTTCGATCCGCGCATCGGCGGGTTCGCGACGCAGGTGGTGGATTTCGCCGCGCCGCTCGGCAGCGACGTGGTGCGCGACTACGCCAATCGTTTCCGTCTGGAGAAGATCGACCCGGGCCCCGCGCCGTCGCGCGTGCGGAAGCCGATCGTCTACTACATCGACAGCCGCGCGCCCGAGCCGATCCGCGACGCGCTGATCGACGGCGTGAGCTGGTGGAAGAAGGCCTTCGAGGCAGCGGGATTCATCGATGCCTTCGATGTCAAGGTGCTGCCGACCGGCGTCGACCCCATGGACGTGCGCTACAACATCGTCAATTGGGACGATCGCGCCACGCGCGGCTGGTCCTATGGACAGGAAATCGTCGATCCGCGCACCGGGGAGATCATCAAGGGCATGGTGGTTCTTGGATCGTTGCGCGCGCGGCAGGATATCCAGATTTTCGAGAGCCTGGTCGGCGCGGACAAGTTGAACGCAGGCGGGCCGAACGATCCCGTGCAGGTCGCGCTCGCGCGTCTCAGGCAGCTCGCCGCGCATGAAGTCGGTCACACTTTGGGTTTCGCACACAATTTCGCCGCCAGCACGCAGGACCGCGCGTCCGTGATGGATTATCCGCCGCCGCGCATTGGACTCGTGGATGGCAAGCCCGATCTGTCGGATGCATACGGCGTCGGCGTCGGCAAGTGGGACATGGCGACAGTCGCCTGGCTCTATGGCGCGCAGGACCAGGTCACCGCCGATGCGTTGGCGAGCGCCGATGTGGCGGCGGGCCTGCGCTATGTCGAAGACGACAATGCGCGCGCCCCCGATACCGCGCAGCGTTGGGCGGCGCTTTGGGACGATGGCGCCGATCCCACAGCCGAGCTCGACCGGATGATGTCCGTGCGCCGCGCGGCCGTCGCCAATTTCGGTCTTGCCGATCTCGCGCCCGATGAGCCGTCGGCGAACCTGCGCCGACGTTTCGTGCCGATCTGGCTTTTGCATCGCTATGAGGTCGTCGCGGCTGCCAAGGCGATCGGCGGCGGCGAGTTCAGCTATGCGCTCAATGGCGGCGGCCGTGAATATTCGCTGCCGGTGCCGGCCGACGCGCAGCGCGCTGCCTTGTCCGCGCTGCTGGCGACGCTGTCGCCCGATGCCTTGCGCGTTCCGGCGAGATTGGTGCCGCTGCTGTCTGTGCCGCGCAACGGCAGCGACAACCGTCAGTTCGACATCGAGGTATTCGCGACGGAGCATGGGCCGATCTTCGATCCCCTCGTCGCCGCGGACGCCGCCGCAGAGATCACGCTGAATGCGCTGCTTGCTCCGGCGCGGCTCGATCGAGTCTCGGCGCAGCACGCGATCGACGCCGACATGCCCGGCGTCGAGGAAATCCTGGACAAACTGTGGGCCGCGGTGCGGCCGCAGGCGCCCGATGCGCTTTCGCACCGCATCGCTTATCGCGCGATCGTCACGATGGCGGCGGTTTCGCAGGACAAGGCCGCGACGCCGGAAGTGGCCGCGCTGATCGATCAGAGAGTGCACGATATCGGCGAACAACTTTCCGGTGGCGACGCATGGTCGGCCAGCCTGTCGCGCAAGCTGCTCGATCCGCGCGAGCGCGCCAAACTCGTCCACGACCTGCCGCTCACAGTCCCCGTCCCGCCCGCCGATCCGATCGGCGCCGGCGAGGGCGAATGGATGGATATGCCCTGAGTTACGACGTCCGCGGCCGGATGCAACTTGCCGCCAGCGGCAGCCGGCAATCGCTGCCGTTGGCGAATCCACGTGGGCTACGGGACGATCGAGACCGTCGGGCTGGTGGTGATCTTGCCGGTGACGGTACAACCGCCCGGAAGCGATTGGTTCTTGAACGAGATGACCCCGTCCGACAACCGCACCTTCAGACTTCCAGGGCCGCAATCGCCGATCGGCGAGGTGAATTGGACATTGAGGATGACCACCCGCGTTGCGGATCTCGCGACCGACTTCCACGGCAGGTTTGCCAGTCCGACCGTGCTGCAGCCGACCTGGCCTGAGAATGTGCCGGAGTCGACATAGCCGATGCCTTTCTTGTCGACATGGCCGGTGAAGTTGGCTTTGCACGGGAGGCTGACGCCGTTCTTCGTCGCGGACGTTTTGCCGGTGCCCGTGAAGGTCGAGTTCTCCGGGATCAGATGATATGCGGCCGCAGGCGCGGTTCCGGCCAGCATGGTGCAGGCGGCGAGGGCGATGACAGCTTTCATGGCGTTTGTCCTTTGTTGGCCGGCGCGCGTTCGCACCGGGAAGGGCGGAGCGACAAGTACCCCCGCCGCGCGTCGCTCCGAATGGGCGACAGGGGATGAAGATCGGTTGTCGGAATCCGCATTGGCTCAGCCCCTCAGAAGGATTTGCTGACCCGAACGCCGTAGAGGCGCGGATCGGTCAGAAATACGTTTGTGGTGAGCGCTGTATCGTCGCTGTTCAGGAACGCGCCGGTGATGGCGGTGACGTTGAAGAGATTCTTGCCGTAGAACATCACCTCGAGACCGTCGGCATTCACGAACGTCAGCGAGGCGTTCGCGCTGGTGTAGCCGTGCAGCTGGTCATAGGGCTTGTCGTTGAACACGCGCGCATACGAGTCCGACTGATAGTAAACGTCGCCGCGCAGCGTTGCGGCCCAGTCGTTTCCGACAGGGTGGGAGTACTGCGCGCCCGCCGACAGCGTGAAATGCGGCGTGTTGGGCAGCTCGTTGCCGCTCAGGTCCTTGGAGAATCCCTCGCCGCCATTGGGCGCGGTCGTAGGATCGAAGCCGATATAGCCCGGAAGCTTCACGGGATCGGGATTGGGGACATAGGGCTTGCCGGTCACCGGATCGAGGTCTTCGGCGTAGGCCTCGGTACAGGCGACCGTCAGCCCGCCATGCGCCAGAAGTTCGTTCACGACGTAAGTGGGCAGGATGCAGTTCGAGGTCGCGGTGATGAACGGCCGCACCACCATCCAATCGGAGTTGCCATTGGTGCGGTCCATCAGGTCGATGGCCTCGGAGCCTCCCGCGAGCCGACTATCCTCGTAGCCGGCGGAGAGATTGAACATCAGGCCCGTAAGCGGCTGCCAGGTGGATTCCATCTCCACGCCTTGAACGGTGGAGTCGAAATTCAGATTGACCGAGGTGCGGTCCACGATCTGCGAAATCTGGTAGTTCTTGTAATCGTAGAAGAACGCCGACCCGTTCAGCGTCATCTCGCCATCGAGCAAGGTGTTCTTCGATCCGATCTCGTAGGCGTTGACGAATTCCGGCTTGAAGGTGAGGGGATGCGTTGTCGGCGTGCTGTAATCGACGCCGCCGCTGAAAATCGGCACCACGCCGGGCGGATTGGCGCCGCCGGCCTTGTAGCCGCGCGAATACGAAGCGTAGAAGAGCGAAGCATCGGTGAAATCGAGCTTGGGAGTCCAGCTCGCGACGGCGCGGCCGGTAAGCTCCTCCCAATCCTGTTTGAGCACGCCCGCGGACGGGATGCCCTTGAACGCAAGGCCTGCCCAGCTCGGGAATTCGGTGAAGTCCTTGTGGTCGTCGGTGAAGCGCAAGCCGCCCGTCAGCTTCAGCTCCGGCTGGATCTGATAGTAGACCTCGCCGAAAAGGGCCCAGGAATCCACGCGCGCGGGGTTCTTGCTGAGGAAATAGTTGTGACCTTGTCCGTCGACATTGGCGAGAGAATTGGGATCGATATAGGCGCAGCCCAGTCCCAGCAGCGTGTTCTGAAGATTGGCGGGATCGGCCGGGATCGGGTCGCAGCTGTTGGCCAGCATCGGATCGAAGGCGATGTGGCCGGCGTCCTTCGGGTTCTTGTCGCCGCCGTTGATGGAGTTGACGTATTCCGTGAACAAGGTGAGCGCATTGTAGAAGACGTAGTAATCGGCCTGGGTGCGATAGTGCAGGTAATTGGCGCCGGCGACGAAGTTCAACGGTCCGTCGTTGTTCGATGTCAGGCGCAGTTCCTGATAGAATTCTTCCGACTTTTCCTGCGACACGTCCTGGCCCACGATCGTCGATGAACAGCCCAGCTGCGGATCGCAATATTCGTCGTCCTGACCGACAAGCGTGCGGCCGCCGGGGTCCACGAAAATCGGCGCGGTGTTGAAACGGTTGAAGTCCTCTGTGGAATACAGCAGATCGTTGTTGTATCCGGTCTGCGAGCTGAGCGTGAGCGATTGACTAAGCGTATAATCGACATTGAGCTCGAAGGTGTCGTTCTTGGCCCGGTATTTCGGGTCAAGCAGCGAATCGACGACGCGAAGATCGTGGGATTGCGTCACACCAGCATAGGGATCGGTTCCGGGTTTCACGAAAGGCGTGAACAGCTCGAGCGCCACCACGAAGGGGATGCCGCCGGCGTTGGGGGTTTCGAATGCTCTGGGCGCATAGAGCGAGCCGGGAAGGCAGCCTTGGGTCAGCCACTGCGCGCCGAAATTGCTGGCATCGGGAAATTGCGGGCCGGCAGGGCCGTCGACTTCCGAAGGCCCCGGATCTTTCTCGCACAATTGCTTGGATGAGCGGACGCGGTTGTCGTTTTCCGAGAAATGCTCCCAGACGAGGTCCGCCTTCAATCCCTCGATGGGCTTGTATTGCAGCGTGGCCCGGCTGGACCACAGGTTTCGGCCGTCGATCGGATGCCCGGTCAGCTCATTGAAGGAATAGCCGTCGCGTGACGTCCATTCGCCGGCGATGCGCAGGCCCAGCTTGTCGTCGTCGATCGGGAGATTGACCATGCCTTCGAGGCGCCGCTCGTTGTAGTTGCCCACATCGATCGAGGCATTGGCGGCGTATTCGTCGGTCGGCTGCGCCGATACGACGTTGACCACGCCGGCGGGCGCGTTACGGCCATACAGCGTGCCCTGCGGCCCGCGCAGTACCTCGACGTGATCGATGTCGAAGAATTCCTGCTCGAAGAAATGATTGCGGATGAAGGGAATATTGTTGAAGGCCACGGCGACGGCGGGATCGGTCGTCACCGAGATCGCCTGTGTGCCGATGCCCCGGATCTGGATGTTGTAGCCGGTGAAATTCGTCTTCGAGAACGTGATGTTCGGAATCTCCTTGATGAGATCCGGCCCGACCGCGATCTGTTCCGCCTTGAGATCCTTCTGGGTGAAGGCGGAAACCGCGATCGGCACGTTCTGGATGTTTTCCGAGCGCTTCTGCGCCGTGACCACGACGGTCTCGATTTTTTCCTCGGCCTGCGCCAGCGAAGCAGCACCATTCAGCGCGATGGCGGCCGCGCTGCCGGCGATGACGTGTCGTCGCAACCCCGTCCGCATCGGTCCTCCCCGTTCCGGCGGAAACTCGCCGGATCCTCCCGCTTCCCGCTCGCTCGATGCGATTTCTTTCGCGGCGTCCCTCGGCAACGCACATCGATGTCAGTAGTTGCAGGCTGTTCACCCAAAAAAGTTCCAGGGCTCGACGAGGCGCAATTCTCGTTGCATCGACGCCACAACGGGCGGGGGCATAACAAATGTTTAGAGAAAGAATTTCGGCAGCAGGAACGCGGCTACTTTGCGCGCCGCGCTCGGTTCGCGATCGAGCATGTTTTTGAGCGGCTCGCCGATCAGTGCATCGCCGACCGCCATAAGCGCGATGAAGATCACCACGGAGGTCACGCCGCGATGCGGGTCGCCCTTTTCATGGGCGAACCTTTCCTCCATGGCCCTCACGAGCTCCTGGACCGCGTCGCGCACGGGCTCCAACAGATCGAAATTGCCGGAAAGACCGATCCAGGCCGCCAATTTGCCAGCACCGCCCTTGTCGAAGGCATCGAATACGAGATCGATGAGCGCTCTCGGCGCCGCCTCGTCGGAACGCAAATGGGTGACGGCGCCCTGCAACGCCGCCTCCAGGTCGCGCACCATCGCGCTCATCAACTCCGATTGGAGTTTGGCCGCGGTGCCGAAATGGTGCAGCAACGCCGTATGCGAAACGGAAAGCTCGTCCGCCACGGCCTTCAGCGTGACGGCGTAAGGCCCGCGTTCGATCAAGAGCCGGCGTGCAACGGCAATCGCTTCTTCCCGCGCTTCATCGCCGGAACGGCGCCGGCGGGGTGCTCTTCCAGCCTTGCGTTCGCGAATCCGCGGTGTCGACATGCATGTCAGTGTATAGAGAATCACGGTGTCGGCAACCTGCGCCGATTGCATGCGCGCGGTCCCGCAGGCGGGAGTCCTAATCGATGATGTGATGGACGGGCGCCTTTTCGAGCGACCAGCCGCCCGTCTCGCGATCGTAGCGCGAAAGCGTGAAGCAATGCCACGCGGCATCGTCCAGCTTGGGATGATCCGCGCGGTAATAATACCCCGGCCAACGCGTCTCGGTGCGGAACAGGGTGTGGCGCGTCACCGCCTCCGAAGCCGTGACACGATGCTGCAGCTCCCACGCGCGCTGGAGCTGGTGCAGATCTTCGGCGCCGATATGGGCGAGGTCTTCCTTCAACATGCCGAGCAATTCGAGCGCGCGCGTGAGCATCGGCTCGTTGGTGGTGTAGCCGGTGCCGATGCCGCCGACATAGTCGTCCATGATCTTCTCGAGCCGCTGCAAACCGTGAATCGGCAGGAGAAAGCTCGGCGACACGGTGCCGGCGACGATCTCGTTGCGCCCGACCGCATAGGTCTCGAGCGGCTGATAGACGGCCTTCTTCAGGGCTTCGTACTCCGCTTCGCTCACCTGCGGCCGGTCGCGCATGTCGAGCACGTAGTTCACCGCCGCCTTCGCGGCGATGCGGCCTTCGGTGAAGGAGCCGGAGGAGAATTTATGCGCGGTGCCGCCGATCGTATCGCCGGCGCCGAACAGGCCCTCGACCGTCATCATGCGGTTGTAGCCCCATTGGTAATCCGCCGGCGCGCAATCGGACGGTCCGCTCGCCCACGCGCCGGAGCAGGTCGCGTGCGAGCCCATCACATAAGGTTCCGAGGTCGTGAGCTCCGGATTGATCTCCTTGGGGTCGATGTTCTGCGATGCCCACACCACCGCCTGGCCGATGGTCATGCCGAGGAAGTTCTCCCAGCCTACGGTTTCCTTATGCGGATCCTGAAACGCTTCCTTGGTCACCATGCGGATCGGTCCGCGGCCGGCCTTCACTTCTTCCAGGAAGGCATGGTTGCGCAGGCAGGTCGGCACGGGATGTTTATCCACGTAATCGCCGATGGTTTCGCGCAGCTTGTCGAACCAGCGGCTCTCATATTCCTCGCCATAGGCGTTCTGGGTGTAGGTCTTGAGATGCAGGAAATACGCGCCGACCGGACCGTAGCCGTCCTTGAAACGGGTCAGGACGATTCGGTTTTCCATCTGCATCATCTTGGCGCCGGCCAGGATCGGCAGCGCATAGGCCGAGGCGCTGCTCCATGGCGCATACCAGGTGCGGCCCATGCCTTCGCCCACCGCGCGCGGCTTGAAGATGTGCGACGCGCCGCCGGCCGACACGATCACCGCCTTGGCGCGGAAGACGTAGAAGTGGCCGGTGCGCACGTTGAAACCGACCGCGCCCGCGACGCGGTTGGCCCTGGTGCCGTCCATCAGAAGATGGGTCACCATCACGCGGTTGTAGACTTCGGTCGCGGCCTTGCGGGCGGCCTCCGCAACGATGGGCTTGTAGCTCTCGCCGTGGATCATGATCTGCCACTTGCCTTCGCGCTGATACCGCCCGGTGGCGGGATCGCGCATGATGGGCAGGCCCCATTCCTCGAACTTGTGCACGGTGGAATCGACGTGGCGAGCGATGTCGTAACCCAGATCCTCGCGCACCAGACCCATCAGGTCGTTGCGGGCATAGCGCACGTGGTCCTCGGGCTGGTTCTCGCCCCATTGCATCCCCATGTAGCAGTTGATGGCGTAAAGCCCCTGCGCCACCGCGCCGCTGCGCTCGATATTGGCTTTCTCGACGCAGACGATCTTGAGATCGCGGCCCCAATAGCGCGACTCGTAAGTCGCACCGCACCCGGCCATGCCGCCGCCGATGACGAGGATATCGGAATCGACGAAAACCGTCTTCCTGCGGCTGAACAACGCCATCACACCGCTCCGCGCTTCGATGTCATGGCGGGCAGCTTGTCGACATGCAGTGCTTCGGGTTCGTGCGCGAGCTCCTGGCTTTTCAGCGCATCGGCGGGCGGTCGGTCGTAGTCGGCGGAAGATTTGATCGAACCCCAGGGCGTCGTGCGGATCGGCGAGACGAAATCCTTCTCGCGTCCGTCGCGGAACTTGAGCTTCCAGGAGATGGTGCCTTTGTCTTCCTCGCGCAAGGTGCGCACGCTGTGTCCCAGCGGCGCGAAATCGGCATAGCCGCGCACGTCGATCGCATTCTGCGGGCACGCTTTGACGCAGGAATAACACTCCCAGCAGAAATTCGGCTCGATGTTGAAGGCGCGGCGATAGGTCTCGTCGATATGCATGATGTCGGAAGGGCAGATATCGACGCAGTAGCCGCAGCCGTCGCAGCGCGTCATGTAAACGAAAGTGGGCATGGCGGTATCCTGACGTTCAATAGTGCGAAGGCGGGGTGCGTGCGGAGCCAAGCGTTGACGCAGCATCTGCGGGCGCCGGCAGATTGGCGCGCGAACCGTTGGCGTCCTCGACGCGCTTCTGATAGGCGGCGGCCGGCTTGTAGAACATGTGCGAGAACTTGGACCAGGGCACCGAACCGAACAGCGCGAGGGCCGACAAGACGTAGAGCCCCAGCCCGACGTTCGACCAATCGCTGCCGCTCGCCTGCAGGTACGACCAGACCAGCGCCAAGGTGGCATTCGCGAGCAGCGAAAGGATGAAAAGGTCCGCCCGCACGACGCGGAACGGCGAATGGCCCTCGGCGCTGACATCGACGCGGATGAAGAACCAGAACCAATAGCCCCCAACGCAGATCATCACGGCGCCGATGTGCCAAAGCCACGGCCATAGCGCGGGCGTTTCAACATCTGAGGCGGGATAGCCGAACACCATGACGACCGTGGAAACCGCATAGGCCAGAAACCCGTACATAGTGAGCAGATGCGCGAGCCTCCGCCGCGCGTTGCAGAACTCGCCTGCCGCCAGCCAATCCACCACGACGGTCTTTGCGGCCAGGGCCGCTTTCTCGCCCGTGTCGAGCACACGATCGCCGCGATTGCGGCGGGCGCTTTCGAAGAAGTACCGGGCGCTCTTTTTGTGCAGGAGATCGACGATCGTGCCTGCGCCAACGAGGACGACCATGAGGGCCACGAATATCTGCATGAGGTCGGGAGAGACGGTGTCGGAAAGCACCGCAAACGGATTGGTGTCGATCATAGCCCCTCAAAGCGCCGCCACGGCCCGCGCGACTCTATAACAGGGCGCTGTGTAACCCACTACTGCGGAACAGAACAGGCGGGAATGCCGCGCCTTGGCGGCGTACTTGCCGCAGTCGGGTCCGTCCGGGGACGAGCCCTATTTGAAGATCGGCAAAAAGACATTCGGTAGGGAACTTTTTGCTACTGACATCGTTGTCAGCGGGAATTCGAGAGGGTTTCAGCAAAATGGCTATCTCCAAGTGGCGCCTCCTTGCAGGCGCCGCCGCGGCATCCTTGTGCCTTGCGTCGACACAACCTTCATTTGCTGCAACGGGTTGGGTGAACACCCATTCGCAGGCGATTCCGCTCATCAAGGCGAAACCGCTGGGTGCGCTTAATCCCGCACAGACGCTGCGCATCGCGCTGTCTCTGCAGATGCGCAACGCTCAATCCCTGCAGGATCTGGTCGTTCAGCAGTCGACGCCGGGCTCCGCGAACTTCGACAAATACATCACCCCGGCGCAGTTCGCCGCCGGCTATGCGCCGAGCGATGCTGCGGTGAAAGCGGTGACGGGCTATCTCGCGGCCGCGGGATTCGGCAACATCGCCGTCGAGCCGAACAGGCTCTTCGTCACCGCGACCGGCACGGCCGCGCAGGTCGACGCGGCCTTCAACACAAGCCTGATGCGCTTCCGGCAGAAGGGCATGGAGGTGTTCGTCAACGTGACGCCGGCCCAGGTGCCGCAGGCGTTGAGCGGCATCGTGCTCTCCGTGCTCGGTCTCAACAATGTGCAGATGACGACGCCGATCACCCAGTGCGACGTTTCCATCAAAGGCTGCCTGCGCTTCACCTATGATCCCGCGACCTACTGGAAGGCGTATGACGTGAGGCACGTCACCAGAGCGTTCAAGACCTCCATTGCCGTGATGGCGGAAGGCGACGTGAGCGCGGTGATTCCCGATCTCCGCACCTTCGAGTCCGCGATGGGGCTGCCGCAGGCGAACGTGACCGTCGTTCCGGTCGGATTGGCGAGCACGGACACCGCAGGCGACGACGAATGGGATCTCGACACCCAGTACACGACCGGCATGGCCGGAGCTGTGAAGAATCTCTACATCTATGACACGACATCGCTTACCGATCAGGACACGGCGCTCGAGTTCAATCGCTGGGCGACGGACGATCTTGCCCAGGTCGCCAACGCATCGTTCGGAATCTGCGAATTCTTCCCCTATCTCGATGGCACCATGGTCGCCGACGACCAGATCTTCCTCGAGGCGGCTGCGCAGGGCCAGACCATGTTCTCTTCCACCGGCGATACAGGTTCGTTCTGCTCTGTCGGCACCAACGGCGTTCCGGCCGGCGCACCGTTCGTGGGTTATCCGGCGACATCGCCCTACGTGATCGGCGTCGGCGGCACGACCCTGATCACCAACAAGAACGGCGGCTACAACGGCGAAGTCGCGTGGTATGCGGGCGGCGGCGGCATCAGCCAATTCGAATACTCGCCGGTCTGGCAATCGCCGGTGGTCCCCACCAACAACGGCCTGCCGGCGACGTTCCGCGCGATCCCCGACTTTTCGATGGACGCCGATCCCAATACCGGAGCGATCGTCTACGTCAACGGCGCGGTGGAATACATCGGCGGCACCAGCCTCTCGTCGCCGCTGGCCGCCGGCGCCTGGGCGCGCTTGCAGAGCTCCTATGGCAACACGCTAGGTTTCGCTGCGCCGCGGCTCTATGCCGGCTACCCCGCGTTCGGCTCGACCGGCAGCCCGGCCGGTCTGACACAGAAGGTGGACGGCTTCAACGACGTGCTCACCGGCGCGAACGGCCTCTACACCTCCCTGCCGAACTACGATTTCACCACAGGCATGGGCTCGCTGGACTTGGCGCAAAAGCAGCCTTTGCTGCCGCACTGATATCCGGCGCAAACTCGTACATCTAAGTGGGACCGCCAGCTTCATCGGCTGGCGGTCTCGGCGCGCCTAAATGTGCGCGGCGAGCCGAAGCCACACTGTCTGTGCAGGCAGAAGATAGAATGATTGGCTGCCGAACTCGCTGGCCGATACGGGGGGACGCTGATTGGTGAGATTGGTGCCTTCCAGCGTGAGCTCGTAACGGCCGAGCCGATAACCCAGCGTCGCATCCAGCGTGACATAGCTGTCCGCCGGCGCGGTGTTCTCTTCGTTCAGCCAGCGATGGCCGATATAGTTCGCCGTCACCGTCGCCTGGACGCCTTGGGGCGGGGTGTAGAGCAATCCCGCCGCCGCGAGGATGCGCGGCGAGAGCACCAGCTCCCTGCCGTCGACATTCACCGGATTGCCGTTGTCGTCCACGGTGGTGAAGCGCGTATAGCGTGCGTCGTGGAAAGCGAAGCTGCCCGCAAGGGCAAAATCACCAGCCAACAGATAGCGGGTTTCGACATCGATGCCTTCGAGCCGCTCCTTCGCCGCATTCTCGAGATCCCCGGTAATCGGGTTGGGAACGACAAGGTTCGAGAAATCTTCGAGAAACGCCTCGATATCGTAGTGCAAATGTCCGTCGGCCGCCCAGCCTTTGAGTCCGGCCTCGTAGCTTTGCGCCGTTTCCGGCTCGAGGATGTCCGGCGTGTTGTCTGGTCCGAAATCCACCGCCGCCGGTTTGAAGGCGTTGCGGTAGTCGGCATAGAGCACGCCTTCGTCGCCGCCGCTGCCCCACAGCCTGTAGCTGGCGCCAGCCGTGCCAGCCAGCCGCACGACGTTACGATCGCGCGTGTCGAAGGTGTCGAGCGTCTGGTCGAAGCCGTCGATATGGACGCTGTCCTTGCTCTCATCCGTCTCGTTGAGGCGCAGCCCGGCCACGACATCGAGCCTGTCGCCGGGTTTCCAATCCACTTGCGTGTATTGACCGGCGAAGAACCGCTTGTCGTCAACGCTGTTGATCTCGTCCACGTGCAAGCTCCAGGTCGGCGGCGCGATCGTCTTGCCGTCGAGCGGCACGTAGTACTCGCCGTTCAGGCTGCGCTGGAGACCGCTGCCATAGAGCAGATCGGCGCCGGTCACCAAACTGAAGCCGTTGCCGAACTCCATCGCCAGGTGCGTGTCGGCATAGAGATCGTTGATCTGGCGGTACTGATTCTGCGAATCCGCGTTGGGCGATCCATCGTCGATCAGATCGGGTCTCAAAAACCCCCGCACGTCGCGGATATCCGAATGCGCGAACGAAACCGAGGTTTCCCAATCGCCGATTGCCGTCGGCCGATCGTATCCGACGGCCATATGATAGCGGTTCTCCGTCATCTTGGAATCCGCCGGCTGATAGTTGGCATTGATCGGCGTTATGTCGTTGAGCGCATCGCCGGCGCGCACGATGGGGCTGGGCGGCAGGTCGTGGATCAAGGTCAAGTCCGCGTCGACGTGGAACTTGCCGCCTGCCAGCGGCGCCGCGCCGCGATAGAGCAGCCTCCCATCATTCACAGTCTCGCGGTGGTCCGCAAAGCCGAGACTCTCGCCGCTCACCGCCAGCGATTGCACATAGTCGCCCAATGGCGGAAGCACGAACGATGCCGAGCCGCGATAGGATCCGAAACTGCCGTAACCTGCTTCGGCCACGTTCTGCGCCTGGCCCGCGGGAAAATGCAGCACCTGCACCACGCCGACGAAGGATGTGGCGCCGTACATGACCGGCGCCGCGCCCTTCAACACTTCGATGCGTGAAACGTCCGTGAGGTCCAGGCTCGGAATCGCCGGGTTGAACGCGCCGCCCCAAGGGACGCCGTCAACGACCAGCAGGAAGGCATCGAATTCGTGTAGACCCCAGAACGACGGTACCGCGCTCGACGGACCGGCATCGCCGCCTGCCGGCGCCTCGACGCCGGAGACCACCGCCAGCGCGCCGGCCATGTCATTGGCGTCGCGCGCGAACAGGTCGTCGCCGGTGACGACCGAGATGTCGGCCGGTACCTGATCGACCGGCTCCGGCACACGTGTCGCCGTGACGACCACCTGCTCGATATCGCTTTGTTCCGCCGAGGCAATTGTCGGCAGGATCAGTCCCAAGGCGATGAAGGCAGCGCCGACCCGCATGATTCCCCTCTCCACTAAACCTTCGCAAAGTTTGCATATCGGCCCCTGCTTGAACAGGGCGCGGAATTGGATATCGACGCGCCGGACCGCGGGGCATACAGTCCGGCCGGCACTGCGCCCCCGGGAGAATCCATGTCCACTTCATTCCGTATACGCACGATTCTGTTGTCGACCGCCTTGATCGCCGCCTCGACCGCGCTGGCGCTTACGCCCGCACACAAACACAGGACCGCGGCCGCGCCGCCCCCGGTCGCGCGTCCATCGAGCTTTCCCGTGAACGAGAGCCTGTTCAAGGCGCTGCGCTGGCGCGGCATCGGACCCTATCGCGGTGGGCGCGCGCTCGCGGTCGCGGGCATTCCCGGCGACGCCTACACCTTCTATTTCGGCGCCGTCGCCGGGGGCGTGTTCAAGACGACGGATGGCGGGGCGACGTGGCAGCCCCTGACCGACCACACGCCGATCTCGTCCGTCGGCGCGCTGGCGGTTGCTCCCTCCAACCGCAACCTCATCTATGTCGGCAGCGGCGAAGCGGCGCCGCGCGGCGACATGACCGTCGGCGACGGCGTCTACAAATCGACCGACGGCGGCAAGACCTGGACCAACATCGGGCTCAAGGACACGCGCCAGATCGGCGCCGTGATCGTCGATCCGAACGATCCCAACACCGTGCTGGTGGCGGCGCTCGGCCACGCCTTCGGTCCCAACAACGAACGCGGCGTGTTCCGCACCGCGGACGGCGGCAAGACTTGGAGCAAAGTTCTGTACAAGGACGACAATACCGGAGCGATCGACGTGAGCTTCGATCCGCACAATTCCAAGATCGTCTATGCCGCCCTATGGCAGGCGCGGCGCCTGCCCTGGAATTTCTCCAGCGGCGGACCTGGCAGCGGGCTCTATCGCTCGAACGACGGCGGTCTCACCTGGACGCACCTGACCGGCAACGGGCTGCCGAGCGGGATTCTCGGGCGCATTCATGTGTCCGTTTCGGGCGCAAATTCCAACCGCGTCTATGCGATGATCGAAGCCGTGCAAGGCGGCCTTTATCGCTCCGACGATGCGGGCAATCATTGGCGGCGCATCAACGACGACGGACGCCTCACTCAGCGCGCCTGGTATTTCTCGACCATCCTGGCCGATCCCAAGAACGCGGACACCCTCTACGCCGAGAACACCGGCCTCTATCGCTCGACCGACGGCGGCAAGACCTTCAATCTGCTGCCGGCGCGGCACGGCGACCATCACGGCATCTGGATCGACCCGACGAACACCGACCGCATCATCGAGTCCAGCGACGGCGGAGCCTCGATTTCCACTGACCGCGGCAAAACCTGGAGCACGGAAGACAACCAGCCGACGGCGCAGTTTTATCACGTGGCCGTCGACAACCGGTTCCCGTACTTCCTTTACGGCGCGCAGCAGGACAATTCGAATCTCGCCATCGCCGGCTTCGACGACGAGGGCGCGATCACCGACAAGGACTGGTACAGCGCCGGCGGCGGCGAATGCGGCTTCGTCATTGCCGATCCGCGCGATGCCCAGATCATCTATTCGACGTCGGAGAATTTCGTCGTCCGCTTCAACCGCCACACAATGCAGGACCGGGTGATCTCGGTGTGGCCCGTCGACGCGTCGGGGCACGCCGCCAAGGATCTGGACCACCGCTTCAACTGGACCTCGCCGCTGGCGATGTCGCCGTTCAGTCCCGACACGCTCTATTACGGGATGGAGAAGCTCTACAAGACGACCAATGACGGTTCGAGCTGGACGGCGATCAGTCCCGACCTGACGCGCAACGACAAATCCAAGCAGCAGGCGTCCGGCGGACCGATCACCAAGGACATCACCAGCGTCGAGTACTACGACACGATCTTCGCCATCGCCGAGTCGCCTTTGAAGCGCGGCATGCTGTGGGTGGGCACCGACGACGGTCTGGTGCAGCTTTCGGCCAATGGCGGCGGCGCCTGGACCAACGTCACGCCCAAGACGATGCCCGAATGGGGCACGGTCAGCATGATCGAGCCGTCGCATTTCGACGCCGGCACGGCCTATGTCGCCGTCGACCGTCACAAGCTCGACGACACCAAGCCGTATGTCTTCAAGACCAACGACGGCGGCAAGACCTGGACGCGCATCGACGCCGGCTTGCCGGACGGCTCCTGGGTGCATGCCGTGCGCGAGGACACCGTGATGCGCGGCCTGCTCTATGCCGCCACCGAGACGGGCGTGTTCGTCTCCTTCGACGAAGGCGGACATTGGCAGAGCCTGCAGATCAACCTGCCGCGCTCCCCGGTGCATGACCTGGTGGTCAAGGGCGACGACCTCGCGGTTGCCACGCATGGCCGCTCGTTCTGGATTCTCGACGACGTAACGCCGCTGCGCCAGGTCGCAGCGGCCGCGGCCGCGCCGGATTTCCATCTCTATACGCCGGAGACGGGCTATCACCTCTATTATCCGGACGAAGTGGATACGCGTCCGCCCGTGGGAGAGAATCCGCCGTCCGGGATCTTGATCGACTATTACCTGCCGTCGAAGCCTGCGGGCGCTCTGACGATGGAAATCGTCGATGGCAAGGGCAACGTGGTACGCCACCTGACCAGCGTGAAGTCCAATAAGGAAGAGCAGCCGCCGGAATGGCCAGACCAGGTGCATCCGACCGACACTCTGCCGGCAGAGCAGGGGATGAACCGCTTCGTCTGGAACCTGCGCTATGACGATCCGACCCAGATCCCGGGCGCGTTCTATGCCGGCCTGCCGCCGCGCGGACCGATCGCGATGCCCGGAAAATACACCGTTCGGCTCATCTATCAGGGCCGCACACAGACGGTGCCGCTGACCATCGATGCCGATCCGCGCGTCAAGGGGCCGCTCACCGGCCTGCAGCAGAAGTTCGCGCTGGCGATGGAGGTGTATCACGACCAGGACGCGCTGCACCGCGCCGTCAACGACATCCGCGCGGTGAAGACGGAGGTCGCGGCCGCTTTGAAGAAGCCGAACGGCGCCGCGATGCGCGCGCAAGGCGCGCAGCTCTCCACGGCGGCGTCGCAGATCGAGTCCGAGCTGATGCAGGTGAACATCAAAGGCTCGGAAGCGAATCTGAACTTCCCCGGCAAGCTCAACGAACAGATATATTCCTTTGCAGGTCTGCTGGACGATTCCGACACGGCGCCCAACGCGCAGGAGCTCGACACCTACAAGGGCATGCATGGGCGTTTGGAGACTGAGCTGGCGGCGTGGGACAGTCTGAAGAAGACGCAACTCACCGCATTTCGCAGCCGGAGCGTAAAGGGGCCGTAACAAATCCGTGTGCGCATTGACGGTAAGGACGAGGCGGTCCTATGGCTGACGCGCGCCCTGCTGCGCCAACAAGAACAAGAGAGGAATTTCCTTGAGGTTGATGTCGTTGGGCCGCAGGGCGGCTTTGGTTCTCGCAGCGCTGTTTTCGGGCGTTCAGCTATCCACCGCGCAAATCGACTCCGGCATGTACGGCGACATGCATTGGCGGCTGGTCGGACCGTTTCGCGCCGGGTGGGCCACCGTCGTCGAAGGTGTACCAAGCAAGCCCGACCGCTTCTATTTCGGCGCAGCAGGCGGCGGCGTCTGGCGCACCGACGATGCGGGACGCACCTGGCAACCTCTGTTCGATCATGGGCCGGCGGCATCCATCGGCGCACTCGCGATCGCGCCGTCGAATCCGAACGTTCTTTATATCGGCACCGGCCAGCCGGAGCCGCGCTACGACATCGGCGCAGGATTGGGCGTGTTCAAATCCATCGACGGCGGCGCGCACTGGACGCCGCTCGGATTGGAGAACACCCGCTACATCGGCGACATCTGGGTCGATCCCAAAAATCCAAACATCGTGCTGGTCGGGGCGCAGGGACATTTCTTCGGTCCCAGTCCGGATCGCGGACTCTATCGCTCCACCGACGGCGGCAAGACCTGGTCGCATGTCCTGAAGCTGGGCGACTGGACCGGCGTGGTCGATCTGGCGAGCGATCCCAAGAATGCGAAGATCATCTTCGCCGCGGCTTGGGAAGCGCATCAATATCCCTGGCTCAGCTATTTCACGCCGGTCGTGGGGCAGGGCAGCGCCATATATAAGTCGAAAGACGGCGGCATCACCTGGCACAGGCTCTCCGGCGGCGGCTGGCCGGGCGGAGCCCTGGGCCGCATCGGCCTTGCGGTCACGCATGCGGCCAAGGGAACGCGCATCTATGCGAGCGTCGACTCCAAAACCGCCGCAGGCATGTACCGCTCGGATGACGGCGGAACGCATTGGCAAAAGGTGAACGATGCCAAGGCCGTGACGGACTGGTATTTTAGCCGGATCACGGTCGCGCCGAACAATCCCGACGTCGTCTATACCGTCGGCCAGTCGATCCGCCGTTGTGACCAGGGCGGCAAGCATTGCGTGATCGTCAAGGGCGCGCCGGGCGGCGACGACTACCATCATCTTTGGATCAATCCGCTGCATCCCGATCACATGATCACGGGTTCGGATCAGGGCGCGGTCGTCAGCGTGGACGGCGGCGCGACCTGGAGCAGCTGGTACAATCAGCCGACGGGGCAGTTCTATCATCTCGCGGCGGACAACCGCTTTCCCTATTGGATCTATTCCGGCCAGCAGGACAGCGGCACGGTCGGCATCGCCAGCCGCAGCGATTACGGTCAACTGACCTTCCGCGACTGGCATCCGGTCGGCGGCGACGAGCGCGACTACGACATTCCCGATCCGGCAGATCCCGACATCGTCTACGGCTCGGGATTGGGCGGCAGCATCAGCAAATGGAACGCGCGCACGGGACAAGTCGCGACCGTGACGCCGTGGCCGGAGAACGACTACGGCAAACGGCCGACCACGACCAAATATCGCTACATGTGGATGACGCCGCTGGAAGGCTCGCGCATCGGGCCGCCGTCGCTGTATCTGGGCGGACAGGTGCTGTTCCGCTCGCAGGATCAGGGAAAAAGCTGGCAGGTGATCAGCGGCGATCTCACCGGCAAGACCGCGGATGCCAAGAACTGCGACGGCGATGTTTCTCTCGCCGACGCGAAGCCTTGCGGCTATGGCGTGATCTCCGCCATCGCGCCGTCGCCGCGCCATGCGGACGAGATCTGGGTCGGCACGGACGACGGTCTGATCCAGCTGACGCGCGACAGCGGCGCGCATTGGACCAATGTCACGCCGCCGGACGTTGCGCTGTGGGCGAAGATCGCCTCGCTCGATGTGTCGAATCTTGCGGATGGCGTCGCCTATGCCGCGGTGGACGGCCATCGCACCGACGATTTCCAGCCGCATGTGCTGCGCACGAAGAATTATGGGCAAAGCTGGCAGGCGATCGACAACGGGTTGCCGCGCAATCACTTCGTCGACGTCGTGCGCGCCGATCCGATGCAGAGCAATCTGCTCTACGCCGGAACCGACAACGGTGTCTTCGTGTCGTTCGATGATGGCGATCACTGGCAGCCCTTGCAGCAGAACCTGCCGAGCGCGTGGGTCACCGATCTGCTGATCCACGACGGCGACCTGATCGCCGCGACCGAGGGCCGCGCGATCTGGGTGATGGACGATGTCTCGCCCCTGCGGCAGATCGCCGGCGGCGCTGTTGCATCGTCCGGGGTCTTTCTCTTCAAGCCGGCGGACGCATACCGCGTCCATCCCGACAACAATCACGACACGCCGCTGCCGCCGGAGACGCCGGTAGGAGAGAATCCCCCCGCGGGCGCCATCATCGATTACTGGCTCGGCTCGAATTCCAGCGGGCCCGTCACGCTCGAGATCAAAGACGCAAACGGGAATGTCGTGGGGCATTTCTCGAGCGCCGAGCCCGTCGAGGAGCCGAAGGCGGAGCGCTATTTCGCCAAGGCCTGGATCCAGCCGCCGCAGACTCTGAGCACCGCCGCGGGCATGCGCCGCTTCGTCTGGAACCTGCATTATCCGCGGCCGCACGCGCTCAACTTCGGCTACAGCATCGCCGCAGTTTGGGGTCATGGCACGCCGGTCGAGCCGGAGGGGCCTTATGTGCTTCCGGGAGACTATACGGTCGTGCTCGACGTCAATGGGCAGCGTTTCACTGCACCGCTGCATGTCAGTGAAGACCCGCGCGTGACGGTCAGTGCGGAAGACCTGAAGGCGTCATTGGCCTTGTCGCAGAAGATCGACACCGGTCTTGCCGGCGCCGAGACCGGCTATCGCGAGAAGACCGCGATCCTGAAGCTGATCGACGCGCGCTTCCCCGAAAAGGGCGACAAACACAACGCGCAATTGCGCGCGCTTGCCGACGAGTTGCGCGAAAAACCGGCGGCAGGACAGCCGACGTTCGAGTCTGAGGCCGGTGCACTCGCGCGGATCGAGGGCGCACTCGAAGCCGCGGATGTCGCGCCGACATCCATCCAGCTGCAAATGGTCGCGGACGCGCTTGCGCGCCTCGACCATGTCGAGCACGACTGGGATTCAATGAGGTCTGGTCCACTGGCGGAATTGAACGCGGCGCTCGCGCGGGCCGGCGAAAAGCCCATCGCGGTTTCGCCGGCCGATCTGCGCCGTGTGGAATCGCCGGATGAGGGCGAGGACCTGCCTTGATGCGCGCCAGGACTATCCTCGCCGCCGTTCTGGCGGCCCTTTCCGCTTTTGGTTCGCGCGCGGAGGTCGATCCGTCGTGGTTTCAGGACCTGCACTGGCGGCTGATCGGCCCCTTCCGCGGCGGGCGCGTGCTGACCGTGGAGGGCATTCCGGGAGACAACCGCCACTTCTATTTCGGCGCCGTCGATGGCGGAGTGTGGACGACGAACGATGCCGGACGCACTTGGCAGCCGATTTTCGACGGCGAACCAGTGGGTTCGATCGGCGCGCTGGCGCTCGCGCCGTCCAACCCGGACGTCATCTATGTCGGCAGCGGCGAGGCCGACATGCGCTCGGATATCGCCCATGGCAACGGCGTCTACAAGACGACGGATGCGGGCCGGCATTGGAGCTTCATCGGTCTAGCCGATTCACGGCAGATCGGTCGCATCCTGGTCGATCCGCGCAACGCGAACACTGTGCTGGTGGCGGCGCTCGGACACGGCTACGGCCCTAACGCCGAGCGCGGCGTCTTCCGCTCCATTGACGGCGGCTCGCATTGGTCGCAAGTCTTGTTCAAGAATGCCGACACCGGCGCGATCGACCTCGCGTTCAAGCCGGGCGATCCGGACACGGTCTATGCCGCGCTGTGGCAGACGCGCCGCCCGCCCTGGAGCGTCTATCCGCCCTCCAATGGGCCGGGCAGCGGACTCTATGTCTCGCACGACAATGGCGTGCACTGGACTCAGATCGTCGCAAACGGATTTCCCGCGCATCCCGCGCGCATGGGCATCGCGCTTTCGCCCGCAAAGCCGTCGCGCATCTATGTGCTCGCGGATGGACCGCCGGACGAGGCTGGCCTCTATGTCTCCGAGGATGGCGGCGTGCACTGGGTCAAGGCGACGAGCGACAAGCGTATCTGGAGCCGCGGCTGGTACTTTTCGGGCATCACCATCGATCCGAAGAATGCCAATCGCGTCTATGTCATGGATACGATCGTGCTGCGCTCCGACGACGGGGGCAAGCATTTTATCGCGCTCAAGGGCGATCCGACCGGCGACGACTTCCATCAGTTGTGGATCGATCCCACGAACTCCGATCGCCAGATCCTGGGATCCGATCAGGGCACTTTGATCACGCTGAACGGCGGCAAGACCTGGAGCAGCTGGTTCAACCAGCCGACCGCACAGATCTATCACGTCAGCACCGACAACCGGTTTCCCTATTGGGTCTATGGCGCGCAGCAGGATTCCGGCGCCGTCGCCTTGCCCAGCCGCACCGGCGGCTATGACGGCATCACCATGGAGCAATTCCATGAGATCACGCCCGGCGGCGAAAGCGACATGATCGCGCCGGATCCAAACGACCCGGATATCGTCTATGGCGGCCGGGTGGACAAGCTCGACCGGCGCACCAACCAGGTACGCGACGTCGATCCAACCTTGGCCTATCCCGCGGCACATTATCGCGCGGCGTGGACCCTGCCGCTGGCGTTCTCGAAGAAGAACAGGAAGGTTCTCTACTTCGCCAACCAGCGCCTGTTCCGCACCGCCGATGGCGGCAGTCACTGGACGCCGATCAGTCCGGATCTGACGCGGGCCGATGCCGGCGTGCCGCCCAATCTCGATGCGCCGACAGCGGCGGACGACGATCACGTCGATAAGCGTCGGGGCGTGATCTATACGATCGCGCCATCGCCCTTGAATGCGTCCGTGCTGTGGGTCGGCACAGACGACGGCCTAGTATGGAAGACGCCCGACAACGGCGCGCACTGGATCCAGGTGACGCCGCCCCAAGTCACGCCGTGGTCGAAGATCGCAGGCATCGAGCTTTCACACTTCGCTTCCAACACCGCGTACCTGGCGGTGGACCGGCACCGCCTCGACGACGACATGCCTTACATCTATCGCACTGCCGACGGCGGGAAGACCTGGACGCGCATCACGGGCGGCTTGCCCGGCAATGCGTTCGTGAACGTCGTGCGGGAAGACCCGGCGCATCGCGACTTGCTCTATGCCGGCACGGAGCGGGGCATGTTCGTGTCCTTCGACAGCGGCGCCGATTGGCAGTCACTGCAGCAGAATCTGCCGGTGACGTCGGTGCGCGACATCGACGTGCATGGCGACGATGTGGTGATCGCCACCCACGGCCGCGGCTTCTGGATCATGGACAACGTCACGGCGCTGCGGCAGGTGAATGCAGCGGCGGCAGGCGGCCCTGTGCTGTTCAAGCCTGCAGCGGCGGTGCGTGAGCGTCCGGCAAGCTTCACCGGTACGCCGTTTCCCAAGGACGAGCCCACGGCGGAAAATCCGCCGCCTGGAGCCGACATCGATTACGTGCTGCCCCCCGCGACGCGCGGGCCGGTGACGCTCGCGATCTTCGACGCGAAGCACAAGAAGATTCAGGACTTCACCAGCAATACCAAGGTTCCGCCGCCTGACGCCTCTAAGCTGCCGTTCGCGCCGGAATGGTTTCCGCCGCAGCAGGTATTGTCGGCGCGGCCCGGCATGCACCGTTTTGTCTGGAACATCCACTATCCGGGGCCCCGCGACCCCGAAAATCCCTTCGACTCCGGCGGCGTATGGGCGCCTCCGGGAAATTATATTGTCGATCTGACCGCTGACGGAAAGACCCTGCGCCAACCGCTCGTCGTCAAGCCGGATCCGCGGGTCAAGCTTGGGCCGGCAGCCTATGCGCATGAGTTTACGCTGGCGATGAAGATTCAGAGCGCGTCGGAGAAAATATCATCCGCGCTGAAGCACGCAACGGAACTGCTCAAGTCGCTGCAACGTCGCGCGCAGCAGCAATCGAAGCAGCGGCCGCAGATCGACCAGCTCATCGCCGCTGTGTCCGCTGTGTCCGATGTTTCGCTCTCCGCTGCTCCGAGGCGCGGGCCGCAGGCTACGCTCATTCATACCAACTCTTTGAAGAGCCTGGCTGCCGATTTCGACAAGCTCAAAAGTGCTGTGGACGGCGCCGATGCTGAACCCGGCAAGGACAGCGTCGCTTCCTATGCGATTCTGTCGAAGACGCTCGCCGCCACATTGCGCGCTTGGGACCAGCTCGAGCGGACGGCAGACCTCTCGGCTCTCGCCGGCGCGAAGGCCAGAAGTCCCGCCGGACGGCAGAATGCAACGCCATGAACCGCGCCGCGCGCTACGCCCGGCAGCCGTCACCCAAGAAATGCAATCGAAGCGGATTCTCAGGGAGCGGCAGGCGTCAGTTCGAAGACGACGCCGGCGCCGGCTGCGCCGCCGGACGTCGTCGTTCCGAAGATATCGCCCGAAGAATCCATGATCAAACCGCTTTCCGGTGTTTCACCGTCCGTGCAGTTAGGTTCGGAACAAAAGTCGTATACGACCTGAAACGTGTGGGTGGACTGCTCGAATTCGTAGAGTATCCCGCTGCCCAAATAGTTGGAGTCGTAGTTTCCGCCTTGGGCCGTCGTGCCGAAGAGATTCCCGAAGCCATCGACCATCGGTCCGTCTTCCGCGTCCGCGCCGTCGGCGCATTTCGGACCAACATGACAAAAATCGTAAAGAACGGAAAACTGTGACTGACCGTTCTGCGGAACGAGTTTGTAAAGAACTCCTTTGCTCGCGCTGCCGTCGCCGGTCGACGTCGTTCCGTACAGGTTCCCTGCCGCGTCCATAGCGAGGCTACCGCGCGGTCCGGCGCCATGATCGCCATCGAATTGGTGCAGAGGCCTGTACTTCCAGCCTTTCGATGTCGGCACGCTCTCGAAGACGACGCCGTCGACATAGTTCCCGCCGGACCATGTCGTTCCGTATGCGGTGCCCGAGGCATCGACGAGAATGCCCCCTTGGGGCCTATAGCCGTAGTGGCCGGTCTCGCGAAAGTTGGAGATCAACCTTCCGTGCCAACTTCTGCGTTTTGGGTAAATCTCGTACGCAGTCCCATCCGCTCCGATGGTCGTTCCAAACAATGGCGACATTCCGTCATACAGCACGCCAGGCCCCATGCCGGCAAAGGACAAGCCGGTGTTCGGAAAATAGCCGACGGGACAGTCACCTCCCGAACAGAATTCGTAGATGGTGCGCGCCCTCCACGCACCATTGTCCACGGGATAGAGCATATAGGCGAGGCCGGCGTTGCTCGTCTGCAATTGAGAGGAGACGCCGTAGATATTTCCTGCAGTGCCGACCGCCACGGTTCCAACTGGATTGCGGCCGTCGGAGCAGTCGCGCAGGCAAAAATCGTGCAGGATCTTGTATGTCCACTCCGTCTTGTTCTCGTTCGGAACAAGTTCGAAGACGAGTCCATCGCCCGCCTTTCCCCCGGTCATGGCGACGCCGAACAAATTTCCCGCAGCGTCCATGGTCAGGGTCGAGTGCGCATAGGACCCGTCTGCGCAATTCGACTTCGTGCAGAAATTATGGATGACCTGCATGCGGTAGGAAGCCTTCGCCGCGGACCACAGGCCGCAAGCAGCAAGCGCGATGGCCGCAGCCGATGTTATCGATAAGGTCCTCACGCGGTTCCCCACGCACGAATGCAAAAGGAATTATACTCGGAGAAGCGCGCTCCCGGAAACGGTCGCTCACTTTCCGGCCCCGCTCTCTGAGGGCGACTACCCCTGCCGGCACGGCAACCGTTCCCGGTTACCGCACCTGCGGCACGATGCGCCCGGCTTAGAGCACGATGCCGGGCGGCTTGTGCCCCGGACCCAGCATCCGTCCCTCGAACGTCAGCTCGACGGTCTTGATGATCGATAGATTGTCCAGCAGCCACTTGTTGCCGCCCAGGTCGAAATCGATTCGCCACATCGTGAAGGGACTGAGGCCGATATAGCCTTGCGCGTTATCGCCGAGACTGCCGCCGGCGGTATTCTCCTTGTCCTCGTAATCGATCTTGTACAGGCGGACGCGCGGGCGGTGGCTGAAGACGTGAAGCGCGCCGGGCTTGTCGCGATTGACGTTGCTGTTGAACACCGCCTGTCCGCTGTGGATGAGGTTGAGGGACAGCACGTGCTTGTCGTCATGGATGTCGGGGAACACGAGTTTGAATGAACGCGCGACGATGTAGCTCATGTTCTCGAAGCCCTTTTCGTTGCGGATATCGAGCGTGAAATCGAGCGAGCGCGTCTTCAACATGGCGGCGAATTCGTTGGGGTAGCGGTCGGCCGTTATCCGCACCTTCTGGCGGAAATCGTCGAATTCCTCGTTCTCCTCCCGAAAGCTGTCGATGGCCTTCATCAGGCGCTGATGCGTGGCAGCCAGCGTAGCGACGTTCAGATTGTCGGTCTCGAGCCGGCGGTCCTTGAGCGACCAGTACTGATAGGCGCGGTTCTCCAGATACAGGTTGCGCAGCAGGTCGCGCTGCACGTCCTCATAGGCGTCTCTCAGATACGCCGTGTAAATCGGCAGCACGTTGTCCTGGTGCGCCGCCATCTCGGCGTTGATGTGCTGGATGCCGCTGTAGAGCTGATCGCGCTGGACCTGTGCGGTCAGAAGCTGCGCGACCTGCGTGGTATAGTTGTAGGCGGCCATGTTGCGCGCCTGGCAAAGCTTCAGGTAGTAGTCCATGGCCTTGCGCAGTTCGCCGGCGGAGTCGACCTTGTCGAGGTATTTCTTGAGCAGTTCATCGAACTCGGTTCCGTCGACCAGGATCTTGGCGGCGTTCGGGTTTTCCGCGTCGATGAGGTCTTTGACGGACGAATAGGCCTTTTTGACGTTATCGATCGTGGCCTTGACCTTCTTGAAGACCTCGACGACGCCCTTGGCCTGTTTGGCAAACTCTTCCGCCTTCTTGACCGCATCGATCGCGGTCTTGATGCCGCCGACCCCCGTGGCCACGCCACCGACGCAGCCGACGACCGTGCCGAGCATGTCGAGGAAATCCTTCAGCTCGAGTTCGCTCTCCTTGCGCAGATACCTGATCAGTTCGTCCTTGAACTTGAGCTGCCCCTCGAGCAGGACCGTGCGCTGCTTCGTGATGTCGTTGGAGAAGTCCTCGATCTCGGAACGGAAATTCCCGATCTGCTCCGTGAGCTTTTTGATCTCGTCGTCGAAATCCTTGAGCTTGTTGTCGATGCCTTCTTTGGCGTTTTTGAACGCGTCCAAGCGCGTCTTGTCGGTCGCATCCTTTTCGAGATACTTCTTGTACTGGGTCTCCACCACTTCGCCGAGCTTGATGATGTCGGTGGTTCTGCCTGCCAGGTAGGCGAGGTTCAGCACCGGCGCCCAGTTGTAGCTGTGCCCGTAGAAGTCCAAGCCCTGCTGCAATCGCATCAACGACACGATCGCGCTGTTGTGGATGCCTGCGCGCACCTTTTGTTCCTTCTCGGACACCCGCGTGGCGTCGATCCCGGTTGCGGAGCCGGTGAACGGGCGGTTGATGTCCACCATCCAGGCATAGGCTCCCGCGACCGCCGTCAGCTCGGCCTCGGTCTTGGCATTGAGGAAATCCATGTCCGCGGCGTTTTGCGCGATCAGCAGCTGACTGAGGCTCAGCGATTGCGCCAGCGCAGCGAACGAGAACGGCGGAATCTGGCCGCCCGCGAAGGGTTTGCCGTTGAATTGCAGCCGCGCGCCAGCCTTGCCTGCGTCTCCCTTCTTGCCGCCGCGCAGCGCCGGAGGACCCTCTGGCCCCGTTCGGCCGTCGGGGGCCTTCTGGTCGTCGACCGGCCGACCGGTCTTCTGGTCGAACATCTTGCATACCGAGCCCTTGCCGCCC
>Ga0335083_10001110_pt1 | contig 37687 bp, 36 predicted proteins | sample Lox_Sample_42_FD_206716 | JGI IMG/M metagenome (GOLD analysis project Ga0335083, IMG submission 206716) | Soil microbial communities from Loxahatchee National Wildlife Refuge, Florida, United States - Lox_Sample_4.2 | ecosystem: Environmental > Terrestrial > Soil > Wetlands | place: USA...
GGAGTCGGGCTACGCCGGCACGCGCTTCGGCAAGGACAGCCCGGACTGCAACATGAAGAAAGCGGCGCGCGTGGAGAGCTACCGCGGCTTCGTGTTCGCGAGCCTCGCAGCCGACGGGCCGACGCTCAAGGAATTCCTCGGGGAGTCGCGCATCGCCTTCGACGACATGTGCGACCGCGCACCCGAAGGCGAGGTCGAGATTGTGCCGAACTGCTTCCGCGTGATCCAGCACTCGAACTGGAAGATCTTCCTGGAGAACCAGCTCGACGCCCTGCATCCGTCGGTGACGCACCAGTCGACCGGCCGCGCCGCGCACGAGGTGGAGAAGGTGCTCGAGAAGAACGCGAAGAAAGGCCAGGTTCCGCTCAAGTACCACATGCTCTCGGCGTTCGCCACGGTCACGATCGACAAGTGGGACAACTTCCAGACGCTCAACTACCCGCACGGGCACTGCATCCTCACCGGCTACATGGGGCTTCGTCCCCAGGATCCCGACACGCTCGCCTACGACAAGGTCATGATCAAGGCCTACGGACAGAAGCGCTTCGAGGAGATCGTCGGGGTGAACATCCACCACGTACTCATCTACCCGGGCCTGTCGGTGCAGTCGCCGCTGCAGCAGCTGCGGGCGGTGCGCCCGCTCGGCGTGGACAAGACGCTCACCGAGATCTGGCACTTCCGCCTGAAAGGCGCGCCCGAGCCGATCTACCGGCGCTCGCTCGCGTACTACAACCTGGTCAACTCGCCCTCGACCATGATCAACGCCGACGACCTGGAGAACTTCTGGAAATGCCACCAGGGCCTGTCCTCCGACGGCGGCGACTGGGTGACCTTCGGGCGGCACTTCGGGCGCGACATCGAGAAGGACGGGCGCGTCGAGACCGGCCCGAACATGGGCACCTCCGAAGCGCCGATGCGCAACCAGATGAAGGCGTGGTCGCAGTACATGACGGCAGGGCGGTGATGGCGAAGAAGAAGGCCCCGAGAAAACCCGCGCGCCGCGCGAGCGGCGGCGACACCCAGCACGCGGTCGAGCAGTTCCTGTACCGGCAGGCCGACATCCTCGACGGCAAGCGCTGGCAGGACTACATCGACCTCTTCGCCGACGACGGCGTCTACTGGATGCCGCCCGAGCCCTCGCACACCACCTGGGACGGCATGCCCGCCATCTTCGCCGAGGACAAGAACCTCATGACCGTGCGCATGGGGCGCGTGCTGCACCCCGACGCCTGGTCGCAGCGCCCGCTGTGGGGCACCAACCACGTCGTCGGCAACGTCGTCATCGAGAAGGAATCGCCGAACGGCGACGTGGTCGCGCGCTCGCGCTTCCACATGATGGAGCTGCGCCGCGACGACGTGCGCCACTTCGCGGGGTCGTATACGCACCACCTCAAGAAAACCGAGGACGGCTACCGCATCAGGCTCCAGCGCGTCGACATGACCAACGCGCAGGCGGCGTACGACTACGTGCTGCAGGTGTGGGTCTAACGCGCTTGTCGAGGCGCGGTCCTCGAAGGAGTTTCGTCCTCTCGTAGATGGTCCGGGTTTCCTCGTTGGTTTTCGGCGCCTGACTCGCGATCCGCCCGCAGCTCTTCCCGGTACCGTTTCTGCTCCTGTTGGAACAGCGCGCGTATCTCTTCCTGCGTCGCCTTTTGCTCGTTTTGCAGATCGCTGCGCTTGTTTTCCATCTCGCGGTGCTTGGCGCGCAGCAGGTCGATCTGCTGCAGCGCATCGTCCTGCCGCTGCCCGGCCGCGGCCAGGTTGCGTGCCTCCAGAGCGCGGCGCGCGGCCGCGAGGTCGACGCGTTTGGCGCGAATCGCCTGGACCGCGTCGTGAATGTCGCGCAATTGCGCGCTTAGTCCCTTGTCGCCGCCCAGTTTCTCGATGGCCTGCGCCTGCAGCATTTCGAGCTTGTCTTCGTTGATGCGCTGGCGTTCCTGCACTGCGTCCTCGCGGCCGTTGAAGGCGCGGGCCTGCTCGACGTTTTGTGTGCGCTGCGCGCGCGCGTCTTCCACGCGCGATTGCGCCGCGCCGATGTTGCTGTAAAAGAGCGCATCGAAGCCGGCGGCCAACCGCTTCTGTTGTTCCTGCAGCGCGTCGTTGCGCGTGTTCAGTTCCTTGCGCCGGCGCGCCAGCTCGGGAGGGGCCATCAGGCCCGCCCGCTTTTCGAGCGCCTCGCGCGCCGCGGCCAAGTCCACCCATTTTTGCTTGAGCGCGTCGGCCGTCGGGTTCAGTTGAGCCAGCCGCGCCTCGCTCTGCTTGCGCTGCTCCTCGGCGGCGTTCTTTCTCGCTTCGTTCGCCGCGAGGCTTCTTTCGGTGATCGCCTGCCGGCCTTCCCTGATCGCCTGGTATTCCTGGCGGATCGTTTCGCCGGTTTCCCGCACCGCCCTGAATTGCTCGCGCAAGCCGGCGTTCGCGCGCAAGGCCGGGATCAGCCGCTGTTGCAGCGCCTTGCGCTTCTCCTGCAGCGCCGCCGCGTCCTTCTGCAAGGCTTCGCCGCGGCTGCGGAGTGCCGCTCGCTCCCGCTCGGTGTCTTGCTTCTGTTCCGCTTCGGCCGCGAGTCGCGCCTCTCCGGCCGCCTTGTTCGCCGCCGCCTGTTGCTGAGTCTCGCGCTGCGCCGCCCGGAATTGCGCGCGCTTTTGCTCGACGATCTTGCGCCGCTCGTCACGGCGCTGGATGATCATTTTCTGGATTTCTTCGTGCTTCTTGTTGATCAGGTCTTCGTGCGGGCCCGGCTTGAAGAAGCCGGGAATGCGCGGCAGCACACGGGGCTGCTGGCTGCCCTGGTTTGGCGCATAGCCGGCGTGGTCGGCCGAGACGACCGTCTGCCCGGTGTCGCTTTCTATCGTCGTTTCGCCGGTGAAGACCTTGTCGTAGGTCCCCGGCTCGCCTTCGCTCGAACCGGGCGGGACATAGCGCGTTTCATGGTCGGTGCCGCGTATGCCGATGGTCGCGGTGGGCGTGCGCAGCTTGTAGGACGGCCGGTTGAATTTGCCGATCCAGCCGGAGATCGATCGCAAGGCGCCTGAGAACAAGTTCAGCACGCCATGGTCGTCGTCCCCGCCGTCGGCCTTGAAACTGACAATCTGGATCCGCGTATTGGCGCGCAGCGCGAGAAAACCCGTATCGCTCATGGTCAGATGCGCTTCGGCATCCTTGCCGGTCACGAGGGTGTCGCCTTCCATGACCGCGTCCCCCTGGTGCGCCGCGCGGGCGGGCTTGCCCGGCTGCAGGATTTGCACGTCTCTGACGACGAGGTCGAACTTGCCGGCCGGGATCGGATCGGGGTTGGCCAGGCTGGGCGCCGCGGCCTGCGCCGGAATGCTGCAGATCAGGAACAGGAATGCGCCTGCCCACGCGAGGGCAAACGCGCGCCGCATGCCGTCGCGGGCCATGATCGCTTCGCTTCCCGAGATAGTTCGGCGAGGGACTACTTGAATTTCGCCGCGAGCGCCTCGCTGCCGCGCGCGAGAACGCCGGTATCCGCGCCGACCGCGACGAAGAGGCCGCCGCATTCGATCCAGCGCCTCGCGTCGGCCTCGACGCCGGTGAGGATGCCCGGCGCCTTGCCGGCCTTGCGGATGCGCCGGATCGCGTCGTCGATGACCGGCATTACCTTGGGGTTGTTCGTCTCGCCGGCGTAGCCGAGCGAGGCGTGCAGGTCGGCCGGGCCGATGAAGACGCCGTCGACGCCGTCGACCGCCGCGATTTTCTCCAGGCTGTCGAGCGCGGTCTGGGTCTCGACCTGCACCAGCACGCAGATCTCCTCGTGGGCGCGCTTCGCGTAGTCCTTCACGCGCCCGAAGCGCGTCGCGCGCGTGGCGCCCGCGACCCCGCGCACGCCGGCAGGCGGGTAGCGCGTGTAGGCGACCGCGGCCTTCGCCTCTTCCGCGTTCTGCACGTAGGGGATGAGCAGCGACTGCGCCCCGATGTCGAGGTAGCGCTTGATCGTCACCATGTCGTTCCAGGGCACGCGCACGACCGGATGCGTCGGGTAGGGCGCCGCGGCCTGCAGCTGCTGCAGCACCGACTCGAGGTCGTTCGGCGAGTGCTCGGTGTCGAGGAGGATCCAGTCGAATCCCGATCCCGCGACGAGCTCGACGGCGTAGTGCGAAGACAGGCTGGACCACAGCCCGATCTGGAGCTTGTTCGCCCTGAGGGCGCGCTTGAAGGTGTTCGCGGGGAGATCCATCAGACCTGGTATCCCTTTTCCTTGAGCGCCTTGTCGACCCAGCCGCGGTCGACGGTGCCCGCCTTGATCTGCTTCATCGAGTTCGTCTCCTTGGCGAGGATCGCCTTCGCCGAGGCGAGGATGGCCTCGGCGAACTCCAGCGGCACCGAGACCAGGCCGTCGGCGTCGCCCACGATGATGTCGCCGGGGTTTACCGTCATGCCGCCCATGTTGATCGGCACGTTGATCTCGCCCGGTCCGTTCTTGTAGGGACCGCGGTGCGTGACGCCGCTCGCGAAGACGGGAAAGCTTCCCTCGCGCAGCTCGGCCGAGTCGCGGATCGCGCCCCAGATCACCATGCCGCCGACGCCGCGCTGCTCGGCGCGCGCGCTCATCAGCTCGCCGATGATGGCGTGGTCGTTGAAGCCGCCCGCGTCGACGACGATCACGTCGCCCGGAGCCGCGGTGTCGATCGCCTTGTGCACCAGCAGGTTGTCGCCGGGCGCCGTGCGCACGGTGAACGCCGGGCCGCAGAGCTTAGCGCCGTTGTGCATCGGGCGAAGCTGCGGGCCGCCCGCGTACAGGCGCTCCATGCTGTCGGAGAGGTGCGGCGTCACCATCTTCGAGAGCTCCTCGACCAGCTTCTTGTCGGGGCGTTTGGGGATGGGGAGGATGCGGAAGCCGATGGCGGTCATTGCTCTTGCTCCTAGACGAACTGTACGGCGACGCCGCCGAGCGGGCCGAAGTCGCCGTGCAGCGTGTCGCCCTTGTTGGCGAACACTACGCGCGTGAACGAGCCGGCGAGCACCAGGTGGCCGGCCTCGAGCGTGACGCCGCTCTTGCCGAGGCGGTTCGCGAGCCAGGCCACGCCGAGCGCCGGGTGGCCGAGCACGCCCGCGGCGAGGCCGGTCTCCTCGATCTCGGAGTTGCGGTACATGATGCCGCCGACCCAGCGCAGGTCGACGTCCATCGGGCCGATCGGGCGCCCGCCGACGACGATGCCGGCCGCGGCGCCGTTGTCGGCGACGGTATCGAAGATCTTGCGCGGGTTCTGCAGGCGCGCGTCGACGATCTCGATCGCCGGCACGACGTACTCGGTCGCGCGCAGCACGTCGAGCAGCCCTACCCCGGGACCCTTGAGCGGCTTGCCCAGGACGAACGCCAGCTCGATCTCCACCCGCGGCAGGCAGTAGCTCGCGTGCACCACTTTCGCCCCGTCGGGGATCATCATGGTGTCGAGCAGGTGTCCGTAGTCGGGCTCGTTGATCTGCGAGGAGGCCTGCATCGCCTTGGAGGTCAGGCCGACCTTGTGCCCGATGAGCTTCGCGCCCGCCTTGATCCAGTGCTGCGCGACGGCGGTGGAGATCGCGTAGGAATCCTCGATGGTGATGTGGGGGTAGGTGGTCGAGAGCTGCACCGCCTGTTTCTTTGTCCTGTCGGCGTTCAGCAGCGTCTCGACGCAGGTCTTGCGCTCGGCTTCGGACAGCGGCATGGGAAATATGTCTCCTTTGCGGAGAGCGGATTCTACACTGACGACCGCCGGGGCTAGAATGGCTGAAACAATGAACGCGCAGACTCGGACGTCTGTCTGACTTCGATGAACTCACCCGCGAAGACATCCTTTTTCCGCCGCCTGTTCGGCGCGATCGCGCGGCGGCCCGGAACGGTGCCGCGCGCCGCGGTGCGCCGTGCGCGTCACGCCATCTCGCTGTGCCACGCGCTGATGTCGGAACGGGGAGAGGTGTCGGGCGCGCGCATCGCGCGCGAGGCGCTCGCCGCCTACCTGGAGCTCGACGAGGCGGCGCTGGGCATCTACTTCGATCTGCTGGTGAAGGAGTTCTCGCCCGATCCCGAGCAGGTTGGCCGCATCGCCGACGCCTACCGCCAGGATCCTTCGCCGGCCAACCTGATCCAGCTGCAGCGGGTGGTCGAGCCGCCGCGCCAGGAGCTGTTCCGGCGGCTCAACATGGCCGACGGGGGCACCGCGGTGCTGGTCGAGATGCGGCGCCGGCTGATCAAGCTGCTCGCCGAGCGTCCCTACTACGCCGGCATCGACGCCGACCTCGCGCACCTGTTCGCTTCCTGGTTCAACCGCGGCTTTCTCGTCCTCCAGCGCATCGACTGGCGCACCCCGGCGCTCGTGCTCGAGAAGCTGATCCGCTACGAAGCGGTGCACGAGATCCAGGGCTGGCCCGACCTGCACCGGCGGCTCGAGGCCGACCGGCGCTGCTACGCGTTCTTCCACCCGGCGCTCCCCGACGAGCCGCTGATCTTCATCGAGGTCGCGCTGACGCGCGGCCTGGCCTCGCGCGTGCAGCCCCTGCTCGAACTGGAGTCCCCGGTGGCCGACCCGTCGTCGGCCAATTGCGCGATCTTCTATTCGATCACCAACTGCCAGGAAGGCCTGAGAGGTGTGTCCTTCGGCAACCTGCTTATCAAGCAGGTGGCCGAGGATCTGGGCCGCGAGTTTCCCAAGGTGAAGACCTTCTCCACCCTCTCGCCGATCCCGGGTTTCCGCAGGTGGCTCGCGGGAATCGCGAAAGAGCGTCCCGCGGTCGCAGCGCTCCTTGCGCAGATCGATACGGGACGGTGGCTCGATGACCACGCGGTCGCCGCCGATATTCGCCGCGATCTCGTCCGTCTGTGCTCGTTCTACCTGGTGCACGCGAAGCAGGGGCGCGACCCGCTGGACCCGGTTGCGCGGTTTCACCTCGGCAACGGCGCGCGGCTTGAACGGCTCAACTGGCTGGGCGACATCTCCGAGATGGGCATGCGCCGCTCCGTCGGCATGATGGTGAACTACGTCTACCGGCTCGACGACGTCGAGCGCAACCACGAGACCTATGCGCGCGACCACCACATCGTGGCAACGCGGCGCTTCGAGGTGCTGGCGCGCGAATCGCTCGCCGCGCCCAAAGAGAAATCGCCGCCGGTCCCGGCCTAGTCCGTCGCGGCGGTGCCGCGGGTCTCTCTTAAGCTGGCCTTAAGCTCCGTAGCTCACCCTGCGGACGGTAACGACCTCACTCTTTTCGCGTGCCGCATGAAACCGACCCATCGCGTATACAAGGACGCTTACGACGTTACGGTATTGGTATTGCAAGGCGGCGGAGCGCTGGGGGCCTACCAGGCCGGCGTGTTCGAAGGACTTGCGGAGGCCGGAATCTCGCCCGACTGGGTCACGGGTGTCTCGATCGGCGGCATCAATGCCGCTCTCATCGCCGGGAACGCGCCGGACCGGCGCGTCGAGCGCCTGCGCGATTTCTGGGACCTCGTGTCCTCCGGAGCATTCGGAAATTTTCCCCGGAAGCAAGATCCCTCGCAAGATCCGCTGCGGCGGGTCTTCAAGCGCATGAACGCGACCGCGAGCGCAGCTTTCGGCGTCCCGGGCTTCTATACCCCGCGCGTGCCTCCAGCGGCATTGATGCCGGCCGGAAACGAAGGGGCGCTGAGTATCTACGATGTCGCACCGCTCGGGTCCACGCTCGAGCAATTCGTCGATTTCGATCTGATCAACCGGGGCGCCATCAGGCTCAGTCTCGGCGCCGCGAACGTCGAGACGGGGAATTCGACGTACTTCGACAGCCTTAACACGCGAATCCGCCCCGAGCACGTCCTGGCAAGCGGCGCGCTGCCGCCCGCGTTTGCGCCGGTCGAGATCGACGGCCAATGCTACTGGGACGGCGGCATCGTTTCCAACACGCCTCTGTGGTACGTGCTCGACAATCAGCTCCCGGGGAGAGCGCTCATCGTCCAGGTCGATTTGTTCAGCGCGGCGGGCGAGCGGCCGCTGGACCTCGATCAGGTCATGGAACGCCACAAGGACATCATGTATTCGAGCAAGACGCGCTTCAACACGACGCGCGTGCGCGAGCTGCAGCAAATACGCACTCCCTTGCATCGTCTGCTGCGCAAGCTGCCGGAAAGCTTGCAGTCCGATCCCGACGTGCAAATTCTCGAGAAACTGTGCAGCGAAACGCACATCGACATAGTCCACTTCATCAACCGGCACCGCGCCTATTCCTCGTTCTCGAAGGACTACGAATTCTCCCGCTCCAGCATGCTGGATCGCTGGCAGGCCGGGCTGGAGGACGTGCGGCGCTCGGTCGCGCATCCGGAATGGCTCAAGAAATTGCAGCTGGCAGACGGCATCCGGATGTACGACCTCACGCGCAGGACCGTTCGCGCGGAGGCGGCGTAAATGAACCGACGCGAGGTCAAGTCGCGCGCATTTGCGATGCCGCTGACCAGTCCGGCCTTCCCGCCCGGACCGTATCGCTTCGTCGATCGCGAGTTCTTCGTCATTACGTATCGCACTGACATGGATGCACTCAGATCCGTCGTGCCGGAGCCGCTCGAAGTGGTTCAGCCGATCGTCAAGTTCGAGTTCATCCGCATGCCTGATTCGACGGGGTTCGGCGACTACACGGAATCCGGGCAGGTGATTCCGGTGCGTTTCAACGGCGAGGAGGGCGCGTACGTTCACGCCATGTTTCTCAACGACCATCCGCCCATCGCGGGCGGGCGCGAGCTGTGGGGTTTTCCGAAGAAGCTCGCTTCACCCAGTCTCGGGGTGGAAAAGGACACCTTGCTCGGCGTGCTCGAGTACGGACCGGTGACGGTGGCGGTCGGCACCATGGGATACAAGCACCGGATCCTGGCGCACGATAAGATCGCCCGAGGGCTTGCGGCGCCGAATTTCCTCCTCAAGATCATCCCTCACGTCGACGGCACGCCGCGAATCTGCGAACTGGTGCGCTACTGCTGCGAGGGCATCGCGGTCAAGGGAGCCTGGGAAGGGCCGGCCGCCTTGGAGCTCTTCGAGCACGCCCTGGCGCCGGTGGCCGGACTTCCCGTCCGCGAGGTGATTTCCGGAACGCACATATTGAGCGACCTGACGCTCGGGCTCGGCACGGTCGTGCACGACTATCTGGCTTCCTGAAAAGGGGCACTCATGAAACTCCAGGGCAAATCGGCGATGATCACGGGCGCGGCGAGCGGCATCGGCAAGGAGATCGCGCTGGTCTACGCACGCGAGGGCGCGAAGGTCGCGATCGCGGACATCAACGGGCGGTCGGCCGACGCCACGGCGGAGGAAATCCGTGCCGCCGGAGGCGAAGCGATGGGGGTCGCGATGGACGTCACCAGCGAGTCGGCCGTCAAGGCCGGGACCGCCGCGGTCGTGTCGGCCTTCGGCGGGATCGACATCCTGGTGAGCAACGCCGGTATCCAGACGGTGCACCCGCTCGAGCAGTTCCCTTTCGACGAATGGAAGAAGCTGCTCGCGATCCACCTGGACGGCGCGTTCCTCACCACACACGAGTGCCTGCCGCACATGTACGCATCGGGGCGCGGCGGCAGCGTCATCTACATGGGATCGGTGCATTCCAAGGAGGCCTCGCCGCTCAAGGCGCCTTACGTCGCCGCCAAGCACGGCCTCATCGGGCTCGCCAAGGTCGTCGCGAAGGAAGGCGCGAGGCACGGCGTGCGCGCCAACGTGATCTGCCCGGGGTTCGTGCGGACGCCGCTCGTCGACAAGCAGATCCCCGAGCAGGCGCGCGACCTGGGCATCTCCGAGGAGCAGGTGGTGAAGGACGTGATGCTCAAGGAGACGGTGGACGGCGAGTTCACCACCGTTCAGGACGTGGCGGAAGCGGCGCTCTTCTTCGCTTCCTTTCCCTCCAACGCGCTGACGGGCCAGTCGATCGTCGTCAGCCATGGGTGGTACATGCAGTAGCGCTAGTGGATCTCCGGGTCCGGGGTCGGCGCCGTGCCCTCGAGGAAGTCGAAGTCGCAGCCCTCGTTCGCCTGCCTGATGTGCTGCGAGAAGAGCGCGCCGTAGCCGCGCTCGAAGCGCTTCGCCGGGGCCTTCCAGGCGCGCCTGCGCTTCATCATCTCGGCGTCGTCGATGAGGAGCTGCAGGCGTCGGCGCTCGATGTCGAGCTCGATCGTGTCGCCGTCCTTCACCAGCGCGAGCGGCCCGCCGATGTAGGATTCGGGCGCGACGTGCAGCACGCAGCAGCCGAACGCGGTGCCGCTCATGCGCGCGTCCGAAATCCTCACCATGTCGCGTACGCCCTGCTGCAGCAGCTTCTTCGGGATCGGCACCTCCCACTCGGGCATGCCGGGCGCGCCCACCGGGCCGGCATTCTTGAGCACGATCACGCAGTCGGCGTCGACGTCGAGCTTCGGGTCGTCGAGCCGCGCCTGCAGGTCGTTGTAGTCCTCGAACACCACCGCGCGGCCCTTGTGCTTCCACAGCCGCTTCTCGGTCGCCGCCGGTTTTACGACCGCGCCGTCGGGGGCGAGGTTGCCGCGGAGGATCGCGAGGCCGCCCGAGGGCAGCACGGGCCTGTCGCGCGGGAGGATCACCTCGGGGTTGTAGACCTTCGCGCCCTCGATGTCCTCGCCGAGCGTCTTGCCGCTCACGGTCTTCGCGTTCAGGTCGAGCAGATCCTTGATCGAAGCCAATAGCGCGCGCAGACCGCCCGCGTAGTAGAAATCCTCCATCAGGTACTTGCCCGAGGGCCGGAGGTTCGCGATCACCGGCGTCTTCTTCGAGATCGCCTCGAAGCGGTCGAGGTCGAGCGGCACGCCCGCGCGCCGCGCCATGGCGATCAGGTGGATCACCGAGTTGGTCGAGCCGCCGCAGGCCACCACGCAAGTGACCGCGTTGTCGAAGGAGGAGGGCGTGAGCAGCTTCGCCGGCGTCGCGTCCTCCCATACCAGCTCGACAGCGCGCTTGCCGGTCGCGGTCGCCATCTTGGCGTGGTGCGAGTCCGCCGCGGGAATCGACGCGGCGCCGGGGAGCGTGAGCCCGAGCGCTTCCACCGACGAGGTCATGGTGGAGGCCGTGCCCATGGTCATGCAGTGGCCGAAGGAGCGCGCGATGCCTTCCTCGATCTCCTCCCAGTCGTTTTCGGTGATGGTCCCGGCGCGCAGCTCGGCCCAGTACTTGCGCGAGTCGCTCCCCGAGCCGAGCACCTGCCCGTGCCAGTTGCCGCGCAGCATCGGCCCGGCGGGCATGTAGATCGCCGGCAGGCCCATCGACAGCGCGCCCATTACGAGCGCGGGCGTCGTCTTGTCGCAGCCGCCCATGAGCACGCAGCCGTCGGCAGGGTAGGAGCGCAGCAGCTCCTCGGTCTCCATCGCGAGGAAGTTGCGGTACATCATGGTCGAGGGCTTCTGGAAGGGCTCGGCGAGCGCGATCGCCGGCATCTCCACCGGGAATCCGCCCGCCTGCCACACGCCGCGCTTCACCTCCTCGGCGCGCGCGCGAAAGTGGGCGTGGCAGGGATTGATGTCGCTCCAGGTGTTGATGATCGCGATGACCGGCTTGCCGGCGTAGTCGCTCCTGTCGTAGCCCATCTGCGCGGTGCGCGAGCGATGGTCGAACGTCTTGCGGTCGCCTGCTCCGTACCAGCGGTGGCTGCGCAGCTCTTCGGGGCGTTTTCTTGCAGGCATGCTGGCGAACTCCGTCTCGGGCGAAAGATCCTATGCGAGAGGATACGCCCTCCCGGGCAATGTGGATCATGAGACCTGACAAGCGCATGCGGCGGGATCTTCACAAACCGACTTCGCCCGCCGACTCCGCCTCCGAGGCACGATGTTAAATCGCAGGTTCGCTAAGCAAGAAAATATGCTGCGGTGCTCCCGGAAATATAGTGCAAGGTTTCTTCGCAGACGCGGAAGCCGATTTGCGCAGCCCAGTTTGACTTGCGGACATCTGAACTCGGTGGGAGCATTGCATGCTCGCTTTGGTCCGCTGACCGAACGCGCTCCCCGCGCTGCAAGGCGCACTCAGGCCCTGCGGAGAGGGATGGCAGCGGGGATCGACTTACCAACTTTTCAAAATAGCCTGGGAGGCATTCATGTTCGGTTTCCCCCTCATGAAGCGCTGGCAGGGTTTCGCCTTGCTGCTGTCGACGATACAGGTTCCGGCATTCGCGCAAGGAATTGACTTCAACACCCGCAGTTTCCAAGGCGGGCCGATCAATGACGACACCGTCGGTCGGCTCACGGTCAAGTGGGTCTACCAGACGGTACCCGACACTGGGACGGTGAATGCTGCCCAGGGCAGCGTCTCGTCCACTCCGGCGGTGGACGGTCGGTATCTCTACTTCAACGACATGTCGGGCTTCCTCACGAAACTGGACCGCTTCACTGGGAAGCCGGTATGGAGAAGGAACTACGTGAGCGATCTCTCGGCGCCGGGTTTCGTCGTCAAGGAATCGCGCAATACGCCGTACGTCAAAGGAGACCTGCTCGTCGTTGGCAGCAACATGGGGCTGACTGACCGCCTTTGCCGGTTGACCGGCGGCACGCCGAGCGCGCTGGGTTGCGCTTCGGGAGACGGCGCTATCGTTCTCGCGATCAATAAGCACAGCGGCCAGGTCGTCTGGAGAGCCAAAGCCGAGACGCATCCTTCATCGAAAGTCACCGGATCGATCAGCGGCCACGGCGACACGATCTTCGTGCCAGTCGGCAACTGGGAGGAAGACTGGGCCCGGGCCTATCCGAACATCTTCGTCGAGCCGATCGACCCGACCTCGCACTATCCGTGCTGCTCCGCGCGCGGCAGCCTGGTGGCGATGGATGTCAACACCGGGAAGATTCTCTGGAAGCGGTACACCAACATCGGCAACGACGCCGATCACGAGTTGTCGCCGACGCTGAGAGCGCTGCTCAGGCCGAAGGGATCCTTCGGCACTTCGACCTACGGCCACAATCCGACGATCGATGTGCAAAGGCGCCAGGTCTATATCGCCATGGCGCAGACGACGACGGCGCCTCAAGTCGCGCAGGACTGCGAGCAGGCCCGGCGCAGTAGCGGCGATCCCAACGCCAACATTCCCGGCTTGCCCGCGGGCGTGACCTGCAACAACCTGAACGAGAAGCTGCATATCTACGCGAACGCGATGATCGCGATCGACATGGATTCCGGGCGCGTCAACTGGGCTTTTTACGCGCACAAGTACGACGCCTGGAATCACGCGTGCGGTGCGCCGGACCTGTATGGCTGGTCGACGGTGGTGCCGGCGCTCTTCCCGGTGCCGCTCGCGAATGGAATATTCAATTGCACCCAGACTCCGATCGGCCCTGATATGGGGTTCGGCCAGCAACCGAAGCTCGTGAAGAACGTCAAGCTCGGCCACGGCAAACGCGGCGACGTCGTGGTCGGCGGTAACAAGGACGGCAGGCTGTTCGGGCTCGATCCGGGGACAGGGAAAAAGATCTGGGAGACCGACGTCGACCCCGGTGGCGTTTACGGCGGATTGCAGTTCGGGCTTGCCACCGACGATGGCATAGTCTTCTTTGGCACGACCAACTCGCGGAACAATGGCAGGGACAGCAGAACGCGTTACGTGCCCGTCACGGATTTCCTCGACATCAACGGCTTCACGGCGCTCGGCCTGAAGACCGGGCCGTTCGTGAAGCGCGATGCGGCGCTACCGTCCGAGTACCCGTCTCCGTCGAATATAGATTTGCCGTTCCCGGGCCCGAATCTCATTTACGGGATCAGCGACTACCCGACTGCCTTTCCGGACCCCGACGGCATCGGCGGCCCGCCGGGCTTCATGAAAGGTCCCGCGAGCGGCCCGGTCGAGCTGTGGACGCTGGTGAATCCGCCCTCCGATGTGAGCGCCGATGGCGTCAGCGTTTTCAACGATCACGGCAGGCTCCAGACCATCAACGGCATGGTGAGCGCCGTGAATGCCGGCACGGGAAGGATCCTGTGGCAGCGGCCCGCGTACGACGGCATCAAGGGCACTATCGGCACCGGCCAGGCCTTCGGCACGCTCACCGTTGGCAACGGCGTCGTGTTCATCGGTTACCAGGACGGCAAGGGAACCATGGTCGCCCTGGATGCCCAGTCTGGAAGGAAGCTCTTCGAGTTTCATAACCAGATCGAGCTCACCAATGGCAGCCTGATGCGCTCGGGCGCGATCGAAAGCGGACCCCAGATCGTCGGTAACATGGTCTATTGGGGCGTTGGCGCGGAGAGCGGAGGCTTGTTTACGAATAGGGACGGGGTCAACGTCAACGCGGGAAGCCGCCTGTTCGGATTCGAATTGAAGCATGATCACGACGAAGGGTCTGAAGATCGCGACATAAGGTCTGAATGACTCGTGCGACCGCCGAACTTAGATGAACAGATGCGACGCCGCGAATCCGTCGACAAGGACGGGATAGCAATATTGGCTGAATGATCTAGGTCAACCGCCGCGTGCGTGGGTCCTAGCCGTCCGGACCGGCGCTCGTCTCCGTGGCGGAGATGGAGGGCCTTGCCAACGCGGCGCGCAAGCTCGGCGTCGCCAAGTCGGTGGTGTCGACGCGGGTCAAGGCGATCGCTGCCGCCGCTGGAAACGCCGTTGGGCGAGGAACCGTAGAATAGGCCCATGGTGAACAAGATCGCGGACGGCCCCGAGGCCGCCCTCGCCGACGTGCGCGACGGCGCGACCGTTCTCGTCAGCGGCTTCGGCGGCGCGGGCGTGCCCGAGGAGCTGATCGACGCGCTCATCGCGCAGGGAGCGCGCGACCTGACCATCGTCAACAACAACGCCGGCAACGGCGAGGCCGGGATCGCGGCGCTGTTCAAGGCGAGGCGTATCCGGAAGCTGATCTGCTCGTACCCGCGCCAGGTCGACTCGCACCATTTCCAGGAGGCGTACCGCAGCGGCAAGGTCGAGCTCGAGATCGTCCCGCAGGGGACCCTGTCGGAGCGACTGCGCGCCGCGGGCGCGGGCATCGGAGCGTTCTACACGCCCACCGGCTTCGGAACCAACCTCGCGAACGGGAAGGAGACGCGGATCATCGGCGGCAAGGGCCACGTGCTCGAGTACCCGCTTCACGGCGATTTCGCCCTGGTGAAGGCCGAGCGCGGCGATCGGTGGGGCAACCTCGTCTATAGGAAGAGCGCGCGCAACTACGGCCCAACGATGGCGAGCGCTGCGAAGGTCACCGTCGCGCAGGTATACGAAACAGTCGAGCTGGGGAAGCTCGATCCGGAATGCATCGTGACCCCCGGCATCTTCGTGACGCGCGTGGTGAAAGTACCGCGCAAGGCGCGCAAGATTCCCGCGGGCGGCGTGACGCAGGGCATATCGGGACGGGCGGCGGCGTGAGCTACGCGAAGCTAACCCGCGAGGAGATCGCGAAGCGCATCGCGCTCGACATTCCCGAGGGCGCGTACGTCAACCTCGGCATCGGCATGCCGACGCTCGTCGGCAACCACCTGCCGAAGGAGCGCGAGGTCTTCCTCCACAGCGAGAACGGCATTCTCGGCATGGGGCCGGCGCCAGCGAAGGGCGAGGAGGACGCCGACCTCATCAACGCCGGCAAGGAGCCGGTGACCCTGCTCACCGGCGGCGCTTTCTTCCATCACACCGATTCCTTCGCGATGATGCGCGGCGGCCACCTCGACATCGCGGTGCTCGGCGCGTTCCAGGTCTCCGTCTCCGGCGACCTTGCGAACTGGCACTCGGGCGGCGACGCGATTCCCGCGGTCGGCGGCGCGATGGACCTCGCCGTGGGAGCGAAGAGCGTGTGGGTGATGATGGAGCACCTCACCAAGGAAGGCCGCTCCAAGATCGTCGAGCGCTGCACGTATCCGTTGACCGGAATCGGCGTGGTGAAGCGCATCTACACCGACCTCGCGGTGGTCGACGTCACGCCGCGCGGGCTCGTGGCGGGCCGGCTGGTGCAGGGACTTTCGTTCGACGAGCTTCAGCGGGTCACCGGGATCCCCCTGGTGCAATCGGGCAATAGGGCGGCGGCCTAGAGCGGAATAGTCGTCGGCCGCGGCGTGTTCGCCGATCTGCAGGTCCAACAACACCAGGGAGGACGAATGGGCTTTTCCAGAATGGCGGCGGTAGTAGCGGTGGCGGCGGGCATAAGCGTTCCGGCGCTCGCCCAGCAGGCGAGCATGACTTTCTTCGTGACCAGCGTCGGCTCGGGCAAGGGAGGCGACCTCGGCGGCCTCGAAGGCGCCGACGCGCACTGCGCGGCGCTCGCCAAGGCCGCCGGCGCCAGGGCGACGAACTGGCACGCGTACCTGAGCACGACCCTTCCCGGAGGCGACCAGGGTGTCGACGCGCGCAGCCGCATCGGCAAGGGTCCGTGGCAGAACGCCAAGGGCGTCGTCATCGCGAAGAGCGTCGACAACCTGCACTCCGACCACAACAACCTCAACAAGCAGACCGCGCTCACGGAAAAGGGCGAGATGGTCAAGGGTCGCGGCGACAAGCCCAACGAGCACGACATGCTGACCGGCTCGGATCCGGACGGGCGCTTCTCGACCGCGGGCGGCGACACCACCTGCGGGAACTGGACGAAAAGCGGCGAGGGCTCGGCGATCGTCGGGCATTCCGACCTGCAGGGTCTGAAGGACACGCGGCACATGAAGTCGTGGAACTCCTCGCACGGCTCGCGCGGGTGCAGCCAGGAGAACCTGGTATCCACAGGCGGCGCGGGGCTGTACTACTGCTTCGCGGCGAACTGAGCGTTCCGTCGCTCCGGAAAACCCCTCTCCGGAGGGGTTTTTCTTTTTGTAAAATCCGGCCATGAGCGAGGTCAAGACGAAACCCACCGACCCGCGCGTCGCCGCGGCGATCGCCTACTGGGCGCCGCGCTTCGTATCGAACGGGGTGCTGCTCGCCGATTTCGAGGAAGTCACCGCCGGGATCGAGCGCTGGGAAAACTGGTGCGCTGCATGGTGCGAACGAGCCAAGGTTCACGAGGCGCTGGGGCGCGAAGCCCTGAGGGAAGGCTTCAAGCTCACCGCCGGCGAGCACCTGGTGCGTGCCTCGATGTATTACCACTTCGGAAAATTCCTCTTCGTTCACGACCCGAAGCAGATGCGCGACGCGCACATGCGCTCGGTCGCCTGCTACTGCGACGCGCTGCCGCACATGCGCCCTCCGGGCGAGCGCGTCGCGATTCCGTTCGAAGGAAAGACGCTGTACGGGGTGCTGCGCAAGCCCGCGGGTGAGAGCGGGCGACTGCCCATCCTCATCATGGCGCCGGGCCTGGACTCGACCAAGGAGGAGCTGCACGCCTACGAGGAGCCCTTCCTCGCCCGCGGCATCGCGATCCTCGCGATCGACGGCCCCGGCCAGGGCGAGGCCGAGTACGACATCCCCATCTGCGGCGACTACGAGCGCGCCGCGCGCGCGGCGTGCGACTGGATCGAGAAGCGCGCCGATCTCGATGCTTCGAGGATCGCGATGTGGGGCGTGAGCCTGGGCGGCTACTATGCGCCGCGCGCCACCGCCTACGAGAAACGCATCAAGGCGTGCATCGCGCTGTCGGGTCCCTTCGAGTGGAGTGAAATCTGGGCGGCGCTGCCGGTGCTGACCCGCGAGGCCTTCCGGGTGCGCAGTCACTGCGCGACCGAGGCCGAGGCTCTGAAGAACGCGGCGACGCTTTCGATGAAGGACGCCGCGCCGAAGATCGCGTGCCCGATTTTCATCGTCACCGGGCGCCAGGACCGCATCGTGCCGGCCTCCCACGCGGAACAGCTGGCGAAGAGCGTCTCGGGACCGGTGGAATTGCTGATCGTCGAGGACGGCGGGCACAACGCCAACAACCGTCCCTACCGCTACCGCAGCCTCACGGCGGACTGGCTCGCGGGGAAGCTCGGCTTGCCGAAGGTCTGACGCGTTCCCGCGGGCCGTCGCCGCACGAACTGCGTGCCAACCGCGCCGTTCGCGTGGCATACTTCACCCCCTGCAGGAATCGTCCGAGGGAACGATCGATGGCGAAGTCCAACAAATCCGTGGAACCGAAAATCATCCGGCCGGACGACGTTAATCCGCACCATAACTGGAAGCGGCCGCTGCAGGCGCCGGGCCACACCCAGGTCGACTTCGAGGAGCGGGTCAACTTCCGTCGCCTGCACGAGTACCGAATCGCACGCGTTCGCGCCGCGCTCGCCGAATCCGGGCTGGGCGCGCTGCTGTGCTTCGATCAGCACAATATCCGCTACACCACAAGCACGGTCATCGGAGAGTGGGCGCGCGACAAGCTCACGCGGTACTCGCTCCTGACTGGCAACGGCGACCCCTACATCTGGGACTTCGGCAGCGCCGCAAAGCATCACCGGCTGTACGCGCCCTGGCTGCACACCGACCACTGCAAAGCGGGAATGCTCGGCATGCGCGGCGCGACCGGCGCGGACATCACCTACTTCCGCGACGGGGCGAAGGAGATCAAGGCGATCCTCGACGCCGAGGGCGTCGGCGACATGCCGCTCGGGGTGGACGTGGTCGAGCCGCCGATGCTGTTCGAGCTGCAGAAGCTGGGCATCGAGGTGCGCGACGGCCAGCAGGTGATGCTGATGGCGCGGGAAGTGAAGAACATCGACGAGCTGACACTCCTCAACATGGCTTCCGCCATGGTCGACGGCGTATACCAGGACATCGCCGAGGCGCTGAAGCCGGGCGTGAAGGAGTCGCAGATCGTCGCGCTCGCCACCGCCCGGCTCTACGAGATGGGCTCGGACTGCGTCGAGGCGATCAACTCGATCTCGGGCGAGCGCTGCTCGCCCCACCCGCACAACTTCACCGACCGTCTGATCCGCCCGGGCGACCAGGCGTTCTTCGACGTCATCCAGTCGTTCATGGGCTACCGCACCTGCTACTACCGCACCTTCAGCGTCGGGCGCGCCACCGCGCCGCAGCGCACCGCTTACCGCAAGGCGCGGGAGTGGATGGACCGCGCGATCGAGCTGATCAAGCCCGGCATGTCGAGCGACAAGATCGCGCGCGCATTTCCCGAGGCGAAGGAAATCGGCTTCTCGAGCGAGATGGAGGCGTTCGGCCTCAACTTCTGCCACGGGCTGGGGCTGGGCCTGCATGAGCGGCCGCTGATCTCTCGCGTCAACTCGCTCAAGGAGCCGATCGAGCTCAAGACCGGAATGGTGTTCGCCGTGGAGACCTATTGTCCGGCGACCGACGGGATCTCCGCCGCCCGGATCGAGGAGGAGGTGGTCCTCACGCCCGAGGGCGCGAAGATCATTTCGCTGTATCCGGCCGAAGAGCTGCCGGTCGCTAATCCGTACTGAATCCCGTAGGAGGAGGTAGAAGACAATGAGCGTCACCCGACAGGCTCACCCGGCGCAGCGCCCGGGGGCGATCCCCGAGGCGACCCGGCTGCAGCTCTTCCGCATGCAGGTCGAGATCCGTCATTGCGAGAAGCGCGCCTACGACCTGTTCCTGCAGAACCTCGTGAAGGGAACGACCCACCTCGCGCTGGGCCAGGAGGCGGTCGCCGCCGGTTTCGCCGCGGCGATGAACAAGGACGACTACACCTTCTGCACCTACCGCGGCCACCACCATACGCTCGCCCGCGGCGCCTCGATGACGGCGGTGCTGGGCGAGCTGATGGGAAGGCAATGCGGCCTCATGAAAGGCAAGGGCGGGTCGATGCACCTGACGAGCGTCGAGCACGGCGTCATGGGCTCGTACGCCATCGTCGGGGCGCACCTGTCGATCGCGGCCGGCGCCGCCTGGTCGGCGCAGTACCGCGGCACCAAGCAGGTCGCGGTGGCGTTCTTCGGCGACGGCGCGACCAACATCGGCGCCTTCCATGAGGCGCTGAACCTCGCCGCGGTGTGGAAGCTGCCGGTGATCTTCTGCTGCGAGAACAATCTCTACATGGAATACACGCCCATCTCGCAGGTCACCGCCGTGAAGCATCCAGCGGCCGACCGAGCCGCGAGCTACGGCCTGGAGGGCCAGGTCATCGACGGGAACGACGCCGACGTCGTATACAGCGTCGCGCGCGCCGCCGTCGCCAAGGCGCGCGAGGGGCGTGGCCCCTCGCTCATCGAGTGCCTCACTTACCGCCACAGCGGGCATTCGCGCGCCGACCCGGCGAAATACCGGCCCAAGGAGGAGCTCGAAGAGTGGCTCAAGCGCGACCCGGTGGCGCTGTACCGCAGCCGGCTGATCGCCTCGGGGATCCCCGAGGCGAAGGTGGCGCAGATCGAGGCCGAGTCGATGGCGAAGCTCGAGCAGGCGACCGAGACCGCGAAGGCGTCGCCCGCGCCCGCGATCGAGTCCGCGATGACGGATGTCTGGGCCGACGGGGGCAACGCATGGCGCAACTGAGCTACAGAGACGCGGTTGCCGCGGGCATCGCGCAGGAGATGAAGCGCGACGAGCGCGTCGTGCTGTTCGGCGAGGACACGGCCGCCGCGGGCGGCGTGTTCAAGACCACGGTGGGCCTGTTCGAGCAGTTCGGGCCGAAGCGGGTCAAGGATACGCCGATCTCGGAGCTCGCGATCCTGGGCGCGGCGATGGGCGCGGCGATGACCGGCCTGCGGCCGGTCGCCGAGATCATGTTCTCGGATTTCCTCGCCTGCTGCTGGGACTACGTCGCCAACGAGATCGCGAAGACGCGCTACATGAGCGACGGGCAGATCACGTTGCCGCTCGTCATCCGCACGGCGAACGGCGGGGGCGCGCGCTTCGGCGCCCAGCACTCGCAGAGCGTCGAGAACTGGGCGATGGCGATCCCGGGCATCAAGGTGGTCGCGCCCTCCACTCCCGCCGACGCGAAGGGGCTGCTCGCCGCCGCGATCCGCGACCCGGACCCGGTCGTCTTCTTCGAGCACAAGAGCCTGCTCGCCGACAAGGGCGAGGTACCCGAAGGCGAGCACGTCGAGCCGCTCGGCAAGGCGAAGGTGCTGCGCGAGGGCAAGGACGCCACGATCATCGCGCTCGCCCTGATGGTGCCGCGGGCGCTCAAGGCGGCCGAGACGCTCGCCGCCGAGCACGGCATACAGGCGACGGTAATCGACGTGCGCTCGCTCGTGCCCTTGGACGCCCGGACGCTGCTCGAGCACTCGGCGCGCACCGGGCGCGTTTTCACCGTCGAGGAGAACCCGCGCCTGTGCGGCTGGGGCGCCGAGATCGCCTCGATCATCCAGGAGGAGGCGTTCGCCTCGCTGAAGGGACCCGTCGTGCGCATCACCACCCCGCACGTGCCGCTGCCCGCGGCCGACCGGCTCGAGGACTCCGTCATTCCTTCGGCGGCGCGCATCGCAGACGAGGTCAAGCGCGCGCTCGAAACGAAGCGCGCGGCGTAGCAAAACCGAGAGGCAAAGATGGACGTGATCATGCCCCAGCTGGGCGAGACCGTGACCGAGGGAACGGTCGCGAACTGGTACAAGAAGGTCGGCGATACCGTCAAGGCGGACGAGCCGCTCTTCGACGTCGAGACCGACAAGGTGACCACCGAGGTTCCGTCGATCGCCGCCGGCGTGGTGAAGGCCATCCTGGTCGAGGCCGGCCAGACCGTGCCCGTCGGGACCGTGCTCGCGGTCATCGAGCCGGCGCCGAAGTAGGCGACGCAGTACACGAAGGAGAATCGAGATTGAGCAGCGCGAAAGACAGGAAGATCGGCTGGATCGGCGCCGGCCGCATGGGATTCGAGATGGCGCGGCGGCTCGCGAAAGGCGGCTGCGACCTCGCGGTGTGGAACCGCACGCGTGCCAAGGCGGAGCCGCTGGCTGCGGACGGCGCCAGGATAGCCGGCTCTCTCTCCGAGCTGTCTGCGTGCGACATCGTGTTCTGCATGGTGTCGACCTACGATGACGTCAAGGAGGTGATTTCGGGGTCCAAGGGCCTGCTTTCCGGATCCGCCAAGCCGCGCATGGTGGTCGAGTGCTCCTCCATCTCCCTGGACGGATCGGCCGAGCTGCGAAAGACCCTCGCCGCGCGCGGCGTCGAGCTCCTGTCCGCGCCGGTGTCGGGCAACGCCAAGGTGATCAAGGCGGGCAGGCTGGTTTTCGTCGTGTCGGGCCCCAAGGCGGCGTACGACGACGCCGCGCCCTACCTCGCGATGATGGGACAGGGCTCCTCGTACGTGGGCGAAGGCGAGCTTTCGCGCATCGTGAAGATCTGCCACAACGTGATGCTCGGCGTGGTCACCCAGTCGATGGCTGAGATCACCGTTCTCGCGGAGAAGGCGGGCGTGCCGCGCCACGCCTTCCTCGATTTCCTGAACAAGAGCGTCATGGGCTCGACCTTCACGCGCTACAAGACCCCGGCATTCGTCAACCTCGACTTCCACGTCACCTTCACCCCGTATCTGCTGCGCAAGGACCTCGACCTGGGCCTCGAGGCGGGGCGCAAGTTCGAGGTGCCCATGCCGCTCGCGTCGGTGACGCGCGACCTCATCCAGTCCATGATGGGCAAGGGCATGACCGAGGAGGATTTCTCGACGCTCCTGGTGCAGCAGGCGCAGGCGTCGGGCCTGACGCTCAAGCCCGAGAACGTCGCGGTGGGAGACGGTCTCGCGTAGGTTTTTTCACAGAGGAGCTCCAATGAAGACCATTACAAGAATATTCGCCGTAATCGCCATGGCGGGCGCGACCCAGGCGTTCGCGCAAGGCTACCCGAACAAGGCAGTGCACATGATCATTTCCTTCACGCCGGGCAGCTCGACCGACATCGTCGGCAGGATCGTGGCGGCGAAGCTGTCGGAGATGTGGCACCAGCCGGTCGTGGCCGAGAATCGGGCCGGAGCCGGCGGCTCCATCGGGTCCGCCGCGGTCGCCAAGGCCGACCCGGACGGCTACACGCTGCTCGTCAACTCGAACGCACATTGCGTCAACCCGGCGATCTACGCCAAGCTGCCCTACGACACGCTCAAGGACTTCAGCGACATCGCGCCGCTTGCGATCCAGCCCAACGTCCTTACCGTGAGGCCGGACGGGCCCTACAAGACCGTGATGGATCTGGTCAACGCCGCCAAGGCCAAGCCGGGCGTGCTCAACATCGGCCACGCGGGCGTGGGCAGCGGTACGCACCTCACGACCGAGAAGTTCATCGCCGCCACCGGCATCAAGATCGTGCAGATCCCCTTCAAGGGAACGCCGGAAGTCATCACCGCGATGTTCAGCGGCAGCGTCGACGCGTACTGGGCCCCGATCTCGGCGGCGATGGGCAGCATCAAGGGCGGCAAGCTGCGTCCGCTGGCGGTCAGCACGCCGAAGCGCAATCAGCAGCTGCCGGACGTCCCGACGCCGGCCGAGGCCGGAATCAAGGGCACGGAATCGCCGCTTTGGTTCGGACTGTGGGGGCCTGCGAGGCTGTCTTCCGAGCTCGTGAACAAGATCAACGCCGACACGCGCAAGGCGCTCGTCGATCCGGCGGTCAAGGAGCGGCTGGTGAACGGAGGCAACGAGACCATGGACATGTCGCCGCAGGAGTTCTCGCGCCTGATCCGCTCGGAGATCGAAGAGTACGGCCGGGTGCTGAGGGCCGCGGGCATCAAGCCGCAGTGAACGAAAGCCCGCCCGGGACGTCATAGCACGACGACGTCCCGCCGGCGGCGCTGTCTTCGGACGTCCGAACGCGGAGGGGGCATGAGGAATTTCACGCACGCCGTAGCAGTGATTCTCGCGGCGGGTGCCGCGCAGGCATTTGCGGCCTATCCGGACAGGCCGGTGAAGGTGGTGATCACGTTTCCGCCCGGAAGCGGAGCCGACATCACGGGGCGGGTGGCGACCCAGAAGCTGTCGGAGATCTGGGGCCAGCCGGTCGTCGTCGAGAACCGCGGCGGCGCAGGTGGCTCGATCGCCAATGCGGTGGTGGCCAAGGCCGCGCCCGACGGCTACACGCTGCTCGTGGACGCGTCGGCGCACGTCACCACGCCATGGATGTACAAGGCGCTCCCGTACGACGCGCTCAAGGATTTCGTCGAGATCGCGCCGATCGCCGGGCAGCCCGATTTGCTCGTGGTCAATCCGCATTCGAGCTTCAGGTCGCTTAAGGATCTCCTCGACCAGGCAAAGGCGAATCCGGGCAAGATCAACTTCGCCTCGGCCGGCGTCGGCAGCGGGACTCACCTGAATCTGGAGAAATTCAAGCTGGCCTCGGGCATCAACGTCACCCACATCCCGTACAAGGGTTCCCCGGAAGTCGTGACGGACCTCATCGGTGGCCGGGTCGATGCCTACTGGATCCCGATCTCGGTCGGGGAGTCTTTCATCAAGGACGGGAAGCTGAGGGCCCTCGCGATCAGCAGCACGCAGCGCGCGCCGCAATTGCCGGACGTGCCTACCGCCGCGGAGGCGGGTGTTCCCGGCTTCGAGTTCACGCTCTGGTTCGGGCTCTGGGGCCCGGCGGGGATGTCCCCGGAGCTGGTGAGCAAGATCAACAAGGACATGGAGACCGCGCTTTCCAGCGCGGATGTGAAGGAACGCATGGCGAAGCTCGGGAACGAGATCATGCACATGACGCCCTCGCAGTTCAGCGAGTTCGTGCGCAGCGAGATGGCCGACTACGGCCGCATGCTGAAGACCGCGGGGGTCAAGCCACAGTGACCGCGTCGGCACGCGCGGCCGGGGCGCCGGGCGACCGGACGCGCCCGCGCATCTCGGTCTCGGGAGCCGGCAAGCGCTTCGGCGACCTCGCGGTGTTTAGCGATGTCGAACTTCAGGTGGGAGATCGGGAGGTGCTCGCGATCATCGGACCCTCCGGATGCGGAAAGACGACGCTGCTGCGATGCATGAACGGGCTGCTCCCCTTGAGCGCGGGCGAAGTGCGCATCGACGGGGAGCCGGTCGCGGGTCCGCGCGAGGGCGTGGCGATGGTGTTCCAGCATTTCGGCCTGTTCCCATGGAAGACCGTATTCCAGAACGTCGCCTACGGGCTCAAGCTCGCCGGTGCCTCGCGCGCCGAAATCGAGGACAGGGTTCCGCGATTCATCAAGCTGGTTGGTCTGGAGGGGTTCGAGGCTTATTATCCCTACCAGATCTCGGGCGGAATGCAGCAGCGCTGCGGGCTCGCCCGCGCGCTCTCGGTAGAGCCCAGGGTTCTCCTGATGGACGAGCCCTTCGGAGCGGTCGACGCTCAGACGCGGGAGATACTGCAGCTCGAGCTGCTGCGCATATGGGAACAGAGCCAGACTACGATGGTGTTCGTGACGCACGCCATCGACGAGGCCGTTCTCATGGGGGACCGGGTGCTGGTGCTCAAGGGCCGGCCGAGCAGGGTCCACGAGATCGTCGCAGTGGACCTGCCGCGCCCGCGCAACCGCGAAACACTGCTCCTGCCGCGCTTCGCCGAGCTGCGCGAGCACGTCTGGAGTACCCTGATGATCGATGCGCGCCAAGCGGAATTCGAAGTGAGGAGATAGACTGTTGTTCATAAACAGAACGAGGAGGAATGCCGATGACGAACTCAAGCGGTAGATCGGCCGTGGCGATGCGCGCCGCGTGGTTTGCAGTGGCTCTGATGTGCGCGCCGGCGCTGCGCGCGGAACAGCCGAAGCTGACGATCGGAACCCCGGGAGTCCCGCCGATCTTCGGCGTAACGATCGTTCTGGTCGCTGACCACGAGGGCTTCTTCAAGAAGAACGGAGTCGACGTTACCGTGCGCCCCTTCGACAACGGCACCTTCGCCGCGCGCGCGGTCGTGGCCGGCGACATCGACGCCGCCATGTCGGTGACGGCCTTGCTCATCAGCCAGATCTCGAACGCGGACGTACCCCTGGTGGGCATCTGGGGCATGGAGCATCCTGACTGGCTCCTCGCCTCGACCGACCCGGGTGCGAGCTGCGCGACGATCAAGGGCCAGGCGGTGGGCGTGGACACGCCCGGCGGCGCTCGCTCGATCGCGCTCAAGACGCTCCTCATCGGCGGCTGCCACATGAAGCTGGAGGACGTCCAGCAGGTGGCGCTTGGCTCGAACACGTCGGCGGCGATGATCGCTGGGCAGCTGAAGTATGGCGCGCTGCACATCGACGACGTTCCCGCAATCGAGGCGCAGGGCAAGACTGTCAAGTCGATCGTCACGCAGCGTCAGGTGCGTCCGAACGATCATTACCTGATGATCGTTGCGCGCCGCGACAATCTGGAGAAGAAGCGAGACGCCTTTGTGCGCATGCTCGCCGGGCTGATCGACGCCGAGCGTTTCATGCGCGACCCGGCGAACCAGTCCAAGTTCGCCCAGATCGCGGCGCCGACCGGCCGCGCCCCGGACCTTGCCGTCAAGGCGCTGAAGGCCTACCTCGACATGGAATTCTGGCCGCACGAGAAGGACGGCCTGACGCGCGCCTACATCGAAGCCGTGGGCAAGACCCAGGTGGCCGTGGGCAACATCAAGGCGGGCAAGACCGTGGCCCCGTACGAGCGCCTGGTCGATCCGAGCGTGTGGCGGGACGCCTACGCGCTCGTGAACAAGCGCTGATCGTGAACAGCGGGGTCGCCCCCATGGTCCGAGAGAGCAGCGGATTGCGCTATGCGACCGTCGCCGCGAGCCTTCTCGCGGGTGCGGCGGCATGGGAGATCGCGGGCCGCACGATCTCGGGCGCTTTCTGGGCACCGCTCTCGGCGACCCTCGCCAGCGTCGCAGGATTTGCGCGCGGCGGCACGCTGATGCACGCGGGGCTCGAGTCGCTCCGCCTCTACGTCACGGGAACGCTGCTGGGGATCGCGATCGGAGCGCCGATAGGCGTGCTGCTCGCGCGGGTCGCCTGGCTGCGCGTCGCGCTCGAGGACTACATCATGGTGCTCTACGCCACGCCGATGGTGGCATTGATCCCGTTCATTCTCTCGATCATGGGATTCGGCTTCGCGCCAAAGGTGCTGGTGGTCTTCCTGTTCGCGGTGTTCCCGGTGCTCTACAACACGGTCGAGGGGGCGCGCAGCGTCCGCCCCGAACTCGTCGAGGTGGCGCGTTCATTCCGCTCGGGTGAATGGCAGCTGTGGCGGGACGTGATGATCCCGTACACGCTGCCCTACACCATGACGGGCATTCGCCAGGCGATCGCCCGTGGCCTTGTCGGTATGGTGGCCGCGGAGTTCTTCTTGAGCCCTTCGGGCCTCGGGGAGCTGATCGTGACGGGGTCGCAAAGCTTCGACACAGCGCGGATGCTTGGTGCAATCCTGACTATAGTGCTCGTCGGCGTGGCCCTGATGGACGTCGGCCGGTACCTCGAAAGACGCCTCGCTGCCTGGAAGGAGTACGGCACGTGAGCAGCGTCATCGCCGTCCGGCAGGACGTCGCCCCGGAGCGTTCGGCGACGAAGCCGCCTTCGCCCCTGGCGCTCAAGCTGGCGGCCGGGGTGATCCTGCTCCTGATGTGGGAGATCGTCGTGCGAGCGTTCGCGCCCGAATACGTGGCGCGTCCCACCGGCATCGTCAGAGTCTTCTCCGGCGTGATCACCGACGCGCAGTTCCTCGCCGCGGCGGGCGCTACCCTGTCGGCCGTGGCTGGAGGGCTCGTCGTGTCGCTTTTCGCCGGAACCCTCGTCGGGCTCGCCATGGGGCGAGTTGCTGCCGTCGAACATGGCCTGCGCTACTACGTCAACAGCCTGTTCGCTACTCCGATGGTAGCGATCGTACCCCTGGTGACGCTGTGGTTCGGCTACAGCGGGGAAGCGCGGCTCGCGGTGGTGGTGTTCGCCTCGTTCTTTTCCATCGCGATCAACGTCTGCGACGGTGCCCGCTCGGTACCGATGGACTACCTCGAAGTGGCGCGCTCCTTTCGGGCGCGGCCCTGGGGAACGGTGTTCGACGTGATCCTGCCTTCGTCGCTCCCTTATCTCCTCGCCGGGGTGCGGCTCGCGGCCGGGCGTGCCCTCATCGGCGCAGTGGTGGCCGAATTTTTCATCTCGGTTCCGGGGCTCGGGTACTACATTCTCTACCACTCGCGGGTGTTCCAGCACAACGAGGCCTTCGTCGCGGTGATCGTTCTGGTTGCGACTGGAGTCGGCTTTGATGTCTTCGTCAGCTGGCTCACGCGCCGCTACATGCCCTGGGGCCGGCGAGGCTGAAGCGGAGCGAGCGGCTCGACAATCGAGGAGGTGCAATGGCCAAGCAGCGGATCAGCTACGTCGACATCGGCCGGATGGACGCCGACATGCGCCGGGAAATGGAGCGGTGCCAGCGCGAGGGCACGCCCCGGCCGGAAAGCTCGGCTATCCGCGCCCACGTTCCGGCCTGCTTCTGGTTCTTCGCCAACTCGTGGCGCGACATCTTCAGGAACGGCGTGCTCGACCACGCGATCAAGGAGCTGTGCCGCCTCTACGTGTCGCGCTCGGTCGAATGCGAGTACTGCGGCAACCAGCGCTCGGTCAAGGCGACGAACAGCGGAGCCCTGGTCGAGGGCCAGGTCAGGGATCTGCTCGACTTCGAGAAGTCGACGCGGTACAACGAGCGCCAGAAGGCGGCCCTTGCCTACGCCGAAGCGATCACCTGGCACACGCCTACCGACGACGCTTTCTGGGACCGTATGTACAGGCATTTCAACGAGGCGGAGCTGGTCGAGCTCGGATGCATGATCGGGCTGACCTTGGGCCAGCAGAGCTGGCTGCGCCTGCTCAACATCGATCATCATCAGGTTCTTGCCGGCACCTCGGCGTCCATGGCACCAGGCTTCGAGGACGCGAGCAAGCTTGCCGACAGCAAGGCCTCGACCGAGTACTGGGCGAAGAAAGCCCGCTCGGCCGCCTAGTCCTCGAGCGGGTCGTGCGCTTCGGCGGCAAGACCTGCCTCATCACGGGCGCGGCGGGCAACCTCGGCCGCGCGGTCGCGAAGGCGTTCGCCGCGGAAGGCGCGGCGCTCGTCCTCGCGGACCATTCCGCGGATCACCTGCGCGCGGCGTATGGCGCCGAGGCGCAAGGCACGCGCTTCGCCGTCGCCGACCTGCGCGACGCGCAGTCGGTGGCGCGCGCGATCCACGCCGGCGCCCGCATCGACGTCCTCTGCAACATCGCCGGCGGCTTCCGCATGGGGGAGCCGGTGCACGAGACGAGCGACGACACCTGGGATCTGATGCTCGGGCTTAACGCGAGGTCCGTAGTCAACTGCGCCCGCGCCGTCGTTCCCGGCATGCTCGCGGCAGGCGGCGGGAAGATCATCAACGTCGGCGCCATCGCGGCGCTTTCGGGCAAGGCGAACATGGGCGCTTACATCGCGTCGAAGAGCGCGGTGATTCGCCTCACGGAGAGCATGTCGGCGGAGCTGCGGGAAAAGGGCATCAACGTCAACTGCATCCTTCCCAGCACCATAGACACGCCGCAGAACCGCAAGGACATGCCCAAGGCCGATCCGCGGCGCTGGGTGGCGCCCGAGGCGCTTGCCGAGGTGGTGCTGTTTCTCGCGTCCGACGCGGCCAGAGCGATACACGGAGCCTCGATTCCGGTCTCCGGCTTGGTCTGAGGCCGAATTAGAATAGACGGCTCCGCGAAAACCGGGAACCACGATGACCGAAGTGTTCATATGCGACGCCGTTCGCACGCCTTTCGGACGCTACGGGGGCGCTCTGTCCTCCATCCGCACCGACGATCTCGCCACGCTGCCGATCAAGGCGCTGATGGAGCGTAACCCCTCGGTCGACTGGGCCGCGATCGACGACGTGATCTACGGATGCGTCAACCAGGCGGGCGAGGACAACCGCAACGTGGCGCGCATGGCCCTGCTGCTGGCCGGGCTGCCGCAGACGGTTCCGGGCGCGACCGTGAACCGCCTCTGCGGCTCCAGCCTGGACGCGGTGGGCACGGCCGCGCGGGCCATCCGGAGCGGCGAGACGCAGCTCATGATCGCAGGCGGGGTGGAGAGCATGTCGCGCGCGCCCTTCGTCATGCCCAAGGCGGACAGCGCGTTCTCGCGCGCCGCGAAGATCGAGGACACGACCATCGGCTGGCGCTTCGTCAACCCGGCCATGAAGGCGAAGTACGGAATCGACTCGATGCCCGAGACTGCAGAGAACGTCGCCGGCGAGTTCAAGGTGACGCGCGCCGACCAGGACGCATTCGCGCTGCGCAGCCAGCAGCGCTGGGCGGCGGCTCACGCAAGGGGCTTCTACCGCGGCGAGATCATCCCGGTGTCGGTTCCCGGAAAGAAGGGAGCGGCGACCACGGTCGACACCGACGAGCACCCGCGGCCAGACGCCACGCTCGAGGGGCTCGCGAAGCTGAAAGGCGTGGTCAGGCCCGATGGCACGGTCACCGCCGGCAACGCTTCCGGAGTGAACGACGGAGCCTGCGCGATGGTTCTCGCCTCGGAGTCCGCGGCGAAGAAACACGGGTGTGCGCCCCGCGCGCGCGTGCTCGGCATGGCCACGGCGGGCGTCGCGCCGCGCATTATGGGCGTGGGGCCGGCGCCCGCGACCCGCAAGGTGCTCGAGAAGACCGGCCTCAAGCTCTCGCAGATGGACGTGATCGAGCTCAACGAGGCGTTCGCCGCGCAGGCGCTGGCGGTGACGCGCGAGCTCGGGTTGTCCGACGACGCTGCACACGTGAACCCGAATGGCGGCGCAATCGCCATCGGCCATCCCCTGGGGGCCTCCGGAGCGCGTCTCGTCGCGACTGCGACGAGCCAGCTGCACGCGATCAAGGGCCGTTACGCGCTGTGCACGATGTGCATCGGCGTGGGGCAGGGGATCGCCCTCGCGATCGAGCGCGTCTAGTGCGCGACGCTCTTGACGATATACCCGCCGGACTTCTCGTCGTGCTCCAGCTGCAGCATGTTGCGCGACGCCGCTTCGTCGAGCAGCTTGGAGAATGACGAGAAACCGTAGTAAGACTCGTTGAAGCCTGGATTGCGCCGCTTCAGCGCCTGCTTCACCATCGAACCCCAGATCTTTTCCTCGGCGCCGCGCTCGGCGATCAGCGCCTCGACGGTCTGCATGACGAGGTCGAGGGCTTCGTCGGTCCTGTCATCTCCGTCCTTGGGCGTTCCCTCCGACGACGCCGGCTTGCCTTGCGGCTTCTTCTTCGGCGGGCGCCGCGAGGCCTTCTCGCGCACCAGATCGTCGTAAAAGATGAACTCGTCGCAGTTCGCAACCAGAAGGTCCGAGCTCGAGTTCTTCACGCCGACCCCGATCACGGTCTTGTCGTTCTCGCGAAGCTTGGAAACGAGAGGAGAGAAGTCGGAGTCCCCGCTGATGATCACGAAGGTATCGACGTGGGACTTCGTGTAGCAGAGATCCAGCGCATCCACGACCATGCGGATGTCCGCGGAGTTCTTGCCCGACATGCGCACGTGCGGGATCTCGATCAGCTCGAAGGACGCCTCGTGCATGTCGGCCTTGAAATCCTTGTACCGCTCCCAGTCGCAATAGGCCTTCTTTACGACGATGCTGCCCTTGAGCAGCAGGCGCTCGAGTACCTTGGTGATGTCGAACTTGGCATACTTGGCGTCGCGCACGCCCAGGGCGACGTTCTCGAAATCGCAGAACAGGGCCATGTTGACGGTATCGCCAGGGGTGGACATCGGTAGACCTCTCGCAGCGATTATCCCATTGTCGCGGGCAACGCAGGGTTGAAGTCGGGCCGTTCTCGGCATAGCATCGACGTTTCCCGGGATCCAGAAGCATGCATACCGAAGTCCACGTCCACGGCACCGTCCTCCTGAGGAGCGGAGTGAGTCAGACCGAGATCGAGGTCGCCCTGCGACCCTGGTTCGACTACGTCGACGTGGACGGGCTCGCGGACGCGCGCAGCGCTCACCAGGACGAGCCCGGTATCGTGTTCGACAGGCGAAGGCGCGCCCTGGACATCTGCTGGACCGGGTACGTCGGCCGCAATTTTCAGCAGTCGCTGGAGGGTGCCTTTGCCTCCCTCTCGCCCTATTCCGAGGAGGCGGCTGCCGTCGAGGTGAGCTACTACCAGGAGGACGGTCAGGACGAGCACAGCTGGGTGTTCGTCGGCCCGACAGCGGACGCGATCCGCGAGATGCAGCGGCGGCGCATGATCGACGACCTTACCGCGCTGCTCTCTCGCCACTTCGGTGACGCCGAGATCGGTGAGGTCCACGCACTCGTCAATCAGCTTTTCACCCGCAAGGCGTCCGAAGCGCCGCAGGATCGCAGCCAGCCGCGCGTCGGCGCCACTTCTGGAAAGAAGCACCTCCACTAGACCCGCCCCGACAGGACCGGTCTGCAGTCGATTCATCGGAAGTCCTTGATTTCCTAATGTATTACATTCACTTCATGCTATAACACATTAATTTATTTGTGCTTATTTGACATTAAGCTTCTTCTAAGGAACCCGCCTTAAGTCCCTGTTGTAGTTAAAAATTTCGACAATTTCAGGCTTGACCGTCCCTGCAGTTTCCTCTAGAGTGGTAAGAAGTAGGGTTTCGTGGGGAACCGTGGCGCTTCGCTTCGCCACCACAAGGGGGACTGTTGTTTCAAGGGGCGACAGAGCTGAGTCTCGACGCCAAGGGAAGGCTTGCCGTGCCGACCCGGCATCGCGACGCCTTGCTTTCGGGAGGCCGTGCGGTAGTGCTCACCGCCCACCCGGATAGCTGCCTGCTTCTCTACCCGCGCCTCGCCTGGGAGCCCATCGGCGCCAAAGTCCAGGCGCTTTCGAGCTTCAACGAAGAGGCGCGCTGGTGGCAGCGCCTCCTGGTCGGCTTCGCCGAGGAGCTCGAGCTCGACGCGCAAGGACGAATCCTCATCTCGCCCGCCCTGCGCAAGTTTGCCGCCCTGAAAAAAGACGTCATGCTGGTCGGACAGGGGAGCCATTTCGAAATCTGGGACATCGCTGCCTGGGACGAAAGACTGGCGCGAGGCCTCACGCAAGTGGGCACTAACCCGCCTCCGGGGACCGAGAACTTCTCGCTGTGAGCGCCGATGCGCACGTTCCCGTCCTCCTCCACCCGGCAGTCGATGCGCTCGCCATCGACTCTCGACCCGACGGCACCTTCGTGGACGCGACCTTCGGAAGAGGCGGCCACACCCGCCTGATTCTGGAACGGCTCGGCCCGAGCGGCCGGCTCTTCGCTATCGATCGCGATCCGGACGCCTTCGCGGCTGCGAAGGAAGTGAGGGATCCGCGGTTTACCCCGGCCCATGCGCAGTTTAGCGAGCTGCAGGCCACGCTCGACGCCTTGCACGCCGGAGAAGTCGACGGAGTGCTATTCGACCTGGGCATGTCGACTCCGCAGCTCGAAGACCCGCGGCGCGGCTTTGCCTTTCGCGGCGACGGGCCACTGGACATGCGCATGGACCCGACGCGTGGCGCCGGGGCGGCGGATTGGCTGGAACGCGCGGACGAGGCCGAGATCAGGGAGGTGATCCGCAACTATGGCGAAGAACGGTTTGCTAAACAGATTGCAAAGGCGATTGTTGCTGCTCGGGGAAGAGGGCCTATACGGCGAACCGGGGAACTTGCCGCTGTCGTGGCTGCGGCCGTCCGGACGCGTGAACCGGGTCAGAACCCGGCGACGCGGACGTTTCAGGCTATACGGATTCACGTCAATCAGGAGCTTGAGGAGCTGTCGCTAGCTCTGCCGCAGGCCCTCGCCGTGCTCAGGGCCAGCGGGCGTCTGGCAGTGATCAGCTTCCATTCGCTCGAAGACCGGATCGTCAAGAACTTCATGCGCGCGCAGGCGCGTCCCTCGCTCCCGGAGCGCCTCCCGGTCAGGGCGCGGGATCTGCCGCCGCCCCGGCTGCGCATCGTTGGCGCTCCGCAGCGGCCCCGCCCTGCGGAAATCGCTGCGAATCCTCGCGCGCGAAGCGCCGTGCTACGAGTCGCGGAGAAAGTCGCCTGAGGCCGCCATGGTCCGCCTGAACCTTCTGCTCCTCGTCGTGCTGGCGGCGTGCGCTCTGGGTCTGGTGACCTCGCAGCACCAGGCGCGCAGATTTTTCGGAGAGCTCGAGCAGGAGCAGGAACGTTCGCGTCAGCTGGGAGTCGAATACGGTCAGCTGCAGCTCGAGGCCAGCACGTGGGCGGTGCACGCACGCGTCGAACGCATCGCCAGCCGCCAGCTGCACATGCGTGTTCCCGAAGCGAAGCGCCTCCAGATAGCACGACCGCAGGAGGCGGCGAAGTGAACTTTGCCGCCAGCCCCGTTCTCGAGCTGACGCTGCCGGTGTGGCGCTCGCGCTTCCTGCTCTGCGTCTTCGTCGCGGGCTTCGCCCTGCTGATCGGCCGCGCGGTCTACCTGCAAGGTCTCAACAACGATTTCCTCCAGGCCAAGGGCGAATCGCGCTACAGCCGCGTGATGGAGATTCCCGCGAACCGGGGACGCATCCTCGACCGCAACGGCGAAGCCCTGGCGATCAGTACCCCGGTGAAGTCGATCTGGGCGATCCCGGGCGAGGCGCAACCCAGCAGGCGGCAGCTCGCGCGGCTTGCGTCTCTCCTCGAGATGCCTCAAGGCGAGATCGAGAAGCGCCTCGTCGACACCGGCCGCGACTTCGCGTTCGTCAAGAGGCAGATCTCCCCGGAGACCGCCGAGCGCGTCGCGGGCCTGCACATCCCGGGCATATTCGAGAGTCGCGAGTACCGGCGCTACTACCCGAGCGGCGACGTCACAGCGCACGTGCTCGGCTTCACCGGCGCGGACGACGTCGGGCAGGAAGGCGTCGAGCTCGCGTTCCAGGACCGGCTGGCCGGCAAACCGGGTAGCCGCCGCGTCATCAAGGACAGGCTCGGCCAGACCGTCGAGGACGTCGAGTCGATCAAGGCCGCGCAAGATGGGAACGACCTCACTCTTGCGCTCGATGCGCGCATCCAGAACCTCGCGTTCAGCCAGCTGAAGGCCGCCGTCGTCCAGAACCGGGCCAAGGCAGGCGGGGTTGTCGTGCTCGACGTAGACACCGGCGAGCTGCTCGCCCTCGCCAATTTCCCCACCTACAACCCGAACAACCGCAGCAAGCTCGCCGGCGCGCAGCTCCGCAACCGGGCCATGACCGACACCTTCGAACCGGGCTCGACGCTCAAGCCCTTCACCATCGCGCTCGCCCTGGAGGCCGGGCGGGTCAGGCCCGAATCGGTGATCCAGACCGCGCCGGGGACACTCAGCATCGGCGGCGCCACGATACGAGACGCGCACGTCGAGCGCTCCCTTACCGTCGCGCAGGTCATCCAGAAGTCCTCGAACGTCGGCGCAGCCAAGATCGCCTTGGGGCTTTCTCCGGAGTCCATGTGGGAGATGTTTCGCGACGTCGGCTTCGGCAGCCCGCCCGGCCTGGGATTTCCCGGAGAGGCGGCGGGGAAGGTGAGGCCGTACCGGAGCTGGAAGCCGATCGAGCAGGCGACGATGTCCTACGGGCACGGCATCGCGGTTTCCCTCGTTCAGCTCGCGCGCGCCTATAGCGTGTTCGCGCGCGACGGGGAGCTGGTGCCGCTATCGCTCTTGCGCGTGGACGCACCGCCGGTCGGCCGGCGCGTCATGGCTCCGAAGACAGCGCTGGCGGTCCGCGCAATGCTGGAGATGGCCGTCAACCGCAACGGCACCGCGCCCCGCGCCCAGATCATGGGGTACCGCGTGGCGGGCAAGACAGGCACCGCGCACAAGGAGGAAAACGGCGCTTACTCCCCAGACAAGTACGTCTCCTCTTTCGTCGGATTCGCGCCCGCGTCGCACCCGCGCCTGGTCGTCGCCGTGATGATCGACGAGCCGTCCGCCGGCCGCTACTACGGCGGCATCGTCGCCGCGCCTGTGTTCGCCCAGATCATGGCGGGCGCGCTGCGTACGCTGGACGTCGCACCCGACGGGCCGATGCAGCCGATCGAGCTGCCGCCCGAGGGCCAGGAAGTGAAAGAAAGCGTCTAGGTGTGCGGAACGAGGCCGAACATGTCCTCGGACTTCTCGCGGCGCAGGGGGCGCGCGTGACGGGTCTCGACGCCGACAGCCGGAGCGTGGCTTCCGGCGATGCCTTCGTCGCCTATCCCGGCGCGCGAAGCGACGGGCGCGATTTCATTCCGGGCGCGCTCGCGCGGGGAGCTTCCGCCGTGCTATGGGAGCGCCGCGGCTTCCGCTGGGATCCGCGGTGGCGCGTCCCGAACCTTCCGGTAGACGACCTGCGCGGGCTCGCCGGCCATCTCGCCCACGAGGTATACGGCCGGCCCTCGGAAGCGCTCTGGACGATGGGCGTCACCGGCACGAACGGCAAGACCTCGTGCAGCCACTGGCTCGCGCAGGCGTGCGGCGCCAGCGGGGCGCGCACGGCGGTGATCGGCACGCTGGGCATCGGATTTCCCGGACGGCTCGAGACCAGCGTCAACTCCACGCCCGATCCGATCGTGCTGCACCGCGCGCTTGCGCGCTTGCGCCGCGAAGGCGCGCAGGGCGTGGCGATGGAAGTGACCTCGATCGGCCTCGATCAAGGCCGGGTCAACGGCGTGGCCTTCGGGGCGGCGCTGTATACCAACCTTTCGCGCGACCACCTCGACTATCACTGCGACATGGAAGGCTACGCTCGCGCGAAGCAGCGCCTGTTCGAGGCTCCGACGCTGAAGCACGCCGTGCTCAACCTCGACGACGTGCAGGGAGCGCGCCTCGCGCGCCTGCTCGTGGGGCGGGTCAACCGGGCCGGTTACAGCTGCTCCGCGGAAGTTGCCGCGCGTGCCGGGCTCGAAGGGTACGCCGAGGCCCACGCGATCGACGTGTCACCCGCGGGGGTCGCCTTCGACGCGAAGACCTCCTGGGGCGAGGCGCGGATCGTCAGCCCGCTGCTCGGGCGCTTCAACGTATCCAACCTGCTCGGAGTTCTGACGACCATGCTGGTGTCGGGCGTTCCCTTCGGGCGCGCGACCGCCGCTCTCGCCAACCTGAAGCCGGTAGCCGGGCGCATGCAGCGCCTCGGGGGAAACGGCAGACCCCTGGTGGTCGTCGACTACGCCCACTCGCCGGACGCGCTCGAAAAGACCCTGACCACGCTGAAGGATGTCGCCCGCGCGAGCGGCGGGCGCCTCGTCGCGGTATTCGGCTGCGGCGGCGATCGCGACCGGGGCAAGCGTCCGCTGATGGGCGCGGTCGCCTCGCGGCACGCCGACGCCCTCATCCTCACGAGCGACAACCCGCGCGGCGAAGACCCCGCGGCGATCATCGCCGAAATCGAGAAGGGCGTGACCCTTGCCCACGAAACCGTCGAGGACCGGCGCGAAGCGATCGAGCGGGCGATCGCGCAGGCGGGCCCGTCGGACGTCGTGCTCCTCGCCGGCAAGGGACACGAGACCTACCAGGAGGTCGCCGGTCGCAGGCTTCCCTTCTCGGACACACAGGAAGCCGAGCGGGCACTCGCGGGATGGAGCCGATGATGAGCCTGCGCGAAGCCTCCGCAGCGGTGGGCGCGAGGGCGACAGCCGACGATACGCGCTTCTCGGCGGTGTCGACCGACAGCCGCACGCTCGCCCCCGGAGCGCTGTTCGTGGCCCTGCGGGGCGAACGTTTCGACGGGCATCGCTTTCTCGATGTCGCAAGGGAGCGTGGCGCTGCCGCAGCCATGGTCGACTTGGACTCGAGCACCACGGCGGAAACCGCGCGCCTGCCGCTGCTCGTCGTCGGCGACACGCGGCTGGCGCTTGGCCGGCTGGCGGCGCAGTGGCGCGCCCGCTTCGACATCCCGCTGATCGCCGTGACCGGGTCCAACGGCAAGACCACGGTGAAGGAGATGATTGCCGCGATCCTGCGGACGCACTTCGGCGAGGCGCAGTTGCTCGCGACCGAAGGAAACGAGAACAACGACATCGGCCTGCCGCTCACGCTGCTCAGGCTGCGTGCGATGCACCGCGTCGCCGTCATCGAGATCGGAATGAACCATCCGG
>Ga0335083_10001112_pt1 | contig 37679 bp, 36 predicted proteins | sample Lox_Sample_42_FD_206716 | JGI IMG/M metagenome (GOLD analysis project Ga0335083, IMG submission 206716) | Soil microbial communities from Loxahatchee National Wildlife Refuge, Florida, United States - Lox_Sample_4.2 | ecosystem: Environmental > Terrestrial > Soil > Wetlands | place: USA...
GGCTTGCCCTGCTTGGCGCTGGCGCGCCAGTAGTCGACCGCGTGGCGCGCCACGCAGAAGTGTCCGCGCAGGTGCACCTTCATGGTCGCATCCCACTCAGCGAGCGTGGCGCTCACGAACATCCGGTCGCGCACGAAACCGGCATTGTTCACCACCACGTCGAGTCCCCCGAAGTGCTCGAGAGCCGCTCCCACGATGCGCGCGGCGCTATCCCACTCGGAGACGTCTTCGCCGTTCGCGACCGCCTCCCCGCCCGCGGCGCGGATCTCATCGACCACCGCCTGCGCGGTGCTCAGGTCGCGCCCCTCGCCGGCGAGCGAGGTGCCGAGGTCGTTGACCACCACGCGCGCGCCCTCGCGGGCGAACGCGAGCGCGTAGGAGCGGCCGAGCCCGCGCCCCGCGCCCGTCACGATCACCACCCGTCCTGCGCAGATACCCGCCATGTCACAGCCTCTCGATGATGGTCACGTTGGCCTGGCCGCCACCCTCGCACATCGTCTGCAGGCCGTAGCGGCCGCCGCGGCGCTCGAGCTCGTGCAGCAGGGTGGTCATGAGCTTCGCTCCGGTGGAGCCGAGCGGGTGGCCGAGGGCGATCGCCCCGCCGTTGACGTTGACGCGCGCCAGATCCGCATCCACTTCGCGCTGCCAGGCGAGCACTACCGAGGCGAAGGCCTCGTTGATCTCGATCAGGTCGATGTCGGAGAGCTTCATGCCGGTCTTGGCGAGCGCGTAGCGCGTGGCCGGGATCGGCGCGGTGAGCATCCACACCGGGTCGGCGCCGCGCACCGAGAGGTGGTGGATGCGCGCGCGCGGCTTGAGGTTGTGGCGCCGCACCGCCTCCGCCGAGGCGATCAGCAGCGCGGCGGCACCGTCGGCGATCTGGCTGGACACCGCCGCGGTGATGCGTCCGCCGGGCGCGAGCGGCTGCAGCTGCGCCATCTTCTCGAGGGTCGTGCCGACCCGCACCGTCTCGTCCGTCTCGAGCCCGTTGAGCGGGGCGATCTCGCGCTTGAAGTGGCCGGCCTCGATGGCCGCGAGCGCCCGGCGGTTGCTCTCGAGCGCGAACTCCTCCATGGCGCGGCGGGAGATCTCCCACTTCGTGGCAATCATCTCCGCGGCGCGGAACTGCGAGACCTCCTGATCGCCATAGCGCGCACGCCAGCCCACCGAGCCCGAGAACGGATCGCGCTGCCCGTAGGGCTGACCGGCGACCATGGCGGCGCTGATCGGGATCTGGTTCATGGTCTGCACGCCGCCGGCGACGACCAGGTCCTGGGTGCCACTCATCACGGCCTGGGCGGCGAAGTGCACCGCCTGCTGCGAGGAGCCGCACTGGCGATCGACGGTCGTGCCGGGCACCTCATCGGGCAGGCCCGCGGCCAGCCAGCAGGTGCGGGCGATGTCCCCGGACTGCGTGCCGATCTGATCCACGCAGCCGAAGATCACGTCCTCGACCGCGCCCGGATCGACGCCGGTTCGCTCGATCAGGGCCTTGAGCGCGTGCGCGCCCAGATCCGCTGCGTGTATGCCGGCGAGCGTGCCCTTCTTCTTACCGGTCGGGGTGCGGACCGCCCCGACGATGTACGCCTCGTTGCTCATGTTGGTTCCCTTCATGCGAAAGTGTGCTCCGGGCCGAGCGCCAGGGCGCCGGCGCCGAGCAGCTCCTGCAGGCGCCTGGCGTGGAAGCTGCGCCCGCCCCATGCTCCCTGCAGCGCCCAGGCGCGCTTCATGTAGAAGTGCAGGTCGAGCTCCCAGGAGTATCCCATCGCGCCGTGCACCTGGATGGCGGTGCGCGCGGCGAGATCCGCGGCGTCGCCCGCGGCGAGTTTGGCGTGCGAGGCGCCTGCCGCGGCGCGCGCGTGCGGCTCTGCCACCCGGGCCACGGCTGCGTACACCACCGCGCGCGCGAACTCGAGCTTCACGGCGACGCTCGCCAGGTGGTGCTTGATGGCCTGGTAGGACCCGATCGGCTTGCCGAACTGAGTACGCTCGCGGGCATAGTCGGCGGCGCTCGCGAGCAGCCGGTCAGTGATCCCGAGGCATTCCGCGGCGCCGTACACCGCGGCGCGATTGAGGATGCGGGCGGCCGCGCGCTCCGCGGCTTCCCCGCTCGCCACCACGCTGCCGACCTCCGGCGGTCTCGTGAGCTCCCGCAGCTGCCGGCTGACGTCCACCGAGGCTGCCGCTACCGTGCGCACCTCGGCGGCGCGCGCCAGGCGGATGCTTCCGGGCTGACACAGCAGCCAGTGGGTGACGCCCGGGGGAACCTCGATGAAAGGGTTCTGCGGGTGTGCGATGGCGCAGCGCGCATTTCCACAGACCGCTTCCGGCAGCAGCGCCGCCGCGGCTTCGCTGGCGGAGAGCTCGCGCAGCGCCGGCACCGCAAGCGCGGCCTGCTCGGTCAGCGGCTCGGGCAGTGCCGCGCGTCCGGCTTCCTCGGCCAGGAGCACAAAGTCCGGATCGGCGAGGCCCATGCCGCCCGACTGCGTGGGCGCCAGCACGCCGAAGAGGCCGAGCTCGGCGAGCCGCTGCCAGCGCGCCTCGGCCTGCGTGTCGTCACCGTCGTAAAGCGCGCGCAGCGCTGGCCCCGAGCACAGGTCGGCGGTCAGCTCGCGCAGCGCCGCGGCCATCATTCGCTGCTCCTCGCTGAAGGTGAAGTCCATCCTGGCCGCCCCTAGCCCCGCGGCAGACCGAGCAGCCGCTCGGCGATCAGGTTGCGCTGGATCTCGTTGGTCCCGGCGTAAATGGGACCGGCGAGCGAGAAAATGAAGCCCTCGAGCCAGCTGCCCAGCTCGGCGCGGCCCTCATCCGGCAGCAGCTCCGCGCGCGCGCCGAGCAGGCTCATCGCGGTACGATGCAGCTCCAGATCGAGCTCCGACCAGAAGATCTTGTTGAGGCTCGCCTCCACGCCGATCGCGCCCCCGGCGAGCAGCCGGCTCGCGGTGCGGTAGGTATTGAGCGCATAGGCCTCCGCGTCCATCCACGCCTGCGCGACGCGCCCGATGAGGGCGGGGTCTGCCGTGCCCTGCTGGCGGCGCCACAGCTCGATGAGCCGCGCCGCGGCCACCTGGAAGCGTGCCGGGCTGCGCAGCATCAGCCCGCGCTCGAAGCCGGCGGTCGCCATCGCGATGTGCCAGCCCGCGCCCTCCTCTCCCAGGCGCTGCTGCACCGGTACCCGCGCGTCCTCGAAGAAGATCTCCGCGAACCCGGGTTCGCCGTGGATCTGGCGGATGCCGCGCACGCGCACGCCCGGGTGGCGCAGCGGCACGAGGATGAAGGACAGGCCGCGGTGGCGCTCGGCCGCAGGATCCGTGCGAAAGATGCCGAACGCCCAGTCGGCGAACGCGGCGCGCGAGGACCAGATCTTGTGGCCCCTGAGCACGTAGGAATCACCATCGCGCACCGCGGTGGCGCGGAGCGCGGCAAGGTCCGAGCCGGCCTGCGGCTCCGACCAGGCCTGCGCCCAGATCTCCTCGCCGGCGGCCATCTTCGGCAGGTAGCGCGCCTTCTGGGCGGGGGTGCCGAACTCCATGAGCGTCGGGCCGAGCAGGAAGATGCCGTTCTGATTCACCCGCAGCGGCGCCCCGGCGCGGTAGTACTCCTCCTCGAATATCAGCCAGTGGATCAGGTCGGCGCCACGACCACCGTATTCCTTCGGCCAGGTGATCATGCCCCAGTTGCCCTTGGCGAGCGTGCGCTCCCAGGCGCGGTGCTCGGCAAATCCCGCCTCGCTCTCGAGCGTGCGCAGCGGCTTCGCCGGCACGTGCGCCGCCATCCAGGCGCGCACCTCGGCGCGGAAGCGCTGCTGCTCGGCAGTGAAGGTGAGGTCGAGGGCCATGGCGCAGGCGCAGTCAGTACTTCGCGCTCTTCTTGTCCTTGACGAAGGCATCGCGCGCCTTCTGCGAGTCCTCGTGCAGGTACATCTCCAGCGTGAAGCCCTGCTCGAAGCGGTAGCCGTGGTCGACGTCGCGCGGCTCGATCCCGTTGAGCGCCTCCTTGGCGAGCACCAGCGCCTTACGGCTCTTGGCGGCGATCAGCCCCGCGAAGGCCCGCGCCTCCTCGGTGAGCTTCGCCGCGGCCACGACCTTCTCGATGGCGCCCAGCCGGTGCCCCTCGGCGGCCGGTATGCGTCCGCCGGTGAAGAAAGCCGCCCGCACCTTGTGCAGCGGCAGCAGGCGCGACAGATGCGATGCACCGCCCATGGCGCCGCGATCGATCTCCGGCAGCGAGAAGTAGGCATCCTCCGCCGCGATCACCACATCGCTCGCGCCACAGATGCCGATCCCGCCGCCGATGACGAAGGAGTGCACCGCGGTGACCACCGGCACCTCGCAGCCGCGCACGGCGCGGAACGTGCGGTAGTTGCCGCGGTTCAGCTCGACGATGCGGCCCGGGTCCTGCTGCACCTCCTTGATGTCGACCCCCGCGCAGAAACCCTTGCCCGCGGCGCGAATCAGCACGCAGCGCACCTCGGGGTTCACGCCCAGCGCGCCGACCACGTCGGCGAGCTCGTTCCACGCGCGGCTGTCGAGCGCGTTCACCGGCGGGAAGTCGAGCACCAGCTCGCCGATGTGCCCCTGAATGTCGGTCCGGATGGCCACGATCCCCTCCCCGCGCTACGCCGCCAGCGGCGCCCCGAGCGCCGCCAGACGCTCGCGCGCCTCACGCACGATGCCTTCGATCAGTTCATCACATCCGGGCAGGTCGCTGAGCCGTCCTGCCACGAGTCCGGTGGCGAGCAGGCCGCGCGAGGGCTCGCCGGAGATCATGGAGCGCTGGAACATCACCGGCGCGATGGCCGCCAGCAGCGACTGCCCGAGGCTGAGCTCGCCGGCGTGACCCATCTTGCGTGCCGCCGCCAAGAGCTCAGTCAGGCTCGTGCCCGTCAGGCGCTTCATCTGCCAGGCCGAGGACAGCGCCAAGAGCAGCATGCGCAGCCGTCCGGCGCGCTCGATGCGCGCCAGGGTCTCGTTGCGGATCATGCGCTGGGGCAGGCCGTCGACCTTGGTGGTGACCAGGATGTCATCGGTACCCGCCCGCGTGTAGCGCTCCTTGGTCACCTGCGGCACGGGACAGTCGCGCGTCATGAGGAAGCGCGTCCCCATGGCAATGCCCTGTGCGCCGTAGGCGAGCGCGGCGGCAAGCCCGCGGCCATCGGCGAAGCCGCCGGCCGCGATCACCGGCACCTTGACCGCATCGAGCACCTGCGGCAGCAGCACGGTACTCGCGACCGAGCCGGTGTGCCCGCCGCCCTCCCCGCCCTGCACCACCAGCATGTCGACGCCGAGCTCGACCATCTTCTTCGCGTGCTTGACGGCCCCGACGGTGGGCACGCAGGCGATGCCGGCGTCGCGAAAGCGCGCGATCATCTTCTTGTCCGGCCCACGACCGAAACTCACCGCCGCCACCTTGCGCTCGATCAGGATGTCGACGATGCGCTCGGCACCGGGCTGGAACATGTGGAAGTTGACCCCGAAGGGCGCCTGGGTGAGCGAGCGCACCCGGTCGATGGCGGGCGCCACCTCCTCGGGAGCGAGCACCGCGGCGGCGAGAAACCCGAACGCGCCGGCATTGCAGGAGGCTCCGACCAGCTGCGGGCGCGCCACCCAGCCCATCGCGGTCTGGATGATCGGGTAGCGGCAGCCGAGGCGCTGACACAGCAGGGTGTTGAGCGGGTCGCCCATCGCGTGAGTGCCTTCAGGCGCCGGCGGCGCGCGCGCGTTGCCCCGGCGGGTTGCCCTTGATGACCGCGGCGCGCAGGTTGTGCGGATCCAGTCGCCGGATGATGCCGAGCTGCGCCTCGGTCGGTGCCGGCGTCAGCGGCGGCGCGGCGGGCGCCTCGAGCGCGAAGCCGGTGGCGGCACGCACCTCATCGAGCGTCACCCCGGGATGCAGCGAGCGCACCCGGATCGCGTGGTTGGTAGCGGTGAAGTCCAGAACGCACAGGTCGGTGACGATGAGGCGCAGGTCCACGTACGCCGCGCTGGCGCCGGCGGGCCAGCGCGCGGGGTTGTAGCCGACGCCACCCACGATGTCGACTTCCCCGGACACGAAGACGCGCGGCGAGTGGTTCGGCACGAACATGGAATTCGCGTGGTTGATGCTGTTGCCGGGCAGCCCGCGCATGCCGAGCATCTGCACCTTGGGCTGGCGGAACGGGCCGATGCCCGAGAGATTGGTCTGGCCGAAGCGGTCGATCTGCACCGGACCGATCATGGCGTGGCGGCGCCCGCCCCAGACGCAGTCGAACACGCGCGCAAAAGTCATGTGGCCGCTGAATCGCGCCTGGTAGCTGCCACGCGGACCCAGCGGCACGGGCTCCTCGACCAGCAGTGCCTCGGCGTCGGTCATCATGAGCTCCGGGGAATGGCTGAGCTTGGCGAGGCTCGCGCCGAGGCGCGGGATGACGCCGATCCCCGAGGCGAGCACTTCGCCGTTGCCGCGCCAGGCCTCGGCAGCGGCGACGATCAGCAGCTCGGCGAGCGTGTAGTCGCTGCTCATGGGTTCGCTAGAATACCGGCACCGGTAGCGCGCGCACCCGCGCGGCGCCCCCGATGCGCTCGAGGTAGTCGGCCTCGGAGGCCCCGAGGTACTGCTGCGTGTACCGCTGCCAGCCATCGCCCTCGGTCGCCAGGGCGCAGTAGGCCTTCAGGTGCTCGAGATCCCAGCCGTAGGCCGGCGGGTTCGAGGTCGGGTGCGCGCCGCCGGAAGCCGCGACGACTCCGGTGATGTAGCTGCGCTCGACGGTGTTGAAGCGCGCATCGGCGCTGTGCTCGGCATCGAGGCGCTCGTGCAGCGTCTCGCAGCTCACGTAGCAGCGCGCGGCGGCGCGCGCGTACTGCTCATCGAAGTAAGGATCCGGCCCGAGGGTCTGCACGTTGCCGAGGCGGTCGGCGCGGTCGACGTGCAGCAGCGCCACGTCCAGCTTCAGCGCCGGCATGGCGAGCAGCAACTCGCCGTCCGCGTACGGGGAGCGCACGGTGCGAAACTCCGGGTTGATGCTCAAGACGTCGCTCGCCAGTCCCACGCGCGTCGGCAGGAACGGCACGCGCATGCCCGCGGCGCGCAGCCCCCATTGCAGCAGTCCCTCATCGAGCTCGCGGGCCTCGATGCTGCCCGACTCGCGCGCGCGGCGGAACCAGGGCTCGACCGGGATCACATCGAGGGACACGAAGCCGTAGATGAGCTTCTTCACCTTGCCCGCGGCGCACAGCATGCCGACGTCCGGTCCGCCGTAGGACACCACCGTGAGGTCCTTGAGCGGCGACCGCAGGATCGCGCGCACCAGCGCCATCGGCTTGCGGCGCGGCCCCCAGCCGCCGATGCCCACGGTCATGCCGTCACGCAGCGTGGCGGCCACCGCGGCGGGGGTCAGCGTCTTGTCGAGCATGCCCGCGGCCCTAGGCCGGCGGCGGGGACCAGCGGTGGCCCCAGAGGTCCCCGATCACGCTCTGCGTCGGCACCCAGGTGCTCCAGTCCGGCTGCAGGCCATCGTAGCCGAACTCGAGGTCGAAGCCGCCCGGAGTGCGCACGTAGAAGGAGACCATGAGATCGTTGGAGTGCTTGCCGAGCGTCGAGGAGATGTGTGCGCCGCTCGCGAGGCAGCGATCCAGTGCGTAGCCCACGTCATCGAGGCTGCGCGCCTCGAGCATGATGTGCACGCAGCCGGAGGGCGCGGGCATACCGACCAGCGCCAGGCTGTGGTGGCGGCGGCAGGCGGCGTGCATGAAATGCAGGCCGAGCTTCGGGTCGGCGGGATTGGGGCTCATGGGGAGCCACATCTCGTCGGTGTCGGCGAAGCCGACCCGCTGATAGAACTCGTGCGCCGCTGCGAGTTGCGGCGCCGGCAGCACGGCGTGTCCCATGCCGAGCTCGCCGGCGACGAAGCCCGTGAGCCCCTTGGGCGAGGCGAAGGGCGTGTAGTCGTAGGTGCGGCCGTGGAACAGCTCGAGGCGATTGCCGTTCGGGTCCGTGCAGTAGGCAATCTGGCGCACCGCGCGATTGGCGGCCTCGGCGGCACTGCCCTCCTTGACGGAGATGCCGGCGGCCTTGAGGGAGGCGATGGTCGCCTCGAGCTCGGCGGCGTCGCGGTACTCCCAGCCGCAGGCGATCAGCCGGTCCTGCTTGCCCGGCACCACCGCGATGCGAAACGGCCGCTCATCGATGCGGAAGCGCACGCTGCCATCGCTGCCGGGTGCGCCCTCCATCAGGCCGATGAGCTCCAGCGCGAACTTGCGCCACGCAGCGACGTCCGTCGCTTCGACCACCACGTAGCCCAGGGATCTGACTGTCATAGGTCTGCCGGGACATTAATAGAGAGTGTGCGCTCGCGGGCGCGCCTGCGCGGGCGGCGAACGAATCCAGAAATATACGCGGCCCGGATTGCGAGATTAAGCCTCGCTGGAAGCCTTTGCAAGCAGAACTCGCTGCTTTAGGGCCCCTGCATTACGCAAATCAGCAGCTCAGGAGCGCAGCAGCGCAAGCCAGTCGCGATCGCGCGGGCCGAAGACCACGAAGTGCGGATTGAGGAGAGTGTCGCGCGCGTTGTAGCGCAGCGGCGTGCCATCGAGCGCCAGCACCTCCCCGCCCGCCCCGAGCACCACGGCGTGCGCCGCCGCCGTGTCCCACTCACTCGTGGGTCCGAGACGCGGGTACACGTCCGCGGCGCCCTCGGCGACCATGCAGAACTTGAGCGAGCTGCCGACCGCCACCAGCTCGTGGGCCCCGACACGCCCGAGGAAGGCATCCAGGGACTCACCACGGTGCGAGCGGCTGCCGACCACCCGCAAGGGGCTCGCGCTGCGGCTGCTGACGTGGATCGGCTGCGCCGCGCCCGCCGCGCTGACGCGCCACGCTCCGCTGCCCGGCAATCCCTGATAGCTCGTGTCCCTGACCGGAACGTGCACCACGCCGAGTACCGGCGCGTGCGCAGCGATCAGTGCGATGTTGACGGTGAACTGCCCGTTGCGGGACAGGAACTCCTTCGTGCCATCGAGCGGATCCACCAGCCAGTAGCGCTGCCAGCTGCGCCGCTCGAGGGCCCCCGACTCGGCGGCCTCCTCCGAGAGCACCGGCAGCTGCGGGGTGAGCTCGCGCAGCGCATCTTCGATCACCCGGTGGGCGCGCAGGTCCGCCGCGGTGAGCGGCGAGGCATCGTCCTTCACTGTTGCGAGGATCTCGCACGCACCGTAAACCTCCATGATCTCCTGGCCGGCGCGGCGCGCGATCTGGGTCACCGGCTCGAGGAGGTCCCGGAGATCGGCGCTCACGGCGTGCCCGTGATCTTCAGGCTCTCGAGGTGAGCGATGATGCGCTCGGCCGCCTGCGCGGCATCCATCGCGGTCGTGTCGATGCGGATCTCGGGCGCCTCGGGGGCCTCGTAGGGGGAGTCGATGCCGGTGAAGTTCTTCAGCTCGCCGCGGCGCGCCTTGCGGTACAGCCCCTTGACGTCGCGGCGCTCGGCCTCGGCGAGCGGCGTGTCGATGAACACCTCGAAGAACTCGCCCGGCTGGAACAGCTCGCGCGCCATGCGCCGCTCGGAGCGGAACGGGGAGATGAAGGACACCAGCACGATCAGCCCCGCGTCCACCATGAGGCGCGAGACCTCCGCCACGCGGCGGATGTTCTCGACCCGATCCTGCGCCGTGAAGCCGAGGTCCTTGTTCAGGCCGTGGCGCACGTTGTCGCCGTCGAGCAGGTAGGTGTGGCGGCCCTCGGCCGTGAGGCGCTTCTCGATGAGGTTGGCGATGGTCGACTTGCCCGCCCCCGAGAGTCCGGTGAGCCACAGCACGCAGGCGCGCTGCCCCTTCTGTCGCGAGCGTACCTGCTTGTCGACATCCAGCGCCTGCCAGTGCACGTTCTGCGAACGGCGCAGCGCAAAGTTGATGAGCCCGGCGCCGACCGTGCTGTTGCTCAGGCGGTCGATGAGGATGAAGCCCCCGAGCGCACGGTTGTCGGCGTAGGACTCGAACGGAATGGCGCGATCGAGCTCGAGCTCGCACACGCCGATGTCGTTGAGCTCGAGCCGCTCCGCCGGCAGCTGCTCGAGGGTGTTGACGTTGATCTTGTGCTTCACCGGCGCGATGGTCGCGGCCACGGTGCGCGTGCCGGACTTCATGAGGTAGGCGCGCCCCTGCAGCAGCGGCTCCTCGTGCATCCACACGATGGTCGCCTCGAACTGGTCGGCCACCTGCGGCGGGGCATCGCCCGCGGCGATCACGTCACCGCGGCTGACGTCCACTTCGCTCGCCAGCGTCAGGGTCACGGACTGCCCGGCGACGGCGCTCTCCAGGTCCCCGCCAGCGGTCACGATGCGCGCCACCTGGCTCTCGCGGCCCGAAGGCAGCACGCGGATGCGATCGCCGCGGCGCACGATGCCGCTGGCGATCTGGCCGGCAAAGCCGCGGAAATCCTGGTCGGGGCGGTTGACCCACTGCACCGGCAGCCGGAACGGCTTGCCCGTGGTGGCATCCTCCACCGGCACGCTCTCCAGGTGCTGCATCAGCGTCGGCCCGTGGTACCAGTCCATGTGCTCGCCCGGCGCGATGATGTTGTCGCCGTACACCGCCGAGAGCGGGATGGCGGTGATGTCGGTGAGGCCGATGCGCGCGGCGAATGCCCGGTAGTCGGTGACGATGGCCTCGAAGTCATCGCGCGCGTAGCGCACCAGGTCCATCTTGTTTACGGCCAGCACCACGCGCGTGATGCCGAGCAGGCGTACCAGGAAGCTGTGGCGGCGGGTCTGGGTCAGCACGCCCTTGCGCGCGTCGATCAGGATCACCGCGAGGTCGGCGGTCGAGGCGCCGGTGACCATGTTGCGCGTGTATTGCTCGTGCCCGGGGGTGTCGGCGACGATGAACTTGCGGCGCTCGGTGGAGAAGAAGCGGTAGGCGACGTCGATAGTGATGCCCTGCTCGCGCTCGGCCGCGAGCCCGTCGACCAGCAATGCGAAGTCGAGCTCGCCGCCGCGGGTGCCGACCTTCTTCGAGTCGCGCTCGAGCGCATCGAGCTGGTCGTCGAAGATCATCTTCGACTCGTACAGCAGCCGCCCGATGAGGGTGGACTTGCCATCGTCGACCGAGCCGCAGGTGATGAAGCGCAGCAGGCTTTTGTGCTCGTGGGCCTTGAGGTAGGCACCGATGTCGCTGGCGATCAGCTCGGACTGGTGTGCCATCAGAAGTAGCCCTCCTGCTTCTTCTTCTCCATGGAGGCGGCCGCGTCGTGATCGATGACGCGCCCCTGGCGCTCGGAGGTCTTGGTGAGCAGCATCTCCTGGATGATCGCCGGCAGCGTATCCGCCTCGCTCTCGACCGCGCCGGTGAGCGGGTAGCAGCCGAGAGTGCGGAAGCGCACCTTGCGCAGCTGCGGCCGCTCGCCGCTCTTCAGCGGCATGCGCTCATCGTCCACCATGATGAGCGCGCCGTCGCGCTCGACGACCGGCCGCGCGGCCGCGAAGTACAAGGGCACGATCGGGATCGACTCGAGGTAGATGTACTGCCAGATGTCGAGCTCGGTCCAGTTCGATAGCGGGAACACCCGCAGGCTCTCGCCGCTGTGCTTGCGCGTGTTGTACAGCGCCCACAGCTCCGGGCGCTGCTGCTTGGGGTCCCAGCGGTGCTGCGCCGAGCGGAACGAGAAGATGCGCTCCTTGGCGCGGCTCTTCTCCTCGTCGCGGCGCGCGCCGCCGAAGGCGGCGTCGAAGCCGTACTTCTCGAGCGCCTGCTTCAGCGCCTGCGTCTTCATGACGTCGGTGTGCACCTGCGAGCCGTGCGTGAAGGGGCCGATGCCGGCGGCGAGCCCCTCCTGGTTGACGTGCACCAGCAGCTGCATGCCGAGCCGCTTCGCCATGGCGTCGCGGAACTCGTACATGGCGCGGAACTTCCAGGTGGTGTCCACGTGCAGCAGCGGAAAGGGCGGCACGGCCGGGTAGAAGGCCTTCACCGCCAGGTGCAGCATCACGGCGCTGTCCTTGCCGATCGAGTACAGCATGACCGGGTGCTCGCACTCGGCGAGCACCTCGCGCATGATGTGGATGCTCTCGGCCTCCAGGCGCTGCAGATGCGTCAGCGTCGCATCCGGCAGGCTCACCTGCCGTGGCTCCTGCGCCGCCTTCACAGCACCGCTCCGCGCATGCCTTCACCCCTCGTGCGTTGACTTATCAAGTGATAAGTTCTAGTCTCAAACCGTGGCCGGGAAAAGTCAAGCGCCGCTGCCGCGCGCACGCCAGGAAGAGTCGGGCCGCGATGCCATCATGCATGCAGCCGAGCGACTGTTCGCCGAGCGTGGCATCGATGCGGTGTCCCTGCGCACGATCAACTCCGAGGCCGGTTACAGCGTGGCCGCCCTGCACTACCACTTCGCCACCCGCGACGGACTGGTCAAGGCGCTGCTGGCGCGCGCCCAGCCGAAGATCTTCGCCGAGCGCGCCCGGCTCCTCGCGCAGCTCGCGGCGCAGCCGCGGCCAGCGCTCGAGGATATCGTCGCGGCGCTCGTGCTGCCGCTGACGGTGGATATGCGCGAGGATTTCGCCGCCGGAGTCGCCAAGCTGCGCTTCCTGGTGCGCCTGTCCTTCGACCGCTCGCCCTACCTCACCCGCATCATCGAGGACAGCTACGCGCTGTTCGCACCGCTCTTGGCGCGCGCGCTGCCGCACCTCGATGAGCGCACGCTGCTGCTGCGCTGGCGCCTGGCCGCGGATCTGGCCCAGCATGCACTCGCCAATGCCCTGCCCACCCGGCTCGGGGCGGCGCTGCGCACGCCGCCGCGGCGTGCCGAGCTCGAGCAGTTCGTGGACGAGCTCATCGCCTTCATCGCCGGCGGACTGCGCGCCTAGCCCCCAACCGCCCGTCGCATCCGCGCCACGGCTGCCCGCAAGATCCGCACCCTGCGCGCCGGGGTCCTCCGAGCGCTGGTTACAATCCTACAAAAGGCAAGTTGCGCAAGCGGAGGTGGGCGTGATCCTGCGGCAGATGCCGGCCTTGGCCAACGAGAGCTTCCGGCGCTGGTTCTACCAGCGCTGGGGCCGGGAGAACTGCCTGATCAGCGCGCGCACCCGCCGCGCGGAGTTCCCGCTGTTCGAGCAGTGCCTGTCGATCAAGGCCGCCTGGGACGGGACCGAAGACTACTTCGTCGATGGCCGTCGGCTCGCGGTCGACGATGACACCTACCTGATCCTCAACGAGCGCCGCACCTACGGCAGCAGCCTCAACGCCCGCCAGCCGGTGACCTCGTTCTCGATCTTCTTCCGCCCGGGCATGGCTGCCGATGTGGCCCGCTGCCTCGCGGCTGCGCCGGAGACGCTCCTGGAGGATCCCGGCAGCGGCAGTGCGCCTGAATTCGCCGAGCACGTGCGCTCGCACGACAGCCTGGTCACGCCGGTGCTGCGCTTCATCCGCCACCACATCGCGGCGGGTGTCACCGACGAGGCGTGGCTCGAGGATCAGCTGTACTTCCTGCTCGAGCGCATGCTGGTCCTGCAGCGCCAGGACGTCGCGGCCACGGCTCGGCTGCCGAGCAGCCGTGCCGCCACGCGGCGCGAGCTGTTCCGGCGGCTCGGGAGGTGCGCGGACTTCATCAACAGCCACTACCACCGGCGCGTCGGCCTGCGCGACATCGCCGCCGCCGCCCACCTCTCCCCCTACCACTGCCTGCGGATGTTCAAGGCGCTGCACGGCGTGACGCCGGTGGGCTATCTCAACAATCGCCGGGTGCGGGCCGCGGAGCGCCTGCTGCGACTTACCGACACACCCATTGACGAGGTGGCGGCGCGGGTCGGCTTCGAGAGCCGCACCAGCCTCTTCCGGCACATCAGGCGGGTGCGCGGGGTGTCCCCCAGCTCGCTGCGCGCGGCGGCCCTCGCCGAGCACGACGACGAGGACGCGCGCTAAAGAGCGCACGGCGGCCGGGACTGCCCCGGCCGCCGCCCTGGCGGTCAGGCCGCTCGGTCAGAACGTCGCCGTAAACGCCACGAACAGCTGCCGGCCGAGGGTGTCGTAGGTCGGATAGGCATTGGGTGAGCCGGAAGGCACGATGTCCTGGGTCACGATCGGCGGGTCCTTGTCGAGGACGTTGTTCACACCGGCCCGCAGCTCGAGGTGGCGGTTCACTTCCCAGACGCCCGAGAGGTCGAGGTAGCTGATCGAGGGCAGCCGCGCATTCAGGGCCCGGTACTTGCCGTTGCCGAGTGTCGGATCGGAGGTGTTGCTGTCGAGATCCACCGGCCCGATGTAGCGCCAGAGAGCCGAGAGCTGCACGTTCCACGGCGACTGCCAGGTGAAGCGCAGGTTGTGGCGCCAGCGCGGATTGATGGTGAGGCAGGTGGCGCCGTAGAGGCCCACGCAGTCGTAGGTGTGCGCCCCCGGCAGCGGGGTCGTCGTATTCGAGAGCTGGTACGCCCCGTTCAGGCTCAGCAGCAGAGCCCCCGAGCGTGCCAGCGGCCAGCGGTAATTGCCCTGCAGGTCGATGCCCTTGACGGCCGCCGCGCCGATATTGACTCCCGTCTGCTTGATGTAGCCGCCGGTGGCGATGCTCGCGCCGGTGATCGAGCCCCCCGAATCGCGCACGATCTGGCTGCAGTACACCGGATCGCCCGTCTGCAGGCAGTTCTGCAGGATGATCGAGGCGCCCACGGTGCCGATCTCCTGGCTGATCACGATGCGGTAGTAGTCGATGCTGCCGGTGAAGTTAGTGAGAAAGCCCGGCGTGAGGGTGACACCGAGGGTGTAGGAGTCGGCGATTTCGGGCTTGAGCTCTGGGTTTCCCCCCAGCACCTGACCACACTGGTTGGCGACGCACTGCTTGATCTTGTTGGTGCTGCCCCCGTTGCCGTACTGCGCAGGCGTCACACCGGTGCGCTCGCACTCGGTGAGCGATGCCGTCGCCGGGATGATCGTCCCGGTCGCCGGGTCGATCGTCTTGGCGCACGGGTCGACCCCGGGCGGGCTGATGAGGCTGAACTGCTGTGGCGAGAACAGCTCGATGATGTTCGGCGCCCGCACCGCGCGCTGGTAGGCGCCGCGGAAGCGCAGGTCCGTCGAGGGCGCATACTGCAGCTCGAACTTGTAGGTGTTGGTCACCCCGGCCGTCGAATAGTCCGAGCGCCGGTAGCCGGCATCGAATATCAGATCCCGCACCCCGGTGCGGTTCTGCACCAGCGGCACGCGTGCCTCGAGGAAGCCCTCGCTCACCGAGTAGCCGTTGTCGATCGCCACCGCCGCACCGCCGAAACCCGACAGCAGGCCCGACAGCTCGGCGCTGTCGGGCGCGAAGTCCAGGTGCTCGTTGCGGTGCTCGGCGCCGACGTTGACGTGCAGGCCCTCCGTGGCCGTGGGCAGCCGCACCCCGTAGTGGCCGAGATCCCCGGTCAGGTCGGCGTGCACGATGCGCTGGGTGATCGAGCCGTAGGCCGTGCCGGTGGTATACATGGGCGCCAACTGCTCGGCGCTCACGCCGCCCTCGTTGAAGATGTTCCACGGCACGCACGGCGGGCCGCTGATGCACACCGGGCTCGCGGCGGTGCCGGTGACCTGCAGCGCCTGATTGACCGCGGCAAAGTTCAGGTAGTTCGAGTTGGAGTTGAAGAGCGTCGTGTAGTAGTACTGGCCATAGGCGTCGTAGTCCCAGGCGGGGCCGAAGTTGCCCTGCAGACCGAGCACGGCGCGGTAGTTGTTGTGCTCCCAGAAGCTGACGCGCCCGCCGCCCTCGATGTTGCGGCGGCCGATGTTGACGTTGGCGCTGACAGAACCCGGGTTGGCCTTGTCGGCGGCGATCTGCGCCGGCGTGCACAGGATGGCGGCCTCCTGGGCACTCAGCAGCGGGTTGCTGCAGTTGACGTTGAAGTTGCCGTTGGGATCGGTGGGATTGCCTTGGAACAGACCCGAGGGCGCGATCGCGATCTGGGTCTTGTCGTTCATGTAGCCGAATTCGGCGTACGGCTTCAGGTACGGGTTGATCTCCAGGTGCGCGAGGAACCCGGCGGTGTAGCGCTCATCGCCGCGCGACATGTAGATGTAGCTCTGGGAATTGAAATACGCCGGCGGCACCGAGCCGGCTTGCGGCCATGGCAGCAGCTGGTTGCCGACCACGGTGTAGTCCTTGCCATCCAGCGGCGAAGTGAAGAGGTTCGAGCTGCTCGAGCCGCCGCAGACATAATCGGTGAAGGTGGTGTTGGGATTGAGCTGGCAGGCGCCGAAGTCGCGGTCGCCGCTCGTCACCGGGTCGGCCTTGAGGTAGGTGAGGTAGGCGGTCACGTTGCCGTTGCCGTCGGCGAAATTCGTGCCCATGAGGACATTCAGCGCCCGCGTGCGCCCGTCGTGACGCGTGCCCGAGGTGACGTCGTAGCCAGCCTGCGCCTGCAGCGCCTGCAGGCCCTTCTCCTGGTTGTAGTGCCAGTTCTCGCCGAGCTGCCCATCGATCTCCAGCCCCTGGAAGTTGCGCCGCATGATGAAGTTCACCACTCCGGCGATGGCATCCGAGCCGTAGACGGCGGAGGCCCCGCCGGTCACGACGTCGACCCGCTCGATGAGCGCCACGGGAATCTGGTCGAGGTCCGGCGCGGGATTGGGGTTGCCGGTATTCGGATCCCCCGTGCCGAGGCGCCGGCCGTTAACCAGCACCAGGGTGCGCTGCGGCCCCAGGCCCCGCAGGTCAGCCGTGGTCAGGCCGCCCGGGGTGGCGAGCCCGTTCGAGGTGTTGCTGAAGTCCGTCGAGGCGTTCTGGAAGTTCTGCGGCAGCTGGTTGAGGACGTCGATGATATCGGTCTTACCGCCGAGCCTGATCTCCTCGGCGGTGACGACCTGCACCGGGCTCGTGCTCTCGAGGTTGGGGGCCGCGATGCGCGAGCCCGTCACCACGACCTCCGCGACCTCCGCCGCCGGCGCGCCCAGCGCCTGCTCCTGCGCACGCACCGCCGTCGCCGGCAACGTGGCCAGCAACAGCGCCAGCAGCAACCGGCTCGCCCGCGCACCCAACCTGGCCGTACCCATGTCGCACCCCCGCGTGTTGGAATTGCGCGGATGCTAAGAGCAGCGGCGCGAGGCGGGGTTGCAGGGCTTGCGGAGTTTGGCAGCGCGCCGGTAAGTGGCGCGCGCCTCACGGCGCCGGCGCGGCGCCGAAGGAGAGCCGCACGGTGCGCGAGTGCACCCGCCCGAGCACCGCGCGCCCGCGCATGTGGGTCTTGCGCCAGTAGATCTCGTTCGCGCGCCGCAGCAGGTGCCCGCGTACGTAGTGCAGCCGCGGCGCGCGTCGGCCCGGGCCGTGGCCCGTCGCGGCGCACGGGCCCACGTCCAGGCGGCAGCTCACCTCGAGATGCTCGAGCAGTGGGCGCTGGTTGCGCAGCCGGCGGCGCCGGTTGAGCTGCTCGCGGTCGACGCGGCGCGTAGCGAGTGCGTTACGGGCCCCGAGCAGCAGCGCGAACGCCAGTACCAGCGGCATGTCACGCGCCACCGTGGCCAGCGAGGCGTACAGCAGTTGCACCTGCGCCTCGGCCGCCAGGTGCGCATCGCGGTAGTAGGCGGCCCACTGTGGGTCGTAGCGAAAGCGCATGCATTCGAGCAGCTCCTCGAGGCCCGGGTCGTCGGTGGCGCTGAGCCGCGCCAGGCCGCCGTTCAGCAGCGACTGCAGGCTCGCAGCCGGTGGCCAGCGACAGGCGAGGTCGAGGTGCGTCTCGAGGGGCGCAAGGCAAGGGACACCCTGCTCGTCCTCCCAGAAGGTGCGCAGCACGCCACGGCGGCCGTCGAGCGAGGACCGCACGAGGGCTCCCACGCGCAGCGGCGCGCCGGCGCCGCTGCAGGGGTGCTGCCCGGCGGCGGCACGCGCGCGTGCGCTCTCGCTCCACTCGATCCAGAAGGTCTCGGCCGGCAGGTGGATGAGGTCGAGACAGCTGCTGAGCCGGTCGCCGCCGGCGAGCGCCAGCTCGGCGCATACTGCCGCCAGCTGGTCACTGAGCACGTAGCGCAGCGGGCAGGCGCGAATCTGCGCCGCGAAGTCCGCCGCGCCCGGCAGGCGCAGCGGCCGCGTGAGGTCGCTTCCGGACTCTCCGATCACGATGAGCGGCGTCGCGTGCTGGGTGATCTGATCGAGCAGTCGCATGCACGGGTCCCTCCGGGATCACGGCTGCGGCATGCTAGCGAGCCTCGCCCCGGGCTCGCGTTGCAGATCTTGCCCGGATGTACCCGGGTCGGTCAGTGGTGACGTGGATGGGCCGGCAGACCGCTCGAGACCAGGAACACGCGCCCGGAGTGGTGACCGTGCACGGCGCTCCAGGCGGCGCTCACGAGCAGATCCACGCTGCCATCGCCGTCGACGTCACCTAAGCCCACGGCATCGAAGCCGAGGGTGTCTCCGGCAACGCGGTCGGTGAAAGTGCGCAGCAGACGCCCGTCGCTGCCGCCGTACAGATAGACGCGGCCGCCGGAAATCGCCACGCGCCCGTACTGCCAGGCGCCGACGACGAGATCCGCGCCACCGTCGCCATCGACATCCCCGGCCACCGAGGAGCTCGTGCCGAAGCCGTCACCGGCATCCTCGCCCGTGAGCGTCAGCAGCCGCTCGCCGCTGCGGCCCGAGTGCACGTAGATTCGCCCGGTGGAGGGGCCACGGGCCGAGTTGGACCAGTCGGAGGCGTAGATGTCGCGCATCCCGTCTGCGTCCACGTCCCCGAGCACCGAGACGAACATCAGGCCGAGGGCGTGCCCGGAATCGTCGGACTCGATGGTGAATTTCAGAGCCTGGGCGGGTCCGCCGTAGACATAGACCCGGCCGTGCCGGCCGGCCCCGGCGCGCGGCGCGCCCACGAGGAGGTAGCGCTCGGTGCCGGCCGAGAAGCCGGCCACGGTGCTGCCAAACTGGTCCCCGGCCCGCTCCCCGCTCAGGCTCAGGAGCAGCTGTCCGGTGCGACCGGAGTAGACGTAGGCGTGTCCGGGACTCTTTTCCTCGCCGTCCTTGCCGGGGCTGCCGACGATCACGTCCGCGCAGCCATCGCCGTCGACGTCGCCGGCACCGGCGATGTGATTACCGAAGGTCTCGGCTGCTCGCTCGGCGTGAAACTCCTGCAGCACGCGGCCGTCGCGCCCGGAGTAGATCCTAGCCACGCCCTTCGCGGAAGGCCCGCTCGCGACGACGTCCGGGATGCCGTCGTGGTTGGTATCGCCGGCGGCCTCGAGCCCGGTGCCCAGCTCATCGCCCGCCGCGCCGTCGGCGTGCCACAGCAGCCGCCCGCTGGCGCCTGAATACGCGTAGATGCGCCCGGCGCGCGAGGCACCGTGTGTCGGCGCCGAGGTGACGAAGTCATCGATGCCGTCCCCGTCCACGTCGCCCACGTCACGGGCAATCCAGCCGAACTGGTCCTCGGCGGCCTCGCCGCGCCATTCGTGGATGACCTTGACCGGCTCGACGAACGGCGACTCGAATTGCGCCGCCGTCGGCAGCAGCGCGCGCACGCGCGGGTCGGCACGCAGCGCGGCGAGGTTGTCGTCGACTTCGATCTGCGTCATGTCATAGCGGTGCGTGGCCTGTGCGCGCTGCAGGTAGCGCAGCGCGAGCTGCGTCTCGTGCTGCGCGGCGTGCAGCGAGCCGAGACTGTAGAGCGCCTGGGGCGATTCCGGTTCGAGCGCGAGCGCGCGCTCGAACGCGGCAATGGCCTGGCGGGTTTGGCTCAAGCGCTGGCGCGCCGTGCCTAGGGCGCGCCAGGCGGCGGCCGGTGCCGATGAATCGGCGGTGATCTGATCGAGGAGCCGCGCCGCGGTGGCCGCATCTCCGCCCTGCAGGGCATCGATGGCCGCCACCAGGGTTGCCGGCGCCTGCCCTGCCGGCGCGGCCGCGGCGACCGCGCCGAGCGTCACGGCGAGCGCGGCGATGAGCACCGTGCGGGTAGCGCCGTTCATTTGTCGCAGTTCTGGTCGTGGCACTGCAGGTTCGGGTGCAGGGCGCGCGAGTCAAGGGTGTCGCGCGTGGCCTGCTGGCGCTGACTCACCTGCGTCTCCGACAGGCACACCCGCTCGGGGAACGCCGTCCCGGTGACGGCCTCGGTGCGGCAATAGAACAGCTGGCCGTCCACCAGCGCGGCCCTGTAGCCCTGGCGGATCAGCTCATCCCGGGGCGTGAGCGGCGCGGCCGGCTGCACGGGGCTCGCCGAGCAGGCGATCAGCAGCAATGGCAGGGTCATGAACAGCACGCGCATGGGCGGCGCATGGTAGTGCGCGCACGCCGCGGCGGGGTTGCAGATCCTGCGCGATGGCGTGGTGCGGTGGCGACCTCAGCGCGAGGTGCCGAGTCCCTCGAGCAGCCGCTCGGCGGCCGTGTACGGATCCAGCCGCCGCTCGCGCACGTCCGCGAGCAGCTGCGCGGCCGCGTGCGCCCGCAGCCGCGCGGTGAGGCCGGCGCGCGCGATCGCAAACAGCTGCTGCTCGCTGCCGCGCGCGGAGCGCTCGGCGAAGGCGCCGCTGCTCTGCAGGTGCTCGCGGTGCGCGGCGAGGGCCGCGAGGATCGCCTCGCCCCCCTGCCCCCTCGCGGCGGCCGCCGGCAGGAGCGGTGCTTCCCAGCTGCCCGGCGGCTGCGTGCCGCGCCGCAGGTGCAGGAGCAGCTCCAGGTGACGGCGGGTCTGCTCGAAGCCCTCGCGATCGGATTTGTTCAGCACCAGCAGATCGCCCGCCTCGAGCAGGCCCGCCTTCAGTGCCTGCACCTCGTCCCCGAGGCCGGGGACCGCCACGATGAGCGTCGTGTGCGCGAGCGCGACCACGTCGAGCTCCTCCTGGCCGACGCCGACGGTCTCCACGAAGATCACCTCGTAGCCCATGGCATCGAGCACCAGGCAGGCGTCGTAGGCCGCGCGCGACAGTCCGCCGTGCTCCCCGCGTGTGCCAAGGGAGCGGATGAACACCCCGGGGTCGGTCGCGTGCCGGCCCATGCGCACCCGGTCACCGAGCAGCGCGCCGCCGGTGTAGGGGCTGGTCGGATCGACCGCGAGTACCCCGACCTTGCGGCCGCGGGCGCGCTCCTCGGTGACCAGCAGGTCGATCAGGGTCGACTTACCCGCGCCCGGGGGCCCGGTGACACCGATCACGTGCGCGCGGCCGGTCGCCGGATAGATACGCCGCAGCACGTCCCGGCCGCGCGCATCGCCGTCATCGAGCCAGCGGATGGCCCGCGCGCCGGCGGCCACCTCTCCGGCCAGCACCCCGGCGGCGACGTCCTTCACGTCGCCTTCAGCTCCGCGCCCTCGCGCTGCGCCCACCACTCGCGCAGGTAGCGCACGATCTCGCGCGTATCGGTGCCCATGGTGAAGATGCGTGCGAACCCGGCCTCATACAGCAGCGGCAGGTCCTCCTCGGGAATGACGCCGCCGGCGAGCAGCAGCTTGTCGGCGGCGCCCTGCTCGCGCAGCAGCCGCGCCAGGCGCGGCAGGCTGCGCGTGTGGCCGGCTGAGAGGCTGGAGATCCCCACCACGTCCACGTCCTCCTGGATGGCGGCGCTGGCGACCGCCTCGGGAGTCTGCTTCAGGCCGCTGAAGATGACCTCCATGCCGGCCTCGCGCAGCGCGTGCGCCACCACCGTGATGCCCACGGTATGGGTGTCCATGCCGAGCTTGGCGAGCAGCACCCGCAGGGGCCGCGCGCGGGTGGTGTCGAGCGCGCTCACACGCCGCTCAGCTGGCTGTCGGGGGTGTGCACGCCGAACACCTCGCGCAGGGCGTCGCAGATCTCCCCGTGGGTGGCATAGGCCTTGACGGCGGCCAGGCACGGCGGCACGAGGTTGGTGCCGGCGCGCGCCGCCGCGCGCACGGCATCGAGCGCCGCCTGCACGGCGCTGGCATCGCGCCGCGACCGCAGGGCGCGCACGCGCGCCACCTGCTCCTCCTCCATGCGCTGGTCGGCGCGAAAGATCTCGATCTGGCGCTTCTCCCCCGGCAGCACCAGATGATTGACGCCGACCCACTTGCGCCGCCCCTCCTCGAGGTCGCGGTTGCGCTGATACTGCTCAAGGCCGAGTGCGCGTTGGAAGTAGCCGCTCTCGATGGCCGCGAGCGCACCGCCCATGCGCGTGATCTTGTCGATCTCCTCGAGCGCCGCCGTCTCGAGGCGCTTGGTGAGCGACTCGACGTAGTAGGAGCCGGCCAGCGGGTCGATGGTGTCGGCGACCCCGGTCTCGTGGGCAACGATGTGCTGCAGGGCGGCGCCGACGCGGATGGCTTCCTCGGCCGGCAGCGCGTGGGCCTCATCGTGCAGCGGCGTGGTCATGGCCTCCCCCGCACCGCCGAGCGCGCAGGCGGTGGCCATGATGGCAAGCCGCCCGATGTTGTTCAGCGGCTGCTGCAGGGTGAGCGCCACGGTGGTGGGCGAGGTCATCATGCGGATGCGCAGCGACTCCGGGCGCCGGGCGCCGTAGCGCTCGCGCAGCAGCCGCGCCCACACCTTGCGGTAGGCGCGCAGCTTGCAGATGCCCTCGAAGAAATCCATGTCCACGTTGATGACGAAGTGGAAGTACGGGGCGACGGTGTCCACGTCCAGGCCGCGCGCCAGCGTGGCGTCGAGGTAGGCGAGCGCGATCGCCATCGAGAAGGCGATCTCCTGCACCGGGTTGGCCTTGGCCGGCTGCAGCTGCGCGCTGATGATCGACAGCGGCGCCCAGTTCGGATGGTTGCGGATCAGGTACTCGATGCAGTCGGTGGCGATGCGCAGCCCGTGCGCCGGCGGGAAGATGTAGCGGCCGACGCAGGTGTACTCGATCAGGATGCCGTTGACGATGTGCACCACGAAGCGCCGCGGGTCGACACCCTTCTTCTCGAGCGCGGCGATGATCATGGCGAGGTTGACCGGCTGCGGGGCGTTGCAGACGCTCATCAGGTAGCGCAGCTTCTCGAACGGCAGCTCGAAGGCGCGCTCGAGGTCCTCGAGGCTGTCGATCGCCAGTCCCGCGCGCCCGACCTCGCCCTCGACCAGCGGGTTGTCGCTGTCGTAGCCGTTGGTCGTCGGCAGGTCGTGCTCGAGGATGAGGCCCTGCAGGCCCTGCTCGAGCATGTAGCGCGCGCGCCGTGCCCAGTCCTCGCCCTTGCCGAAGCCGGTCACCTGCGCCATGGTCCACAGCTGCGAGCGGTGCCCGTTCGGCTGCGTGCCGCGGGTGAAGGGGTATTCCCCCGGAAAGCCGAGGTCCTTGGCGTAATCGAAGCCGACCGCTTCCAGGTCCGCCGGGGTATACAGCGGCTGCACCGGCCAGCGCAGCGCCTGGGTGAGAAAGGCCTGGCTGCGCTCAGGGTGGGCCGCGACGTAGGGAGCGCGCGTCTCGGACTCCCAGCGCCGCACCTCGGGGCCGACGCCATCCGCCGGCGGCGCGGTATCCGCGGCGCTGCGCTCTTTCGGCTGGCTCATCGCTGCGCTCTCCTTGGGGTGCGGCGCGCGGGCGCGCCGCATTGGCGTTCAGGGACCGTACGGCTGCAGCAGGTGCGCGCTCAGGTTGCCGAACTGCTCCATCTGCATGCGCCGCTCGCTGAAGCGCCAGGCGCCCGCCACGCGCTCGAAGCGATCGAAGTAGCGGCCGCCGATGATCGGTTGCAGCGGCAGCGTGTCGGTGGCCTGGTGCACCAGGATGTAGGACTGCGCGCGCGCCGCATCCGCGCCGTCGGGCTCGATGATGACGTTGCTCGTGACGTGACGGGTGCGCGGCGTGCCGGTCTCCGGGTACACGCGCGTGAACTGGCGGTACATCGCCTCGATGGCCGCGGCGCCGCGCACCGGCTCGGGCAGCGCCGGGACGTGCAGCTCGATGTGCGCGAACAGGCGCCCGATGCCGGCGAAGTCGCCGCGATCGATGCAGTCGCAGTAGCGGTAGATCAGGTTCTGGATCGCGAAATAGTCGTCCGCGGTCATGGGGCTACAGTCCGTAGCCGCCGGCCACGGCGATGCGCTGTCCGGTCACGTACAGCGCGTGATTGGAGGCGAGGAACACCACCGCATAGCCGATCTCCTCGGGCTTGCCCCAGCGCTTGAGCGCGAGGTTCTTGTGCACCTCCTTCACCCAGGCTTCGTCGAAGACGCCCTGGCGGGTCAGCTCGAGGAACATGCCGGCCTCGATCACCCCGAGCAGCACGGTGTTGGCACGGATCTTGTTGCGCCCCTCCTCGCGGGCGATGCCGGTGATGAGGGCCTCGATCGCCGCCTTGGGGGCGACCGAGATGCCGTCGCGCTCGGGCCAGGCGAGATGCCCGGCTGAGCCGAGATGCACGTAGGAGCCGCCGCCCCAGGCCTTCAGCCGCGGCAGCGTAGCGTGCATGACGTTGAAGAACCCGTTGACGTCCTGCTCCATGACGGTGTGCCAGACCTCGGGTGGCATCTCCGACAGCAGCAGTTGCTGCGCGAAGGTGCCCGCGCCCACGACGATGGTGTGCAGCCGCCCGTGCGCGGCGGCGGCCTCCTGCACCACCGCCTGCACGCGCGGTGCGTCGCCGATGGTGAGCTGGTGCGTGCTCGCCTTGCGCCCCATGGCACGCAGCTCCGCGGCGAGCTTCTCGGCCACGTCGCGCTTGTTCTGGTAGGTGATGGCCACGTCGGTGCCGGCGCGCGCGAACTCGCGGCACACCGCCTGCCCTACCCCGCCGCTGCCGCCGATGACCAGCGCGGCGCCCTCCGGAAACAGTGCGCTTGTCGTCATTTTGACTTTCCCCCGCTGTTTAACATGCCGATCAGGCGCGCCTTGACGGGCTCGACCCACTCGGCCTTGAGGCGCGGGTTGAGGAGCCCGGCCGCCTCGAGCTCATCGCACAGGTGCATCTGGTGCGCCAGGTCAAAGAGATCGTACTGCGAGGAGAACATCCCGCCCCCGCCGTAGGTGATGAAGGACACGCCGTGGGTTTCGTAGTGGCTGCCGTCGGGCCGGCGCCCGGGGCCGCGGTTGAGCCAGTGGCTGATGATCTGGTCGCCGTCGATGGCCCAGCCGATGATCGGGAAGCTCCATCCGCTCCAGCCGGAGCCGACATCCATGTCACGCCCGTAGTGCGTGGCGCGGATCTCGTCGCGGCCGTGCGCCACGACCGTCATCGCCCCGGCGTACGGGCAGGTGTAGAGGCAATCCTGGTGGTAGAACCTGTCGGCGATCCACGCCCACTTGTTGGTGCGCTCGGCCTCCTTGAAGGCCTCCGCCAGGCCGCGGATGGCGGCCTCGACCTCAGCACGGGGATGGCCCACGGCGCCTCCTACTTCTCGTACTTCACGGCGCCGGCAACCGAGCGCGCGGCGAGCTGCGCGGCGAGCGTGCCGTCGGCGTAGCTGCAGTGGAGCGCGGTCTTGAACTCCGAGCGGCTCTTGGCGATCTTCCACTCCCCGCCCTGCTTCACGTACTCATCGTGGTAGATCAGGCTGACGAAGGTCACCGTCCGCGCCTGGGTGTTGATGTTGCGGTACTCGAGCGCCCACTTGCCGCGCGCGTGGCTGTCGTCCACGAACTCGAGCTCGGGATTGGCGCCGTGGTGCATGTCGAGGATGAAGGGCTGGCAGCCGAAGGTGCGGTAGATCTCCGCGAAGGCCTCGCGGTCGCGGAACACCCCGACGTGCCCCATGTCGATCACGACCTCGCCGCTCGCGAAGCAGTTCTTCGCCGCCTCCGGGTCCTGCGAATCGCAGGCATTCAGGTAGCGCGCCTTGAGGCGCCGGATCGCCTCCAGGTCCTCGAGGCGCTGTACGCGCCGGCGCAGTTCTTCCAGCTCGCTCATCACACCCCCCGTGCTATCCGCCGATCACCGCACCCGAGACCTGCGCCGGCTCGCCGAGGAAGCCGCGCTCGGAGGGCGGCTGGCGGCCGTCGACATCGGTCACCTTGAGCTCCTGGGCGAGCTCGGCGGCATACCAGGTCTTGCCGCTGCGCTCCGAGAGGCGCCCCTCGCGCAACAGGCCCTCGATCACCCGCCCGGTGAACTGCGGCTGCGCGGCGTTGGCGAGCACGGCGGCGTAGTCATCCGGGTGCTCACGCAGCGCGATCTGCGAGCGCTCCGTGAGGGTAAGCGGTGCCCACAGCGACAGTGCCGCCACGCCATGCTTGCCGAGGTCGTGCGCCATGTCGGCGGCCATCTTGTCGATCCCTGCCTTGCCGGCACCGTAGGCGGGCCCGTGCAGGTAGCAGCGCGCCCCGGGGGAAGAGACCATCACGATGAGGCCCGCGCGCTGCTTCACCATGAACGGCGCCGCGTGCCAGCTGGCCACGTAGTGCGAGCGCAGGCCCACGTCCAGGATCGCCTGCATCGACAGCGGCTTCTCCCAGAAGCCCCCGGGCAGTACCAGCTCATCCGGGATCGCGGTGGCGTTGTTGACCAAGACGTCGAGCCGCCCGGCCTCGCGCGCGATCTGCGCAAAGAGCGCCGCCACCTGCGTATCGCTCGAGTGGTCGCACTCGACGGCGACGCCGCGGGCGCCGCGGCGCGTGACCTCCTCGGCAGTCTCGTGGATGGTACCCGGAAGCGGCGCGGTGCCGGTGCGGGTCGTGCGGCCGGTGACATAAATCGTGCTGCCCGGCGCGGCGAGCGCGATCGCGGTGCCGCGCCCGATGCCACGGCTCGCGCCCGTGACCAGGACCACGCGCTCGCTGTTGCCCATGATGTTCGATCCCCCGGACGGTCGGTTCACGTTGGAAACTGAGCTCGAAGCCTACCCGGTGAGCGGTGGTGTCGGGCATCGCTTATATGGAGTATTCTGCCGCACGCCATGCCGCCCAGCGCTGCCGCCCCGCGCGCCGAGCCGGACCTGCGGCGCCACGGGATCGGTGAGCTGCTCGCCCGCAGCGCCCGGCGCATCCCGGAGCAGATGGCGCTCGCCTTCGGCACCCGCCGCTACAGCTACCGCGAGCTCGACGAGACGGTCGACCGCAGCGCCTGCGCACTCGCTGCCCGGGGGGTCGGGCGCGGGGTGCGCATCGCGCTGTTCGCGCACAACAGCGACAGCTACGTGATCCTGTTCTTCGCGCTCGCGCGCCTCGGGGCGATCTCCGTCCCCGTCAATTTCATGCTCAAGGCCCCGGAGCTGGCCTACATCCTCGGGCACTGCGGTGCCGCCGGGATCATCACCGAGGAATGCCTGCGCGCCACCGCCGAGGCGGCGCTCGCGAGCCTTCCCAGCCCGCCGGCACTGCGGGGCCTGATCGATGCCACGGCGCGCGGCTGGCAGGACGTCCCGGCCTGGCTCAGCCACCCGCGTGTCTCCTCGCCGCAGGTCGCGCTCGGCCCGGATGAGCCGATCCAGATCATGTACACCAGCGGCACCGAGTCGCGTCCCAAGGGCGCGACGCTCTCCAGCGCCAACCTGCTCGCGCAGTACATGAGCTGCATCGTCGAGGGCGAGATGAGCGCGAATGACATCGAGGTACACGCCCTGCCGCTCTATCACTGCGCGCAGCTGCACGTGTTCCTGGTGCCGGGCCTGTGCCTCGGCGCGCGCAACGTGCTGCTGCCGGCGGCCGACCCGGGGCGCATCCTCGAGGCGCTCGAGAGCGAGCGCGCCACCAAGTTCTTCGCCCCGCCCACGGTGTGGATCGCGCTGCTGCGCCATCCGCAGTTCGCCCGGCGCAACCTCGGCTGCCTGGTGAAGGGTTATTACGGCGCCTCGGTGATGCCGACGCCCGTCATCCGCGAGCTCAGCGAGCGCCTGCCGGCGTTGCGGCTCTTCAACTGCTACGGCCAGACCGAGATGGCGCCGCTGGCCACCGTGCTGCGGCCCGAGGATCAGTTGCGCAAGCTCGGCTCCGCCGGCCGCCCGGTTCTCAACGTCGAGACGCGCGTGGTCGGCGAGGACGATGAGCCGCTGGCCCCCGGAGCGATCGGGGAGATCGTGCACCGCGGGCCGCAGGTCATGCTCGGCTACTGGAACGATCCGGAAAAGACCGCGGAGGTGTTCCGCAACGGCTGGTTCCACAGCGGCGATCTCGGCGTGCTCGATGCGGAGGGCTACCTGCAGGTCCTCGATCGCAAGAAGGACATGATCAAGAGCGGCGGGGAGTGCGTGGCCAGCCGCGAGGTCGAGGAGGTGCTCTACCAGCACCCGGCGGTGGCCGAGGTCGCGGTGATCGGCCTGCCCCACCCCCTGTGGATCGAGGCCGTGAACGCGGTGGTGGTGCTGCGGGCGGGCGCGAGCGCCGGCGCCGAGGAGCTGATCGGCTTCTGCCGCGAGCGCCTCGCCGGCTACAAGACCCCGAAGGCGGTCACGCTGCTCGAGAGGCTGCCGAAGAACGCGAGCGGCAAGATCCTCAAGCGCGAGCTGCGAGCGCAGCTCGCGCCGGGCGCCTAGAGCCATCAGCGGCGGGGAACGCCGGCGGCGTCCGGCGCGCCAGGCGGGCCGCAGAGTGCGACGAGGTGCTCTGGAGCCGCGCGGCGCATCGTGCTCTACTCACTCGTCGTGCAGGGACATCGCCACGCGCTGATGCCGGGTGCGCTGCTGGGAGTGTTCCTGGGCGGCCTCGCCGCCGCCGACCCGCCCGACTCCCACGCACCCCCGCCGGCCGCCGCGCCGGCAGCCGAAGAGCTTGCCGAGGTCGTGGTCACGGCTCCGGAGGCGAAGTATGTCGCGCCGACCCGGCGCGACAGCATCGGGCGCATCTGGGCGCCGGTGCTCATCGACGGCAAGGGGCCCTTCCGCCTGGTGCTCGACACCGGCGCGAACCGCTCGGCGATCACGCTGCGCACCGCGGAGCTGATGGGAGTGACCCCGCTGCCGGCCGGTGGCACGCGCGTGACCGGCTTCACCGGCAGCGCGCTGGTGCCCACGATTCACGTCGGCACCATGGAGGTGGGGGACGTGCTCATCGGGCCCGCCGATCTGCCGGTGCTGCAGGACGTGTTCGGCGGTGCGCAGGGCGTGCTCGGCATCGAGGGGCTCGCCAACAAGCGCATCTACGCCGACTTCACCCACGATCGCCTGGAGATCGTGCGCTCGCACGGCGAGCGCGCGCTGCGCGGCTTCACGGTGGTGCCGCTGCACCTGCTGCGCGGGCTGCTGGTCGCCGACGTGCACGTCGGCTCGGTGCGCGCCAAGGCGATCATCGACACGGGCGCGCAGAGCACCATCGGGAATCTGGCACTGCGCGATGCGCTCATCCGCCACACCCCGGCGAACGTCGCGCGCCAGGACATCATCGGCGTGACGCTCGATGTGCAGACTGGTGACTACCTGCAGGCGCCCGATCTGGACCTCGGCAATCTCACGGTGCGTGGGATACGCGTCACCTTCGGCGACATGTACCTGTTCCAGCACTGGCGCCTCACGGACGAGCCGGCCCTCACCCTGGGGATGGACATGCTCGGCACCTTCGACGTGCTGATCATCGACTACGCGCGCCGCGAGCTGCAGATCCGCCTGCGCGACACGCGGCCGATCACCTGAAGGGCCGGCGCCCCTACATCGAGGTCGTGCGCTCCGGGGTTACCTTGTAGATCACCCGTACCTCGCCTGGCTGGCGGAAGGGATACTTGTCCTGCCCGAGGTACTTCTTGGCCATGGCGTCGATGTGCGCGTCCGCGCCGTTCCTGGTGCGCTCGGTGACGCGGCCGCGCACCTCGAGGTAGCGATACGGGTTGTCCGGGTCGGTGATCGAGAGCGCGACCCGGCCGTCGCGCTGCATGTTCTTGTCCTTGAGACGACCCTCGGCGGTGTTGATGAGCACGTGCTTGCCATCGTAGTCGACCCATACCGGGTTCACCTGCGGCTGACCGCTGCCCATGAGGGTCGCCAGGTGCGCGAGCGCCTTCTTCTTGAACAGGTCGAGATGCGTCTGTGGGATGTCCGACTGAACCATGATCGATTCCTCCGTCGCTTCAGGACGCGCCGCGTCCCGGGGTTTCCATGCGCAGGAAGCGCCGTCGCTCGTTCCACTGGTGGCGGGCGTGCAGCCGCTCGGCCTGGTTGCTGGCCTCGGGCGGCAACGCCTGCAGCGCGCGCAGCGCCGCGGCGTGCGCCATGGCCACCGCCGGGTCGGTCTGCAGCAGCGCGCGGTAGTGCTCGAGGAAGGCCTGCTCGGCGGGCACTTCGCTGCCGGTGAGCAGCTCGCGGGCGTGCGCGCCTATGGCGGCGCTCTCGCTCGCCGGCAGCTCGCGCGCGTGGGCGAGCGCGTGGTCGAGATCGGCGATCAGGCGGTACAGCGGCTGCAGCCACGCCCACTCGGGGCTGGTCGTGATCTGCTTCAGGCGCTCGAGCGGGGATGCCGGCGGGGCGAAATGCCGCTCCGCCTCCAGCAGCGCCCCGAGCACCCCCTGCAGGGCCTCGCTGCTGTGCCTAAGCTGCTCAAGCCAGGGACGCTCTGCTGACATGCTCGCTTCAGGGGCTGGCGGCCGCGTGCTGCGGCCCAGGTCGCTCTAGCGTACCCGCTTTGGCGACGGCGGCGCTAGACGAGTGCCGCGAGGTCGAGGCTGGCGAGCTCGCCGATGCGCTCGAGGCTCACGTCCGCGGCCGGGTAGGCGGCGAGCTCGCGCGCATCGAGCGCGTAGTGACCCTGGCGCGGAAATACGGTGAGCACCCGCTCGCCCCAGGCGGCCTTGATGGCGGCGAGGATGCGCAGCTTGTCGTCGACCACGACGTAGCGGCCCGCCGGATAGCGCGCCGCGACCTGGCCGAGCATCTGCTCCTTGTGCAGGTAGATCAGCACCCGCCCCTCGACCGCCTCCCACAGGCCCGAGCGCTGCACCTTGCGCGGCTGGAACACCACGTCGCCGTCGGAGAGGATCACCGTCAGGCCGTGCTCGCGGCAGCGCGCGAGCGCGGCGAGCGCGCCCGGATACAGCCGTGCCTCGAACGGGTAATCGAGCAGGAAGAAGGTGACCGCTACGAGCTGCGGCTCATCGAGATGCTCGAGGCGGTAGCGCTGCAGGGCGCCGAGGTAGTCGGCGTAACCGAGCTCGGATCGCAGCTGCTCGAAGATCGCCCAGTAGCGCGCGTTGGCCTCGCGGCCGAACTGCCGCTCGAGGTGCGCGGCCAGGTCGGCCTGCACGGCGTCGTTGTCGAGGAGCGTGTTGTCGACGTCGAAGAGAAACACGACCGGCCCGCGATCCCGCGCCATCGCCCGCTCCGTGCCCGTACGGTTTGGGCAGTGTACCCTCTGGGGACGGCCGGGCAGGCGCTGTCAACGCCCAGGCGGGAGCTGCGTTGCCGCAGCAAGCCGCCCCCGGCGCACGCAAGGAGAGACCAGTGGACACTGCCTGGTTCGTGAACACCGCCGCGGGGCGCGGCCGCGCCGTGCCTCTGGGACTGCTCGGCAGTCTCACCCTCGTCCTCCTCGGCTGCAGCCACAACGACGACTACTACTGCTGCGCCGGGCCGGTCAACGTGCCCAATTCGGTCGCGATCGCCGACGTCAGCGGCGACGGTGCCCAGGACCTCTTGGTCGCGACCACCAACGACCAGTACCAGCCGTACAACCCCGGCTTCGCCAACGTCATCCTGAACAGCCAGGCCGCGCCGGGAACATTCCAGAAGGGCGTGCCGTACCCGATCACCGGCAGCAACCCGGCGAGCATCGCCGTGGCCGACCTCACCGGCGCGGGTGCCCTTGACCTTGTGGTGGCGAATTTCTCCGGCAGCGTCTCGGTGTTCCTGCACGGCTCGACCCCCGGTACCTTTCAGGCGGGCTACGGGGTGATCACCGGCGGCGCGCCCAACCAGGTCGTGATCGCCGACCTGAACGGCGATGGCAGCCCCGACCTCGTGGTCGCGGACTTCAGCGCGAACGGCAGCGTGATCGTGCTGCTGCAGGATCCGGCCAACCCGGGGCACTTCCAGGCACCCATCAAGCTGCCCACCGGAGCCGCGACGGCCTCCGCACAGGTCGCGGACCTCAACGGCGACGGCCTGCCGGACATCGTCGCCACCGGCTACGACTACTACGGCAACAACGGCGCGGTGTACGTCTTCTACCAGAGTTCGGGCGGCAACTTCCTGCCCCCGGTCAGTTATCCCGCCGGCGCCGGGCCGCAGTCGGTGAAGGTCGCCGACATGAACCATGACGGGCTGCCGGACCTGGTGGTCGCCGATTTCGGTCCCGGCACGGACGGCCGGGGCATCGCGGGAGTGTCGGTGATCCTGCAGACCGCCACGCATCAGTTCCTGACGCCCAACAGCTACCCGACGCCGCCGGCGGCGATCGACGTCGCCATCGCGGACCTCGACGGCGACGGCAAGCCGGACGTCGCGGTGGCGACGCTGGGGCCTTCCCCGAGCGGCACGATCTCGGTGCTGCTGCAGGATCCGGGCAAGCCCGGCGCGCTGCTCGCGGCGACGACCTACGCGGCCTTCGGCCAGCCCCTCGGCATCGCGATCGGGGATCTGAACCACGACGGGCTGCCGGACATCGCTGCCGCCGATGGCACCAGCGCGACCGTCATGCTGCAGCTCGCGGGCCAGCCCGGGACGTTCGCCGCGCCGGTGCAGGTCGGCCAGTAGAGAAGTAAAAAGAGGCGCGGGTTCTTACGCCCGCGCCTCCTGAGGTTGGCTGGTTTCGCTTTCGGTCAGCGCGCGCTGTAGCCGCGTGCATCCAGACAGGCAATCATCGCGCGCCGGTAATCGCCCACCGTCCCGGTGCCATTCTGCTGGGAGCGGGTCGGGTCAAATCCCGTCTGGTTCACGGCCCAGCTGTGGCACTCGTAACGATCCGTGCTCGCCTGCTGCTCGCTCTGGCCATTGCGCGGGTACACGTAGACGTCCGAGCCGGCCGGCCCCTCGGGGGCCGCGGAGCCATCCGGGGCCGCACCCGAGTCATCGTAGCTGCCGCCGGAGGGCGGCGGATCGGTGACGACGTAGCCGTTGTAGCCCGGGCTCCAGGTGTAATAGAGGTTGTTGTAGTAGTAGTAGGGCACCGCGCCCCACCAGAACGTCGCGTAGCCGTAAGGCAGCACCGGGTAGTACCAGACCCAGCCCGGGCGGTAATAGCAGTACGGCCAGTAGGCCCCGTGCCAGTAGCCGCCACCCCAGTAATGCGCACCGTGGTAGTAGGCGCTGCCGCCGGCGTAGCCGGCGCCGACGCGCCCCGTGGCGTAGCCGCTGCTGATGTGAGCGGGGACGGAGCCGACCCCGACGTGGCCGGCGGCCGCGTATCCCGGGTGGGCCATGTGCACGCCGCCGTAGGCCGGGACGTGGTAGCGCGCCGCACCCATCGGGGCACCGCCGCCGAAGTGCGGCATCGCCATATGCGGTGCGCCGCCGCCCATGTGCGGGGCCCCGCCCATGTGGGGGACGCCGCCGATGTGGCCACCGACGCCGCCGGCACCGCCGATGTGCTGGGCATATGTCAAAGCCGGCGCAGCGGCTACCGAGACCCCGACCAGCAATGCGGCGGCGGTTCGAATAACGGTTCGCGCTCTTGCGATGTTCACGGCCATCTCCGTAGAGATCTTGCGGACCCTCTCCTGGAGCAAGTCCCGCTGGTGATCATTAGACCCCCGCCGGGCGCCCGCATTCAAGGTTACAGAGATTAAAACGCGGTCACAGCCCTGGCGCTGACATAAAAGTGGGCCCGCTTCGCAGCATTTAAAGGGGGTGCGCCGCGGGCGTGATCCCGCCCCTTGCGTTCACGCGGCGTTCAGTTTCGGGCGTTCCCGCCCCGCCTCAGAACACCAGGTTGATGGCCACCGCGGGAGTCACCGTCGTGGTGATGTTGCGACCGATGTCGATCACGCGCACACCGAAAATCACGCCCGCGCGCGCACTCCAGCTGTACTCGATGGCCGGCGCGAAAATGAGGGCCCACGAGGAACCGGACTCGCTCTGCAGCGCCGGTGCGCCGGGGGCGACGCTGCCGCGCACCTGCGTGCTGGCGTTGTGCTGGTAGACGACATCAAGCGCCAGCACCCAGCTGCGCGTCAGGCTGTACTCGGCGGCCGCATCGGCGCTGAAGGCATCGCCCGGATAGGCATGCCCGCGAAAGCCCGCGGCGGTGCCGTAGACGCTGCGGTCGGTGAGCGCGACGGTGGAGGAGATGGTGTAGGTGAGATCCAGACGCCCGCGCAGGATGCGCCCGTTCGGCATCCAGAAGTAATCCTGCGAGTACAGCGACAGGCCGGTCGCGTATGCACCGGCGCCGACACCATCGCTGGCGCGCCCGAGGCTGTCGTAGCGCCCGGTCGGCAGCGTCTCATCGAGCACCAGCGCGAGCGCCGGCACGGCGCTGCCGTCGGTGTAGTGCGTGAGCGCGTAGCCGACCTGCAGCGTCAGATCGCCCGGCAGCACCTGCGAGGAGTTCGGTGCGCCGCCCGCGGCGGCGACATAGAAGAAGCGCGGGATCAGGCCGAGCGTCACGCGGTCGGTGAGGCCGTAGAGCAGGTAGGTGAGGGAGCCGTACTCCTGGTCGGCCGGCACCGAGTGGTGGGCGCCGCTTGCATCCACCGCGCCGGTGCTCACCACGTCGAACAGGTAGGGCTCGAGCAGCACGTGCCCGTGTGGCAGCGCCGCCGCCGAGGGCGCGAGCAGCGGCCCGGTCCACCACGCGTCCTCGCGCGACTGGCGCTCGTCCGCGCCGTGCGCCGCGCCGGCGCCGAGCACCGCCGCAAGCAACACCGCGAGCTGGCGTCTCATCCGCGAGCTCCCCTGCCTCAGAAACGGCGCATCATCGGCGCCGGCCGCCGGGGCCGCAGCCCGTTTCCTGCTGACTTGCGCGCGAATGCGGACTTTCCATAAGTGCCCTCCCCTGTCGGCTGTGACCCACAGCTCATTCTCCAACGCCGATGAAGTTTTCGTCACGTCGGTCGGCACCGGCAAATCTGCCACGTTGTTAACGCCCGGCAGCCGGCCGTTCCGGCTCAATACCGGGCGCCCATCGAGGCACTTGCAGGAGGAGATACCCATGACGAAGAGCATCCGTACCGCGCTGACCGTTGCCGCCTTCACGCTGTCCGTGAGCGGTTTCGCCGCCGCCGCGTTCGCCGACGAGACGCAGTGGCAGAAGGATCACCCGCGCCGCACCGAGGTGAATTCGCGCCTGGCCAACCAGGACAAGCGCATCAACAACGAGGTGAAGTCCGGCGAGATCAGCAAGGCGCAGGCCAAGCAGCTGCACAAGGAGGATCACGCGATCCGCCAGGAAGAGCGCACCATGGCCAGCACCAACAACGGTCACATCACCAAGTCCGAGCAGCACGCCCTGAATCAGCAGGAGAACCAGGTCAGCAAGCAGATCGGCAAGTAAGATCTGCCCGGTTGATCGGCGGGAGCGCGGCACGCCGCGCTCCCGCCTTTCCTTTGCCCGCCCGCGCCTCAGGCGCGCAGCGAGAACGGCGTGAAATTCGTATCGCGGTCGTAGTAGTCCTCGTGCTCCGCGCGCTTGAGGAACGCCACGATCCGGTAGGTGAGCGGGGTGGCGATGATCTCCCAGCCCGACTTGAGCACGTACTGCGTCACGCTCACCTGCAGCAGCTGTTCCGGTGGCCACACTCCGGCGAAAGCGATGCTGTAGAACAGTCCCGAGTCGACCAGCTCGCCGCACAGCGTCGAGCCGATGATGCGCGTCCACAGCCAGCGGCCGCTGGTCCAGATCTTCATCTTCGCCAGCACGTAGCTGTTGACGAACGAGCCACACCAGAAGGCCAGCATCGAGGCGCTGACGATGCGCGGCGTGCTGCCGAAGATCGCCTCCACCGCCGGCTGGCGCTCGCGCCAGAATGGCGCCGGCGGCAGCTTCACGATCACCGTGGCCATGAAAGCCGCAAACGCCAGCGCCGCGAAGCCGCTCCACACCACGCGCCTATCGCGCGCGTAACCGTAGACCTCGGTGAGGATGTCACCGAACAGGTAGGAGATCGGAAAGAATAAGACCCCGGCGAGGAAGGTGACCGGCCCGATCAGGGGCAGCGTCACGGTCGAGACCTTGGCCGGGCCGATCAAATTGGCACACAGCACGACGCACACGTAGGCGCCGAGGATGAGGTCGTAGTAGCGATAGGTCTTCATGAGCTCCCGCGGGCTTCTCTTCAGGACGGTACGGCCGGCAGCACCGTGGCGCTCGCGCTGCCGAGGCCGATGCGCGCGCAGCCGGCGCGCTCGCACCAGCCCCGCAGCGTCACGCGGTCGCCGTCCTCGAGGAAGGTGCGCGCCTCCCCGCCCGGCAACGCGAGTGCCTGGCGGCCGCCGGCGGTGAGCTCGAGGAGCGAGCCGGCCTCATCGGGCTGCGGCCCGGACTGGGTGCCGGTGCCGAGCAGGTCGCCGGGCTCGAGGTTGCAGCCGTTGACCGTGTGGTGGGTGAGCATCTGCGCCAGGGTCCACCAGCAGTCGCGGAAGTTTGAGTGCGACAGGCGCTGCGCCGGCAGCCCTGCGGCGCGCATGCGCGCGCTCTCGAGCCAGACCTCGAGGTGGATGTCGATCGCTCCCTGCGCGCGCACCTGCGCATCATCGAGGTACGGCAGGGGTGCGGCCTCCCCCGCCGGCCGCTGCAGCGGGGCTCGAAACGGCGCCAGGGCCTCGAGCGTCACGACCCAGGGCGAGACGGTGGTGGCGAAGCTCTTGGCGAGGAAGGGTCCGAGCGGCTGGTACTCCCACGCCTGCACGTCGCGCGCCGACCAGTCATTGAGCAGGCACACGCCGAAGATGTGCTCCTCCGCCTCAGCCAGCGGCACGCGCGTGCCGAGCTCGTTGCCCCGCCCGACGTACATCCCGAGCTCGAGCTCGTAGTCGAGGCGGCGCGTCGCGGCGAGCTGCGGCGCAGCCCCCGCCGCCGGCAGCACCTGCCCGAGCGGGCGGTGGAAGTCGCAGCCCGAGACCCGCACCGAGGAGGCGCGGCCGTGGTACGCGATCGGTATCCACTTGTAGTTCGGCAGCAGCGGCTGTTCGGGCCGCAGCAGCCGCCCGACGGCGGTCGCGTGGTAGATCGAAGCATAGAAATCGGTGTAGTTGCGAGGCTCTGCCGCCACGCGGTATTCGGCGGCAGCCTGCGGAACCAGCAGGGCCGCGAGCGCTGCTGCGCCAGGGGCGCCACGGCGCAGCGCCCGCGACAACGCGCCGCGCAGCTCCCCGAGCGGCCCGGCACCGAGCCCCATCAGCGAATTGAGAGCCGGCCCCGTGCACGCCGCGAGCGCCGGCGCGGCCGCACCGCCCACGCCACCCGCCTCGTGCAGCGCCCCAAGATCCAGCACCTGATCGCCGATCGCCACGCCGCCACGAAAGGCCTCGCCGCTGCCGGCACGGCGGAAGGAGGCGAACGGCAGGTTCTGGATGGGAAAATCGGCACCCGGCGCATTCGCGGCCTCGACCCAGCTGCGAAGCGCCGGGTCATGGGTGGCATTGATCTGCGCCACGACCGTGCCGCTCAGGCCCGGCGTCCCCGGGTGCGCGCACGCGGCGGCAAGCGCGCTTCGGGGGTGAAGTTGCTGCGCAGCCCGTCCCACACCGCGCCGTAATCCTTCTGCAGCAGCGGGCTCCTGAGCCCGTAGCGGGTCGGGTGGATCACGCCGCGGGTCTCGAACATGAAGGCCATCGTGTCCTTGACGTAGACCGGCCGCGAGGTGTCCGCACGGCTCGCACGCTCGAAGGTGGCCGCGTCCGGACCGTGGCCGCTCATGCAGTTGTGCAGCGACGCCCCGCCCGGCACGAAGCCCTGCGCCTTGGCGTCGTACACGCCCTCGATCAGCCCCATGAACTCGCTCGCCACGTTGCGGTGGAACCAGGGCGGGCGGAACGTGTCCTGCATCGCGAGCCAGCGCGGCGGGAAGATCACGAAGTCGAGGTTGTCCACGCCCGGGG